>Ga0308170_10001771_pt1 | contig 19689 bp, 15 predicted proteins | sample PhyBR2_2_FD_202136 | JGI IMG/M metagenome (GOLD analysis project Ga0308170, IMG submission 202136) | Phyllosphere microbial communities from UC Gill Tract Community Farm, Albany, California, United States - DLSLSB.R2 | ecosystem: Host-associated > Plants > Phyllosphere > Unclassified | place...
TGGTCGAGCGAGGAGGCGAAGGCGATCATGCCGAAGCGCGACACGCGGCCATAGGTCGGCTTGATGCCGGTGATGCCGCAGAAGGCGGCCGGCTGGCGGATCGAGCCGCCGGTGTCGGTACCGGTCGCAGCCGGCGCCAGGCGCGCGGCGATCGCGGCGGCCGAACCGCCCGAGGAACCGCCCGGCACGGCCAGCGCATCCCAGGGATTTTTCACGGCGCCGAAGGCCGAGTTCTCGTTGGCCGAGCCCATGGCGAACTCGTCGCAATTGAGCTTGCCCAGCGTGACCATGCCGGCGTCCGCGAATTTTTCGACCACGGTCGCGTCGAAGGGGCTGACGTAGTTACCCAGCATCCTGGAGCCGGCGGTCGAGCGCCAGCCTTTTGTGACAAAGATATCCTTGTGCGCGATCGGGATGCCGGTCAGCGGGCCGGCCGAGCCGTCCGCCAGGCGTGCGTCGGCGGCCTTGGCCTGGGCCAGCGACAGGTCGGCGTCCACGTGCAGGAAGGCGTTGTGCTGGCTGGCCGCGATGCGGTCCAGGTAATGCCGGGTCAGCTCGGTCGACGAGATCTGCTTCGAGTGCAGAAGCGTGGACAGCTCTTTCAGGGTTTTATTGTGCATGTTCGTTATTCCTTACTCGACTTATTCGATCACTTTCGGCACCAGATACAGACCGTCCTCGGTCTTCGGCGCCGGCGCCTGGTACTCGGCGCGGTGGTCCTCTTCGGTCACGACGTCCTCGCGCAGACGCAGGGGCAGGGCAAGCTTTGCCGCGAGCGGATGCGACAACGGCGCAACACCCGAGGTGTCGATGGCCTGCATCTGTTCGGCCAGGGCGAAAATCCCGTTCAGTTCGTTCAGGGCGGTCTCGGCGTGAGCCTCATCCATCTCGAGCTGGGCCAGGTTGGCGATCCGTTTTACGTCTGAAAGTGTCAGGGACATGGCAAAAGGCGCGGATCAAAGCCGCGGTCAAAAGATGGTTGTGCAGATAATGAAACTTGGATAACAGCGCGTTAAAGCTGATAAAAGCTTTCTAATACCGTCGATCTCGCTGGCTGATATGGGCATGTTTCCACCCGTTTTTCAGCATTTAAACGTCAAATTATAAGGTAGAATGGCGGGCTAATGCGTTCCTGGCGGCGAAAGCGGGCACCGAGCGCATGTGAAGACCGCGGTGCAGAATCATCAATCGCGGCGAGGATTCCCCGATTAATGTTCGGGCCTCATAACGAGGTCCCCTCTTTAAGGCGCACGAGGTTGCGCATCAGGACACACATGTTTGGTTTTTTACGCAGCTACTTTTCGAACGACCTGGCGATCGACCTGGGCACCGCTAACACCCTGATCTACGTGCGCGGCCTGGGCATCGTTCTGGACGAACCGTCGGTCGTCGCGATCCGGCAGGAAGGCGGTCCGAACGGCAAGAAGACGATCCAGGCAGTCGGCAAGGAAGCCAAGCAGATGCTCGGCAAGGTCCCCGGCAACATCGAAGCGATCCGGCCGATGAAGGATGGCGTGATCGCCGACTTCACCGTCACCGAGCAGATGCTCAAGCAGTTCATCCGCATGGTGCACGACTCCAAGTTCTTCCGTCCGTCGCCACGCATCATCATCTGCGTGCCCTGCGGTTCGACCCAGGTCGAGCGCCGCGCGATCCGCGAATCGGCGCTGGGCGCCGGCGCCTCGCAGGTCTACCTGATCGAAGAGCCGATGGCGGCGGCGATCGGCGCCGGCCTGCCGGTGTCCGAAGCGACCGGCTCGATGGTGGTCGACATCGGCGGCGGCACCACCGAGGTCGGCATCATCTCGCTGGGCGGCATGGTCTACAAGGGTTCGGTGCGCGTGGGCGGCGACAAGTTCGACGAGGCCATCGTCAACTACATCCGCCGCAATTACGGCATGCTGATCGGCGAGCAGACCGCGGAATCGATCAAGAAGGCCATCGGTTCGGCCTTCCCGGGCTCGGAAGTCAAGGAAATGGAAGTCAAGGGCCGCAACCTGTCCGAAGGCATCCCGCGTTCGTTCACGATCTCGAGCAACGAGATCCTGGAAGCCCTGACCGACCCATTGAACAACATCGTCTCGGCCGTCAAGAACGCCCTCGAGCAGACCCCGCCGGAACTGGGCGCGGACATCGCCGAGAAGGGCATGATGCTGACCGGCGGCGGCGCGCTGCTGCGCGACCTGGACCGCCTGCTGATGGAAGAGACCGGCCTGCCGGTGCTGGTCGCCGAAGACCCGCTGACCTGCGTGGTGCGCGGTTCGGGCATGGCGCTCGAGCGCATGGACAAGCTGGGCTCGATCTTCTCGTACGAGTAAGTCCGGCAGTGGGTTCACGCTGGAAAAAAGACGAACCGGATGTGCGGCCAGGCTGCGCATCCGGTTCGCGCCTTCTGCCGTCGTAGTACATAATTGGAAGTCATGGAATACAGTCCTCCGCCGCTCTTCAAGCAAGGCGCCCCCGCAAGGGTCAAGGTGACGGTGTTCGCTCTGCTCTCGATCGCACTGCTCGTGGTGGACGCGCGCTTCCATGCGCTCACCCTGGTGCGCCAGGTAGCCGCCACGGTCCTGTACCCGTTTCAGATGGCGGCCCTGGCGCCGCGCGATGCCATCGCCAACATGGGCGATTATTTTTCGTCGATCTCTGCGCTGCAGAAGGAAGTGCGCGACCTGAAGAGCCAGCAGGTCGCGATGGCCCAGGCCATGCAGCAGGCCCAGCTCCAGACGGCTGAAAACGCCCAGCTGCGCCGCCTGATGGATGCGCGCGAACACCTGCCGGTGCGTTCGATGATGAGCGAGATCCTGTACGACGCGCGCGACCCCTCGACACGCCGCGTGGTGCTCGACCGCGGCTCGCAGAAGGGCGTGAAGCTCGGCCTGCCCGTGATCGACAACGCCGGCGTGGTCGGCCAGGTCACGCGCGTGTTCCCCTTGACCTCCGAAGTCACGCTGCTGACCGACAAGGAGCAGGCGATTCCGGTGCAGGTGCTCAGGAGCGGCTTGCGCAGCGTGGCCTACGGCCGCGGCCAGTCCGGCCTGCTCGACCTGCGCTTCGTCGCGCCGAACGCCGACATCCAGGTCGGCGACATCCTGGTCACGTCCGGCCTGGACGGCATGTATCCGGCCGGCCTGGCGGTGGCCAAGGTGATCCAGGTCGAATCGATCGCCAACGGCGCGTTTGGACGCGTGGTGTGCCAGCCGCTGGCCGGCATCGACCGCCATCGCCAGCTCTTGATCGTGATGTCCGACCAGCAGCTGCCGCCGCGCCCCGAGGAGCCGGCCAAGGCGGCCGCCAACGGCTCGGGCGCCCCGGCGCCCAAGCGCAGCAGCCTGCCGAAGATGGCCCCGATCCCCCTGCCGCCGCTGCCGGCCCAGCCGCTGCCTGCGGCGGCGCCGGCCAGCGCGGGCGCGCCCACGCACCCGGCAGGCGCGCCCGCGCATGCCGCCGGGACGCCGGCGTCCGCCGCGCCGTCGTCCGCCCTGCCAGGCGGACCCGCGCCGGCATCCGTCCTGCCGGGCGCTCCCCCGGCCCAGAAGCCGGCGCCGGCCACCGCCGCACCTGCCGCACCCACGCCAGCGCCCGTGATGCGCCAGGCCGACGCCGCCAAGCCAAGGGAGGGCGCCTGATGCCCGCGAATAACCGTCCGCATTACATCCTGCTGCCGGTCAATCCGCTGTTCATCGCCTTCAGCCTGGTCTGCGCCTTCATGCTCAACCTGCTGCCCTGGGGCCGCTGGGTGGGCGCGCCGGATTTCGTCGCCCTGGTGCTGGTGTTCTGGGGTATCCACCAGCCGCGCAAGGTCGGCATCGGCATCGCCTTCTGCATGGGCCTGCTGATGGACGTGCACGACGCCACGCTGCTGGGCGAGAACGCATTGGCCTACACGCTGCTGTCCTACCTGGCGATCATGATCCACCGCCGCGTGCTGTGGTTCCCGCTCGCGACCCAGGCCATGCACGTGTTCCCGCTGCTCTTGCTGACGCAGGCGATCCAGGTGGTGGTGCGTTTTGCCGTGACCGGCCGCTTTCCCGGCTGGCTGCAATTCATCGAAAGCGTGATCGCGGTGGCCCTGTGGCCGGTGGTTTCCTGGGTGCTCCTCGCGCCGCAACGACGAGCCGTGGATAAAGACCACACCCGTCCGATCTGACCCTATTTTCTGAATGACCGAGATTAAAGACAGCGATCGCGAGATCCACCTGTTCCGCATGCGCCTGACGGCGATGGTGGTGTTCGTGTTCATCTGCTTCGGCCTGCTGGTGTCGCGCTTCGTGTGGCTGCAGGTCGTCAAGCAGAGCCAGTACATGGCCCAGGCCGAGGACAACCGCATCGCGCTGGTGCCGATCGTCCCGAACCGCGGGCTGATCGTCGACCGCAACGGCGTGGTCCTGGCCAGCAACTACTCCGCCTACACACTCGAGATCACGCCCTCGAAGCTGGAAGCCAACCTCGACTCGGTGATCGACGAACTGGCCAAGCTGGTCTCGATCGAACCCAAGGACAGGAAACGCTTCAAGCACCTGATGGAGGATTCGAAGACCTTCTCCAGCATTCCGATCCGCACCCGCCTGACCGACGACGAGGTCGCGCGCTTCACCGCGCAGCGCTTCCGCTTCCCGGGCGTGGAGGTGCAGGCGCGCCTGTTCCGCCAGTACCCGCTGGGCGAGGTGGCGTCGCACGTGCTGGGCTACATCGGGCGCATCAACCAGGCCGAGGCCGACGTGATCGAGGAGAGCAGCGATGCCGCCAATTACACCGGCACCGACCACATCGGCAAGGAAGGCCTGGAAAAGAGCTACGAGCACCAGCTGCACGGCCAGACCGGCTACGAGGAAGTCGAGCGCTCGGCCGGCGGACGCGCGATCCGCACGCTGTCGCGCACTGCGCCGACCCCGGGCGACAACCTGATCCTGTCGATCGACATCGAGCTGCAGAAGGTGGCCGAGGAAGCCTTCGGTGACCAGCGCGGCGCATTGGTCGCGATCGAGCCCGACACCGGCGACGTGCTGGCCTATGTGTCGCGCCCCGGCTTCGACCCCAACCTGTTCGTCGACGGCATCGACCCGCAGAGCTGGACCGCCTTGAACACCTCGCTCGACAAGCCCTTGATGAACCGTCCGCTGTCCGGCACCTATCCGCCCGGCTCGACCTTCAAGCCCTACATGGCGCTGGCGGCGCTCGAATACGGCGTACGCACGCCGCAGTACGGCATCAACGACCCCGGCTTCTTCATGCTGGGCGGGCACCGCTTCAACGACGACAAGAAGGGCGGCCACGGCTTCATCGACATGTACCGCTCGATCGCGATTTCCTGCGACGTCTACTACTACCAGCTCGGCAACGACCTGGGCATCGACCGCATCAGCAGCTTCATGCAGCCGTTCGGCTTCGGCGAGAAGACCGGCATCGATCTCGAGCACGAGAAAACCGGCATCCTGCCGTCGCAGGCCTGGAAGCGCGAGCGCTTCAAGCGCAATCCGAGGGCCGGCAAATGGGTCGGCGGCGACACCATCTCGATCGCCATCGGCAACGGCTTCAACAGCTATACGCCGCTGCAGATGGCGCACGCGGTCGCGACGCTGGCCAACAACGGCGTGATCATGAAGCCGCACCTGGTCAAGATGGTCGAGGACCCGACCACGCACCAGCGCACGCCGACCGTGCCCAAGGAATCGGGGCGCATCCCGCTCAAGCAGGAGAACATCGACATCGTCAAGCGCGGCATGGTCGGCGTGACGTCGGACCAGAGCGGCACCGCGTTCCTGCAATTCCGCAGCGCGCCTTACACGGTGGGCGGCAAGACCGGCACCGCGCAGGTGGTCGGCCTGAAAGGCGCCAAGTACAACGCCAACGCCACCCCGGAACGCCTGCGCGACAACGCGCTGTTCATCGCGTTCGCGCCGGCCGACCATCCGAAGATCGCGCTCGCGCTGGTCGTGGAGAACGGCGGCTGGGGCGCGGGCACGGCCGCGCCGATCGCGCGCAAGGCGCTCGACTACTACCTGCTGCACAAGCGTCCAGGCGACGCCGACAAGCCGGCGCCGAAACCCGCCGATCCCGAGCCGGCCGTCGAGGACCAGGTGGCGCCGACCGCCGGCGCCGAATTCAAGCCGGGCGCCGAGACCCAGGGCAACAAGGAGTAAGCCGTGCCGCATCATTTTCCCGAGCGCCGCTCGCTCAGCCGCCGCCTGAAACCCTATCTGCTGGTGTTCGACCCGGCGCTGTCGCTGATCCTGTTCATGCTGCTGTGCGCGGGCATGATCACGCTGTCTTCGGCCGGCCACGACTTCCCCGGCCGTCTGGAGGGTCAGATGCGCAACTTCATGGCCGCCTTCGTGTTCATGTGGGCGGCGGCGGTGGTGCCGCCCCAGACCCTGCTGCGCCTGGCGGTGCCGGTCTACACCTTCGGCGTCGCGCTGCTGCTGGCGGTGGCCGCGGTCGGCACGGTCAAGAAGGGCGCGCGCCGCTGGCTGCACGTGGGCGTCGACATCCAGCCGTCCGAGATCATGAAGATCGCCATGCCGCTGATGCTGGCCTGGTACTTCCAGACCCGCGCCGGCCTGGTGAAATGGAAGTCCTTCGCGATCGCGGCGGTGCTGCTCCTGATCCCTTTCGGCCTGATCGCCAAGCAGCCCGACCTCGGCACCGCGCTGCTGGTCGGCGCCTCCGGCTTCTGGGTGATCTTCCTGGCGGGCCTGTCATGGAAGGCGCTGGCGGCCATGGCGGTGGCCGGAGGCGCCAGCCTGCCGGTGGCCTGGTCGATGATGCACGACTACCAGCGCGAGCGGGTGATGACGCTGATCGACCCGACCTCGGACCCGCTCGGCAAGGGCTTCCACATCATCCAGTCGACCATCGCGATCGGCTCGGGTGGCGTGACCGGCAAGGGCTACATGAAAGGCACCCAGGCCTACCTGGAATTCATCCCGGAGCGCACCACCGACTTCATCTTCTCGGTGTTCTCGGAGGAATTCGGCCTGGTCGGCAACCTGGTTTTGCTGTTTTTGTATCTGCTGCTGATCGGGCGCAGCGCGATGATCGCGGCGAACGCGCCGAACCTGTTCACGCGCCTGCTGGCCGGCGCGATCACGATGATGTTCTTCACCTATGCCTTCGTGAACATGGGCATGGTCAGTGGCATCCTGCCGGTGGTCGGAGTTCCGCTTCCTTTCATGAGCTATGGCGGAACGGCGTTGATTACATTGGGTCTATGCTCTGGTATATTGATGAGCATTCAAAGACACCGGAAACTGGTGCAGACCTGATATGAAAGAGAACGCAATGGCCGTTCCGAGCTCAGTAAAGAGCTTACTGCCAGCGGTCATTGCAGTTGTTGCAATGCTGACCGGCTGCAGTACCACCACGGACCAGAACGGCGAAAAACACAAGAGCCTCATCCCGCTGCCATGGCATCACAAGGTGGCGCGCCAGTCCGACCCGAACCTGCCCAGATTGCCGGCGGCCGGTTCCGGACGCGGAGGCTATTACCAGGACGACGGCCCCGGCGACAACCCGCCGCCCGGCCTGATGAACACGCCGGATGCGGTGGTCAAGTACGAGCCCTACGCGAAGTTCGCCAACAAACCGTATGCGGTGTTCGGCACGACCTACACGCCGCTCATCAACGACGACCCCTTCGTCCAGCGCGGCGTGGCCAGCTGGTATGGCGTGAAGTTCCACGGCCAGCGCACCTCGTCGGGCGAAGCCTACGACATGTACAAGATGACGGCTGCGCACCCGACGCTGCCGATCCCGTCGTACGCGCGCATCACCAACCTCGACAACGGCAAGTCGGTCGTGGTGCGCATCAACGACCGCGGTCCCTTTCATTCCGACCGCATCGTCGACGTTTCCTATACCGCGGCGCTCAAACTGGGCCTGCTGGGCCAGGGCAGCAAAAAGGTCGAGATCGAGCGCCTGTTCCCGGGCGACGAGATCCGCCTTGCGAGTGCGCGCCGCGCGGCCGCCTCGGAGGAGCAGGCGATGCCGCCCGCCATCGCGGCGCTGATGCTGGAAGACCGCGTGGCGATGGACAGCGCGGCGGTGGCCAGCCCGCAGGCCGGTGCTTCTGCCGGCAAGCCCGTACAGCCGGGCTTCTATCTGCAGCTGGGCGCCTACGGCCGCGAAGGGAAGGCCGAAGAGATGAGCGAACTGCTCAAGAAGACGGGCATGTCGCAGGCGCTCGAAGTGGTGCGCGCCGGCTCGGTCAACCGCCTGTACAGCGGCCCTTACGAAACCCGTGCGATGGCGCAGGCGGCGGCGCGCGCCTTGCCGTCTTCGCTGGGCCTGAAGCCCATCGTCGTGCGCCGCTGAGCGCCTCTTCCTCCCGACAAGACGGCCCCCAGGCGGGGCCGTTTCCATTCGAGCTCTGCCTTCTGACCGTATGTTTGCGTAATCATACAGGATGCTTATCTGATGTCAGATGACTACCTGTCTCACCTAGCTTTTCTGACAAAACCTGGCGTCAGATTGTTTGAACTGGCGCGGACTGCTGGCTGGAAAGCTGGCTTACCTCAGTCCTTGCCAAAAGTTGTCAGACATCTACAACGGAATCACTGCTGAGCGTCGTACCGTTGATTTGCCGAGTTAAAAATCTTGGAATCAACTTTTATTTGGCATTTTTACTTAAGAATCCTCACAAAAAGCGGCTAAGCCAGGATGTTTGCGCATGACATTTATGTTTAAGTAATTGACACCGTTAACATCCTGCTTCTACACTAGCGCGGCCTCAGCGTAATAACGTCTGACAACTGACCACAAGAACTACAGGAGACAGGAATGACCCAGAAGCCCGTAACCCGGCGCAACTCGCGCCGGCAAGTCGTGTTTGGCCTGAGCGTATTGGCCGGCCTCATCCACCAAGCCTATGCGCAGGACGCGACGGCGCCGGCGCAGGATACCCAGGCCCAGGTGACGCCGGCTGCGCAGGCGGATGCCTCGGTCGTCAAGGTGACCGGGTACCGCGCAAGTCTGCTGTCGTCGGCCAAGGACAAGAAAGAGGCGATCGGCTTTCAGGACACCATCTCGGCCGAGGACATCGGCAAATTCCCCGACAAGAACATCGCCGAATCGTTGAGCCGCATCCCTGGCGTCGAGATCGCGCGCGACGTCACCGGCGAGGGCATGAACGTACAGATCCGTGGCCTCGGTTCCAGCTTCACCAAGGTCACGCTGAACAACGCCCAGATCGCCGTGGCCTCGTCCGGTCCGATCGACGGCGCCAACACCAACCGCGAGATCGACCTCGACCTGCTGCCGACCGACCTGTTCACCAAACTGACCGTCAGCAAGAGCCCGACCGCCGACATGATCGAAGGTGGCGCGGCCGGCGTGGTCAACCTGCGCAGCGCGCGTCCGTTCGACAACGCCGGCACCCACGTCACCTACAGCGGCACCGCGCAAAAGCAGCAGATCGACAAGAAGGTCGGCGGGCGCGGCTCGCTCCTGGCCAGCAAGACCTGGGGCGACACCTTCGGCATCCTGGCCGGCATCACGGTCAACCGCCAGCAGGCCCGCACCACCGGCTACGAGACCGTGGGCCTGACCAACCCGAACCTGACCGCCGCGCAGAGTTCCTCCACCCCCCGAAACGGCACCGGCGGCGGCAACTGGACCATTCCATCGACCGTGCCGGCCAACGCCGGCGCCGGGCTGACGGCGGGCGCGCCGATCGACCAGGCCTTCCTGCTGGCCCATAACCCGGGCATGACGATCGACCAGATCGACAACGCACTGGTGCCGCGCCTGGGCCGTTTCATGAACTACTACGGTACGCGCGACAAGAGCGCGGCCATCATCAGCGCGGAATGGCGTCCGCTGGGCAACCTGCACTTCTACCTGGACACCCTGTACAGCAAGAAGGACGACGACATGACCCGCGTCTCCTACACCTGGGCGATGCGCAACGGTGCCTCGATCCCGCTGAACATGCAGGTCGACAATAGCAACTGCACGATCGGCTGCACGGTCACCTCGGGCACCTACGCCAACACCAGCTACTTCATCGAATACGGCCCGCGCCGCGACCGGACCGACCTGAAGGGCATCAACCCGGGCATGGAGTGGAAGATCACGCCGACCCTGAAACTCGACGCCCAGGCCAACTACACCAAGTCGACCTTCTCGCACGAGGCGCCGACCATCATGCCGATCACGGCAGCAGGCAGCGGCCTGGTCGCCACCTTCAACAACAATGGCGGCGGGGTGCCGAACATCGGGTTCAACCAGGATGTGACCAACCCGGCCAATTTCGTCTGGAGCGGCGGCCGCGTCAACATCCAGAACGAGCTGCGCGAGACCAGCACGAAGGGCTTCCACACCGACCTGACCTGGGGTGACGCCAAGCTGAGCCTGAAGGCTGGCTTTGCCTACGACGACATCAACCGCCGCATCCGCGGGCAGGACAACTCGGCCGCGTGGCAGGCTGCCGTGTGCGGCAACAACCCGAGCGTGTTCCTGCAGGGCCCGAACGGCGCACCGCCGTGCGATGGCGCGAACACGCCGGGCGCCAGCGCCGCCGCGCTTTATCCGGGCTACGGCACCGGCTACACGGCCGGCCAGACCGCGCCGCTCACCTACAAGGGTTCGCTGATCCCGCTGACCCAGCTCGCAAGCTACCTCACCAAGGGCCCGTACGGCAACCTGGTGGTCGACTGGAACCGCTTCAAGCAGGACTCGAACTACAACTACTACAACTCGACCGCGCCGGATTCCACCAGCTCGTCGACCGGCGCCAGCTCGGGCTACGTGCGCGAGAAGACCCCCGGCTTCTACCTCGAGGTCAACGGCCAGTACGAGCTGGCCGGCTTCCCGGTGCGCTACAACGCCGGCGTGCGCTACGTGACCACCAAGCAGGAAGTCGGCTCGCTCAACTCGTACAGCGACCCGCGCAACGCGACCCTGACCCAGAACGGTTCGAAGTATCCGAACCTGACTGAGTGGGTGTACCAGGACGACACCTACCATGACACGCTGCCGTCGGCCACCGCAGCCATCACGCTGCGCCCGGACGTGGTGGCCCGCATCGCGCTGTCGAAGAGCATGACCCGCGCCAATCCGAATTCGCTGCGCCCGGGCATCAACTTCAGCGGCACCTCGGCCGACGTCGGCACGATCGGCAGCCCGAACCTGAAGCCCTACCTGTCGGACAACATCGACCTGGGGGTGGACTGGTACACCGGACGTGAAGGCTACGTCAGCCTGACCGTGTTCCAGAAGAAGGTGAAGGGCTTCACCGTGGTCGACAACATCACGATGCCGTTCTCGGCGCTCGCTGCCTATGGCATCACCTACAACAACCTGATCCCGACCCAGCAGGTGGCGATCAACTCGCGCGGCGGTCCGGACGTGGCCACCGTGGTGATGAGCCAGGAACGCAACGCCGCCGGCATCCTGACCGTGCGCGGCCTGGAAATCGGCTGGGTCCAGCCGCTCGACAAGCTGCTGCCGATCAAGGGCTTCGGCTTCTCCGAGACCGCGACCCTGATCAACCAGAGCGCGAGCGGCGAGGGCACCAAGGGCTTTGTTGCGCTGAACGTGCCGAAGAAGAGCAACAACTTCGGCGTCTACTACGAGAACCACGGCTACATGGCGCGCATCTCGCACCAGTACCAGGAAGGCAGCCAGTCCGCCAACGCCAACCAGAGCGGCGTGACCCTGGCGGCGCTGTACGGCCGCTCGTACAAGCAGGCCGACTTCTCGTCGAGCGTGGACCTGGAAGAGGTGCTGGGCCGTGACCACTATCCGACGCTGACCTTCGACATCGTCAACCTGAACAAGGCCAAGCGCGAAGGCTACTTCCAGTTCCCGAACGCCGCGTTCTCGTCCTACGATCCGGGCCGCACCTTCCAGCTGGGTATCCGCGGCAAGTTCTGACCAGTCCCCTCCGCCCCGCTGGCGGCCGGCGTCTTGCCGGCTGCGAGCGGGGCTTTTTTTTAGCCTCCATCATGCGCACTTTACTCAAGACTCTCGCGGCGGCCGCACTGGCGCTGGCCGCGCACGCCGAGGCCGCGTCCGCCGCCCCGGCCATCCCGCAGCTGCGCCAGCAGGGCGGGACGCGCCAGCTCGTCGTCGACGGCAAGCCCTTCCTCGTGCTGGGCGGCGAACTGCACAACTCGTCCGCGTCCCGACTCGACTACCTGCAGCGCCTGTGGCCACGCCTGAATGCCGCCGGGCTGAACACCGTGGTCGCACCCGTCGAGTGGGACCAGCTCGAGCCGCAGCCGGGCCACTACGACTTCACGGTGCTGGACGGGATGATCCAGCAGGCGCGTGACAACCATATGAAGCTGGTCCTGCTGTGGTTCGGCGCCTGGAAGAACTCGATGTCGACCTATGTCCCGGCCTGGGTCAAGCGCGACGGCGAACGCTACGCGCGCGTGCGCACCCGCGCCGGCGTGGCGCAGGACATCCTGACGCCGTTCGATCCGGACCTGCTGGCCGCCGACCAGGCCGCGCTCGGCGCCATGCTGCGCCACCTGGCCGCGGCCGATCGCGACCACACCGTCGTGATGCTGCAGATCGAGAACGAGGTCGGCATGCTGCCGGAAGTGCGCGATTACGGTCCCCAGGCCGAGCAGGCCTGGCGCGGCCCGGTGCCGCCCCAGCTGATTGATTACCTGCGCACCCACACGGCGACGCTGCAGCCCGGCCTGCGTCAGCTGTGGGAGACGCACGGGCGCAAGGGGCAGGGCAGCTGGAGCGAAGTGTTCGGCGACTCCATCGAGGCCCAGGAAGTGTTCCAGGCCTGGGGCTATGCCGCCTTCATCGAAGGCCTGGCGCGCACCGGCAAGGGCGCGTATCCGATTCCGATGTACGTCAACGTGGCGCTGAACCGGCCGGGCCGCAAGCCGGGCGAGTACCCGAGCGCGGGACCGCTGCCGCACCTGTTCGACGTGTGGAAGGCGGGCGCGCCGACGCTCGACCTGATCGGCATGGACATCTATTTCGACAGCTTCCAGGAGTGGGCGCGCAAATTCAAGCGGCCGGACAATCCGCTGTTCGTCCCGGAAGCCAACCGCACCGGGCGCAACGACAATGGCGCCAACGCGTTCTGGGCGATCGGCGAACTCGACGCGATCGGCTATTCGCCGTTCGCCATCGACGACCTGGCCGATCCGAAGGCCGAGACCCTGCCGGGCGCTTATGCCGTGCTGGGCCAGCTAACGCCGTTGATCCTGGATGCGCAGGGCACTGGGCGCATGCGCGGCTTCAAGGCGCCGGCGTCGTACGACGGCGTCATCGAGCGCAAGCCGCAGGAGGCGACCATCGGCCGCTACCGGCTGAACGTCAGCTTCCCCAACCAATGGGGGCCCACCACCGACGCCGAAGTCGACAAGCGCGGCGGCCTCGTGATCCAGCTGGCCGAGGACGAATTCCTGGTGGCCGGGCGCGGCATCATCGTCACCTTCCAGGACGCGAGCGGGGCGGGGGAGCAGGTCGGCTTCGAGAAGCTGACCGAAGGTACGTTCGACAAGGGACGCTGGCAGGAAGGGCGCTGGCTGAACGGCGACGAAAGCCACCAGGGCCGCCACGTGCGCCTCGAGGGCGACGCGTTCACGATCCAGCGCGTGAAGCTGTACCGTTATCGATGAAGGCCTGGGTCAGTCGCAGTTTTTGACGTCGGCGCCGTCGAAGCGTTCGGCGTAGCCGGCCACGCGCTTGCGGGTGGCGGCGTCGAGGTCGCGCAGGCGGTAAACGTAGTGCGTGGTCTGAGGCCCGCGCGGCGTGATGCGCGCTGAGCGCACGCCTTGCTTGTTCAGCTGCGCGAGCAAGGCGTGGGCGCCGCTCTCGGTCTTGAACATGCCCAGCGAGATCGCATACTTGAGCGGCGAATCGCCATTCATGATGTAGAAGTTGGAGACGCCGAGGTTGAGCAGTTCGGCGGCCTTGCGGTCGGCCGCTTCCTTGCTGCCCTGGGGCGGGATATTCACCAGCCAGCTGGTCACGTCCTGCGCCTGCACCGCGCGGCGCGACTGGCGCTCGCCCAGCGCCAACGCGGCCAGGCGCGTTTCGAAACGGCGCGCATCGTCGGCGTCGAAGGGCCCGATCTCGGTGCAGGCGAAGGCCGGCGCGGCGGGCGCGGCCGCGGGCGTGGAGGTGGGCGCAACCGGCGCAGGCGCGGCCTCGGCCGGGGTACCTGCGGCTGCGGCGGCGGTCTTCTTCGCCATCGCCTCGGCCTGCTCGTTGCTCAGCATGGTCATCTTGGCCGTGTTGAACTGGCGCTTCAGGCGTTCCGGCTCGTGCTCGCCGGCGGCCGTGCCGAGATAACCCTGGCCGTAGGCGAACAGGGCGGCATTCAAGAACAGCAGGGTCCAGAACACGAATCTCAACACGGTGGTGATTCCTTCTTCGTTCAGTCCAGGAAGGGCGCGGCCGCATGCAGGCCGACCAGCACGACATTATCCAGCATTACGTGGCTCACGCCGAGCGCCGGCGCAAGCTGGCTCGCTGCGCCGCCCGAGACGATGCACAGTTCGGCGGGCAGCAGCGCACAGGCGCGTTCGATCGCGCCCGCCTGGGCCGCGATGCAGCCGGACAGGATGGCGTCATGCGTGTTGTCGGCAAAAGCCGGCGGCAACTTGAATCCAGCGTCGACTTGCGGCAGCTGGGCCGTGTTGCGCGCCAGCGATCCGAGCATCAGGCCGAGGCCGGGCAGGATCATCCCGCCCAGGAAGTCGCCGTCGCGGCTGACCGCATCGACCGTGGTCGCGGTGCCGCAGGTGGCCACCACCAGGGACTTGCCCGGCGCCAGCGTGCGTGCGCCGAGTGCGGCGGCGAAGCGGTCGGCGCCCAGCCGGGCCGGGTCGCGGTAGCGGTTGCGCAGGCCGGCCAGTTCCGGGCGCGACACGAACCAGGTCGGCGCGACTGGAAGCAGAGCCGCCAGGCGCTCGCGCATCGCGTCGCCCGCGACGTTCGCGACGATCGCGCGCGTGAACGCCTGCGCGTGCGGCGCCCAGGCGGCGGCGAGGCGGTCCAGGTCCGCATGCAGCACCGCGCCCTGCGCGATCCACTCGCCCGGCGCGGCGCCCGGCCCGGCGACGGCCCACTTGACCCGGGTATTGCCAGCGTCGACCAGCAGCATCATCGTCGGGTCCTCAGGCTTTCATGCGCAGCGACACGTCGCCGGCGACGATGGTCATGCGGCCCTGCTCGGTGTCGAGCAGCAGGCGGCCGGCATCGTCGACGCCCGCGGCCAGGCCTTCGTGCAGCACCTCGCCGCGGTCGAGCAGGGTCACGAACTGGCCCTGCCAGGCGTGCAGCAGGTTCCAGCGCGCGGCGAACGCGCCGAAGCCGGCCCGCTCGAACTCGGCCAGCGCGCCAGCGAGGCCGTCGAGGATGGCGGCCATCAGCGTGTCGCGGTCCATGCGCGCCAGCCAGGGCACGGCGGCGACCGCGCGGCCGATGCGCTGTTCGAGTTCGTCCGGCATCACCAGGTTCAGGCCGATGCCGATGACGGCCCAGGTGGCGGCGTCAAAGCCGGCCGCGGTCTCGACCAGGATGCCGGCCAGCTTGTCGCCGTCCTTGAGCAGGTCGTTCGGCCACTTCAGCTGGACCTGCTGGCCGAGCCCCGTCAGCGTTTCGGCGAGCGCCACGCCGACCGCGAGCGGCAGGCCGGTCAGGCGCTGCAGGCCGCCGTCGAAGCGCCAGGCCAGCGAGAAGGTCAGCGAGTTGCCGGGTTCGGACAGCCAGCTGCGGCCGGCGCGTCCGCGGCCGGCGGTCTGGTGCTCGGTAATCAGGAGGAGCGGCGCGGAGAGCGTTGGTGCGCGCGCCAGCAGGTCGGCGTTGGTCGAGCCGGTCTCGCTCACCACCTCGACCGCGACGCCGCTGGCGGACAAGGCCATGATCTGCCGCGCGTTCATGGCGTCACCTTGCGCGCCTTCTGCGGCGCACGCGCAAACAGCGGGTCGAAGATAAAGTTGGGCAGCGCGCGCAGCAGCTTGGCGACGACGCCCATCTGCCAGGGGATCACGCGAAAGCTGGCGCCGGCGTCGATGGCGCGCAAGGCCGCGCCGGCGAAGCGCTCGGCCGGCATCAGGAAGGGCATGGGAAAGCGGTTGTTACGGGTCATCGGGGTGTCGATGTAGCCGGGGGCGATGGTCACCACCCGGATGTCATGAGGTTTCATTTCGAGGCGCAGCGATTCGGCATAACTGTGCACCGCGGCCTTGGAAGCGCAGTAGGCGCCGGCGCCTTTCATGCCGCGCACGCCCGCCATGCTGCCGATCGCCACCAGGCGGCGCGCGCCGCTGCCGCGTTTCATCGCCTCGATGAAGGGCGCGAAGGTGGCGACGGTGGCGGTGACGTTGGTCGCGAACACGGCTTCGAACACGGGCAGGTCGTCAAGGCGCTCGGTGAGCGTGCCGTGCGAGATGCCGGCCGAGGCGATCACGATCTCGACGCCGCCGGCGGCCAGCAGGAAATCGCCGGCCGCGCGCGCCAGGGCCGCGTGGTCGAGCACGTCGACCGCATAGATGTGATGCTGGCCGGGCAGGCTGGCGGCGAGCGAACGTAACGCGTCTTCACGACGGCCCACCAGGCCGAGGGTCGCGCCGCGCGCCGCATACGCGCGCGCGAGGGCGGCGCCGATGCCGCTCGACGCGCCGGTGATGAACACGCGGGTCCTACGGCCCGGCGTCGGGTTCATTTTCTGGATGCTTTCGCTTTCGCCACCAGGGCGTCCATCACCTGCAGGGACGCCTGCTGTTGCTGGGCTTCGGTGCTCCCCTCGGGCAGTTTCGAGCCGGCCTGCGAGGGCGAAGTCTGCCAGCGGCCGTCGATTACGAGCACCGGCCAGAACTGGACCTGGTAGGCGTCCATCATGCTGCTGGCGCGGCGCAGCCTGGCCTGGATGCCGAAGGAGCGGTAGGTGTCGACGAATTTGGCGCGGTCGATGCCGTTCTTCGCGGCCCAGTCGAACACCTCTTCGTCGGTCCCCAGGCGCTGGTGCAGGACGTGCATGGCGTCGAACACCTGCTGGTGGTATTGCGGCAGCAGGCCCATGGCGTCGAGCGTGTAGAACAGGCGCTGCTGCGGCAGCACGCTGGCGCCGCCGCTGACGTGCACGCGCTTGAACACGATGTTGTCGCCCTGCTTTTTGACCCACGCTTCCAGTTGCGGCTCGAAGGCGTAGCAGTGCGGGCAGTAATAGGCGAAGAACTCGATCACCTCGACCTTGTTGCCGGCCTCAAGCGGCTGGGGCGATTGCAGGGTCACATATTCCGCGCCTTCCTGCGGGGCGGCGGGTGACGCCAGGGCGAAGGGAGACGCGCCGGCCGCGAGGCCGAGCAGGGCAGTCAGGATCAGGCGGCGCAGCGGTCGCATGGGGGCCTTTCGGTGAGGTTAGCGCTGGCTGCGCACGATGGCGACGTCGACCCCGCTGTCGAGCAGCTTGGCGCGCGCCTTGTTCATCGCTTCGGCCTGCCTGTAGGGGCCCAGGCGCACGCGGTGCAGCACGCCGCTGTCGCTGCTGTGGTCACTGATCGCCGCTTCGAAGCCGAGCAGGGCCAGCTTGGCGCGGGTCGACTCGGCGTCCGAGAGGTCGCGGAAGGAGCCGGCCTGCAGGTAGTAGATGGTGTCGCCGGCGCGGTCCGGCGATCCGGCCGACGCCGTGGCGGCAGCCGGGGCCGGGGCCGCGGCGGGTGCGGCCGAGGTGACGCTGGCGCCTAGCGGATGGCTGTCGCGCGCCTGCGGCTTGGCCGGGGCCGGGGCCGGTTCCTTCATGCCGGCGATGGCCTGGCCGAGCGGGTCGTCACGGTCAGGCGCTGCGCTTGCGGGTGCGGCGGGCGCCGGTGCGCTCGGCGCGGCAGGGGCCGGGCCGGTGCGGGCGGTCGCCTTTTCCGTGACTTCCTTGTTGGCCTCGCGCGCTGCTTCGCGGTTGGCGTACATCGGCTTGTTCGGGTCCTGCGCCTGCGCGGCCGGCAGGTCCGCCGGACGGCCGGCCTTCGGGCCCTTGTCGGTGAACGGCGAGGCGCCTTTGGTGATCGTCAGGGCCACCGCGACCGCAATGCCCAGGCCGATGATCAGGCCGATGATGATGCCGGTGAGCGTGCTGCCGCGCTGGCGCGTGGGGAGGGTGCGAAAAGTCATCGAGTACGAATCAAAACGTTAAGCGCTTACATCTTCTCCGGCGCCGAGACGCCGATCAGGGCGAGGCCGTTGCGCAGCACCTGGCGCACCGCGGTCGCGAGCGCGAGACGCGCCAGCTTGAGCGGCTCGTTATCGTCCAGCAGCCACTTGTGCGCGAAGTAGTAGCTGTGCAGTTCGCCGGCCAGTTCGCGCAGGTAGAACGCGACCTGGTGCGGGCCGAGTTCGGCCTGGGCGCGCTGCAGCATCTCGGGGTAGGCGGCCAGCTTGGCCAGCAGGGCCTGCTCGTGCGGCTCGGTGAGCGGGGACAGGTCGACGTTGCTCAGGGTGGCCGGATCGCCGCCCCAGTTGGCCAGCGCCGAGCAGATGCGCGCGTGGGCGTACTGCACGTAATAGACCGGGTTCTCGTCATTGGTGGCCAGCGCGACGTCGACGTCGAACACGAACTCGGTGTCGGCCTTGCGCGAGATGAGGAAGAAGCGCACGGCATCGCGGCCGCGCGTGATGTCGCCGTTGCCCGACCATTCGATCAGGTCGCGCACCGTGACGTAGGAGCCGGCGCGCTTGGAGATCTTGACCTCTTCGCCGTTCTTCATGACGGTGACCATCTTGTGCAGCACGTAGTCGGGGTAGCCCTGCGGGATGCCGATGCTCACCGCCTGCAGGCCGGCGCGCACGCGCGCGATGGTGCCGTGGTGGTCGCTGCCTTGCACGTTGATGGCCTGGTCGAAGCCGCGCTTGAATTTCTGGATGTGATACGCCACGTCCGGTACGAAATAGGTGTAGGTGCCGTCGGACTTGCGCATCACGCGGTCCTTGTCGTCGCCGTAGTCGGTGGTCTTGAGCCACAGCGCGCCGTCCTGCTCGTAGGTGTGGCCGCCGTCGACCAGCGCCTGCACCGCGGCCTCCACCTTGCCGTCTTTATACAGCGAGGACTCGAGGTAGTAATTGTCGAACTTGACGCCGAAGGCTTGCAGGTCCTGGTCCTGCTCGTTGCGCAGGTAGGTGACGGCAAAGCGGCGGATCGATTCGATGTCGTCGACGTTCCCGCTGGCGGTGGCCGGCTGGCCATCGCTGGCCGAGACCGTTTTTCCGGCGAGGAAATCGTCGGCGATGTCCTGGATGTAGTCGCCGTTGTAGGCCGACTCGGGCCACCCGGCGTCGCCCGGCTTGAAGCCGCGCGCGCGCGCCTGGACCGAGTTGGCCAGGGTCTGGATCTGCACGCCGGCGTCGTTGTAATAGAACTCGCGGGTGACCTGGTGGCCCTGCGATTCGAACAGCGCCGACATCGAGTCGCCCAGTGCGGCCTGGCGGCCGTGGCCGACGTGCAGCGGGCCGGTCGGGTTGGCCGAGACGAATTCGATGATCACGTGATGGCCTGCGCCGCCGTTGCCGCGGCCGTAATCGGCGCCCTGCCGCAGGACGGTGGCAACCACCGATTGGCGGGCAGCCGGCGACACGCGCAGGTTGATGAAGCCCGGACCGGCGACCTCGGCCGACTCGACCAGGCCTTGTGCCTTCGGATCGGCCAGCAGGGCGGCGACCAGGCGCGTGGCCAGTTCGCGTGGATTGGTCTTGAGCGGCTTGGCCAGCTGCATCGCGATGTTG
>Ga0308170_10001775_pt1 | contig 19632 bp, 19 predicted proteins | sample PhyBR2_2_FD_202136 | JGI IMG/M metagenome (GOLD analysis project Ga0308170, IMG submission 202136) | Phyllosphere microbial communities from UC Gill Tract Community Farm, Albany, California, United States - DLSLSB.R2 | ecosystem: Host-associated > Plants > Phyllosphere > Unclassified | place...
AACCTGGATATCCAGAGTGGCGAGCTGGTGGCGTTGCTGGGCCCCTCCGGCTGCGGCAAGACCACCTTGCTGCGCATCATCGCCGGCCTGGAAACCCCGGATGCCGGCAGCATCGTGTTCCACGGCGAAGACGTCTCCGGCCACGATGTGCGTGATCGCAATGTCGGTTTCGTATTCCAGCACTACGCCTTGTTCCGCCACATGACCGTGTTCGACAACGTCGCCTTCGGCCTGCGCATGAAGCCGAAAAACCAGCGCCCCACCGAAAGCCAGATCGCCACCAAGGTTCACGAGCTGTTGAACATGGTGCAGCTTGATTGGCTGTCTGATCGCTACCCGGAACAACTCTCCGGTGGTCAGCGCCAACGTATCGCCCTGGCCCGCGCCCTGGCGGTTGAGCCCAAGGTGCTGCTGCTGGACGAACCCTTCGGCGCCCTCGACGCCAAGGTGCGTAAAGAGCTGCGCCGCTGGTTGGCGCGCCTGCACGAAGACATCAACCTGACCTCGGTGTTCGTGACCCACGACCAGGAAGAGGCCATGGAAGTCGCTGACCGTATCGTGGTGATGAACAAGGGCGTGATCGAGCAGATCGGCTCACCGGGGGACGTTTACGAAAACCCGGCCAGCGATTTTGTCTATCACTTCCTGGGTGACTCGAACCGCCTGCATTTGGGCGAAGACAAGCACCTGCTGTTCCGCCCCCACGAAGTGTCGTTGTCGCGCCATGAGCTGGAGGATCACCATGCGGCCGAGGTGCGCGATATTCGTCCGCTGGGCGCAACGACCCGCGTGACCTTGAAGGTGGAAGGGCAAAGCGAGTTGATCGAGGCCGAGGTGGTGAAAGATCACGACAGCCTCACCGGGCTGGCGCGTGGCGAAACCCTGTTCTTCAAACCCAAGGTCTGGCAAAAAGCCTGACCTCACCACAATTCAAATGTGGGAGGGAGCAAGCCCTAATGCCAGTCGGTTAGGCATACATCGCCCTCTGTAGGAGCGAGCTTGCTCGCGAAAAACGTTAACGATAACGCGTGCTTCCTGAATGAATGCAGCGCCTGTGAGTTTTTCGCGAGCAAGCTCGCTCCTACAAAAAGCCTTAACTGACTGGCATTTAGACTTCACTTGGCTTGAGATCGCGGCGTGCTACCGGCCCCGAGCGCTCTTCAATCTGCCGCTTGAGGTCCTGCCGCAACCCCAGCAAAAACGCCAACTCCGCCACTACAAACAGCGGCCCCACAATCAGCCCCGACACATCGTCCACAAACGCCGGCTTCCTGCCTTCGTAGTAATGCCCGACAAACTGAATCACCCAACCCACCACAAACATACCCACGCCACTGCTCAGCCATACCGCCGTGCTCTGCGCCGCCAATACATGCCCAGCCCACACTGACAAGCCCATCAACACCGTCATCAGCGCGCCCAGGGCCAGTTCCAGGCGCAGGTAGAACCAGGCCGAAAACAACGCCAGGATCACCGCTGGCGAGACCCACAGGCCACCCACCGTCCATTCGGGGCGTGACAGCAGCACGGCCACGGCAACCACGATCAAGGGGATACCGATAAAGTGACTGACAATATTGCGCGGGTCGCGGTGGTAGGCGGCGTATTGACTGAGGTGGTCGACGAGGCTTTTCATTGTTGTTCCTCCTGTAGGATGTTTGATCATGCCCTGTCAGTCGGTGCCTAACTGTCAATTGGGCGACAATCTTCGGAGTTCCCATGGACACAGGCAAATGGCACGCGCAATTGGTTCGCGGTCAGTGGTTCAGCCACTTGCCGCCAGACTTTCAGCGTAGCCTGCTGCGGGCGGCGCGGTTGCGCGTGCTGGCAGCGGGGCAGTTCCTGTTCAAGCGCGGCGACCCGCCGTGCGGCCTGTATGCGGTGCTGGAAGGGGCGGTGCGCATCAGTGCCGTCAGCGCCCAGGGCAAGGAAGCGGTGTTGAGCCTGGTGGAAACCCCGCACTGGTTCGGCGAGATCTGCCTGTTCGACAACCTGCCACGCACCCACGATGCCCTCGCCACGGGAGCCTGCACGCTGTTGCAGATACCGCAGGTGGCGATACTCAAGATTCTTGAACAACAACCGGTGTTCTGGCGCGATATGGCGCTGTTGATGAGCCATAAACTGCGCCTGTCTTTGATCAACATTGAGCAGATAAGCCTGATGCCCGCCTCAAAGCGTCTGGCCCATCGGTTGCTGATGATCGCCCAGGGTTACGGCGAAATAGAGCAGGCGCGCCGCGTGCTGCAGCTGCCTCAGGAGGATCTTGCGGCGATGCTGGGCCTGTCGCGCCAGACCATCAACAGTCTGCTCAAGGCGCTGGAGCAACAGGGCATCATTGGTTTGAGCTACGGCGCCATCGAGATACTGGACCTCGCCGGGCTGCGCCTGGCCGCGGGCCTATGAGCCGCGATAGGTGGAGAAGCCGTAAGGGCTGAGTAACAGCGGGATGTGGTAGTGCTGGTCGACCTGCTTGACCTGGAAAATCACCGGCACCTCGGGGAAGAACGTCTCGCGGTTGGCCTTCTTGTAGTAATCGCCGGTCTTGAACACTACACGGTACTCGCCCGGCTTCATGCTCTGGTCGGCGGGGAACAGTTCGGCGATGCGTCCCTGTTGATTGGTCACGCCCTGGGACAGTGATTGCCACTGATCACCCACATGCTGTTCCAGGGTGACGCTGACACCGGCCGATGGCAGGCCGTTTTCCAGGTTGAGCACGTGTACGCTCAGCGGGTTGCCGGCGGCCAGGGCCAGGTTGCACAGGCCGCTCAGGCTGAGGGCGGCCAGGGTCATGCTTAGGGTTTTCATGGGAAAGTCCTTTTGGAAGGGGTCAAGTCAGGGGGTGATTTTCAAGCCCAGTTGCTCGGCAGCCTGTACGGCGCAGGCTTCGTCCTGCGCAGCGCCGCCGGCACCGGCGATGCCCAGCGCGCCGACCAGTTCAGCATCGGCGAACAGCGGCACGCCGCCGCCGAGCAACAGCAACTCGGGCAAGCTGTTAAGGTTGGCAGCCTCGGGGTTGGTGCGGGCTCGCTCGGCGAATAGCCGGGTTGGGGTTTTGCTCGACAGCGCCGTGTACGCCTTGCGTTGGCTGGCGAAGCTGTTGTGCGGGCCGACACCGTCCGCCCGCAGGGCCACCAGCAAATTGCCGCCGCGGTCCAGTACCGTCAGCGCGGCCGTGCAGTGGGCCAGGCTGGCGTCGGCCAGTTGGCGCGCGGTGCGCAAATCCAGCTCGGCGTGGCGCGGCAGTTGTGGCGTGGCCTGTGCAGCGGTGGTCACAGCGAGGCTCAAGAACAAAGCGGTGTGATACATGTTTGTGGCTCCAGGAGGCAGGTGCTCACGGTAGCCAGTGGACGCGGACAAAAGCCGCACAATTGGATGACAGGTTTGTAATCAAACCCAGAGGTAAGACATGCAGGTGTTGTTAGTGGAAGACCAGCCGCAACTTGCCCAGCGCATGGCCCAGGGCCTGAGCGAGGCCGGCTTCTCAGTGGAAGTCGCGGCCAACGGCATGGCGGCGCAGCGGTTTGTGGAAGGCACCGAGTACGACCTGGTGATCCTGGACGTGATGCTACCGGGCTTGAACGCCTGGACATTGCAGCAGGCGATTCGGCAAAAGGGCGACACGCCGGTGCTGTACCTGACCACACCGGGCGGCATTGAAGACCGGTTGCGGGGGTTGGAACTGCATGAGGATGACTACCTGCTCAAGCCGTTTGACGCCAAGGTGTTGGTGGCGCGGGTGAGGAAAGTATTGCGCCGGGATCGTGGGCGCTGATTGCCTGGCGACCGCTATCGGGAGCAAGCCCCCTCCCACATTTGACCGCGTTCACAGTTCAGTGTGGGAGGGGGCTTGCCCCCGATGAGGCCATCACAGCCACTGAAAAATCCTCCTACCGCAATCCCTCCCGAAATTGCCCGGGCGTCATCCCCGTCCAGCGCTTGAACGCCCGGTTGAAACTGCTGGTATCGGCAAACCCGAGCAAATGGCTGATCTCGGCCAACGAACACTGCGGATCCCTCAGGTGCAGCAACGCCAGGTTCTGCCGGCACTCATTGAGCAGCGCATCAAACCGACAGCCTTCATCCGCCAAGTGGCGCTGCAAGCTGCGCAAGCTCAAGTGCAAGGCCTGGGCAACGCGTTCGGCGCTCGGCTCGCCATCGGGCAATTGCGCCTCGATCACAGCGCGCACCTTGCGCTCCCAGGTCAACGGTTGCAGTTGGGCGAGGGTGCGCTTGAGCACGGTTTCATTGTGTTCGGCCAATTCAGGATTGGCGTCGTCGAGATGGCTGTCGAAGTCATGGGCAGCGAACTCCAGGCGGTCTTCGTCGGCGGCAAAAAATACCGGCGAGCGGAAGACCGTATGCCATGGCGTGGGGTCGGCGGGTTCCGGGCGCCTTAGATAAACGGCCAGTGGCGCGTAGTCACGCCCCAGGCGGTTGCGGCAAGTGCGCACATAGATCGCCGCGAAGGCGTCGATGGCCTCCGGCGCCGGCGCGGGGCTGCCTTGGGGTTGGAGCAGGCGAAAGTGGTACGCGTCGCCGTGGCGGGTCAGCTCCAGGCTCAGGGCGTCACTGACCACCTGGTGATAGCGCACGATGCGCTCGAACACCTCGCGCAAGCTGCCGCTGGCCACCAGCGCATAACCGAGGGCGTGAAAGGTGGTGGGGCTGACGAACCGCGACACCCGCAAGCCAATCGCCGGATCACCGCTGGCCTGCACCGCCAGTTGCCAGAGGCGCGTGGTGGCCGACAACGGATAGCGTGCGTTGGGGTCGTCCATCTGCTGCGGGTCGAGTCCGGCCTCGGCGCACAGCGTGGCGCTGTTCAGGCCCAGGGCGTCGAGCTGCTTGCGCAGGGCGCGGGTCCAACTGGCGAGGGAAGTGGGTTCGGTCATGGCGATTGGCGCTTGCGGTCAACAGGTTGGCGTCCGGGGCTAGCGTCCTGCCCGATCGCTTAGGGCAGGATGGACACATCAATGTACAAGAGGATGGAAGCATGGACGGTACTTCTGCAAGTCCCCAACAGATGAACGCACAACAACGTTCAGCGCATATCCGTGAGGTGGTGCTGGCCGAGGGCGCCCGATTGCGCCAGCGCCATCCCTGGCTGCTGCATCAGGACGCTCTGGGCGCGAGCATCCTGGGGTTTGCCTTGTTGGGCATGCTCGGCTCGGCGGCGCTCTATATCAGCGGTCACCTGGCCTGGTGGGCGTGCCTGCTGCTCAATGCGTTCTTTGCTTCACTGACCCACGAGTTGGAGCACGACCTGATCCACAGCATGTACTTTCGCAAGCAGCGCCTGCCCCACAACCTGATGATGGGCCTGGTGTGGCTGGCACGGCCAAGCACGATCAACCCGTGGATACGCCGGCATTTGCACCTCAACCATCACAAGGTCTCCGGCACGGAGGCCGATATGGAAGAGCGCGCCATTACCAACGGCGAGCCCTGGGGGGTTGCGCGCTTGCTGATGGTGGGCGACAACATGATGTCGGCCTTGATCCGAATGCTGCGGGCCAAGACCTGGGCACACAAGCTCAGCATCCTCAAGCGCGTGGTGCTGGTGTATGCCCCGCTGGCACTGCTGCATTGGGGCGCCTGGTACGTCTTCCTGGGCTTTCATGCCGCCAACGGCATCGCCAGCCTGTTGGGCGTGCCGATAATGTGGTCGGCCGGCACCTTGCAGATGATGCAGGTGATCGACATCGCTGCAGTGGTGATCATCGGCCCCAACGTATTGCGTACGTTCTGCCTGCACTTTGTCAGCTCCAACATGCACTACTACGGCGATGTGGAACTGGGCAACGTGATCCAGCAGACCCAGGTATTGAACCCCTGGTGGCTGTGGCCGTTGCAGGCGTTCTGCTTCAACTTCGGCAGCACCCATGGCATCCATCACTTTGTGGTGAAGGAGCCCTTCTACATTCGCCAGATGACCGTCAAGGTGGCGCATAAGGTCATGGCCCAGATGGGCGTGCGCTTCAATGATTTCGGCACCTTCGCCCGGGCCAATCGGTTTGAGCGCCAGGAGCAGCCGGCCGTCAAACTTGCTTTCAGCAAGCGATGAACGCCAGGGGCAAATCGCGGATCTGTTCGCGCACCGGCGGCTGGTAGTGGTCATCACTGATCAATTCATGCAGCAGCTCTTCGCGCAGTTGGTGGAATTCAAAGCTGCTGCGCTGGCGCGGGTGGGGCAGGGTGATGTCCACCACCTGCTTGATGCGCCCCGGCCGGGGCTCCATCACCACCACGCGGTCGGCGAGGAAAATCGCCTCTTCCACATCATGGGTGACCAGCACCGTAGTGATCCTGGCGCGGGCACGAATCGCCAGGAGTTCGTCCTGCATCTGCTGGCGAGTCAGTGCATCCAGGGCGCCGAACGGTTCGTCCAGCAACAGAATGCGCGGGCTGGCCACCAGGCCACGAGCGATCGCCACTCGTTGCGCCATGCCGCCGGAGAGTTGATGCGGGTAGGCGCGAGTGAAATCGGTGAGGCCCACCAGCTCGATAAAGTCACGGATGCGCCGGTTGCGCTCGGCCTCGTTCAGCGGCTCGTTGACCAGGCCCAGGCCGATGTTCTGCGCCACGGTCAGCCAGGGAAACAGGCGATGCTCCTGGAACACGATGCCGCGCTCGCCACCGATACCGCTGACGGCCTTGCCATCAACCTGGATCTCGCCGCGATATTGCGTATCGAGCCCCACCAGCAGACGCAGCAGGGTGGACTTGCCGCAACCGCTGGCGCCGACAATCGCGACGAATTCCCCTTCGGCAATCTGCAGGTTGAATTCGCGGATGGCTTCCAGTTCGAAGCCGTCGACATCGAAGCTTTTGCCCACATGGTTGAAGCTGACAATTGGTGCGTTCATGCGTGTCTCCAGCGGGTGGCACGGGTTTCGATGCGTTGGCCGATCAGGTTGAGGGCGGCGCCGGTGAGGCCGACCAGAAGCATGCCGCTCATGATCAGGTCCATGCGCAGCAACTGTTGGGCGCCGATCATCAGGCTGCCGATGCCGCCGTCCGAGGGCATGAAATATTCCGCGCCGATGGTGCCCATCCAGGCGTAGATCAGGCTCAGGCGCAGGCCGGCGAAAATCCCCGCGGCCGCGCCCGGTAGAACCAGGCGGCGCAGGCGTTGCCACAGGCTCAGGCGCAGCACTTGCGCGGCCTCGCGCAGTTGCGGCGACAGGTTGAGCACGCTGCGCTGAGTGGCGATGAATAACGGGAAGAACGCTGCGAGGGCGATAAACACCCACTTGGCCAGTTCACCCAGGCCGAACCAGGCAGTGAGCAGCGGCACCCAGGCGAAAATCGCGATCTGGCGCAGCGCGGCCAGGGTCGGGCCAAGTACCCGCTCACTGCGCCGCGACAGCCCCAGCCACAAGCCCATGGCAAAACCCAGGCTGCCGCCGAGCAGCAAGCCACCCACGGCCCGCCCAAGGCTTTTGCCCAACGCCGTGGTCAGGCTGCCATCCAGCACACCCGCCACGGTGGTTTGCAGCACCGCTTGGGGGCTGACCAGAATGTTCGGGTCGACCCAACCCTGTTGCGTCGCCACTTGCCACAACGCCAGCAATAGCAGCGGCAACAGCCACGGTTGCAAGCGTTGCCAGCCTTCATAGCGTGGCCCGCGGCGGATCTGCGCTGTAGCCGGATGGGGCCAGTGCACCCACTTGCGATCCAGCCAACCAATGCCGCGGTCCATCACCACCCCCAGCACGCCGATGACCACGATGCACACAAAGACAATATCGAGCATGAACAACTGGCGCGCCCACACCATCAGGTAGCCGATGCCTTCGCTGGAGGCCAGCAACTCCACGGCCAGCAACGACGTCCAGCCCGCCGCCAGGGCCAGGCGTACCCCGGCCATGAACGCCGGTAATGCGGCGGGCAGGATCAGGCGGCGGATCAGCAAGTGGGTGGGCAGGCGTAACACGCGGGCGGCTTCGCGCAGGTTGGGCTGGGCATCGCGCACGCCCACCAGGGTGTGCAGGGTTACGGGCACCACAATGGCCTTGACCAGCACCACCAGTTTCAAGGTTTCGCCAATGCCGAAAAACACCATGAACAGCGGAATCCACGCCAGGGTCGGGACCTGCGACAGCGCGCTGAACGTGGGGAATACCAAACGCTCGGCGCGGGCGCTGAAACCCAGGATTGCGCCGAGTATTGCGCCCACGCCGATACCGGCCAGCAGACCCCAGAACAGGCGCTGCAAGCTGATCGCAAGATGGCTCCATAACTCGCCACCGGCCAACTCCACTGCACTGCTCCACACCAGGGCGGGGGCGGGCAGAATCTGTTCGCTCATCCAGTGATTGCGGCTGGCCAACCACCATAGGGCAAACAACGTGAGCGGCAGCAGCCACGGCAACAGGCGCTGACCCAGCTGCGGCCAACGCGGCATTCTACCGTTGGACGGGGCCGGCAGAGGTAGGCTCAAAAGTGAAATCCGGGCCATGGAAGACCTCCGTGTCGCCAAATGCATTATGTGATTTCGATCTTATAAAAACGTAATCAAGATGATTGCGAGATAAGAGAAATCATTTAAAGCCTCAGCTCTCCACGCATCCAATGCATTCGAAGAATATTTTCGATGCTGTTCATGCATACCGCTCTGGAGCCTGTGTATTCACTCGCATAGTCCAAAAAGCTATTAAATTGTGCATTTATAGTATTTAAAGTTTTGTTCCTGCTGTGCCTATTTTTTGCTCCCCAGGCGACCGTCGCCCACCAGGAGCTGCGCTTATGAAACTGCCCTTCAAACGTCTGATCAGCCTGTTCGCCGCTACCGCCCTGGCCGGGCTGGTGCATGCCGCTGACCTCAAGGAAATTCGCATTGCCGTGCCCGACCTCAGTGCCGGCAGCCAGCACAGTGGCGGCGGCATCACCGACGTTTTGCGTGAACAGCAAATCTATGAAAAAGCCTTTGCCGACCAAGGCATCAAAATCCAGTGGAATTACTTCAAGGGCGCGGGCCCTGTGATCAATGAAGCCTTCGCCAATGGCCAGGTGGACCTTGCCTATCTGGGTGACCTGGCGGCGATCATCGGCCGCTCCAATGGCCTGGATACTCGCCTGCTCAGCGCCACCGCGCGTGGTGTGAAGCACTACCTCGGCGTGGTGCCGGGCTCTGGCATCAAGACGCTGCAAGACCTCAAGGGCAAACGTGTCGCAGTGTTCCGTGGCACGGCCAGCCAGTTGTCGTTCGACAGTGCATTGGCCAGCCAGGGCTTGAGTGAAAAGGATTTGAAGGTCATCAACCTGGACTTCAATGCTGCCAGCGCCGCGTTGGCTGCCAAGCAGATTGACGCCACCTGGGGTGGTTCGACCCTGACGGCACTGCAGGCCAAGGGCCTGGCAGAAATACCGCTGACCACCAAGGACCTGGGCGATGCCGGCAGCATCCAGGCCGTGCTGGTGGGCAGCGCCAAGTTTGTCGACGAACACCCGGATGCTGTGGCCAAGCTGCTCAAGGCCCAGCAGCAAGCAGTGCAGTGGTTGACCGATGACAACAACAAGCAGGCCTACATCGCGTTGGTTTCCGGGCTGGCCAGCTACCCGCCGGTGATCCTGACCAATGATTTGAAAGACCAGAAACTCAGCGAGATTTTCCCCTCGACCCTGGACCCGGTGTTCCTGGGCAAATTGCAGGACGCGGTGGATTTGGCCTCGAAGGAGAAGTTGATTCGCAAGTCGTTTCAGGTGAGCGATTGGGTGGCGCCGGGTTTGGTGGCGGCGGGGCTCTGAGCTTGTCGGTGCCTGGGCTATCGCTATCGCAGGCAAGCCAGCTCCCACACTTGAATGTGTTCACCGCTCAATGTGGGAGCTGGCTTGCCTGCGATGAGGCCCTTCAAACCGCCACACTTACCTGCTGACTATCCACCTCCACCAACGTCTCGATCATCGCCTTCGCCGCTGGCGACAACCGCGACCCCGTGCGGCTGACAATCCCGCAGCGCGCACTCATGGTCTCCATGTTCTGCGGCAGGTTGCGCCAGTGCAGTAGCACCAGCGAGCCGCTGGCGATGTCTTCGGCAAAGGCTTCTTCGGTGCCGACGCCGATGGCGTTGGATTGCAGCACAATCTTCACCAGCGCCGGGAAGTGCTCGGTCTGGATGCTCGGGGAAAAATCCATGCGCCCACTCAGGTTCGCCAGCAGTTTGCGAATGCCCTGGGAGATCAGCGGCGCGGCCAGCGGATAGTCGAACATATCGTTGGTCGACAGGCTGTCCTTGGCCAGCAACGGGTGCCCGGGGCGGCAGAAAAAGACGCCGCGCTTGGGTGTCAGTGCGCGGGTCTGGAAATTCGGGTCGGCTTCGAACTGGCGGATGTCGGCGATAAAGAATTCGATCTCTTCACGGCTCAGGCTGCGGCTGAGGGTTTCCCAGTTATCCACCTGGAAACTCGTGCGGATTCTCGGGTGGGCGTTGATAAATCGCGCCACCGCATCCGGCACCAGTTTCACCGCTGGCGCGGGGCCGCAGCCGAAGCGCAGGTCGCCGGCGTCGAGCTTGGTCATGCGCGTCACTTCACTGCTCAGCAGCGCTGCGCCATGCACCAGGCTCAGGGCATGTTGCAACACCACCTGGCCTTCCGGTGTAGGGCGCAGGTCCTTGTGGCCACGGTCCACCAGCACGCAGCCAAACTCCTGTTCCAGCCCCTGGATGCTGCGGCTGAACGCCGGTTGGGTGATGCCCATGGCGTCCGCCGCACCCGGCATTTTAAAAATAGGTCGAAGGCATTTGCGACCGAGCAAGCTGAGGTTTTAAATGCAAGCTCTTATTCCGTCAACGAAGCATCGATTCATTTGCTAGATCTAAAATGCATATGGATAGAGCGTTGCTGGAAAGCATCTCCACCATCAGCAGGCACATGAGGGTCATCACGATGAGCAACGCCGCATTAGCTGTTCAACCCATCGCCCACGCGCTCGACATCCACCCGGTGGCCGGTCGTATCGGCGCCGAGATCCGTGGCATCAAACTATCCGGTGACCTGGATGCCGCCACCGTCGAGGCCATCCAGCAGGCACTGGTGCAGTACAAGGTCATCTTCTTCCGCGAGCAAACCCATCTCGATGACCAGAGCCAGGAAGCCTTCGCCCACCTGCTCGGTGAGCCGATTGCACACCCTACGGTGCCGGTGCGCGACGGCACACGCTTTCTGATGGAATTGGATGGCACCCGTGGACAGCGCGCCAACTCCTGGCACACCGACGTGACTTTCGTCGATGCCTACCCGAAAGCTTCGATCCTGCGTTCGGTGCTGGCGCCAGCGTCCGGCGGCGACACCGTCTGGGCCAATACCGCCGCCGCTTACAACGACCTCAGCGTCGAGCTGCGTGCGTTGGCTGACCACCTGTGGGCGGTGCACAGCAACGAATACGACTACGCCGCACGCAAGCCGGATGTGGCGGTGGAGAAGCTGGAGGAATACCGCAAGGTCTTCACTTCGACAGTGTACGAAACCGAACACCCGGTGGTACGCGTGCACCCGGTCAGCGGTGAGAAAACCTTGCTGCTGGGGCACTTCGTCAAGCGCCTGAAAGGCTATTCCCAGGCGGAGTCGGCGCAACTGTTCAACCTGCTGCAAGGCCACGTCACCCGCCTGGAAAACACCGTGCGCTGGCGCTGGAATACCGGTGACGTGGCGATCTGGGATAACCGCGCCACCCAGCATTACGCGGTAGACGACTATGGCACCCAGGAGCGCGTCGTACGCCGGGTCACGCTCAAGGGTGATGTGCCGGTGGGTGTGCAGGGGCAGCGCAGCCAGACCACCAAAGGTCTCTAAACCAGTTGGAGATTAAAATGTGGGAGGGAGCAAGCCCCCTCCCACATTGGATTTGTGGCGTTTACCAGACCCCGATTTGCACCACTTTTTCCGCCTCCGGCTCACCATAGCGAAACCATTGGCCACGCACTTCGATCTCGGTGTGGCTGATGGTGGTACGCCGCTTCAACCCACGCAGCCATTCGAACAGATAACCCAAGTGAGTCTCGCGCACCTGGGCATAGGCGGGGTCGCTGCCCAGGTCGTGGATTTCCTGCGGGTCGTTTTCCAGGTCGAACAGCTGCGGGCGAAAGCCGTCATAGGCCAGGTACTTCCAGCGCTCACTGCGCACCATGGTCATGCGGCAACGGTCGATGGGCTGCGCCAGGCGTTCCCGGGCCGGGGCCTGGAAGGCGTAGTCGTATTCGGCAATGGCGTAGTGGCGCCAGGTGGGTTGCTCGCCGTGCAGCAGTGGGATCAGCGAGCGGCCTTCGAGGCGATGGTCGGCGGCGGGCAGGCCCAGAGCGTCGAGGAAGGTGGGCAGGGCGTCGATGGTTTCCACCAGGCGTGCGTCCACGCTGCCACGGCTGACATCGGCACTGGCCCGTGGGTCGCGCACAATCAAGGGAACACCCACCGCAGGCTCCAGCAAAAACTCTTTTTCACCGAGGTAATGATCGCCGAGGAAGTCGCCATGATCGCTGGTGAACACGATCAGCGTGTCGTCCCAGCGGCCAGTGCTTTGCATGAAATCAAACAGCCGCCCGAGTTGATCGTCGATTTGTTTGATCAGGCCCATGTACGTGGGAATCACCGTGAGGCGTACTTCATCCCGGGAAAAATTCAGGCTCTCCTGGTGTTGTCGAAACGCTTGGTACACCGGGTGATCGCTGGTGTGTTCAGGTTGAATCGGCGCCTGGATATGCTCGGCGCCGTACAACGCGTGATAGGGCGCCGGGGCGATGTAGGGCCAGTGCGGCTTGATGTACGACAGGTGCAGGCACCATGGCTGCTGCCCCTGCTCGCCGATAAAGTCGATGGCGCGCTCGGTGGTGTAGACGGTCTCCGAATGTTGTTCGGCAACCCGTGCAGGCTTGCCCGCGTTGCGCATGTGCCAGCCGCTGAGGATCTCACCGTCTTCGCCTTGGGCGGCGTTGGCCCATTCATGCCAGGGGTTGCGACCACCGTAGCCTTGCTCACGCAGGTAACGGGTGTAGGGCGCGGACTCGCGTTTGTCGTCGAACAGCGGGCTGTCGGGGTAGATGCCGTCGTGGCGCAGGTACGCGTCAAAGCCCACCTCATTGAGCGGCTCGGCCTGGGCACTGTCGGGGTCTATATGCAGGCGTTGTAACGCCTCCACGTTCGGCGTGGCGTGGGTCTTGCCCACCAGCGCGGTGCGGATGCCGTGGGGGCGCAGGTAATCACCGATCGTCAGTTCTTCCAGCGGCAGCGGCACGGCGTTCCACGCCACCTGGTGGCTACTGACGTAACGCCCGGTATAGGCCGACATGCGCGACGGCCCGCAGATGGTGCCTTGTGTATAGGCCCGACTGAAACGCACACCGGCGGCGGCCAGGCGGTCGATATTGGGGGTGTGCAGATGGGCATGGCCGTAGCACGACAGGTAATCGCGGCGCAGTTGGTCGCACATGATGTAGAGCACATTGCGCACGGGTTTGGGGTCAGACATGGAGGTTTACCGGACGAAGGACAGGAGCGTTTTTTCGCCGTTCGCAGGGTGTGCTGGCAAGTGCATTTGAGGTCTGGATTTTATGCAGGGAATGCATGGGTGTGGCTGCTGGCGCCATCGCAGGCAAGCCAGCTCCCACAGGGGAATGCATTGCAAATGGGGAAGCCGGCCCGCCAGCCGACGCCCATCTACCTGACACTCCGCGATCAAATTGTGGGAGCTGGCTTGCCTGCGATGGCGGCTAGCCAGCCGACACTCATCTACCTGACGCCCCACGATCAGCCTGTGGGAGAGGGCTTACTCGGCGAAGGACCTGATGTGAGCAGCCAGCTCTGCCAGCTCTTTATCGTCTTCCCCGGTCCCGTGCATCGGGAATAATTTGGCGTGCAGATGATCGACGCCGTAACCCTCCAGAATCATGCCCGTTCTAGCCACACCTTTTAGCGCTTCGTCCAAAAGCTGCGCCGTCTTCTTGGCTGCGATGACCAAGTCACACAGCACGGTGTCCGGTTCGGCAAACGCGTAGCTGCCGTGATGGGTTTTGGGGATAACGACACTGAACCCCGGCGTGTTGGGAAATATGGAGAGAAAGGCTATGTGGGTCTGGTCTTCCCATAGGAGGTGGCGGGCCTCCGTTCACCACTGACTCAGACCGCAATATTTTCCAACGCATAAGCATCCTCGTCCCTCTCATCAATCTTCTTGATCTGCTCAATCATCGCCTCCGCCAACGGCGACAAACGATACCCCGCACGGCTGACAATCCCGTAGCGGGTGTAACGCTCCTCCAGGTTTTCATCCAGGCCATCGATTTTCAAACACACCAGCTCGCCCCGCGCCATGTGCAGCACATCGCTGTTGGCGCTGACGATGCCAATGGCGTCCGAGCGCAGCACCACACCCATCAGGCTATAGCCGTTTTCGCACTCCACATTGGGTTGGTAATCGGGCCTGCCGCTGAGGTCGACGATGACCTTGCGCAGGTTCGGCGGGCGAATGGTGACCGCCAGCGGATAACTCATCAGTTCATCGGCGCGGATGCTTTCGCGGCCGGCCAGGGGGTGGCCGGCGCGGCAGCAGAAATACCAGCGGCGTGGGCGCAGGCGGTGGGTGTGGTAGTCGGGGTTGGCTTCGAAGTGGCGAGTGTCGGCGACGAAGAATTCGAACTCTTCGCTGAGCAGGCGTTTACCCAGGCTTTGCCAATCATCCACCTGGAACTGCACGCGGGCCTTGGGGTAGCGCCCGATAAAACTGCCGATGGCGCGCGGGATCAACCCACCTGCCGGGGCCGGGCCGCAGCCGAAGCGCAGCTCGCCGGCTTCCAGGCCGTTGAACTGGCTGATCTCGTTGGCCAATTGCTGGGCGCCGCTGACCAGGCGCCGGGCATGTTCAAGCAGTACCTGACCTTGCTTGGTGGGCGCCAGGTCCTTGCGGCCACGGTCTACCAGCTGGCAGCCGGCGCTGTGTTCAAGGGCCTGGATGCTGCGACTGAACGCCGACTGCGACAGGTTCACGGCCAAGGCTGCCGCGACAAAACTGCGTTGTTCGGCGAGGGCGATGAAGTGGCGAAGCTGGCGCAAATCGATATGCATTTTTCACATCAAAAATATCCGGGAAATGCATTGGCTATGCATTAGGTCGACTCCTTATAAAGGCTATCTCTTATGCAGTAAATGTTCGTAAAAACATAAATAAATAACCTTTAGGAATATCTGGCGACGGATATCTCCGGGTTCTGGAGCCGCTTATGAGTCTGTTCAAGTCCTTGCCGCTGGCGATGCTGGTGGCCGGTAGCAGCAGTTGGTCGCCTTCCCAGGCCGCTGAAACACCCGCGCCTGCCGGCAAGGGCGAAAGCGCCAGTGGCCAACTGGAAACCGTCACTGTGACCGCCCGGCGGCGTACCGAAAGTGCCCAGGCCGTGCCGACGCCCATGAGCGTGGTCGGTGGCCAAGCGCTGGAAACCCAGCGGGTGTACCGCATCCAGGATTTGCAACAACTGGTGCCCAGCGTCAACGTCGCCTACATGCACGCGCGCCAGTCCAGCGTGTCGATTCGCGGCCTGGGAAACAACCCGGCCAGCGATGGCCTGGAAGGCAGCGTGGGGTTGTATATCGACAACGTCTACCTCGGGCGCCCGGGCATGGCGGTGTTCGACCTGATGGACATCGAGCAGCTTGAAGTACTGCGTGGCCCGCAAGGGACGTTGTTCGGCAAGAACACCACCGCTGGGGTCATCAACATTAGCACCCGCGCACCGAGCTTTACCCCGGAGCGCAGCATCGAAACCTCTCTGGGCGAGGACGGTTATTTCCAGACCAAGGGCACGATCTCCGGCCCACTCACCGAGGACCTGGCAGGACGCTTCTCGGCCTATCGCACCCGCAGCGACGGCGACATCAAGAACGAGCACGACGGCCATGAGCTTAACGGCGGTTCGCGCCAGGGCTTTCGCGGGCAACTGTTGTACAAGCCCAACGAGGCGTTCAACCTGCGCTGGATCGGTGACTACAACGAAGAAGATTCCAGCGCCGGCACCCGCGTCCTGTACAGCACCGGGCCGACCATCAATGGCACCAACCTGTATCAATCCCGGGCCAACGCAGCGGGAGCGACCCTGGTGGATGGCACCCATCGCAAGGTCAACCTGGACAACGACCAGCACGTCACCGTGTTCCAGGGCGGTACCTCGCTGGAGGCCAACTGGACGTTGCCAAGTGACTTCACCCTGACGTCGGTGAGTGCCTATCGCTGGTGGAATTTCACTCCGCGCAATGATGATGGTCTCAACGTGCCGGCGTCGTATAACGCCGGGGTTTCGGTGGAGGATAAGCAGTGGTCCCAGGAGTTTCGCCTGGCATCGCCAACCGGTGGCTTCTTCGATTACGTGCTCGGCGCCTATTACTTCGGCTCCGACCTGGACAACAAATCCTTCGCCTATTACGGCCCCAAGGCCGATATCTGGAACGGCACGCCGAACGGCGCTTTGAGCAATGTGAGCAGCGTCGGTAACGGGCATATCCGCACCGACAGTTTTGCCCTGTTCGCCCAAGGCACCTGGCACCTCACCGAGCGTCTGGATTTCACCGCCGGCCTGCGCGGCACCTACGAAGAAAAAAGCGCCTGGGTCACGCGCAATGCGCCTCTGGGCGGTGCTGCGGTGAGCGGTGCGGCGGCCACTGCACGGCGTGGGCGCACCGGGGCGTATGACTCGGGCGACCTGACGCAGTACAGCGCCACCCCTTCGGGGCTGCTCAACCTCAGTTATCACTTCAATGACAACCTGCTGGGCTATGCGACGCTGTCCCATGGCGAGAAGTCTGGTGGGGTCAACCTGGCGGTAGGGTCTGCGCCCACGGCCGGGGCCGACTCGTTACTGATCGGCACCGAGCGCGCCAACAACGCCGAGCTGGGTTTCAAGAGCACGTTGTGGGACCGCCGCCTGCAACTCAACGCCAACCTGTTCTGGACCCAGGTCAACGGCTACCAGACCAACGCCTACGATCAGGACAACCGCGTGCAGTACCTGACCAACGCCGGTTCCGTGCGTTCGCGGGGCGTGGAAGTGGAAAGCACCCTGGTGCCGATCAAGGGCCTGACCCTGAATATCAACGGCTCGTTCAACGATGTGAGCTACCTGTCGTACAAGGATGCGCCGTGCCCGCCGGAAACCAGCTTGCGCCCTGGTGCACCGGCGTCCTGCGACCTCACGGGCCATCAAGTAGTGGGCGCGTCCAAGTGGATCGCCAACGCCAACGGCGAATACAAATGGAACCTGGCTAACGGTTTGGAACCCTACGTCACCGCCAGCTACGCGTTCCGTTCCAAGGCGGTGGGCACGGTGGAAGATTCCGACTATGGGCAGATCCCGGCGTACGCGGTGGTCAACCTGTCCACCGGCCTGCGCGGCAATTATGACCAAGGGCAGTGGGACGTGTCGCTGTGGCTGAAAAACGCCTTCGACAAAACCTACTACACCACCCTGTGGACCGGCGGAAACGGCGGTTACGAGGGCCTGTTGGGCACGCCGCGCACCCTAGGCGTGACTGGGCGCTACGACTTCTAGGTCAGTGCGATGGGTGGCCGGGCTGAACACCCGCGTCACCAGCAACATCGCCACCACGGTCACCGTCAGCACCACCCAGGCGCTGACGAAGTTGCCGGTGAGTTCGCGCAACCAGCCGGTCAGCCACGGCGAAAGTGCATTGATCAGAAACCCCACGCCTTGCACGAACGCCGCCAGCTGCCCGGCTTGGCGTGGGTCGCGGTGGTGGTCGAGGGTCAGCAGCAGGCTCAGGGCGAAACACGCGCCCAGGCCGAAGCCGATCAGCGCCACCCACAGGTGCGGGAATTGCTGTGGCGCCATCAGCAGGCCGAGGTAGCCGATGGTTTGCGCCAGCAGGCTGATGCTGAGCAGTGGGCGCCGGTCAATGCCGCGTTGTGCCAGCACTGGCATCAGCAATGCGGCGATCACCTGAAAGATGGTCATGAACGCCAGCAACGAGCCGCTGGGCAACACGCCCCAGCCCAGTTGCTGATAGTAGGCGGGCAGCCACGCGACCATGCTCATGTAACCGCAATTGACCAGGCCGAAATACAGCGCCAGCAGCCAGGCGCGCCGGTTGCGCAACCCTTTGAAGGCGGGTGCCTGTTGTGGATTTCGCGCGGCACCCAGCGGCAGCCAGGCCCATAGCAGCAATGCCCCCAGCGCCGGCAACAACCACACCCCCAGGCCTGCCTGCCATTGCTGGAAATGCAGGGCCACCACAGGGCTAAGCAGCGCCGCGAGCCCACCACCGGCCATCAGCGAGGCCGAATACACGCCCATCGCCACCGGCACGCGGTGATGAAATTCGCGCTTGATCATCGCCGGCACCAGCGCCTGGATCAACGCCACGCCCGCGCCACCGAGCAGTGCGGTAACCAGCAGCGCCGACGCCTGGCCCATCAACCAGCGCGCCACGCACGCCAGCAAAATCATCAACAAGCCCAGGGCGATGCCGCGACGTTCACCCAAGCGCGCTTCCACGCGCACGCCGACCAGTGCCACCAGCCCCATGCAGATCACCGGCAGGCTGGTGAGCAAGGCGCTGCTCTGGAAGCTCAGCCCGGTGGCCTGGCGAATCTCGCCGAGCAGCGGGCTGATGGAGCTGAGGATCGGGCGCAGGTTCAGGCCGAAGCCGGCGAGGGATTTATTCAGGGTCATGCAGGGTTTTCCACTGGTGATACAACGCAGTCATTGCGCTGTCGGGCAGGTGCTGGATGGGCAGGCGTTGCGCACCGATGGGCAAGCCAACCTGTTGGCTGATGGCTGCGGTCGACAGGCCGAACGGCTCGGCCATTTCGTTGCTGGCAGCAAACACCACCCGTTCTACACCGCACAGGTACATGGCGCTCAGGCACATCGGGCAAGGCTGGCCGCTGGCGTAGATCACGCAGCCGTCCAGGCGTGCACCCAGTTGGCGGCTCGCTGCGCGGATCGCCAGCAGCTCGGCGTGGGCGGTAGGGTCCTGGGTCAGGTGGATCTCATTCACGGCTTCCACCAGCACTTCACCGTTGCGCGTCAGCACCGCGCCGAAGGGTCGGCCACCTTGGGCGACGTTGGCGCGGGCCAAGGCGATAGCGCGTTGCAGGTGTGGTTGATCGTTGGTCATACAAGCCCCCCGGGCGCGATGAAAGGTGAAGTATGGTCAGCCACCGGGGTATGCTGAAATTAAATATAAACATGCCAATCAGTGGCAAACGCAATGGTGATGACGTTGTTCGATCCCGTGTTGTTGCGCAGTTTTGTCGCCGTGGTGGACTGCGGCAATTTCACCCGCGCCGCCGAGCGCCTGCATTTGACCCAGTCCACTGTCAGCCAGCAGATCCGCCGGCTTGAAGACGCAGTGGCTTGTCAGTTACTGGACCGCGACCAGCGCCGCGTGGTGGCTACCGCCGAGGGTGAGCGTCTGCTCGCGTATGCGCGCCGCATTCTCGCACTGCACGAAGAAGCCGCCGACGTGCTGATCAACCAGCAGAGCGACGGTGTGTTGCGCCTTGGCGTGCCGGAGGACTTTGCCGCCGAGCGCCTGATGCCGCTGCTTTCAGCGTTTGTCGTGGCCTATCCACGGGTGCGGCTGGAAGTCACCAGCGGTCTGGGCCCTGAATTGCAGCGCCAGTAC
>Ga0308170_10001776_pt1 | contig 19608 bp, 9 predicted proteins | sample PhyBR2_2_FD_202136 | JGI IMG/M metagenome (GOLD analysis project Ga0308170, IMG submission 202136) | Phyllosphere microbial communities from UC Gill Tract Community Farm, Albany, California, United States - DLSLSB.R2 | ecosystem: Host-associated > Plants > Phyllosphere > Unclassified | place...
CGAGGTAGTCGTTGGCGCCGGCGGCCAGGCATTGCTCCTGGTCATCCTTCATCGCCTTGGCCGTGATCGCGATGATCGGCAGGCGCGTGAAGCGCGCGTCCTGGCGGATCCTGCGCGTCGCTTCCAGGCCGTCCATGCCGGGCATCATGACATCCATCAGCACCAGGTCGATCGTCTCTACTTCATTCAGCTTGGCAAGGGCTTCGAAGCCATTGCGGCCCACCTCCACATGCGCGCCGCGCTGCTCCAGCGCGCTGGTCAATGCGAATACGTTGCGGACGTCGTCGTCCACCAGCAGGATGGTGCGGCCTTCGAACACCCGGTCGCGCCCGCGCACGCTCTTGAGCATGGTCTGGCGTTCGGACGACAGCTGCGACTCCACCTTGTGCAGGAACAGCGTGACCTCGTCGAGCAGGCGTTCCGGCGAACGTGCACCCTTGATGATAATCGAGCGCGAGTATTTCAGCAGCTCCGCTTCCTCCTCGCGGGTCAGGTTGCGTCCGGTGTAGACGATGACCGGCGGGAAGGAGCACAGCTCTTCCAGCGACATGCGTTGCAGCAACTCGTTGCCCTGCATGTCGGGCAGCTTCAGGTCGATGATCATGCAGTCGAAAATCTGCGTGCGCAACAGGTTCAGCGCTTCCTCGCCCGAACCGACCGCGGCGATCTCGACATCGTTATCGGAGACCAGCCGGACCACGCTGTCGCGCTGGCGCTCGTCGTCCTCGACCAGCAGCACGCGCTTGACCTTCTGCGCGGACTTGTCCTTCAGCTTGCGGAACACGTCCTCCAGCTGCTCGCGGGTGGTCGGCTTCAGGGCGTAGCCGATCGCACCCAGGTGCAGGGCTTCGCCGCCGTTTTCCATGCTCGACACCACGTGCACGGGGATGTGGCGGGTGGCCGGATTGTCCTTCAGCTGCTGCAGCACGGACAGGCCGGAGCGGTCCGGCAGGCGCATGTCGAGCAGGATGGCGTCCGGGTTCTCGCCGGTGGCCAGTTCCAGGCCCTCTTCCGCGGTCAGCGCGACCAGGCAGCGGAAGTCCATGTCGTGGGCCAGGCCGTAGAGGATGCGCGCGAACTCCGGCTCGTCCTCGACCACCAGCGCGGTGCGGCGGCCGGACGGCGCCTCGGCGCGGTCGTCGTCGAAGCGCGGACCGGCCGGGACGGCAGGCTCGGTTTCGGCCACGGCCGGCGCCGGCGCCGGGGCGCGCACCGGCTTGGCCGCATGCACCAGCTGGGGCGCGGGCGGGGTCGCGGCGACGGCGCCGTTGCGCGGCAGGCTCAGGGTGAAGGTGCTGCCCTCGCCTGCCGTGCTGGCCACCGTGAGCGTGCCACCCAGCAGGCTGGTGAGGTCGCGCGAGATCGACAGGCCCAGGCCGGTGCCGCCGTACTTGCGCGCGGTCGAGCCGTCGGCCTGGTGGAAGGCGTCGAAGATCTTGTCCTGCTGCTCGGGCGCGATGCCGATGCCGGAATCCTGCACTTCGAACTGCACCCAGCCGTCGGCATTCGCGCTGACCGTCAGGCTGACGCGGCCGGTGTCGGTGAACTTGACCGCGTTCGACAGCAGGTTCTTCAGGATCTGCTCCAGGCGCTGGCGGTCGGTGTGGATGGCCGCCGGCACGCCCGGCTCGACGGTGAGCGCGAACTCCAGGTCCTTCTGGTGCGCCAGCGGCTCGAAGGTGCGCGCCAGGCCCTCGATCACGCGGCGCAGCGGCAGTTCTTCCGGCACCAGCTCCAGCTTGCCCGCCTCGACCTTGGAGATGTCGAGGATGTCGTTGATCAGGTTCAGCAGGTCGTTGCCGGCCGAATAGATGGTCTGGGCAAAGCGCACCTGCTCCTCGTTCAGGTTGCCGCCGGTATTGTCCGCCAGCAGCTTGGCCAGGATCAACGAGCTGTTGAGCGGCGTCCTCAGTTCGTGCGACATATTCGCCAGGAACTCGGATTTATAGCGGCTGGCGCGCTCCAGTTCCAGGGCACGATCGCGCAACTGCTCCTGGACCGTGGTCAGGGCCGTGTTCTTGAGGTCGAGGTTGGCGGCCTGCTCGGCCAGCTGCTCGTTGGTCTGCTCCAGCTCGGCCTGCTGGTTTTCCAGCGCCGTCTGCGATTCCTCGAGGGCGCGCGACTGCTCTTCCAGCTCCTCGTTGGCGGTGCGCAGCTCTTCCTGCTGCACCTGCAGTTCCTCGTTCATGGCCTGCTGCTCTTCCAGCGCCATCTGCAGGCGGTGACGGTAGACGACGGAGGCGACCGAGGCGCCGACGGCCGGGCCGATCAGTTCCAGGAACTCGGTATCGTGCTCGCGCACCGCGTGCAGGAAACCGATCTCGATCACGCCCTTGATCTTGCCGTGGTTCGAGATCGGCGCGATCAGCAGTTCGCGCGGCGCGGTTTCACCCAGTCCCGAACCCACCTTGATATAGTCCGGCGGCAGCTCGCGCAGGGTCAGGATGCGGTTCTGGTTGGCGGCCTGGGCGGCCAGCGATTCCCTGGACCCGATCACCTTGGCATGCCCGTCCTGGTGGGCGAAGCCGTAGGCGCCGATGCGGGTCAGGGTGCCGTCGTCGCTGCGCGCATACATCGCGGCCACCACCCCGCCCAGGTAGGGGGTCACGAAATTCAGCACGGCGTTGGCCAGCGGCTCCAGCTCATGCATGTTTGCGGTCTTGCCGGCGAGTTCGGTCTGGCCGCTGCGCAGCCAGTCCTGGTGGCGCAGCTGGGCATTGTGCTCGGCCTCGTGCGACAGGATCTCGCCATACGAGTTTGACAGGCTCATCAGCTCGCGGCGGCCGAACAGGGCCAGCAGGCCGGCCACCGTCAGGCTGAACAGCAGGAAGGCGCCGACCGACCAGCCGATCACGCTGCGCGAGGAGCTGTTACGCTCCTGCAGTATGCGCTCCTCGTTGGTGATGAAGGCAGCGAACTGGGAGCGCACCTCATCGGTCAGCAGCTTGCCGCGGCCGCTCTTGACCAGCGCGATCACGTCGTCGTTCTTGCCGCGGCGGGCAATGACGTCTTCGGCATACCGCTGCCACTCCTGTTGCGCGGAACGGATGCGCCGGACCCGATCGAGCTGATTGGGATTGTCCTCCACCATGCCGCCCAGCGAAGTGAGTTCGGCGTCGATCCTCGGCTTGGCCTGCAGATAGGGCGCCATGAACTCGTCGTCGCCGGACAACAGGTAGCCGCGCATGCCGGATTCCATGTCGGCCGACATGCGGCTGACCTCATTGGCTTTTCCGATCACGCGCTCGGAGTGCTCGACCCAGGTGAGCACATTGATGAGGTAAGCAATGATGCCGACGAAGACCAGTGCACTCAATACCCCCATGCCCAGCGGCATGGCGACATTGCGGGACAGGATGCGGCGAAACTGGCTGCTATCGATACTCGATCCGGTCATGCTTATACGTTAACTCTTAGAAAAAAAATATCCTAAGTGTAACGCAATTGCAAAATTCTGCGTGTTCTGTTGGCCATCCCTTTTTGCGTTGTTGAGCAGAAATTAGCAGCAGATCCCTGGTTTTTACCGTAAATATTCAGCCAGATACGGCGCGGTGCGGCTGCGCCTGGCGGCTGCGACCCGCGCCGGCGGACCGGACGCCACCACCGTGCCGCCGGCCTCGCCCGCCCCCGGACCGATGTCGATCACCCAGTCGCAGGCAGCCGCCACCCGCATGGTGTGCTCGACCATGATGACGGTATTGCCGGCATCGACCAGCCGGTTCAGCTGGGCCACCAGGCGGTCGGTGTCGAGCGGGTGCAGGCCGGTGGTCGGCTCGTCCAGCACGTACAGGGCGCCGCCGCGGGTGGCGCGCTGCAGTTCCGTCGCCAGCTTGATCCGCTGGGCTTCGCCGCCGGACAGCTCGGTGGCGCTCTGCCCCAGGCGCAGATAGCCCAGGCCGACTTCGCGCAGCACCTGCAGCGGCCGCGCCACCGCTTCCTGGTCGTCGAAGAAGGCGTGGGCCTCGTCCACCGTCATGTGCAGCACGTCGGCGATGTTCTTTTCCTTGTACGTGATCTTCAGGGTGTCGGCGTTGTAGCGCGCGCCCTCGCAGGTCGGGCATGGCGCGTACACGCTCGGCAGGAACAGCAGCTCGACCATCACGAAACCCTCGCCCGCGCAATGCTCGCAGCGGCCCTTGGCGACGTTGAAGGAAAAGCGGCCGGCATCGTAGCGGCGCTTCCTTGCCGCCGGCGTCGCCGCGAACAGCTTGCGCACCTGGTCGAACAGGCCGGTATAAGTGGCCAGGTTCGAGCGCGGCGTGCGGCCGATCGGCTTCTGGTCGACCCGCACCAGGCGTTTGATCCCCTCCATGCCGGCGGCGATGCGGCCTTCCGTTGCGATCCGCGGCTCCTGCTCCAGGCCGGGTTCCTGCTCCGCCTCCTCGTCCGGCGCGCCCTGGCCCAGCGCCCCGGTCACCAGGTCGACCAGCACCTGGCTTACCAGGCTCGACTTGCCGGAGCCGGACACGCCGGTCACGCAGCTCATCACGCCCAGCGGAAACTCGACCTTCAGCTGGTGCAGGTTGTTGCGGGTGACGCCTTCCAGCTCCAGCCAGCCGCCGGGCTCCCGCAGGCTGCGTGGCGCGGGCCGCACCTCGCCTGCGCGCATGTCGTCGAACAGGTAGCGCCGCGTGTGGGACTGGGCGACCTGTTTCAGCCCCTCGGGCGGACCGCTATAGAGAATCTCGCCGCCGCCCTCCCCCGCCTGCGGGCCGACGTCGACGATCCAGTCGGCGCGCCGGATCACGTCCAGCGCGTGCTCGACCACGAACAGCGAATTCCCGGCCGCCTTCAGCTGGGCCAGCGCCGCCAGCAGCGCCTCGGTATCGGCCGGATGCAGGCCGGCCGAGGGTTCATCCAGCACATACACCACGCCGAACAGGCTGGAACGCACCTGGGTCGCCAGCCGCAGGCGCTGCAGTTCGCCGGGCGACAGGGTCGGCGTGCTGCGCTCCAGCGCCAGGTAGCCGAGTCCCAGGTCGAGCAGCACGCCGAGCCGCGCGCACAGGTCGGCGGCGATGCGTCTGGTGACGATCAGCTGTTCCGGGTGTTTTGCGGCGGCGCTGTCGGGCGGCACCTCGCCTTTGGCGAAGGGCTTCATCAGCTGCGCCAGCCGCTCCAGGGGCAGGCGCGACATTTCCGTGATGTCGAGGCCGGCGAAGGTGACGGACAGGGCTTCCTGGCGCAGCCGCCTGCCGCGGCACAGCGGGCACTCGGTACTGACCATGTAGCGCGCGACGCGCTTCTTCATCGATGCGCTTTCCGTGTTGGCGAAGGTCTGCAGCAGGTAGCGGCGCGCGCCGCTGAAGGTGCCCTGGTAGCTGGGCGTGTCCTTGCGCTTCAGGGCGCGCTTCGTCTCTTCCGGCGTCAGGCCGGCATACACCGGGACGGTCGGGGTCTCGTCGGTGAACAGGATCCAGTCGCGGTCCTTCTTCGGCAGCTCGCGCCAGGGCGTGTCGACGTCGTAGCCCATGGTGACGAGGATGTCGCGCAGGTTCTGGCCATGCCAGGCCGGCGGCCAGGCGGCCACCGCCCGCTCGCGGATGGTGAGCCTGTCGTCGGGCACCATCGATTGCTCGGTGGCTTCGTAGACGCGGCCCAGGCCCGAACACTGCGGACAGGCGCCTTCGGCGGTGTTGGGCGAGAAGGACTCCGCATACAGCAGCGGCTGGCCGGGCGGATAGTCGCCGGCGCGCGAATACAGCATGCGCAGGGAATTCGACAAGGTGCTGACGCTGCCGACCGAGGAGCGCGCGGTGGGCGTGCCGCGCTGCTGCTGCAGGGCCACGGCCGGCGGCAGGCCGTCGATCTCGTCGACTTCCGGCACCGGCATCTGGTGGAACAGCCGGCGCGCATAGGGCGACACCGATTCCAGGTAGCGCCGCTGCGCCTCCGCATACAGGGTGCCGAAGGCCAGCGAGGACTTGCCGGAACCGGAGACGCCGGTGAACACGACCAGCGCATCGCGCGGCAGTTCCACGTTGACGTTCTTGAGGTTGTGTTCGCGCGCGCCGCGCACGCGAACCAGGCCGTTGTCGGCTCGGACCACTGGGCTGTCGGATGGCTTCATGCGCCTATTGAAGCCTACTCGGGCATCGCTGGCGGTGCGCTGCCGCACGCAGTGCTCCCTACCGTCGTCCCGGCGTTCAGGGAATCAGGCGCTCCGCCCGCAAGGCCGTGAACAGGTCGAAGAAGGCATCCTCGGTCGACTGCCAGCCCGAAAAGCCCAGCCGGCGGCTGTTGGCCATGTCGGTCATCACCTCGAGCGGGCGGCCGAGGTCGAGGTCGGTGTGCCAGGGCGAGGCGAGGCGCTTCAGATCGGCTTCCTGCAGGCCGTGGCGGCGCGCCATGTCGGCCCACAGTTCGGCATCGTTCGCCATGATGTCTTCCAGCGGCTGCACCGTGCCGCTGAAGCCGGCCGCCTGCACGCCGAACCAGGCCGCCAGCCGGCGCCACAGCCAGCTCCAGCGAAAATAGTCGCCGTTGGTGATGTTGAAGGCTTCGTCGCGCGCGGCGTCGCAGTCGGCGGCCCAGCGCAGCTGCTTCGCCAGCATGCGGGCATCGGTGACGTCGGACAGGCCGTTCCACTGCGCTTCCGAACCGGGGAACTGGAAGGGGCGGCCGGTCTCCTTGCAGATCGATGCGTACACGGCCAGGGTGGTGCCCATGTTCATGGCGTTGCCGACCGCCATGCCGATGACGGTGTGCGGGCGGTGGACGGTCCAGGTGAAGCGGTCGCGCGCCGCCGCGGCATAGACCTCGTCTTCCTGGGCATAGTAGAAATTCTCGATGGGCAGCCGCGGCTGCGACTCGCGCAGCGGGGTGTCCGGCAGGGTGCCGGAACTGGCATAGGCTTCGAAGGGGCCGAGATAGTGCTTCAGCCCGGTCACCAGGGCCACGTGGCGCAGCGACTTCTTCGGCGACAGCGCGTCGAGCAGGTTGCGCACCATGAGGGCGTTGACGCGGATGTTCTCGGCCTCGCTGTCCTGGCGCATCCAGGTCGTGATGAAGACGTGGGTCGGAGCCTCATTGCCCATCGCGGCCAGGGCCGCCTGCAGGCCGACCTCGTCGAGCAGGTCGGCGACCACCGGAATCAGGCCCGGCAGGTCGCGCGGCGGACGGCGCGCCAGTCCGTACACGGTCCAGCCATGTGCCAGCAGTTCGCGTGCCGTGTAGCGGCCGCCGATGCCGCTCGCGCCGACGACCAGTGCGCTTCGTTGCATAAAAATCCCTTCCATGTCGATCGATTCGTCATTCTTGCGCGCTTCCCGGCGCGCTGGCGCGCCGTTGCCCTGGCTCATCGGATGGCCTGGCCCGCCAGCGCTTCCAGACGCAGGCGCAAGCTCTGCAGGCCCTGCCCGAGCGCGAAGCGGCGGCTGATCTTGCGGCAGTGCGGGACCAGCTCCCGATCCCCGAGCAGCTGCTGCAGCGCCCGCGCCAGGCGCACGCCGTTGAGCCGCGGCGCCCTCGCGCGAAAGGCCACGCCCAGCGCCGCCACGCGCGCCGCGTTGTCGAACTGGTCGTGCGCCAGCGGCACCACCAGCTGGGGCGTACCGGCGCGCAGGGCTTCGGCCGTGGTGCCGATGCCGCCGTGGTGGACCAGCACCATCGCCCGCGGCAGCAGGCGGCGCAGGGGCACGTAGTCCTGCCACAGGATGGAAGGCGGCAGCTCGGCGGGCAGTTGCTCGCGATGCGGGGTCAGGAAGATGGCGCGCAGGCCGAGCAGTTCCACCGCCGCGCGCGCATGCTCGAAGTAGGCGCGCGACTGGGTGTTGCCGGTGCCGTGGGTGAAGACGACCGGCGCGGCGCCCTGCTCGTCGCCCAGGAAGCGTTCGAGTGCTGGCGACAGGGCGGCGTCCGGATGCGGGTCGAACAGGGGAAAGTCGGCGCGGTACAAGGGCTTGGGCCAGTCCGGCTGGGTCGGCGCGAACCATTCCGGAAACAGGGTCACCGACAGGTCCGGCACCGCGAACAGGTGCTCGAGCATGCCGGCCACCTCCGGCATGCCGCGCGCCCGGCGCGCCGCGTTCACCTCGCCCAGCGCCACCGGATCGATGAAGCGCGCCGCCAGCCGCCGCAACAGCCAGCGCCGCAAGCCAGGCGGCACCCACGGCGGTACCGGCCAGGGACCGAACATCAGCGGATCGTGGACGGTCGGCAGGTTCTGCGGCGCCAGATACGCCGCCGCCACTTTCAGGCCGGGACGCGCGGCCCGGCACAGGTCGGCCTCCGGCAGCGCCAGCGGATGCACCAGCAGCACGACCGCTTCGTCATGCGGCAAGGCGTCGACGAAGGACACGATCCCGGCCATTGCCGGCCGCGTGGCGCGCCAGACCACCCCGAAGCCGCGCGTCGGATGCCAGAGGTCGGGATCGAGCAGCACGGCCGGGTCGGCGGGCAAGCCGACGAAGGGCAGTCCGGTGCCGCGCACATAGGGTTCGTGCTGTTGCGGTGCGAGGAAGCTGATCCGATGGCCCGCATCCCGCAGGACCAGGGCCATCGCCATGAAGGGAAACAGGTCGCCGGCCGAGCCGATGGTGACCACCACGAAATGCGTCCTGCCTGCTGCCGGCGTATCGATACTTCCTCCTGCCCCGCGTATTGCGCTGTCTTGCCGACACTGTACGCGAAAAAAACCCTGCATGGCAGGCGCCTTGCAGGGCTGGAGCAAGCTTGCCGGTGCAGGCCGCGAGCGGCCTGCGTCAGGCGTCGATCAGCCGCGGCGTGCGCGGCGCACGCCCGCGATGCCCGCCAGGGCGATGCCGAACAGGGCCAGCGATGCCGGTTCCGGCACATCGTTGGCAGGCGCCGCCGGCGTGGTGTCGGCGAAGTCGATGTTCAGCCTGGCGCCGGTCAGTTTGAGGTCGCCGGTTACGCCGAGGCTGAAGTTCAGCGATTTGCTGTTCAGCAGCTCAGTCAGCAGCGCGTCGTAGCTCAGCAGAGAGTTTGCGATCTCGAAACTGCCGGTGTAGTCGGTGGTGGTGGTTGCCGTCTTGTCGTTGGTGACGACACTGTTGGTTACCTGCTTGCACGAGTTGTCATGGGCGATCTGATCAGTGGTGCATGGCACACCATTCTTTGCATAGACGGGAGCACCCGAGCTCGTCGTGGTCTTCGTCGTCACCGTGACCGTATTCGGCGTACCGGCGCTGGTCTGGCCGCTGAAGTTCACGCTGCCGAAGGACAACAGGACCGACTCCTTTTCGCCCGTCAGCGTCACCGGCGTGGTATTGGTGACGGTGGTGGTGAAGGTCTTCTTGCCATTGTCGTAGACAGCGGCGGAGGTGGCACTGGACACGCCGCCGGTCACGCTCGCGAACGGGTCGCTCGCATCGTCGGCGAAGCTGAACGTAAAGCCGATGCTGTTGACCGTAAATTGCTTGGGCAGCAGCAGGCTGGCGTTGAAGCTGCCGTTGTAGGTACCATTGCTCAGATAGCCGTTGGACACGCCGCTGGCGTCCACGGCGATGACGTCGGCCGATGCCTGGGAGGCGAGGCCGAACAGGAGGGCTGCACACGCTGCTTTGATCGAGTTCTGGATCTTCATTTGTCTTCTTTCAGGTAGTTGAATTTATCTGGAACGTTGTCGTTCCTTGTAATGCCTGGCTTTAGGCTCGCAAAGCCGGTTAAACCAATTTACTGTTCAATCGGTACCAACTATTAAGCAATTCCTGTGCCAAGCGTAAATACTTATTGAAATCAAGCAGTTAATTTTTGGCGAAAGTTGTGCTGTAAGAAATTCCGACAGCAGAATGTCAACTATATTTTCCAATTAGCAACATCCATGCCGTGGCCAGCTCGAGCATGGGCGCAGGGATGCTGCTAGAATGACTGTTCCATATACACGGGGGATTCCACCGATGCGCCTGTAATGCCCGCTCTCGCGCCCGCCGCGACAGCACAGAAACCTCATCGCCACGTTCGCAGGAACCCGGCGCGGCTTCGACGCATTACAAGGAGTACTCATGGCCCATCCCTACCACCTGGCCCTGCACGGGGTCGACATCGCCCTCCCCGACGGGCGCATCCTGTTCCACGACATCCACGACAGCTTCAAAGCCGAGACCGTCGCCCTGATCGGCCCCAACGGCAGCGGCAAGTCGTCGTTCGGCCGCGTCGTCGCCGGGCTTGCGGCGCCCTCGCGCGGCCGTATCGAACGCGCCGCCCCTGGCCGTTACGTCGAACAGCAGACCGGCCCCACCTTCGCCGCCAGCCTGGCCGAACTGGCCGGACTCGATGCGCCGCTGGCTGCGCTGCGGCGGCTGGCGGCCGGCGAGGCGCGCGATGACGATCTCGACCTGGTCGGCGAGCGCTGGGACCTCGAAGCGCGCTGGCAGGCGATGCTGGTCCAGGCCGGGCTGGACGAGACCATGAGGCCGCAATCGCTGTCCGGCGGCCAGCGCACCCTGCTGTCCCTGATCGGCGCGTTCTGCAGCGAGGCCGGCCTGCTGGTGCTGGACGAACCCAGCAACCACCTGGACCGCGAACGGCGGCGCTTCCTGGTCGAGCAGATGCGGGCCTGGCGCGCGGCCGGACGCGGGCTGCTGCTGGTCAGCCACGACCGCGAACTGCTGGAGCACGCCGACCGCACGCTGGAAGTGCATGCCTGCGGACTGCGGCGCTATGGCGGCGGCTGGTCGCTGGTCGAGGAGCAGCGCGGCGCCGAACTGGCGGCGGCCGGCGCGCGGCTGGAGCGCGCACGGATCGAACGGAAAACCGCGGAAGCGGCGATGCGGCTCGATGCCGAACGCGCGGCGCGCAGGAACGCCCGCGGCGCGCGCGCAAAGGCGGCCGGCGGCCAGCCGAAGATCGTCCTCAACGCCCTGCCCCAGCGCGCCCAGCAGACCGACGGCGCGCGCGCCGAACGCCATGCGCAGCGCCGCCACGACCTGCAGCAGGACCTGGCGAATGCATTCGAAGCCCTGGACGGCGCGCTGGAGCGGCCCAGCTTTCCGATGCTGGACCCGCAGATCCCGGAAGGCCAGGCCGCGCTGGTGCTGGAAGGAGTGGTGGCGCCCTGGGGCCCGCGCCAGCCGCTGGACTGGGGTGCGCACGGCGCGGCCAGGATCGCCATCCGCGGACCGAACGGCTGCGGCAAGTCGACCCTGCTGCGCACCATCGCGGGAGAGATCGCGCCGCTGTCGGGCCGCTGCCGCAGCTTGCCCCCGGTGCTGCTCGACCAGCACCTGGCGCTGCTCGATCCGGCGCGCAGCCTGCTGGACCAGTTGCGCAGCGCCGCCACGCAGCACGACGAAGGCCGGCTGCGCCAGTATCTGGCCCTGGCCGGCCTCAGGCCGGACCGCGTGCTGCGTCCGGCGGCAAGCCTGAGCGGCGGAGAAAGGATGCGCGGGGCGCTGCTGTGCGCGGTGCTGCGCGAACCGGCGCCGCGCCTGCTCCTGCTGGACGAGCCGACCAACCACCTCGACCTGCAGGGCGTCGAGGCGCTGGAAGCGATGCTGCGGTCATGGCCGGGAGCGCTGGTGGTGGTGTCGCACGACGAGCGTTTTCTGGAGCAGCTCGAACTGGGCCAGCGACTCGACTGGACGCCGGAGGGCTGGCGCTGAGACTACAGGAAGCGGTCGAGGATCTTGCGGCTACCCTTGTCGATCGCAAACAGGTCGCGGATCAGGAAATGGATGCCGTGGCTGTCCGCGATCAGCAGCGAATAGGCGCCGAGGCGGCGGATGTCTTCCTCGCCCTTGAGTACGAACTCGGTGTCGCCGCGGTCGGTCCTGACGGTCCAGGTGGAGGGCGTGGCGAAGCTGGACACGCCCTTGATCGACTGGATCTCGGGCATGAATTCGCGCCCTTCCAGTTCTTCGGTCACCAGCTTGCGGATCTCGGCCGGCATGGTCTCGAGGTCGTCGATCCAGCCGACTTCCTTGCCGCCCTCGCGTACCAGGGAGATGCCGCGGGTCGGCGCCTGCACCGGGAAGGAACGCACCGGCGCCACGCCGGCGAATTCCTCGCCCTCGCTGTTCGTCAGCACCAGCTTGCCGAAGGCGTCGCGGCGTAATTCAAAAGCAGTCATCATCATTAATCTTCCTGGCTGGAGTCGTCCGGATCCTGGTCGACGTTGCGCGCCTGCGCCTCGTACAGGCGGTAGTAGGCGCCTTCTTTCGCCATCAGTTGGTCGTGGTTGCCCTCTTCGACCACCACGCCGCGGTCCAGCACCACCAGGCGGTCGGCGCGGTGCAGCGTGGACAGCCGGTGCGCGATCGCGATCGTGGTGCGGCCCTGCACCAGGTTGTCGAGCGCCTTCTGGATCTCTTTTTCGGTTTCCGAGTCCACCGACGACGTCGCTTCGTCCAGGATCAGGATCGGCGGGTCGATCAGCAGGGCGCGCGCGATCGAGATGCGCTGGCGCTCGCCGCCGGACAGGCCCTGGCCGCGTTCGCCGACCATCGAATCGTAGCCCTGCGGCAGGCGCAGGATGAATTCGTGGGCGTGGGCGGCGCGGGCGGCGGCGATGATCTCTTCGCGGCTCGCATCCGGCTTGCCGTAGGCGATGTTCTCGGCGATGGTGCCGAAGAACAGGAAAGGCTCCTGCAGCACCAGGCCGATGTGGCGGCGGTAGTCGGACACGGCGAAGGAGCGGACGTCCTTGCCGTCCAGCAGGATGGCGCCCTCGGCCACGTCGTAGAAGCGGCAGATCAGGTTCACCAGGGTCGACTTGCCGGAGCCGGAGTGGCCGACCAGGCCGACCATCTCGCCGGCCCTGATATTCAGCGAGACCCCGCGGTTGACCGCGCGGTTGCCGTAGCGGAAGCCGACTTCGCGCAGTTCGATATTGCCATCGACCTTGTCCAGCTTCACCGGATTGACCGGGTCCGGCACGCTCGACACGTGGTCGAGGATGTCGAAGATGCGCTTGGCGGCCGAGGCCGATTTCTGGGTCACCGACACGATGCGGCTCATCGAATCCAGGCGCACGTAGAAGCGGCCGCTGTAGGCGATGAAGGAGGCCAGCGTACCGACGGTGATCTCGCCGCGGCTGATCTGCCAGATGCCGAAGCACCAGATCACGAGCAGGCCCAGTTCGGTCAGCAGCGACACGGTCGGCGAGAACAGCGACCAGACCTTGTTCAATTTATCGTTGACGGCCAGGTTGTGCTTGTTCGCTTCACGGAAACGGGAAGCCTCGCGCTTTTCCTGGGCGAAGGCCTTCACCACGCGGATGCCGGGGATGGTGTCGGCCAGCACGTTGGTGACCTCGCCCCAGACGCGGTCGATCTTTTCGAAGCCGGTGCGCAGGCGGTCGCGCACGATGTGGATCATCCAGGCGATGAAGGGCAGCGGCACCAGCGTGATCAGGGCCAGCTTGGCGTTGATCGAGAACAGGATCACGCCCGTCATGATGATCATCAGGACGTCCGACAGGAAGTCCAGCAGGTGCAGCGACAGGAACACGCAAATACGGTCGGAGCCGCTGCCGATGCGGCTCATCAGGTCGCCGGTGCGCTTGCCGCCAAAAAATTCCAGCGACAGGCGCAGCAGGTGCTCATAGGTTTCCGAGCGCATGTCCGCGCCCATGCGCTCCGACACCAGCGCCAGGATATAGGTGCGGCCCCAGCCCAGCGCCCAGGCCAGGATGGCGGAAGCGAACAGCCCGCCCATGTACGTATAGACCAGCGAGGTATCGATCTGCTTGCCGTTCTGATAAGGAATCAGGACGTTGTCCATCAGGGGCATCGTCAGATACGGCGGGATCAAGTGTGCGCCGGTACTCGCCAGCATCAGCAAGAATCCGACCAGGAGCTGGCCCCTGTACGGACGGGCGAAGCGCCACAGCCGGAACAGGGTCCAGGTCGACGGCGGGGTATGCAGCACCTTGGTGCAGATCGGGCAGTCTTCCTGGTCCGGCTCGAGCGGCGCCTTGCAGCTCGGGCAGATATGCTGCTCGGGCGGCTGGACGGCGACACCGGTCAGGTAGCTTTCGACCTGGTCCTGGAACTGGTCGACGAGGCGGATGGCCTGCAGGTTCTGGCCGAGGGTAAAACGCCAGGACGCCAGCAGGGCGTTGGCATCGACCAGCTCGATGTGGCCGACGCCGGCGTGGTCGTAATGACGCAGGGCCAGGCCGGCGCGGTAAGGCCAGTCGCGCCAGTGCTTGTCGCCGGGGCTGAGTGTCAGTAATCTGAGGCTGGTAACGACCAGTATCCCTTTGGTGAAACGTAATTTCGCGTCGAGGTCAACCTCTAGGGCGCTTAAAACGTTTTCCCCTGGCGCAAGCTTTTTCTGGACGTCCGCCTGCCAGTGCTCAGGCAGGAAACTGGCGGTGATCGCCAGCGGTGCGGAAGGAACAAGTTGTTGATTCGTCATGTACTTTTGGAAACGGGGTTTGCGCTGAACTGCGCGGCGACCGCGAGGTCGCCAAGGTCATTGGGATGGAACGCTGAGCATGGCACGCCGGTTGACAGGCGTACGGTATTCTATCGGCGGGGCGTGACTGGCAGAATTCGGTTCGGCACGGTAAGCTTCGTTCCCGCAAGTATACAACATGTGCACTGCAGCAAATGGGCCTCCCCGGTGGGGCAGACCATGGTGTAATGGCACAAACATAAGGCAACGCCGAGCGGTGAGTGAGCGGTCACTGCGGGGCAAGATATTTTTTCATGACAAACAAGAAAGACATTAAGATTCTTCGTGTAACCCACTTGCGTGGCCCGAACATCTGGACCTACCGCCCGGTCGTCGAGGCCTGGCTCGACATCGGCGAGCTCGAAGAATGTCCTTCGAACACCCTCCCCGGTTTCAACGAGCGGCTGACCGCCTGGCTGCCGGGGCTGATCGAACATCGCTGCGGCGTCGGCGAACGCGGCGGCTTCCTGGAACGGCTGCGCGACGGCACCTGGGCCGGCCACGTCCTGGAACACGTGGTCCTCGAACTGCAGAACATGGCAGGCATGAAGACCGGCTTCGGCAAGACCCGCGGAACCGGCGACTACGGCATCTATAAAATGGCCTTCCGCACGCGCGACGAAGTGGTCGGCCGCGCCGCCCTCGAGGCCGGCCACAAGCTCCTGATGGCCGCCATCAACGACACCCCCTTCGACATGAAGGCCACGGTGGCGGAACTGACCGAACTGGTGGACCGCTACTGCCTCGGCCCCTCGACCGCCAACATCGTCGATGCGGCCACCGACCGCCGCATCCCCTCGATCCGCCTGACCGAAGGCAACCTGGTGCAGCTCGGCCACGGTGCCGCCCAGCGCCGCATCTGGACCGCCGAGACCGACCGCACCAGCGCCATCGGCGAAAGCATCGCCAGCGACAAGGACCTCACCAAGACCCTGCTCGCCTCCTGTGGCGTGCCGGTGCCGGAAGGCAGCGTCGTGCGTAGCGCCGAGCACGCCTGGGAAGAAGCCGAGGATGTCGGCCTGCCGGTGGTGGTCAAGCCGGTCGACGGCAACCACGGCCGCGGCGTGACCCTGAACCTGATGAACGAAGCGGACGTGAAAGCCGCCTATGCGATCGCCGCCGAAGCGGGCGACTCCAGCGCCGTGCTGGTCGAGCGCTACGTGCCGGGCAACGAGCACCGCCTGCTGGTGGTCGGCTCGAAGGTCGTGGCCGCCGCCAAGGGCGAATCCCTGTTCGTGACGGGCGACGGCAAGTCGAACGTCATCGCGCTGTGCAACAGCCAGATCAATACCGATCCACGCCGCGGCGAGAGCGAGGAACACCCGCTCGGCCTGGTCAATCCGAACGACGAGGAAATCAAGCTCGACCTGCAGCGCCAGGGCCTGAACCCGGAATCGGTCCCGCCAGCCGGCCAGAAAGTGCTGATCCAGCCGAACGGCAACGTCGCCGACGACGTCACCGACGAGGTGCACCCGGACGTGGCCTATGTGGCGGCGCTGGCGGCGCGCGTGGTCGGTCTCGACATCGCCGGCATCGACCTGGTGTGCGAAGACATTTCGCGCCCGCTCGAAGAGCAGCGCGGCGCCATCATCGAAGTCAATTCCAGCCCCGGCCTGCTGGCCCACATCAAGCCGGCCACCGGCAAGTCGCGTGACGTCGGCAAGGCCATCGTCGAGCACCTGTTCGCGGACGCCGGCTGCGTGGACGGCGAATGCGCGGACGGCGAACCCGGCCGCATCCCCGTGGTGGGCGTGACCGGCAGCGCCGGCGCCAGCCTGGTCGCCAACCTGGTGGGCACGGTGCTGTTCCAGTCCGGGAAGCACGTGGGCGTGGCCAACCGCACAGGGCTCTTCCTCGACCAGCGCCGCGTCAGCGCGGTCGATTCCACCCGCTTCGACGCCGCCCAGCGCCTCCTCATCAACCGCAATGTGCAGGCCGCCGTGTTCGAATCGAACGCGCGCGCGATCCTGTCCGAGGGCCTGCCCTACGACCGCTGCCTGGTGGGCGTGGTGACCGACATGGGCCGGGTGGCGGACGTGGAAGACCTGTATGTGCGCGACGAGGACGCCCTGTTCAACGTGGTCCGCAGCCAGGTCGACGTCGTGCTGTCCGAGGGAGCGGCCGTGCTGAACGCCGCCGATCCGCAGGTCGTGCAGCTGGCCGGCCTGTCCGACGGCGCCGTGATCTTCTATGCAGTGGACGAAAACAACGAAGTACTCAAGCAGCACCGCGCCGGCGGCGGAAGAGTCGCCTTCCTGCGCGACCAGCACATCGTGCTGGCCCAGGGCAGCGAGGATGCGCCGCTGCTCGGCCTTTCCAAGCTGAAGCCGGCGACCGCCGCCCAGCCTGAAGCCGTGCTGGCCGCCGCCGCCGCAAGCTGGGCGCTGGATGTGCCGACCGACCTGATCTGCGCCGGTCTGCGCAGCTTCGAGAACAAATAAAGGATTCGAGTTTTATGGAAGTATCACGCGTCCGGGCCCTGCGCGGCCCCAACCTCTGGAGCCATCACACGTCGGTCGAGGCGATCATCTCCTGCACGGCGGACGAAGAATCGATCAGCGCCCTGCCCGGCTTCGAAGCGCGCCTGCGCGCCCTGTTCCCGCAGATCTGGCCGCTGCAGCCGACCGGGCATGACGACACCATTCCGCTGGCCCAGGTGCTGGAAGTGGCGGCCCTGGCCCTGCAGGCCCAGGCCGGCTGCCCGGTCACCTTCAGCCGCACCACCGCCACCATCGAACGCGGCATCTACCAGGTCGTGGTCGAGTACAGCGAAGAAGATGTCGGCCGCCTGGCGCTCGCGCTCGCCGAGCAGCTGATCCAGGCTGCGCGCGACGACAGCTCCTTCGACCTCGACGGTGCCCTCCACCGGCTGCGCGAACTCGACGAAGACGTGCGCCTCGGCCCCTCGACCGGCTCGATCGTGAACGCCGCCGTCGCCCGCGGCATTCCCTTCCGCCGCCTCACCGAAGGCAGCCTGGTGCAGTTCGGCTGGGGCAGCCGCCAGCGCCGCATCCAGGCCGCCGAGATCGACGCCACCGGCGCCATCGCCGAGACCATCGCCCAGGACAAGGAACTGACCAAGAAGCTGCTCGACGCCGCCGGCGTGCCGGTGCCGCTGGGCCGCGTCGTCACCGATCCGGACGATGCCTGGGCCGCCGCCCAGGAGATCGGCCTGCCGGTCGTGATCAAGCCGAAGGACGGCAACCAGGGCAAGGGCGTGACCGTCAACGTCAACACCCGCGAACAGCTCACCGCCGGCTTCCATGCGGCGTCCGAATTCCGCGACGACATCCTGGTCGAAAAATACCTGCCGGGCCACGACTACCGCCTGCTCGTGATCGGCAACAAGCTGATCGCAGCGGCCCGCCGCGACCCGCCGCATGTGGTCGGCGACGGCGTGCACACGGTGCGCCAGCTGGTCGAGACCGTCAACCTGGATCCGCGCCGCGGCAGCGGCCATGCTACCTCCCTGACCAAGATCCGCTTCGACGACATCGCCCTGGCCAGCCTGGCGAAACAGGGCTACGACGCCGAATCCGTACCGCCGAAAGGCCAGCGCGTCACCCTGCGCAACAACGCCAACCTGTCGACCGGCGGCTCGGCCACCGACGTCACCGACGACGTGCATCCGGAAGTGGCCGCGCGCGCCATCGCCGCCGCCCACATGGTCGGCCTCGACATCTGCGGCGTCGACCTGGTGTGCGACAGCGTGCTGAAGCCCATCGAAGACCAGAACGGCGGCATCGTCGAAGTCAACGCGGCGCCCGGCCTGCGCATGCACATCTCGCCGTCCTTCGGCAAGGGCCGCGCGGTTGGCGAAGCCATCATGGACACCCTGTACGCGCCCGGCGACGACGGCCGCATCCCGGTGGTGGCCGTGACCGGCACCAACGGCAAGACCACCACCGTGCGCCTGATCGCCCACCTGCTCGGCGCCTCCGGCCTGCGCACCGGCATGACCAACACCGACGGCGTGTACATCCAGGGCCGCCGCATCGACAGCGGCGACTGCAGCGGTCCGCGCAGCGCGCGCAACGTGCTGCTGCACCCGGACGTCGACGCCGCCGTCTTCGAGACCGCGCGCGGCGGCATGCTGCGCGAAGGCCTGGCCTTCGACCGTTGCCAGGTGGCGGTGGTGACGAATATCGGCGCCGGCGACCACCTCGGCCTGAACTACATCACCACCCTGGAAGATCTCGCCGTACTCAAGCGCGTGATCGTGCAGAACGTGGCGCCGGGCGGCATGGCCGTGCTGAACGCGGCCGACCCGATCGTGGCCGCGATGGCCGAGAACACCCGCGGCGACGTCACCTACTTCGCGATGGACTGCTCGCTGCCGCTGATGCAGAAGCACCGCGCCCAGGGCCGCCGCATCATCTACGTGGACGCAGGGCACCTGGTGGCGGCGCAGGGCAAGACCGAAGAACGCATCCCGCTGTCCGAGGTGCCCGTCACCCGCGGCGGCGTGATCGGCTTCCAGGTCGAGAACGTGATGGCCTCGGTGGCCGCGGCCTGGGCCGTCGGCATCGAGTGGAACATCATCCGCACCGGCCTGAAGACCTTCGTCGGCGAGAGCGACAACGCGCCGGGCCGCTTCAATGTGTTCGATTACAAGGGCGCGACCGTGATCGCCGACTACGGCCACAACCCGGACGCGATCCAGGCCCTGACCAACGCCGTCGAAGCCATGCCGGCCAAGCGCCGCTCGGTGGTGATCAGCGGCGCCGGCGACCGCCGCGACGAAGACATCCGCGACCAGACCCGCATCCTGGGCAAGGCTTTCGACGACGTGCTGCTGTACGAAGACCAGTGCCAGCGCGGCCGTTCCGAAGGCGAAGTCGTGGCCCTGCTGCGCGAAGGCCTGCAGGAAGCGCCCCGCACCGGCCGCATCGAAGAGATCCGGGGCGAATTCGTCGCCATCGACCGCGCACTCGAGCTGCTGCAGCCGGGCGACCTGTCGCTGATCCTGATCGACCAGGTGGATGAGGCGCTGGCGCATATCGGCAAGCGGGTGGCGGAAGCCAAGGCTTGAGTTCCCGGATAAAGCAATGAGAACGGGCGCTGCGGCGCCCGTTTTTACATCCGTCATCCCCGCGAAGGCGGGGATCCAGGTTCTTCACGCACCCCACCTACCCCACACGATTCAGTTAGCAATCGCGCCGGCCGCAAACGCCTCATGCCTTACCATTGACCGATCACGATATCGGCAAGGCAGTGAGATCATGACCATTGACAAGCAAACAAGCG
>Ga0308170_10001778_pt1 | contig 19590 bp, 19 predicted proteins | sample PhyBR2_2_FD_202136 | JGI IMG/M metagenome (GOLD analysis project Ga0308170, IMG submission 202136) | Phyllosphere microbial communities from UC Gill Tract Community Farm, Albany, California, United States - DLSLSB.R2 | ecosystem: Host-associated > Plants > Phyllosphere > Unclassified | place...
TCCGGTACCGGTGTGGTCTGGTGAAGCCGTAGCTTCTGCGTTGCTCACGATGCCGGCCGCCTCCCTATAGATGATGTGGTGTTTACTAGCGTAGCCATTTTACCGGCCCAGTGGTGCACCCGCGTGCCCCCTCAGCGTGACACCATGGTCTGTTGTGAAAGCCCCCCGCCAGGACACCCGCTCCCGCATGCGCCCGTTCCGGTTCGCCGTCTTTGCGCTTGCTGCGCTGGTTGTCCTGAGCCTTGGATTCGCCCTGATTCCTGCGGAAAAACCGGCGCCGGCCCAGCCGTCGTTCTCGGAGCGGGCCAGGACGGCTGCGCTCGGCGATGCCCTGGATCTGCGGGCTGCGGGGACACAGCTGAGGTCCACCGGCGCAGCGGATCCCGGCGCCCTGGAGCCTGTTGTGACCTTGCTGACCATCCAGGCCAGGGCGCTGCTGCCCCCCGCGCAGGAATCCGCGCCCGCCGCGCCGACAGCAGCCGGCACGCCCTCGTCCCCGGTGATTCCCCCAAGCGCCGCAGAACTCGTCCAGGCGCTGGCACGCAGCGGGACTGCCCGCATCAAGGACGCAGAAACGGCCGACGGCGGCATGGCGCGCCTTCTCGCCGGCACCGGCACGGCACAGCTCCTCGCGGCCGGGCGCCTGGCAGCCGCCGCGGGGGTTCCCGGACCGCAGGCAACACCGGGACCCGATGAGGCGGCAGGAGCGGAGGATGCGGCTCCCGGACCGGCACCAGCGTTTCCGTGCCCGTCCCCGTCCCAGGTGGTCGCCAAGGATGGGGCCAGCCTGACCACTCCTGCCGGCACGCAAGAAGCACTTGCCGCTGCCATCGCCGCCGAGCAGCAAGCCGTTTACGGCTACCAGGCAGCACTCCCCCGCCTCGCTCCCGCCGAAGCCGGCCCTGCCGCGGAATTCCTGGGCCGGCACCGGCAACTGGCCGCCGCCGCGGAAGAACGGCTGCAGCGCGCCTGTGGCACCTCCGTGCCGCAGCAACCGGGGTATGTCCTGGACCCCGGTTTCCTGGCGGCCCCGGCGGCGGGGTTGGCCAGGCTGGAGGCCGCCACCCTTTCCTCATACGGCGATGTGGTGGCGGTGACGGAGGGCCAGGACCGGAAGTGGGCCCTGTCAGCGCTTCAGTCAGCCGCGGTCCGGGCCGCGCGGTGGGGCGCCGACCCCGGACCCGTTCCGGGCCTCACCCTGGACGTCGACCAGCTCCCTGCCCTTCCCGCTGGTAGGAGCCTTCCCGCAGCAACTGGCCCCGCGCCGTCGTCGACGGGATCCTAGGCCCCCCCTTTGCCCCAGGGTCCTGAAACCGTGGGTCAAACAAGGCTACGCAGAGGGTGGCACTGGGCAGGCAGGGGTGGTTTCCTGAAAGCATGAACGCGGACGATCCAGCCGATGCCCCAACCGGTGCCGCAGGCCCGGAGCTGAACAGCCACCTTGAGACGGAACCGCATGGCAATGACATTGCCCACCGCTTGAACTGGCTGCGCGCCGGCGTCCTCGGCGCCAATGACGGCATCGTCTCCGTGGCGGCCATCGTGGTAGGCGTGGCAGGAGCCACGGCGGAGGTGGGCCCTATCCTGACGGCCGGCGTGGCCGGGGTGGTGGGCGGCGCAGTGTCGATGGCGTTGGGCGAATATGTGTCGGTCAGCAGCCAGAGCGACAGCCAGCGGGCCTTGATCGAGAAAGAACGCCGCGAGCTGGCGGAGGAACCGGAAGCGGAGCTGGCCGAGCTGACGGCTATCTACCAGGCCAAGGGCCTTACCCCCGAAACCGCCGCCAAGGTTGCCCGGGAACTCACCGCCCACGACGTCCTGGCCGCACACCTGTCCGCCGAACTCAACATCGACGAAGAGGACATCGTCAGCCCCTGGCACGCGGCATTCGCCTCCGCCATCGCCTTCACCATCGGCGCCATCCTGCCAATGCTGGCCATCCTGCTCCCCCCGCCCGGGATGCGGGTCCCGCTGACGTTTGTTTCCGTCCTGGTGGCGTTGGCCCTGACGGGCGCCCTCGGCGCTTGGATCGGGGGCGGCTCAAGGATGCGGGCGGCTGTCCGTGTGGTGGTGGGCGGCGCGCTGGCGCTGGCGGCAACATTCCTGATCGGCAACCTGCTGGGCGCGTCCGGTGTTGTCTGACCCGGTGGTGCCGGCACGTGCCACGCAGTCAGTGCCCATCCCGCCGGCCCTCACGGCACGTTACACGCGCAGCACGGCGGGCCGGGCGTGGCTCGGCAGGCTTCCGGACCTGCTGGCGGACCGGCTGGAGCAATGGCAGCTCAAAGTGGACCTCGCCGCCGGCGGCCTGCCGTGGAGCGGGCATGGCGGCATCGTGGTGCCGGTACTGCGGGAAGACGGTTTGCCCGCAGCCTTGAAAATCGCTTTTCCCCATGATGAGGCCAAGACGGAACGGCACGCGCTGGCGCTCTGGGGAGGCCATGGCGCCGTTACCCTGCTGGCCTCGGACGCGGAATCGTGCGCGCTGCTGCTGGAACGCCTGGACTCGGGCCGCTCGCTGGCGGACGTGCCCATGGATGACGCGGCGCGCGTATGGGGCGGATTGGTGCGGCAGCTGGGACTGGCGCCGGACAACCGCCCCGAATGGCGGGAGTTTGGCCACATCGCGGCCCGCGCCGAGCAGTGGAGCGACGACCTGCCGGCGGACTGGGACCTGCTGGGCCGCCCGTTCCCCCGCTGGCTGCTGGAAGCGGCTTTGGAGGTATGCCAGACGCGCGGCACCGTGGGGCGCCGGTCCGCCCGCGACCTTCTGGTCCACACGGACCTGCATTTCCTGAACGTGCTGGCGCGCCCGGGAACGGCGGGCGAAGCTTCCATGCCCTCAGGCTACGCAGCCATCGACCCGCAGCCCATGATCGGAGAACCCGAGTTCGCCGTGGCGCCGCTGCTGTGGAACCGGCTTGCGGACCTGCCTGCGGTCCAGGCCGGCGCTGCGCTCCTGCGGCGCTGCCACGACTTCAGCTCCGCCGCGGGCCTCGACCCCGACGTGGCCAGGCAGTGGGGCATCGCCAGGGAGGTGGAGAACGCGCTGTGGTGTGCCCGGGAGGGACACCAGGGCGATCTGGCGCGGTCCCTTTGGGTTGCCAGCACGCTGGTCGGCAGGACGTTGGACGGCCTTCCGCACCCCCATTCGTTGCCCGAGCCAGGACAGGGCGGATAGCGCCGGCGGCAGGAGGCCGCGGGCAGCGTCAGGAGTTCCGCACTGCGGCGAGGGCTGACCGGACGGCCTCGACGGCGGTGCCCACGTCCTCCCCCGCCGTATGCCAGTTGCTTACCGATACCCGGAGGATGTCCCGGTCCCGCCATCGTGAGCCGGACATCCACACCTGCCCGTCCTCGATGATGCGGGCCGTGACGGCACGGGTGGTGTGGTCGTCACGGAAGGCCAGGCACACCTGGGTGTAGGCAACGTCGTTGAGGATCTCCACGCCCTCCAGCCGGGCCACTCCCTCGGCGATGGCTGCGGCGGCGGCCGCGAGTCCGCTTACCTGCGCTGCCACCCCGTCGCGGCCCAGGCTTTTCAGGGCCGCCCACACCGGCACTCCCCGCGCGCGTCGGGACAGTTCAGGCACCTTCTCGAAGGGATCACCGGGGCCTTCCGCGTCGTGCACCAGGTAGCTCGCGTGCAGGCCCATGGCAGCCCGGAGCGCCGATGGGTCGCGGACGATGGCGATGCCGCAGTCGTAGGGCACGTTCAGGGTTTTGTGGGCGTCCGTGCCCCAGGAGTCCGCCTCTTCGTAGCCCCGGGTGAGGTGCCTGAGGTCCGGCGAGGCGGCGGCCCACAGCCCAAAGGCACCATCGATGTGCACCCAGGCGCCGTGTTTGCGCGCGACGGCGATGGCCTCGGTAAACGGGTCGAAGGCACCCGAGTGCAGGTTGCCGGCCTGGAGGCACACCAAAGCCGGTCCGGTGCCTGCGGCGAGGGCCGCGTCGAGCGCGTCAGGGACCAGCCGGCCCTGCCCGTCGGCGTCGACCTGGGTTGGCTTCCCGAGGCCCAGGTAGCGCAGCCCAAGGTCCACGGTGTCGTGCCGCTCCCGCCCCACCAAGCAGCGGATGCGGGGAGCGCCGGAGAGCCCGTCCCGGTCCAGGTCCCACCCTGCGTCGGCCAGCAGGCGCCAGCGGGCAGCGGCCATGCCGGTGAAGTTTGCCATGGTGGCGCCGGTGACGAACCCGACGTCGGCCGTGGACGGCAGTCCCAGCAGTTCCAGCAGCCAGTGTGCTGCAGCTTCCTCGATGGCAGCGGTGGCGGGAGTCGCATACCGGAGGCCGGCGTTCTGGTCCCAGGCGCTGACCAGCCAGTCGGAGGCCAGCGCGGCGGGCAGGGTGCCGCCGATAACCCAGCCGAAGAACCGGCCCGAGGGCATGGCCATGAGTCCGGGTTCTGCCTGCTTGGCCAGGAAATCGATCACGTCGGCGGCGGGCATGCCGGCTTCCGGCAGCGGCCCGCCAAAGACGGCGGCCAGCTCGGAGGCATTTTGGCGGGGCCCTACCGGGCGGTCCGGGAGGCTGGCCAGCCAGGCCTGTGAATGCCCTGCTGCGGCCGCCAGTGCCGCGGCATACTCGTCATCGCCGTGCGCCATACCTGCATGCTACGCCGGGCCTGCCCCGGCTACGAGGGCTGATTTCGGGGATGAATCAGGAGAAATTTTCCTGCCATACGTCGTAGCCGAGCTTGATGATCAAGGCGGCAACTACCACCAGGAAGACCACCCGCACGAACTTGCTGCCCTGTTGCACGGCAGTGCGGGCACCCAGGTAGCCGCCTGCCATGTTTGCTCCCCCGAGCAGCAGGCCGATGCCCCACAGGATGGAGCCGTGCGGCAGGAAGAACAGCAGGGCTCCGGCGTTGGTGGCCATGTTCACGATCTTGGCCTTGGCACTCGCTTCCAGGAAGGCGTAACCCATGGCGGATACCAGGGCGATGACCAGGAAGGATCCTGTGCCCGGGCCGATGAGCCCGTCGTAGAAGCCGATCACCGCGCCGATGAGGCAGGCAACCACGTAGTGCTTGTGGCCTTCGTGGCGCAGCGCCGTCAGCTCACCGACGCTGGGCTTCAGGGCGGTGAAAAGCGCGACGGCGACCAGCGCCACCACGATGATGGGCTTGAAGACCCCGGACGGCAGGGTGGCGGCCAGGCTGGCCCCGCCGAAACTGCCTGCCAGGGCTATCACTGCCATGGGGACCGCGGTTCGCAGGTCCGGCCCCACCCGCCGGTAGTAGGTGGCAGCGCTGGTGGCGGTTCCGAAAATGGAGCCCATCTTGTTGGTGGCCAGCGCCTGCACGGGTGCGATCCCGGGAACCAGGAGCAGGGCAGGAAGTTGGATAAGTCCGCCCCCGCCAACCACCGCATCGACCCAGCCTGCTGCGAATCCAGCCACCACGATCAGGATGATGGTGGTGAGCTGGATCGACTCGAGGCCGGAGATCACTGGTTGCGGACGGCGTTGACCACGTAGTCGACGGCCTTGTCTACAGCCACGTTTTCTGCTTCTCCGCTGCGGCGGTCCTTGATCTCCACTACGCCGTCCACCAGGCCGCGGCCCACGGCCAGGATGGTAGGCACGCCCACCAGCTCGGCATCGCCGAACTTGACGCCGGGCGAGACCTTGGGGCGGTCGTCGTAGATGACGGACAGGCCGGCCTCTTCAAGCTCGGCGGAGAGTTTCTCGGCTGTCTGGAAGATCTCTTCGCCACGGCCCACGGCCACCACATGCACATCTGCGGGAGCCACGGTACGGGGCCAAATGAGACCACGGTCATCGTGGTTGGCCTCTGCGAGGGCAGCCACGGCGCGGGTCACGCCGACGCCGTAGGAGCCCATAGTGACCACCACCTGCTTGCCGTTCTGGTCCAGCACTTTGAGGTCCAGCGCTTCGGCGTACTTGCGGCCGAGCTGGAAGATGTGGCCCATCTCGATTCCGCGGGCAGTTTCCAGGGGGCCGGAGCCGTCCGGTGAAGGATCACCGGCGCGGACTTCGGTGCACTCGATGGCGCCGTCCCAGGTAAAGTCGCGGCCGGCTACCAGGCCGAACACGTGCTTGCCGGCTTCATTGGCACCCGTAATCCACGCGGTACCGCTGACCACCCGCGGGTCCACCAGGTACAGCAGCTTGGTGGCGCTCTCGGAGCCGAGCAGCGGCTGCTCCAGGGAAAGTCCCGGGCCCAGGTACCCCTTGACGATCAGGGGCTGCTTCTTGAGGTCATCCTCGCCGGCCTGCTCGAGGCCGATCTCGCCCGCGATCGGCAGGAAGGCGCCAATGTTCGCCTCCACACGCTTGAGGTCCACTGCGCGGTCGCCGGGAACGCCGATAACCACCAGCTGCCGCTCACCGGTGGGCAGGGTGACGGCGAGGACCACGTTCTTCAGCGTGTCGGCGGCAGTCCACTCGCCGCCGTCGGCCTCTGTCCGCGGTGCAATCTGGTTGGCGGCAGCAACCAGCGTCTCGATGGTGGGGGTGTCCGGGGTGTCCAGGACCTCCGCCGCCGGGGCGTTGCTGAAGTCGATTTCGGCCGGCACCACGGTGGTAACGGCCTCGACGTTGGCTGCATAGCCGGCGGCGGACCGGACGAAGGTGTCCTCGCCGATCTCGGTGGGGAACAGGAATTCCTCGCTCTTGGACCCGCCCATGGCACCGGCGGTGGCTGCCACCGGCACAACCTCGAGCCCGAGGCGTTCGAAGATCTTCAGGTAGGCCGCGCGGTGTGCCGCATAGCTGGCATCCAGACCGGCGTCGTCCACGTCGAAGGAGTATGAATCCTTCATAATGAATTCGCGCCCCCGGAGGAGGCCGGCGCGGGGGCGGGCTTCATCGCGGTACTTGTTCTGGATCTGGTACAGGCTCAGCGGCAGGTCCTTGTAGGACGAGTAGAGGTCCTTGACCAGGAGCGTGAACATCTCCTCGTGCGTGGGGGCCAGCAGGTAGTCGGCACCCTTGCGGTCCTGGAGCCGGAACAGGCCTTCGCCGTACTCGGTCCAGCGGTTGGTGGCTTCGTACGGCTCCCGGGGAAGCAGTGCCGGGAAGTGGACTTCCTGGGCACCGATGGCAGCCATCTCCTGGCGGATGATTTCCTCGACCTTGCGCAGCACGCTGAGACCCAGCGGAAGCCAGGTGTAGATGCCGGGAGCGGCGCGGCGGATGTAGCCGGCGCGGACCAGGAGTTTATGGCTGGCAACCTCGGCGTCGACGGGGTCTTCGCGCAGCGTGCGCAGGAAAAGCTGGGACAGTCGTAGGACCACGGGTGGTATCCGTTTCTGGAGAAAGTGCTGGGTGAGCAGCGCCGGACAATTCGTCTGGGTACTAATCTACCGGCACGGCACCCGGCCCACGGACTGCCCGGACCCGGTATGGACGCGGAACAAGGGCTGGGACTGGAAACAGTAGAGCCACGCCCGGTAATACAAAGCCCCTGGCCCCCCAATAGGGCTGGTCATCGCATCCGGGCGTGGCCCAACGCCGTTATCGCCTGAGTACTGGTGAGGACTGGTGAGACCGCCCACCCCACTTCCAGCGCAGCTAGGTCGAACTTATGTGATCGTGCGCACGTTTGACAAGTATTTTTATTTTCGAAATCCGTTTACCACGCTGTGTAATCCGGTGTAGGCCTCAAACGGCGTGACTGAAGGCGGCTACGTCACTGACCGTTATTTCACCAAGGCGGCTGCGGAGTCCAGCAGGGCACCGGCTCGCCGGACGGCATCGGCCTCACTCTCGCCGCCTATGGCAACCGCCGTCATCAGCACGCCGTGATGGACAACCTGCGCCTTGATGGTGGACTGGACGTTGCCGTCGGACGATGTGGTATCTGTCCGGTAGGCAACCGTGCCCGGGACCGTTCCGGCGCCTTGAACAGGCGTCAGAGTCACCGCATAGTCCATGACGCCTGCGTTAAGCGTCATGTTTTGGCAAGCGCCTATTTTTTCCAGCTCGCTTGCGATGGCGGCCAGCACGGATTCGTCGAGACCGGCTGCCAAGGTCAGCATCGACATCGAACCCGCAGCAGTATCGACACTTTGCGCTGCTGCCATGGCGGCGTCCTCGAAGCCGGAGAAGTTAGATGAAGCTGCCATGTCCTGGCACTCCTCCGGGGAAACATGCATCGCTGCAATGGCTGTCTTGGCCTGTTCCAGCGAGGCAGCCAGATCCGCCTGCGGCAGGACGGTCAGCCTGCGGTCAGCCGAGTCACGCAGCTGCCCCAGGATGGCAGCGAGCTCGCTGGAGGTGTACACCTTCGACGTGGGTGTTGGGGTTGGCGTGGGCGTGGCTGATGGGGTGGCCGCCGCCGTCGTTGTCCGGGGTGCTGCAGCCCCGGCCGGGGAGGAGTCGGCGGCCTGCGGAGCAGCCGGCCCCCCGCAGGCAGAAACGGAAATGGCCAAAAGGACCGAGGCCCCGAGAGTTCCCAGCGTAAACGTCTTCAATTTTCCCCCAATATGCGGCAGCTGCCGCCGGCAGCCGCCGGTTAGAAGAGAACAGTAGCGAAGGTCCCCACCTGGCGGAAGCCCACCCGTTCATAGGTGGACCGCGCCCGGGTGTTGAAGCCGTTGACGTAGAGGCTGGTGACCGGCGCAATCTTTTGAGCCTGTTCCACCACGGCGGACATGTAGCCCGCGCTTAATCCCTGTCCCCGGAAGATCGGGTTCATCCAGACGCCCTGCACCTGGGTGACGTCATCGGTGACGGCACCCAGCTCGGCCTTGAACACCACCTCACCCGCTTGGTTGAGGTGGACCATGGAGTGCCCTTGCCTGATGAGGCCCTCCACCCGGCGGCTGTAGAACTCCCGGCCGCCTAGATAGGGGGAATACCCCACTTCCTCCTCGAACATGGCGGCGCAGGCCGGGAGGATCCGGTCAAAGTCTGCGAGGTTGCCCAGGCCCAGGCCGGGGTTGGGCTGGACAAGGGGCGGTCCGTCAATGATCATCAGCGGCTGGTCGGCCCGGACTTCGTGGGGACGGTGCCCCAACACGGTGAGCTCTGCGTTAAGGGCGAGCACGGCGTCGGCCGGACCGAAGGCGGACGCGTAACGACGGCCGGAACTGTTAGCGGCCTCCGCCACCAGGGGGGCGAGGGCGGGATCGAGCTGGACCGGTACCAGGTTAGCTCCGGCCCAGCACGCACCGGTCAGGATGCCGTCGTCGAAGACGCCGATGACGCCTGCCCCGCCGCTGGTGGGTCCCGCGGTCCCCGTGGCGCGCAGGTGGGCCAGGATAAACACATTGGTCACCGGGTCCTGCCGTGCCAGCGATTCCAGTGCAGGCGTGTCCTGTCCGTCAAGCGTACGGACAGAGAGCCCCGCGGGGTCGGCAGCGTCCTTACGAGACGCTAACCACGGGGCTACCCTTGACAGCATCTTCGCCATCGGCCTCCCCCATCTCTTCCGCGATACGCATAGCCTCTTCGATCAGTGTCTCAACAATTGCGCTCTCGGGAACAGTCTTGATGACTTCGCCCTTAACGAAGATCTGGCCCTTGCCGTTACCGGAGGCAACGCCAAGATCAGCCTCGCGTGCCTCGCCGGGGCCGTTCACGACACAACCCATGACCGCCACGCGCAGCGGGATCTCCATCCCTTCCAGCCCGGCAGTGACCTGTTCCGCCAGAGTGTACACGTCAACCTGGGCGCGGCCGCAGGAAGGGCAGGACACGATTTCCAGCTTGCGGGGGCGCAGGTTCAACGACTGGAGGATCTGGTTGCCCACCTTGATCTCCTCCACCGGCGGCGCGGAGAGGGACACGCGGATGGTGTCACCGATCCCCCGGGACAGGAGCGCACCGAAGGCCGTGGCGGACTTGATGGTGCCCTGGAAGGCAGGGCCGGCCTCGGTGACGCCCAGGTGCAGGGGCCAGTCGCCCTTTTCCGCGAGCATTTCGTATGCGGCCACCATGATTACGGGGTCGTTGTGCTTCACCGAGATCTTGAAATCGTGGAATCCGTGCTCTTCGAAGAGCGAGGCTTCCCAGACCGCGGATTCAACCAGCGCTTCAGGGGTGGCCTTCCCGTACTTCTTGAGGATGCCCGGTTCCAGGGATCCGGCGTTGACGCCGATGCGGATGGAGGTGCCGTGATCCTTCGCGGCGGCGGCGATCTCCTTGACCTGGTCGTCAAACTTGCGGATGTTTCCGGGGTTCACGCGGACGGCCGCGCAGCCGGCTTCAATGGCTGCGAAGACGTACTTGGGCTGGAAGTGGATGTCCGCGATGACCGGGATCTGGGACTTCCGGGCGATGATGGGCAGCGCCTCGGCGTCGTCGGCCGACGGGCAGGCGACGCGCACGATGTCGCAGCCGGATGCCGTCAGTTCGGCGATCTGCTGCAGCGTGGCATTGATGTCCGTGGTGGGCGTGGTGGTCATGGACTGCACGCTGATGGGGAAATCAGAACCAACGCCTACCGAGCCGACTTTGATCTGGCGCGTCTTGCGGCGGGGGGCAAGGACGGGCGGTGGTGCTGACGGCATTCCCAGGCTGACCGAGGTCACGTGGACTCCTTGAGTTGAAAGGGTGAAGAGGCGGCTACGCGGCGATCCCGGCCAGCATGCCGGTTACCGGAGACCATTCGGTGATGCGGGTTCCGGCGATCACGCCGGCCCCGGCGAAAGGGTCCTGCTTGAGGATCGAGTTGAGGGCGGCTTCATCCGACGCCTTGAAAATCAGCAGGGCACCCGCGCCATCACCATAGGGGCCGCTGGCCACGATGACGCCGTCCTGCGCCAGGTCGCCCGTCCATTCCCGGTGTGCGGGCCGGACCTCGTTGCGGGTGTCGGTGGAGCTGGCGGCATAAACGTACTCAACGGCAAAAACTGTCATACCGCTACCCTATCGCCATGGCTGCCCTGGTACCGTACCGATGCCGTGGAGGCGAGACCTCGCACCGGAGGACGTATCAGTGCAGGAACAGGACTTTGACCGCTGCAGCCGTTCCGGCCGCCCAGAGCATTGAGGTGAGGGTACCGATGATGAAGCGCTCGGCGGCCACGGGAGTTTCCTTCAGTTCGGCGAACCTTCCGAGGCCCTTGATCGCCACGATGTAGGCGATGGCCACGGGCTGGCCGGTAAGGATGGCAAGGCAGACCCCCAACCGTTCCAGCACGCCGATGATCGCCCCGCCGCGCAGGATGCGCTGGGTGGGCAGCGCGGGTCCGGCTGCGGGCACATCCGACGCCGGCTGCGCACCCGTGGCGGTCAGCTCACCGTCCACTGCCTGGCCGGCTGCGTCGCGGCCAGGAGAAGGGGGAAAGCCGTCCACGGTAACATCAGCGGCCGGGTCTTGTTCGGCCCTTCCGGCTTCCTCCGCCGCCTTTGCGGCGTCCGCCCTGTCGTCGATGGTCCGGGCAAGTTTGAACACCAGCGCGGTGACCGGCCAGCCGGCAAATCCAGCCACCACGAGGGCCAGCCCCACCCATACTGCGGTCACCTGTCTCCTTTGTCCGGGTTGTCTTGGTTATGGTCGTCTTTGTTTTGGCCCCCGGGCTCCCGCCCGGCCGCGTCCTGCAAAGTGTGGGCAACCTGCGAATCGGCTAGGCCAAGAAGCATGGCGGCGGCGGGCCTGGCTGCCCATTCTTCCTGCCAGCCGGACCGGAGTACCGTACGGCTCACCGATTGTTCCGAGATTCCCAGTTCAAGCGCCACCTGCTTCTGACTTCCATGCCTGCCCGGCCCCTGGCCGCCCGGGCCCAGTCGGCGCAGGGCATCAACCACCCGCCACTGGGCTTCCGTGCGGTCCTGGACAATCCGGCCAAGTAGCCGGAGCACCGCCTCGGCATTGGCACATCCTTGGACCCCTTCCCCGGCAGGAACCTTCCCGCCCGTCCCTGCCATGATGCCCGGCACCACCGACAAGGGCACTTGGGAACCGGCGCCCTTGGCCAGCTCAACGGCTTTGCGGGCGGCGACAAACGCGGTACCGGTCCCTTCCCGCGGGCTGGCGCCTGGAGCCAGGGACACGCTGCCGACGCCGATCCCCACATACCAGCGCCCGCTGCGGAGGGCATGCAGGGCTATCTCCACCACGGTGGAGGCATCGCGCACTACTCCCTGGACTTCGTCCCCGACAGAGCGCTCAAAAAGGGGCCGCTCCCCTGAGGGAAGATCGAGCCGGGCAACCTGGTCCAGAAAAGGCGGAACCAGGTCCTGGCTTCCGGTGCTTCCGCGCTGGTCGATGGTCATCACGAACATGTCTCAACCATAGGTGGTTGATACCGATGTATCAATCAGATCTGGCTGATTTTGCGAACTCAACCGATGTGTCTGGCTGCTACCCGAAAAGATTGACCGGCTTGACGATGTCCGCGTAGATCAGCAGCACGCTCATGCCCATAAGCAGCGCTGCCACAACGTAGGTGACGGGCAGCAGCTTGGCGATATCGAAGGCGCCTGGATCCGGCCGTCCGCGCAGCTTCGCGACCCACCGCCGCGCCCCCTCATACAGGGCTCCGGCAACGTGGCCGCCATCGAGTGGCAGGAGCGGGATCAGGTTGAACACTGCCAGCGCGAAGTTCAGGCCTGCCAGCAGGCCAACCAGGGTTGCCAGCCGGGACTGCAGGGGCACAGCCTCCATGGCTGCCACTTCGCCTGCCACCCTGCCCACGCCCACCACGCTGATGGGGCCATTGGGATCACGCGGTTCCTCGCTGAAAGCGGCTTTGGCCACCCCCACAACGCGCGCCGGCAGGTTGAACACGACCCCGGCCACCTGGCGGATGTTCTCCCCCGCCATGGGCAGGACGGTCGACGCCGGCTGGGGAACCAGCGCCGTTTGCGCACCGATGCCAAGGAAGCCCACGTCCTGGTACTGCAGGTTGCCGGCAGCGTCTTTAGCCTGCCGTCCGTCGCTTCCCATCACTGGCCGGGCGGAAAGCACCGGCGTCACGGTGGTGGACACGGGGTTGCCGTCCCGTTGCACGGTGATGGCAACTTCCTTGCCCGCGGAAGCGCGGATCCACTCCGTCAGCTGGTCCCAGCTGGTGACGGGTTTTCCGTCGAAGGAGGTGATGGTGTCGTTGGGTTTCAGTCCGGCGGCAGCAGCCGGGGTCAATTGGCAGTCAGGAGAATCGGGATCAACGGTTTGCCCTGCTGCCACCTGGCACTTGGACACGTCGGAAATGGTGGTGGTGGCTGTGGCCACTCCAAATCCCATCAGCAGCACGGCGGTGAACAGCAGTCCGAGGATCATGTTCATGGCGGGGCCGCCCAGCATCACGACGATCTTTTTCCAGACCGGCAGCCGGTAGAACACCCGGTTTTCGTCGGCGGGCCCAACTTCCTCATGGGCCACGGAACGGGCCTCGGTGGCAAGCGTCTGGAACATGCCCGTGCTGGACGGACGGACCGAGCCGTCCTCCTTGTTGGGCGGGTACATGCCGATCATGGAGACGTAGCCGCCCAGCGGGACTGCCTTCACGCCGTATTCGGTTTCGCCCTTCCGGCGTGACCACAGGGTGGGCCCGAAGCCGATCATGTACTTGGTGACGCGGACCTTGAAGAGCTTGGCCGGAACCAAATGCCCCACTTCATGGAGGGCAATGGACACAGCAATGCCAACGGCCACGAAGACGACGCCGAGGATGAAAAGTAAAACAGGGGTCATGGAGGTGCTGCTGCTTCCTAGAGACTGCTGACTGCTAAACGTTCGTGGGCGCGGGCGCGTGCCCACCTTTCAGCATCCAGCACTGATTCGACTGTCAGCCCGGAGGATCCTGAGTGTTCGCTGAGCACGGCATCGATGGTGTCCACGATGTCGGTGAACCGGATTGTGCCGGCATGGAAGGCCGCGACCGCTTCCTCGTTGGCCGCATTGAACACAGCCGGGAAGGTACTGCCCTGCTTGGCAGCATCCTTGGCAAGGCCCACGGCGGGGAAAGCCGCGGTGTCCAGCGGCTCGAAGGTCCAGGTGGCGGCCTGCGTCCAGTCGCACGGGTTAGCGGCTTTTGGCACCCGGGCCGGCCAGCCCAGTCCCAAGGCGATGGGCAGCCGCATGTCCGGCGGGGACGCCTGGGCGATGGTGGAGCCGTCGACGAACTGCACCATCGAGTGGACGATGGACTGGGGGTGCACCACCACGTCGATCCGGTCCAGCGGAATATCGAACAGCAGGTGCGCCTCGATGACTTCCAAACCTTTGTTCACCAACGTGGCCGAGTTGGTGGTGACCATCACCCCCATGTCCCAGGTGGGGTGGGCCAGGGCTTCCTGGGGGGTGACGCCGTGCAGTTCCTCCCGGTTCCTGCCCCGGAAGGGGCCGCCGGAGGCAGTGAGGACAAGCTTGTCCACCTCATCGGCCGTGCCGGACCGGAGGCATTGGGCAATAGCGGAGTGCTCCGAGTCCACCGGCACGATTTGGCCTTCCCTGGCCGCGGCCTTGACCAGGCTGCCGCCTACGATCAGCGACTCCTTGTTGGCGAGGGCCAAGGTGGCGCCGGATTCCAGGGCCGCCAGCGTGGGCGCCAGGCCGATGGATCCGGTGATGCCGTTGAGCACCACGTCCGCGTCGATCGCGGCGATGCGGGCGGACGCATCAGGGCCCGCCACGATCTCCGGCCGGTAACCGGGCCGGCCTGCTGCGGCGGCTGCTTCCCGGATCAAGGCCTCCAGCCGGCCGGGGTCTCCCCCGGCGATCCCCACTGCTGCGGCACGGGTGTGGACCGCCTGCCGGGCCAGCAGCTCCAGGTTGCCGCCCCCGGTGCTCAGTGCCACCACCTCGAACAGGTGCGGGGCGCCGTCGACGACGTCAATCGCCTGGGTGCCGATGGAACCGGTGGATCCGAGGAGGATGACTCTGCGTGGCTGCATTGGTTAAGTATCCCGCACCCTTCCGGTCCTCCTGCGCCGGTGGCCCGCTGCTGCACCGTCCTGCTGCGACGGCTTGACCCCCGGTTGACCGGGCGTAACGTGGATTTCGTGGACTGGCTCTCATGGTTTGATGCGCCGGAGTACGAATTCGCCCGGCAGGTGCTGCAACGGGGCGTGGCGGCGTTGTATTTTGTGGCGTTCCTGTCCACCCTGAACCAGTTCCCCGCCCTGCTTGGCGAACGCGGGCTGCTCCCGGTGCCGGAGTTCCTTGGCGCCTTCACGCGGATGCGCCGGCCCACGCTGTTCCGCTGGCGGTACTCGGACGGCCTGCTGCGCGGCGTCTGTGCCGCCGGGCTGGTGGTGTCGGCGCTGCTCGTAGCCGGTATCCCCCAGTTGGGTCCGCCCTGGGTGCCGCTGATCGCGTTCCTGGCCCTGTGGCTGCTGTACATGTCCATCGTGAACGTGGGCCAGACGTTCTACGGGTTCGGTTGGGAGATGCTCCTCCTTGAGGCCGGCTTTACTGTCGCTTTCCTCGGTTCCAACCAGACAGAGCCGCCCCGGACCATCCTTATCCTGATCGTGTGGCTGGTGTTCCGCTTGGAATTCGGGGCGGGAATGATCAAGATCCGCGGCGGCCGCGAGTGGCGGGACCTGACGGCGCTGTACTACCACCATGAGACCCAGCCCATGCCCGGGCCGCTCAGCCGGCAGGCGCACCTCCTGCCCAAGCCGCTGCATCGCATCGAAGTGGTGGGCAACCACATCGCGCAGCTGGTGGTGCCGTTCCTGCTGTTCGCCCCGCAGCCCGTGGCCAGCGTGGCGGCCGCGGTGGTGGTGGTCACCCAGCTGTGGCTGGTGGCCAGCGGCAACTTCGCCTGGCTGAACTGGATGGCGATCGTGCTCGCCTTCGCCGCGGTCAGCGATCCCGTGGCGCACGCCGTGATACCGGCCATCCCCGCGGACTGGGACGCTGCCACAGGGGTGCAGCGGGAGACACCGGTTTGGTGGCTGGCCATCACGTTGGCCGCGTCAGTGCTGCTGCTGGTCTTGAGCTACTGGCCCTTGCGCAACCTTTTCTCCCGCCGGCAGTTGATGAACGCCAGCTTCAACCGGTGGCAGCTGGTCAACGCCTACGGCGCGTTCGGTACGGTAACCAAGCAGCGCATCGAGGTCGTGGTGGAAGGCACCCTGGACGAGGAGCCCGACGAGGGTTCGGATTGGCGCGAGTACGGCTTCAAGGGCAAGCCCGGCGACCTCCGCAGGATCCCCCGGCAGTGGGCCCCCTACCATCTGCGCCTGGACTGGCTGATGTGGTTCCTGCCGCTGCGGACCGTGCACGAGAAATGGTTCTACGCGTTCCTGGCCAATCTGCTGGCCGCCGACCGGCAGACGCTGCGGCTGCTCCGGCATGACCCGTTCGACGGCGCCGCACCCCGGTGGGTGCGCGTGCGCAGTTTCCGTTACCGTTTCGCCAGCCGGAAGGAGTTCCGCGAAACAGGGAACCGTTGGGTGCGGACCTTCCTGTACGAGCCCATCCCGCCAACGTCCCTCCGGCGGCCGCAGGGACGTCAACGTTAGTTGCCTGCCCCACGCCGAAGCATCCCGGCTTGAAGTTCCGTCCGCGTCAGGCCCTTTGCGCTGCCCGCCGGATGATTTCCTGGGCGTGCTTGAGGATGGGGCCGTCAATCATCTTTCCTTCGTGCCGGAACACCCCGGATCCGGCTGACTCTGCAGCATCCAGGAGGGCCTGGGCCCGGGCAACCTCGTCATCGGACGGCGCGTAGGCCTTGCGGACCACCTCGGCCTGGCTGGGGTGGATGCACGCCTTGGAGCTGAAGCCGGAAGCAACGGCATCGGCGGCTTCGGCTGCCAGTCCCTCAAGGTCGGGGATGTTGGTATAGACGGCATCCACGGCTTCCTTGCCGAACGCCCTGGCCGCAACGAGCACTGACGAGCGGGCGTGCAGCGCCACGGCCCGGTAGCCGCCGTCGGTCGTCCTGCTGGACGTACCACCGAGCGTCGCCAGCAGGTCCTCGGCACCCCACATCAGGCCCACCACGTTGGGAGCGGCGGCAATTGCCGGGGCGTTGAGTACGCCAAGGGCCGTTTCGCACAGGGCGATCACCTGGTATCCCTCCAGCGCCTTGAGCTGTTCGGCAGATTCGGCCTTGGCCAGCATCACTGTGCGATACGGCGTGTGGGCCAGGCAGTGGAGGTCTTTTTCAAAGTCTTCGGTGCCCACGGGGTTGACCCTGACGATTGTGCAGCTGGGCTCCAGCTCGGGTTCCACCCCGGTGGTTCCGAGCTGGGCCAGGATGGCGCCGCGGGCGCGCTGCTTGTCCGCCGGCGCCACCGCATCCTCAAGGTCCAGGATGACGGCGTCCGCCCGGGCTGCAGCTTTCTGGTAGCGCTCCGGGCGGTCGGCGGGGCAGAACAGCAGGGCGGGTCCCATCACAAAGGTCATACCGGCATTGTCTCCTGTCCGGCGCCCTGTTCCTTCACATGCGCCTCGTCCTTCACATGCGCCTCCTGCGTCCACATGAGGCAGCTGCGGGTGGCGCGGGCCACCACGGTTCCGTCCTGGTTGCGCCCGGTGTGTTCCATGGTCACGATCCCCTGGCCCGGGCGCGAGGCCGAAAGCCGCTTGCCGGTGATCACGGTCTCCGTGTAGAGCGTGTCACCGTGGTAGAGCGGGTGCGGGAAGGAGACGTCCGTCAGGCCCAGCTGGGCGATGATGGTTCCCTGGGTCAGCTGGGTGACGGACTGGCCCACCATGGTGGCAAGGGTGAACATGGAGTTCATCAGCCGCTGGCCGAAGGGCTGCCCGGCGCTCCAGGCTGCGTCCAGGTGCAGGGCCTGGGTGTTCATGGTGAGTGTGGTGAACAGGACATTGTCCGTTTCGGTCACGGTGCGTCCGGGCCGGTGGGCGTACACCACGCCTTCCTCAAGTTCGTCGTAGTACAGCCCGCGCTGCTCGACGACCCGCCTGCCGCCGTCGTCCCCTGCTGTGGTTGGGTCCGTGGCTGAGCCGGCGGCCTGGCTGTCCGCGGGGTTGCTGCCGGTCATACGGTGAGTTCCCGGTCTTCCTCGAACAGGTCCGCGCCGGTGGCGGCCACCACGTCCTCGACGGAGACGTTGGGGGCCAGTTCCCGCAGGACCAGCCGTGAGGTGCCGCCATCCTTGACGATATCGATGACCGCCAAATCGGTGATGATCAGGTCCACACAGCCCTTTCCGGTGAGCGGGAGCGAACATTGCTGGACGATCTTGGGGTTCCCGTTGCGATCCACGTGCTCCATCATCACGATGACCCGCTTGGCGCCGAACACGAGGTCCATGGCCCCGCCCATTCCCTTGACCATCTTTCCCGGGATCATCCAGTTGGCAAGGTCGCCGTTTGCTGCCACCTCCATGGCGCCCAGCACGGCGAGGTCCACATGTCCGCCGCGGATCATGCCGAACGACGTTGCCGAATCGAAGAACGCCGCTCCCCTGTTGACGGTCACGGTTTCCTTGCCCGCATTGATGAGGTCCGGGTCGAGGGCGTCTTCAGCAGGGTAGGGTCCCACGCCGAGAATCCCGTTCTCGGAGTGCAGCACCACTTCCACCCCTTCCGGGATGTAGTTGGGGATCAGGGTGGGCATGCCGATCCCCAGGTTCACATACTGGCCGTTGCGCAGTTCCCTTGCCACCCGGGCGGCCAGTTCGTTGCGGCTCCAGCCTTTCGTTTCGGCGGCCGACGTCGAGTCGCCCCGGCCGGCATGCCGCTGGGAGCCCGCCCGCCGGTATTCGGGTCGTACGGCTTCCGGGCGGGGAGCCTCGGGGCTGTTGGGATCCATAGTCATGCTCCTGCCTTGTTGAGAGCCACCGTCCGCTTTTCGATCCGTTTCTCGCCGTTCTGCGCCAGCACCACCCGCTGGACGAAGATGCCGGGAGTGTGAATGTGTTCGGGGTCCAGTTCGCCCGGCTCCACCAGTTCCTCCACCTCGGCGATGGTGATCTTCCCTGCCATGGCACACAGCGGGTTGAAGTTCATGGCCGTGGCATGGAACACCAGGTTGCCGTGGCGGTCGCCCTTCCACGCATGCACCAGCCCGAAGTCCGGGGTGAGGGACTCTTCCAGGACGTAGTCGACGCCGCCGAACGGGCGCACTTCCTTGGGGGCTGAGGCAACCGCAATGCCGCCGTTGGCGTCGTACTTCTGCGGCAGGCCGCCGTCGGACACCTGGGTGCCTACCCCGGCCTTGGTGTAGAAGGCCGGGATGCCGGCGCCGCCGGCGCGTAGTTTCTCGGCGAGGGTGCCCTGCGGGGTGAGCACCACCTCAAGCTCGCCGGCAAGGAACTGGCGGGCGAACTCCTTGTTCTCGCCCACGTAGGAGCTGATGGTGCGGCGGATGCGTCCGTCCCGGAGCAGGATGCCGAGCCCCCAGTCGTCCACGCCGCAGTTGTTGCTCACGGTTTCCAGGTCCGTAGTGCCGGCCCGGTGCAGGGCATCGATCAGCGCCACCGGGATTCCGCAGAGACCGAATCCGCCCACCGCCAGGGAGGCGCCGTCGGGAATGTCGGCCACGGCTTCATCAGCGCTGGCAACAACCTTGTCAATCATCATTGATCCTTTCAGGCCGGCTTACGTTCCCCGGCAAGCAGGGGGCTACAGTCCCAGTTCGCGGGCGATCAGCATCAGCTGGACCTCCGTGGTGCCCTCCCCCACTTCAAGGATCTTGGAGTCGCGGTAGTGGCGTGCCACAGTGAACTCGTTGATGAAGCCATAGCCGCCGAATA
>Ga0308170_10001779_pt1 | contig 19585 bp, 26 predicted proteins | sample PhyBR2_2_FD_202136 | JGI IMG/M metagenome (GOLD analysis project Ga0308170, IMG submission 202136) | Phyllosphere microbial communities from UC Gill Tract Community Farm, Albany, California, United States - DLSLSB.R2 | ecosystem: Host-associated > Plants > Phyllosphere > Unclassified | place...
AGCCGTATCCTCCGTGCCCATAGTTGTGAACGACCTGAATCCGTTCACCAGAGTCAGACGATGTCAAGGTTTCCGCTTCGAGGCGAATGCCATCGTCCCTCGTCGGTCGATATCCTACGACTACAGACTTGATGAGGGATTCGAGGCGTACAGGAGATGTTGAATGAGGAGGACGAGCGAGAGACGGGCAAATCTGGAGTGCTCTTCGAAGAATATCGGCGGTCGTTTCAGGTCGAGGTGACATTTCCCTATAGAGTAGAGCAAGGAGGGTCAGTCCAGCGCAAATCACGAGGAGAGAGTGGAGCAAAGGCAAGAGCGGAAACAGAAGAAAGAGTAAGCGATGTCTGATGAAGCTTACCAGTCGTCAACTTCGCGAGTGCCGCCTACAATGACCTCTCCCGATGCACGAGGAATAACGTACGTTCGTTCACCGCCTTCACCTCCGGCGAGTGAACCAACTTGACGAGTCCATCCAGTCTTGATCCAAGGTGCATCGAGAACGACGACTTGTCCTCGCACTGGATGCACAGTGCCGTCTTGAACGTCCGAGAGCTTCATAGCACCGATCCCAGTGCAGTTGACAACAGCTAGCGGGCGTTGAGCGTAGGACGAAGCTTGAGTGAGTGAATCGAGTCGAGGAATCCGGCAAGCGACTCCTCCGAGTGAGGTGAAGAGGTTCATTAGACAAGGCTGTAGGTCGTCAATAATCAGCTGATCGTAAAGTACCGAGGCAGGGAAGGAGCAACGAACGAGGTATCGAGCCGGTTCAATCGTAATTGATTCGAACGAAACCGAATGGTCAATCCTGCAGAAGCCAGTTCTTCGTCAGCAAACTCCCTTTCGACGAGAGGTCAGAAACTTACCCATCAGGAAGAGAGTCCGGGCTCTTGATGCGGAACTAGGACACAGATCAGAAATGAAATGTCAGTTCGAAACTCGCGGAGATGTTGCGAAATCGCTTTTCTCGTATGAATCTGATCGACTCACGTTCGGCAGTTGTTCGAGTAACCGCAGATGAGTATCTCCCTTGTAATATTCCGTTTGCGTCAATCTCATGAGACCTCTCTTCTCTCCTTCCTCCTTGTCCTCACTTTCCTCCCACAACCTATCGAACGTTCTGAGGTCGAAATAACGCTGTCTCCAATCCGAGTTAGCAGCGAAGGATAAATGATGTGCCCCTGCCGCTTGACTGGCGTAGAGAGGATCTTGAGGGTCTCCAGGGAGATGTTGAGCGATGATTAGGACAGGGAAGCCTAGCTTGAGGATCTCAATACCGGTCGTGAGTCCAACAACTCCAGCCCCTATCAACGAGTTCCGGCATCAGCTTAGATGGATGAGAAGTGGAAGAGCAGAAACTCACCAACAACGATGACGGGAGATGGTGAGGAATGAGGGTACTGCTGCTTCATGTTTGCTTGTAAGTAGATGGTGGTCTCCTAGGATTGCGACAGTGCATTTCTCAACCAGTTGATGCAAGAGTCAAACTTTCGCCGACGCCTTCGAAAACTTTCGCCGACTCCGACTCGGCCGTCGCCTATCAATCTCTTTCCTTCAACAAGCCTTTCTCTCTCCTTTCAACCATCTAACGTCAGTGAACGTCGACATGACTCGTCCCCTCAAAGTCGCAGCAGCTCAAGTTGGTCGAATCGATCGCAACACGCCTCGAACCGAAATCATCTCTCGTCTCATCTCACTCCTCGAACAAGCAGCGTCTCAGCAAGTCAAGCTCGTCGTCTTCCCCGAGACAACGTTCTCCACCTTCTTCCCCCGTTACCTACTCGAAGATCAAGAGCTAGAAACGTTTTTCGAGAAGGAGCCGTCGGAGGGTATCGCAGCTTGCGAAACGGTCTCGTCGTTCTTCGACAAGGCTCGCGAGCTAGGCGTCGACGTCGTGATTGGGTATGGAGAAGCTACGCCTGAAGGGGAAAGATACAACACTGCTTCCTACGTTTCGCAAGGGAGAACTGTTGGAAAATATAGGTAAGCTCCCTAACTCCTCTACTCCCAAGCGAGTTTCGAACCTGGGCTGATATCGATATGTTTGAGCACTGAAAAGGAAGATCCACTTGCCAGGTAAGCTATCTCGGCCAATTTCGTCGCTATCGCTCTGATTCGGCTCGAGTACTGATCGAGCTGTTGTCAACTAGGCACAATCGAGCCTTTCTCCATCGATCCAACTGTCACGAACCAACTCGAGAAGCGATATTTCAAGCCCGGCAATCTTGGTTTCCCTGCCTTTCGAGCACCTTCGCTAAAATCGACAGTCGGAGGAAACGAATCGCCTATCGTCGGGATGTTGATCTGTAACGACAGGAGATGGGCTGAGGGATGGAGAGTATTAGGCATGCAGGGTGTCGAGATCGTTTGCATCGGTTATGTAAGTCGTACTTTCGCATCTCGTCCAACTTGTCCTCGTCAACCTCGAATATTTCCGTCATAACCCATCGTAACCTTATCTTCTTCTGCGTGCTGATCTATTATTCATATCTCTCTCGACAGAACACTACCGCCTGGGCTCCGCAGCTATGGGGAATCGATCCGAATTCAATGACCCGCAAAGAAGCTTATGAAGATGCGATGTTTCATCATAAGCTCGTGTGCCAGGCTCACGCTTACACGAACGCTAGTGAGCTCTATTCTCTCGTCTCACACTCGTCTTGCAAAGCCTGACCTTCGCGAACCCGCCTTTTCAATTCTGTAGCTTTCCTGATCACAGCCGCTCGATGCGGAAACGACGACGGCATCCATCCTCTCATCACGGGATCCATGATCGTCGATCCTGAGGGTCACATCGTCGCGGAGAACAAGACGGACGAAGATGAGCTAGTCGTCGCTGAGATCGATTTAGGTGCTTGTTCGCAAGGAAAGACGAAGACGTTCGCTTTCGAGAAACATCGAAGAGTGGAGCACTACGGGAAGCTGCTGGAGACGGAGGTGGTGAGGCCGAAGGAGCCTTGATCGTCGATAGGCTCATGTGATACCCTCTTTTCTTAATTTTGCTTTCGATTCCTCTCGTCTCGTGAGGGGACTCATCGCCTGGAGATAAGTTCCAGTAGACCTGCATCGATCCGGGAACTCTCATCGCACGTCGATACATCGGAGGAGATTTGTTCAAGTTGCAAATCTAGGAAAGGAAATCTACTGCTTTGGAGAATCTGTCGCAATCATGCCAGCGAGGAATACCAGTCCAGCCAGTGCCGCATCGACAACCTTGACGTCTGCTAACCCCGCTTCTCGAACTCCCTGTAGTACGAGCGATTCCATTCCGGCCATCCCACCACATCCCATGATAATTAGATCAGCTCCCATCACTGCCACTTTCGCCGAAGCTTCCTTGATCCTCTTCTCAACATCAGCTTTCTTGCCAGGATCTCGTAGCTCTTCAACTTGGATCCCGCTCCTGCGCGAGGGAAGAGATGATGTCAGAAAACGAGACTCGAACAGAAAATAATGATGAGGTAGTTTCGACTTACATCGCACTGCCCACAAATCGATCACTTCCGGAAGCTCCGAGAAAGGTCGTAACTCCCTTCTTCAGCAGAGGCTTGAATCCTTCCCCAGTCGAGACGATACCGAACTGTCTCGAAACCATCAACGCTTTCGCAATTCCTGATTCGAACATTCCGACGCAAGGTTTCGAAGAGGTAGGACCGAGGTGTTCACGGATCATATGTTGTAGTGGGTGATCAGAGACTATATGAAAGAACGATATGAGGTGACTACAGAAGAGATGAGCAGAGGAAAGGGATCTCACAGCAACAAACGAGGAAACCGTCGAATTCTTCGAACGCCCCTGTCTTGACCATTTCATCGAAACACGCTGCCGCCGTCTGAATGCCAGTGACGTAGTCTCGAATCGCGGTAGGAGCATGGGAAGGGGCAGTGAAGTAATGGAGTTCGCAGTTTGGGGGGCAGTGAGGATCAAGCGATTCAGCGATTCCATCCGTAATGTCTTTTGTCGAATTGGGGTTGATGATGAGGAGTTTCATTGTGAATTAGAATGAGGTTTAAAGGGAAGTTGCGAGTTGCGAAATGCGAAGGATTCGAGAATCTGCGAAAAGTCAATCTGCGTCTTTCGTTAGTAGCTACTCCAGCCAATCCATGAAGGGCACCCATATCATACGGGGCACCTTCTGATCCTCGCGCTCGCCCTTAAAGTAAGTTTTCCACCATTTCCATTCTTCATCTCCCAACTCTTGGTCCACCTCATTCGCCTCAAGCTGTCTCTCCAGCACCCTCTCTACAGTACGATTAGCCAACGATAAATCTCTGCCACCATTCGGTACCTCCCCCGACTCCTCTCACCTCGGGATATCCATCTCCGCTTCCTCCGCTCTTCCAAGGTTCAAATCCAGCGGGAAGGTGGAGACTCACGGATAATTTGGAGCTATTGTATGCTGAGACTGGGTCTACTGAAGTGAAGGACGGTGTATGGGTCGCTTGACTTGAGAAGAGGTTGAATCGTACCGCAGGAAAATGCTGAGCGGATAAGAAACGATTTCGAATTCGGGTGAGATTCTAGCTGAAGGGGTTCAGAGAATGTGGAGCTCACTCACGGCGCCGAAGCGAGGGAATCAACCGCCGTCGGCATTTTCTTCACAAGGGTCGCAATCTTCCTCCATTCTTCGCCTCTCCTCGATATCGCACCTCTCACATCTCTCGAACAGCTCAGCAACATCATGGCTCCTATCGCAATCGATGCACAAACTTCGAGCTCTCCTTCGCAAGCTCTCAAATCGACTCACACGGCAACGAAGCAGTCTCTCGATAATCTCGTCGATGACCCGTTGGCGCGTACGTATCGTTCAAATCGAGAAGGGACGATCAAGCTCAGTACGAGGTATCCTGACTTTGGAGACGATAAGTATGCGAAGAGACAATGGATCAAAGTGAGTTTTGCTTTCCTGTTATACTCTCCCCTTCTTTCCCACGCTGACGATTCAGCTCAACTCAGGAACATCTCGCTGGAGCTTTTAGATGGTAAGCACGATATCTCGCCCATTTCATTCAAAACCGTGTTCTGATCATTTTCGCTCGATTCCCAAACCCTTCGCAAACTCGATGCTTTCTTTCCCTTTACAGGTGGGGAAAACAAGGATTCGGAGAAGGAGTATCAGGACATATCACTGTCGTCGATCCTGTACTTGAAGGTCACTATTGGATGAATCCCTTCGGACGACACTTCTCGCAAATCAGCGTTTCAGACCTCGTTCTCGTATCTCCCGATGGCTATCCAACTGAACACGGAGCTCAGCTTCCTATCAACACCGCTGGCTTCCACATTCGTGAGCTCTCTCTTTCTCCTGAGCCACAACTAATCTCAAGCTGATTCTCCTCGTTCACAGATTCTGCGATTCACAAAGCACGACCCGATGTAGCCGCTGCAGCTCACTGTCACTCGATTAATGGAAAGGCCTGGTCGGTGTTCGGGAAACCTATTGAGCTGTTGACACAGGACTCGTGCATTTTCTACGATAATCTAGTAAGTCTTCGTTTTTCCTCCTCATCTTGTCAACGTTCGTCATTGACGTCCATGCTCGTCATATAAAGGCCGTATACGCAAACTTTGGAGGTATTGTTCTGGCTCAAGAGGAGGGTGAGAACGTTGCAAAGGCGTTAGGACCAAAACATCGAGCAGCGATTCTCCAAAATCATGGATTGCTTACCCTCGGGGACACTGTCGACGAAGCGATGGCGCTGTTCACAAACCTCGATCGGTTATGTGGCGTTCAGCTGAGAGTCGACGCTGCTGCTGCTGGGAGTGGATCGGTGAAATCGATCATTGACGACGAGGTGAGCTTGTATCGATCCTTCTCTCGACCTATGCAGTCGCTGAAGTCTATGGGTGGGCTATAGGACGCCAAATTCACTGCCGATACTCTCCAGAATCCGGAAAATCTATACGTGAATCAACAAACGGAGTACAACCTGCTCGTCGCAGAACTTGAGGGAACGAGGTTGGATTTCTTGAAGTAATCTCGGAAGGGTTGGTTTCATGTAGTGGCTAAATCTGTACATGTTTGAACTCTGCAAGCGGTCCTTTTCGCCTGAGTATCACGTTTCGTCGCGAGATGCGATTTCAAGTCTAGTTGCGAAAAGTTTCTGCTCTTCTTCACACCTCTCTCTCGACTTCCGGCTTTCTATCGCTAGGATGCAGAAGCGATACAATCTAGACGCAGACAAGCTCCCTATCGCTCGGCCGACTAATCTCACTATTCTATTCATCGTTTGAACGAATTAAACCGATTCCTCGCTCCTTCCAACTCGACACGAGCTCCTCAGCGAATAGCTGCATCGATGCAGCGCACTTATCAAAGTCCTACAAGCGATCGATCGCCTCCAGCTCAACGTGCAGACGATTCAATCCCAGTTCAAGCGATCAACTCGTCAACCGTTTCAAACACCTCAACGGGAGCTGCAGACCACAGTGCAGGCTCAAGTCTGGTGGTAGGTACGATATCGGATCAAAGTGGAACCGCAGAAGGAGCTAGACCTCTGAGAGTGAGTCGTTCTTCACCTCATCTAAAAGGGGACGAAACCAACCCTCGTCCTCCCTTCTTAGTCGAAGAAACAACGTCCATGTGACAGATGTAGACACAGGAAGAGTCGCTGTGCGATCTCGAGGCCTGGAGAAGCTTGTACCGAATGCTCGTGAGCACCTCACTCTCAATTCTCGATTTATTGTGCCCGATTGACCTTCCATTCGCCATCTTCCTAGCCAGACCAACAACGAATGTACCTTCATACTTCCTCCGCCCGCTCGTGCCAAGAAAGAACCACTTCCCGATGTCCTCGACCGTCCTCCTGCTCCTTCGACATCTTCTCACGATCCAGCTCTACCTCTCTCGACCTCCATGAGTCCTGAACACAGACCCTCGAAACGTCTTCGGCAGGCGTCGCCTTCACGACAAGATTTCCTTCGACCTAGCGGTACAGGAAGTGAAACGTTCTCGCTCGATCAAGATCTTCCTGCCGACGTCGAGCCGTCTACAGTGACAGCGACACTCACGGACGACCTACTCACCTCGACTTCGAACACGGTCGGTCCGCCAAGCAAGATGGTTTCTTCGGCTAGTCAGACGACTTTCATCACTTTCGGACGACGACCCTCTTGTAAGATCCCTTTCCTTTCTACTCTACAGTAACGAGTGATCCTCACGCCTTGCTTCATGCAGATCGAGTGTCCAGTCACGAAGAAGAAGTCAAGCTGCTTCGTCAGATCCGCTCCTTTCTCGCATTCGCAACTTCGAATCGTAACGAAGGCGACTTTCTCGATCGCTACTTCGAACACAACCAACCCTTCTTCCCTGTCCTTCCAACCTCGCCCTCGCAAACCTTCGATAGGCTCCCGCCTGGACTTCAAGCTCTCATCTTGGCCGAAGCACTAGCGAACTTTCCAGGATTCCGAGCAGCAGGACGAGAAGCACAGCGGATTGCGAAGGAATCACGGATCGCCGAGAAGATGCTGGATGCTCAGCCAAAGCTGTCAAGTATCGCTGCATCGTTAGTCGAGCTCAATATGGGAATGGATCCGAGAGGCGATTTCCTGCTGCTTTCGAAGGTACGCCAGGTCGCTCTCTCCTGCCTCGAAGCACAGTCGCTGACAACAATGTTGCAATCCGCAGACTATCGCACACGCTCAGCTGCTCGGTCTTCACATCGATTGTCAAGGTTGGAAAGCGCTACCAGTAGGGGAGAAGTCGCTTCGAACACGCTTATGGTGGATGTTGCGAACTCAGGATGCTTGGTGAGCCGTCATTCTCTCTTTTGCACTCTTGCCCAAGAGTGCGTGTCGACTGAATCATTTTCGCAGGTCATCGTTCCTCAACTCTCGTCCATCTCACTTACAAGCCGGCAACACGACGGTTGGGCTCCCTCGTTTCCCGTCAAGCAGCGACACCATCGACGATAGCTATCTCGGAGGTATCGCATTCGGCTGCGCGTGTCGGCTTGGAATCGTCGTCGCTCGATTGCAGGTCGAGGTTTCGACACTCGACCGTTACGGCAATTCCTCTAGAGCTGAGTCTTGCGACTCAATCGAAACGGATCTCAACACGATGAAAGAAGGACTCAAAGATCACTATGAAATGGCTTCGTCTCGCCCTCCCGGAATGGACTCCGTTCTCTTCCTGCTCCTCGCTTTGCGATGTATGGTTCGACGCATCGGTATCGAAATCCGAATTGGTATCGGAGCTTCCTTCGCCCCGGACCATCCTACTCTCTCGGTTTTCGCTGAACTCGTCGAATTTGTCGAGAGTTTGAGCGGTCCCTCGTTTGATGCGAACCAGGTCTATCCCAGTTGTGAGTTCCACCATTCTCCTCTCTGCTCTTAAGAGTCGATACTGATGACGACGAGGTCTATAGACGCATCTCACGTCTTCTCTTCTGTCCTTTCCTCGCTCGTTCGCCTCTCTCTCGCTTACGCCGCCTCAAATCCGACAACTTCGTCGACACTTCCCGTTTCTTCCGTTCTCTCCTCTTCGCCAATCAACCTACTCTCGAGACTCGTCCGCTCGATGGTTCACCTTCGCACCGTCCACCAATGGGACCTCGTCGACTCTGCCCTCGACCGAGCGGCAAGCGTGACCGCTCGACTGGAGGAAGCCGGAGCAGCAGATTATCAGCCGGTTATCTCTGCGCTGCAAGGAACCGATCCTGTCGCTCACAACAGTACTGTCGATACCGGTTTCCTCGACACTCTCGCCGCTCTCGCTGCCCAACCTTCTCGCTCCCTCACATCTGTCGACACCGCTCCGCTCAACGTAGAGGATCTCGGCGATATCAGTCAGTGGTTGAGTGTGCTCGATGAGGGACCTTCATGGGAAGATGGGATCGATTGGAGACTGTTTTCGTCAGGTTGAGCTGGATCTTTGTATCGTTAAGCACAACTTCTTTTGCAATTTTTGCATACTTTCTTACTGCTCTCTGAGCCCTTATCTCTGAGCACTGCTTTACACAGCGAGCGCCCCGTGAGAGAGAGGACGTCTGTTATCAGCGAACGAGGTAACTTGCATTCTCGCTCCTTCGAAAGCTTTCTCAGCTTACGCTCTTCTCCCTTGATTCCAGGCAACAGATGACCGTCGAGATCACGCCGCCGCTGTCTAGGCGCTGGAATGGTCAACTTGCGGCAAACTTGCGGTTGAGCTGACTCGACCGAAAATCCGGTTGAATAGTTTTATTCTTCAGGAACAATCAACTGCTTTTCTTGGTCCCTTCGAGACTGACCGGATCGAATGTACCGGTCTATCTTCGCCCTAGGCGAACGCGTGCTGCTGTATCGGGGGACTGCAATCCTTGAATGCGATAAGAAGATTGACCAATGTCTCCTTCTTCCTCTTACCTTCGCTTCTCCTCAAACGCCCACAATGCGACAATCAGTCACTCACCTCGTCGACAAACTACGGATCCCTCTAGAGACTACCAGTGTGGTCGTCACGAAGGATGGATCAATCCGCACCGCCAACGATGGAGACAAAGCAGATGATTGTCTCGAAATCACGGCCACTCGCGATATGCTGCCGATCCCTCGAGACTCTCCCATGAGGACGTGGGGCGTATTCTCGATCCTCGGATTTTTCGTCGCAGAAGGTGAGCTTTCCTTCTTCCTTCGATGCTTTCGCCTCTCTTGTTGTTCTATCGCGGGCTGACATTCGACGTGTTGGTCTACAGCTTTCAGTATTAGTCAAGTGAGCTTGCCCTGCTCTTTCATCTCGAATCTAGCTTGTCGTACTGACTTCTCTCCTCGTTTCAATAGTACCAAGTTGCTTCGAGCAGCGTTGCAGCTGGTCTCTCGCCGGGAGCAACAATCGGTGCTGTCTTGCTGGGTCACTTCATTGTTGCCTGCGCCGCTTCAGCCAGTGCGTGGGTCGGAGCGCGATGGGGGATCAACTTCCCTTCGTACGGAAGAACAGCTTTCGGCATCCGAGGAACGTATCTCGTTGTCTGTGTTAGAGCCGTAGCTGCTATCATCTGGTTCGGAACTGTGAGCTCTAAGTGCTCTCCCATCTTCGTATCATGGCGCTGATACTGTCTCCTCTTGACGCCTCGCCGATATTTAGCAAACTTGTTCGTCGAAACTTTCTCCGCTACTCCTCACACGTAACATACTCATCGGTTCTTTCTCTCGTACTACATAGATCAAGGAGGGCAATGTGTGCAAGTCATGCTTGGTGCAATCTGGCCGAGCTTCAGAACATTTCCAAATCACCTTCCCGAAAGCGCCCATGTCACCTCGTCTCAGCTTCTCTGCTACTTCATCTTCTTCATCATTCAGCTCGGTTTCCTTTGGATCCATATCTCAAAACTCCACTACCTCTTCATGGTCAAGTAAGCCCTCGACTTTTTCTCGTGCTGTCTATATCCGATCGACCGATTTCTCTCCCTTTTCTCGAATCACCGTCTTCTCGCTTTTCCTGAATCGAACTGACCCGTTCATCCCTCCTCCTAGAATCGTCCTTATGCCTATCTTCGGAGTCGTTCTATTTGGTTGGGCTGTCGGATCTGCTGGCGGTTTCGGATCGGTCTTCAACAAACCGACGAACATCGTCGATGGACGTCCCGTCGCCGTCGTATTCTTTTCTGCGATGTCTGCTGCGATCTCACCAAAGGCGAGTCTTTTCCTTCGCTCAAGATGAATTCCACTAACGAGAAGATACCATTTGCAGGCAACTTTAGCATTGAATATGCCAGACTTCACGCGTACGTACTGTCCATCTCTACAAGTATCCGTTAATCACGCTTCGAGTACTTGCGAAAACGTCGAATCTCGAAGATTTCCAAGTTTTGCAACTCATACCATTCCACCGACACTCTTCAAAGTGTCCGCTTGACTGACTCTGCTCGACTCGTGTGCAGGTTATGCGAAGTCTCCACGCCATGTCGTTTGGGCGAACATGTTTTCCCTCACTATTCTCGTCACTCTCGCTGCTCTCCTTGGTGTCGTCGTCACGTCAGCCGCACAAACGATCTACGGAGTCAGTACCTGGAATCCTCTTCAAGTGAGAACCTTTCCCCTGCGTTGTTTGTCGCTCGAGGGACTTATCGCCGTCATTTTTCTTTCAGGTTTCCGCACTCATGGGTAATCGAGCTGCTCAATTCTTCTCGGCTCTAATGTGGGCTTTCGCAGCTCTAGTTACAAACATCTCTGCGTAAGTCCCAGGTGTCCGTTCGAATCCGAGACAATGAGCTGACCTCGATTCTTCGCAGAAACTCGACCGCTGTTGGCAATGACTTGATGGTCATCTTTCCCAAGTGGATCTCGGTTCGCCGCGGACAGTACTTGACGGCCCTCATCGCTACCGCATGTTGTCCTTGGATCATTCAGTCAACGGCGAAAACTTTCACAGCGTTCCTCAGGTGAGTTTTCCTTTTCTCGTCGTCATCGCAATCTCTTACTGACAACCAGACGCTCTCAGCGGGTACACGGTCTTCCTGGCACCGTTAGGTGGCACCTTGATGGCAGAGGTCTTCCTCGTTCGCAAGATCAACATCGCTCTCCCCGACCTCTACATGCGAAATAACTCGGTGTACTGGTACTGGAAAGGTGTCAACCCTCGAGCCGTCGCTGCACTCATCCTTGGAGTCGTCCCCACTCTTCCCGGCTTCATCCGTAACATCAATCCCAAGCTCGGAATTCCGGTCGGTTCAACTTACGTTACTGCTGTCGTTTATCCCGTTGGAGCTCTCACCGCAGGACTCTCATTCTGGCTCCTCTCGACTATCTTCCCTCCCATTCCTCTCCCCACCTCTTACTCTACCGTCTCCTACACTGGTTCGATCGACGAGGAGGATACGAAGGAGAAAGATTTGGCGACGTCGAGCATCGTTGCTGTATAAGATATTCTAGAGCTCGTTTCCGTCTGTCGTGTTTCCGTATCTAGGTGTAACGTCTTCATACTCTGTTTATAATTTTGTGCTATGTGGAAACATCTGTTTATGCCCTTGAGCCCGTTCGCAACCCGTTCGTGGGAAAAGAGAGTTGACGATCACTATCCTAGCATGTTCCTCCACTTTGATTCCCTCGAGCAGCAAGTCACACACTTGTTCGAGGCGCTCTTTCGTCTCAGAAGCAACAGTCTCGAATAACTCGTCACAGAATGAGAAGGATTTCAAAGTAAATCCTCGACTATCAATATCCACTCCCTCCTCCCCCACCACCTCCTGCACTGACCATTCCACTCCCAGACTGAAGATCTCCTCGTTCTCCGCCAGCCAGCCTCGTCCTCTCCCTCGCGACCTCGGCTTCTGCCCTCGCAGATTGAAGATTGTAATCGGCTTTCCTCATCATCAACAACTTCGATGCATGATCTTCGAGAGAGTTGAGCCTTGCTGTTCGATACCTCGCAATCTGCACACCTCAAACAGATCAGCCGATTCTCCTCAAAAGAGAAGAGAAGAAACATACCTCTGATTCGATCTCGACTCCTGGACTCTGCATCATCGCCTGAGTGATCCCTTGTACGTTGACCAACAATCCACCGACACTCCTCGGCAAGAAACGAGCCAAAACTGCAGTCCGCCTTTTGAGTTCGAGTTGGGCTTGTCGCAATTCTCGTTCTTTGATCAAATGAGCGGGGAGAACCGAGGGAGCCGTTGGAATCGGGGCTGGAATCGAGTTCGACGGAGGAGGCGGAGGGAGAGTAGCAGGGAGAGGTGGAGGTGAGGGAGAAGGAGGTCGAGGCGATTCTGATTTCACCAAGATGGGAGTTTCTGATTGAGAGGGAGGAGCGGGAGAAGCTGAAGTAGAGATTGTTGGAGCCACAAAGGCAGAGGGTGCTTGAATCGAACGCCATGCTTTGGGTCCCGTAGGAACCGAGGCTGCTGCTGGACCAGTCGGAAGAGGTCGAATTGGGAGCGCCGAAGAAGAAGTCGAGACGGGTCCTACTTTCTGGAATGCTCCACGAGCTGGTACGATACCTCGAGACGCTGCTGGTCGAGTCGGAAGTGCAGAGGGAGGCCCGAATCGATTTCGAGGTCCGGTAGGAATCGAGGGATCCAAAGTAGCTGGAGGAATTCGAGAGGCAGCTGGACCATCAGGAATGTAAGGAGAGAAACCGCGAGAGTGACCGCGAGAGTGTCGAACGGAAGGTGGAGGGGATCGACTCCATGATCTTTGTCGAGGCGAGATAGATCGACGGAATGGTGGAGTTGAGGAACGGCGTCGATAGGAACGAGGTGGCGGACTGTAGCTGCCTCTGCGAGACCTGGGAGAAAGGGATGGTGATCTTCGCCTGCCTGCAGGTGAAGGGGATCGTCTTCGAGCTGGTGGTCGATGTGAACCGGATGAAACGATCGAATTGGATCTTGAATATCTTCGAGACTTGCGGAAGATCATATCATCTTCCTCCTCAGGCTGCGGTGGAGGTAGATTCCGCTTTGCGCGAGCAGTGAAGGGAGCGTGAGAAGGTGGTGGTGGAGGAGGAGAACGGGTTCGGGATCGACCTCGTCTGCCGCCTCGATTCGAAGGTGGAGGTGATATCGAGCTGTAGCGACGAGGAGGGGGCGAGCGAGAGAAGGATCGTGGTCGAGGTCTACCGTAACCACGTGGAGGAGGAGAGCGAGAACGACGTCGGAATTCAGGTGAAAGAGGTGGACGGGAATCGTAACGACGGCGAGGTGGAGGAGAACGAGAGCGCGAGATAGGTCTTCGACCGAAAGCTAGAGTGAGAGTATCAGAGTACGAGTAGTCAGCGAGAAAGCTATAATTGGGATAGACGGACACGAGACTCACGAGGAGGAGATCTCGAGATAGGTCGTCTTCCTCCATAACCTTTGAAGCTGTTGGGCCCGCCTCTCCTTGGTGGCCCAGGACTTCTGCTCCTACTTCTACTCCAGCTCCTTCCACTTCTATAGCTCCTAGCTGGACTCAACGGACTTCTCGAAACCATTCTCCCTCTACCTTGTCCTCCTCTCCTATCATCGTAATCGAATCTTCCACCTCCTCCTCCACCTGGACCTCCTCTCGAGAATGATCTGTCGTCTCTGTCGAAACTTGGGCTCCTTCCTCTTCGTCCTGGAGGAGGTAGAGGATTGCTTGGTACAACTCTAATCGGGTTCCTCTTTGGGGGAGCTACTGGTTCCTCCTCCTCTCCTTCTTCACGATCTGTATCACTTTTGGGTCCCGTGCGATTTCCGAGAGGAGCTGTAGGTCTTTGAGGGAGTCCTAGAGGTTTTGAGGGAAGAACTGGAGAGCTCCGAGCGGGAGGAAGTGATACAGCAGGAGTTGAAGCTGTAGATGGAGCTGCTGTAGTAGATGCTGATGCTATTGTAGCAGTAGAAGGCTTTGGAGGTAGTGCCATCCTTCCAAGGAGAGTTGAAAGTTGAAGGGAGTTAATCAGTCACGCCTCAAACTCGTCTCTTTACGCGTAGATCTTGCTCAGAAGAGTATGTAGGGTTACTGGATACCTTTGGTGGTCTTGTACTATTGATCTGAGTGAGTTGAGCTGAAGTTGATGATGAAGTTTTGAGACAAGTTTGCAATTTTCGCTTCTTACTTCTCTACCATTCACTTCTAACTTTGTTCCTGCTTCTGAGACTCTACCAATGCTCTGTTGCTACCTCTACCTTAGGGCGCTACTTCTCCTCAGAGTTCCGCGGACTAACACGATCTTGTTGTGTTCTCTTTCTTTCTTCTGTTCTTGCCTCTGCTAAACCGCTTCGACCTTTCAGTGGCTTCTGTCTGTAACATCCAATCTACGACAAGCAAAGAACCGACCCGCTCTCGAACTGAATGCCGATGATTCGCTCGATTCTTCCTCCTTCTCCCGCCAAATCTCCCCTCCTACGCGGCTCTTCCCCATTGACGACAGACTGCGCCGTCAGTATCTCAACGGAGGTAAGCTGAGCCTCTTTCGCTCCGCTACCGAGGTGATCGTGCTGACTTACATGTCGAATTCTAGACGAGCGATGGTTTCGAATCCTCTGCCTGTTCACGCAGAACCCAGTCGATACGATGCCCCTCTCGCCTTATGTCTCCAGTATGCACTTTTACTCTATGCGTGAGACACCAAGGCTGATGACTCGAAGTGAGCATAGTATTCTATGGCAAATCGACTTCGTCCTCCTCTTCACAAAGCTAACGAGTCCAGTCGCAAAGAGGTGAGTTTCTCTGTTCACCTTCCACGTACGGAGATTTCTCATACTGATGTTCATCACACTGCAGCTCGAGAAGATCGATCCTGCGCAACTACAAGACCTTTTAGCCTCACTCCTCAGTCATTTTCAAGCACTCATCAAGGTCCTGCTGAAGATCGAAGCGCGAATATCGACCCACTGGAGTGTACCGGCAAAGGTGACGCGAATCGCAGTGAAAGGAGTCGTGCAGGATTTGAGGAGGAACTCTGAGTGCCTTGCGAAATTATTGGATTGTGTCGCGAGAGGAGCGAGAAAGATCCTAAATTTCGTTGGAACTTGCGTGAGTCTCCCTTGAGTATTCTCTCTCGATGTGGAATTGACTGATGGAATGAAGGAGTAGATCAAGGAAAGTCATGGTTTGACAGAATTCAACGATTCTCAAGATCTCAAACCTGTTCTCTCGGAACTCTCCCTTCTACACTCGCGCTTTCAAGAGCAGAGGACCGGGATCGAGACGTTCGGGATGCTTCTCTCTGACGCTACTCCAATGTTGGAACATGCGATGGATCCCGACAACTATCGTGAGCTCCTTTCTCTCCTTTGCCCGTTTCGTCTTCTCAACCTCGCTATGACTCGCAGAACCTGGATCGCCTCCCTCTCCACTGATGCTCCAGCTCTCATCCGCTCATTCTTCCCTGTCATCCTCCCTCTCCTCCCTCTCAACCTTCTTCGCAGACCTTTCAGTCTCAACCTGTACGTCATCCTCCCCTCCTCTCTCTTCCTCCCCGCTCACACATCTGAGCAATATAGGGAACCCACCGTTACTCTCACCGGAGGACGTCAAGTCCGCAGCGGCTTCGTGGAGGATAATCGATACGAATTCACAATCAGCTGCTGAATCAGTCGATGAATGGAGCGAGCGATTGATTCAACATAGCGTCAAGTGCAAGTTCTTTACGAGGAAGGAAGCGGGGGAAATACTTGGGATTGATGAGGAGGAAGAGGTGGGAATGGAGGTGGATTGAGGAATTGTGAAGCGAAGAGTTGAGCTCTTTCGTAAGCGATCGACTCGGGACTTTGGGACTTTGCCTGATCGTGAAACGCTAGTATCAGAGGTCTCTGTGATTGACTCAAGCGACTGGCCTCTCGATCGCAACAGGAGAGAAAACTTAAGCGAGGGTCAGAGCGAGATTCAATATTGAGACGAGGAAAGTAAACGGCGAAGAGAATACTCATTGAGCAAAGAGAGAAGACTATACGAAAAAAGACTGAGTTTACTACTACGAAACGAAAAGCGAGAGAGGGAACCAAAACGAGAGATCAGAAGACAGTATACTGGAGGAAAAAAGGTGAATCGAAACTAGCGACGAGAGGGCAAAACAGGGGAGAGGTATAGTTGGCGAGTAAAGAGAGGGGTAAACGAGGACCAGATAGGATAGAGCTTGAGGAGAGTGGGGGACGTGAAAGGTAACAGATTTGTCGTGAGAGGCGAGAGAGAAGCAGAAAAGAGGATAGGAGGAGATTAGGTTCGGAGGAATCCCTTCTTCTTAGTCTGCTGCAAGTCGGACAAGCGCACACTCAGTCAGTGTGCTCGATCGAGAGAGTGTGAAAGCTTGTAGGGGGCGTACCTTCTCAGGAGTCAATGGTCTACCTGATTCCAACCTCCTCTTCTTCTCCTCCAATTCGATCCTCTGCTTCTCCAAAGCCTCCTTCATCTCCCTATGTCTCGCATACAATTCCTCTTCCGATTGTTTCAGTTTCGCTTCCTTCTCGTTTACTTTTTGTTGGAACACCATTTTCATCTCGGATTCCATTTTTTGTAGTTTCGATTCGTGTAAAGCTCGTTCTTCCAACATTTTCGCTGCGGGACTATGGTTCATTCACCAAGACTTCATCATTATACAGTCTCAAAGAGAATCGGAGCGATTTTGAGGTGCTTACTTGACTTCCTTGAATACGGAATGATCTTGAGCGACTCCCATTCCCAACAATTTCTCACTCCTATAGTTCTCGTACAATTGCTTGTTCGTGTGTTCCTTCAACTCTTCCATGTGAGTTCTGATCAACATTTGTCGCAACTTGACGAAATCGCAATGTTCTTCGTTGTCGACTTCGATCGTTCCCCAAGGGTAAGAACGTCCTCGTACTTGTCTACCATCGGGAGTTGAGACTACTGAATCGGATCCAACTACTGCGAAAGGAATTTTGCGCTAAATCGAGCCAAAAAACGAATCGACTTTGTCAGTTTCGTGTTCTCTTTGAGGAGATTTGAGAGACTAACAATGATCTCTTCATTCTCAGCCAAAGTTTCCTCATCCTCTTGTTCGTATTGAGGTGCTTGGTAAATATCGATGTGGTGATGAGCGATATCACTCAAGATTCTCGCCTTGAACTGTAACACTTCGTCGTCCGTCATAGTATCCGATTTCGCAATGATCGGGATCAGGTTGACTTTCGTGTGTAATCGCCTCATGAATTCAATGTCGACCGGTTTCAACCTAAACTCCTCGTTTACGCTCACTGTGAGTGTTCGGGACGACAGTGAGAGAGAAGAGAGAGAGCTTACGAATGACCAGTAGGTTCGATAAAGTATAGACAAGCGTGAATTCGGTTATCCACCATCTTTTGTCGGTTCACTCTGTTCTCCTGTTCGAGGTACGCATCGAATCTAGCTTCGATATTGTCGAGAATAGGTTTCCATCTGCGAGTTCGGAAACTTGACTCTATCAGCTACCGCTATAGAGCACGATAAGAATTGTGACCAACTCACCCATCTTCGTTGTTAATGAAATCTCCATAACCAGGCGTATCAACGACAGTCAACCTCAATCTCACACCACTCTCCTCGATGTCTGTCAATACTCTCTTCCTTCGTCAGCTCACCCTTCCCCGCAAGCGAAAGCTGAAGAAGAGAATAGAGAGACTGACCAGCGGTAATACTTTCAATCGCGACAGTTTTCGACCTCTCATGATGAGGAGCCGGTACGTTCTTTTTCGCATACAAACTCGTGTTGAAAAGCGTGTTGATCAATGTTGATTTACCTAGACCGGATTCACCTGAACTCGTTCACAAGAAAAGAGAGAGAAAGGGGGGGTCAGTGCGATGTAGAGAGAGAAGGGGAGGGGAGATGGGGAGCGTACCGACTACCATGGCGGTGAAATGGAAACCTATCTCATGAAGGAGGGTTAGTAAAGGGTTCGGAATAGAGGGCAAGGAGAGGGAGACTGACCTTTCCTGACACTTCGTCGATGGAACTGATTCGGTAAATTCGCGACTAAGTACAACAAGAAGCTTGTATCAGCAGGGGAGTTGGATACGATGGCTTGTGTTGTACTTACATCCTACGTATCCTCCCAACTTCTTTCTAACTACACTCGCATCTTGAGGATCAACTAAAATAGAAAGGGGGGTTCGGAAGAGGGATTGACAAAGAAAGAGGTGAGCGCGTCTCTCAATTCAGGAGAGAGTTATAGAGACTCACTTGGAGATAGGGGAGCTTCAGTAGCCATTGTTGGGTGAGTGGGAGAGAGGGAGAGTGACACGAGTTTCCGAGAGATGAAAGCGGACGAGACTCAAGTGTCTGATCAATGGAGGGAGTGATAGGCGCTTCTATTGAAGTGCTCTGAAGACTTCAAGTGATAGGTGCGAATGAGGAGGTCGGAGCAAGTGGAGGAGTCGAACTCTGAATGAATCAATTGCGAGTTGTATTCTCATTACCTTTAATCACTCTGCGTTACCTTTCCCATCTCACTTCACTTCTGCTTCTCTATCTCAGAATGGTCCGGTAAGCAATCCAAACTCTTCACATTACTCTATGAATCGCTCACACGCTCGAATGAACCAGCCTCGACGCCGACTTGATCGCGAGAACTCCAACTTATTTGAACCCTTTACATGATCGAGAACTAGACCTTAGAGGTACGCTCTTACCTCCTTCTGTACTCACTAGATCCTACTGATCACGCCCACTCATTACAGGTCACAAAATTCCAGCGATAGAGAATTTGGGAGTAACGAAAGATCAACTTGAATCACTCGACCTAACCGACAACGCAATCACTTCCGTATCCAATTTCCCACTCCTTCGACGACTCCACCAACTCCTCCTCTCCAACAACCCAGTCCGAACCATTTCCTCTTCAATCGCAACTTCACTCCCAAACCTAAATTCCCTCATCCTCACCAATTCATCCGTACCGAAAGAATCATTAGCATTGGTAGGAGATACTCTGGGGAAATGTAGGAAATTGGAACATGTCAGTTTGAAGGGGAGTCCGGTAGCTCAAGCAGAACATTATAAAGAATGGATCGTTTTCAATTGTAAGAAACTGAGAAGTTTGGATTTCGATCGTATTAAACAAAAGGTGCATCCATTCTCTACCTTCATGTTGTAGCAAGACACTGATCTTGAGTTGGGGAGTGTTCAGGATCGAGATTACGCACAATCATTGTTCCAAATTTCCGCTTCTGAACCCACTCCCTTACACACCCAATTCCTAAACGCAATCTCCT
>Ga0308170_10001781_pt1 | contig 19540 bp, 21 predicted proteins | sample PhyBR2_2_FD_202136 | JGI IMG/M metagenome (GOLD analysis project Ga0308170, IMG submission 202136) | Phyllosphere microbial communities from UC Gill Tract Community Farm, Albany, California, United States - DLSLSB.R2 | ecosystem: Host-associated > Plants > Phyllosphere > Unclassified | place...
TCCTCACCTCGGCCTCACCCTCCTCCTCTCCTCCTCCCCAACCTCCTCCTCCTCCTCCTCCTCCTCCTCCTCCTCGCCCCACCCGCTCCCGACCCCGATCCCGCCACACACCCTCCTCAAGGTCCTCCTCCACTCGAACCTCCCCGGCGAGGTCCAGTTCGGGCGCACGGCGCGCGCCCAGGCCGTGCTCGTCGCCGCCGCTGGGGGCGAGCGGAGGGGGATCGAGGACGGGTGGGAGGCGGTCAGGGCGTTCCTGCGCGGGGAGGAGGGCGAGGCCGAGGGGCACGGGCAGGGCTCGGGCCGTGCCGCAGCGAGCTCGTCGGCGACAGGGGCGGGATCAGGAACGAGGGAGGTCGAGCTCGGCGCCGGCGACGAGCCGCCCATGATCCTCGACCGGACGGCGGACGGCAAGGACGGCGTGCGGGGCAAGACGACCGGTGCGTCGCGCTTCCTCCCTGTCTCTCCCTCGACTGCATACCGTCGTCGGGCTCGACTGATCCGTGTTGGTCGTGCGCGCAGAGATCCACGGCTTGCCCGGGCTCGCGCTCGAGGTGACGGGCACGGGCGACGTCGAGACGGTGTGGCTGTTCTGAGCGGGTCCTCGAGCTGCAACGAGGGTGCTTCCTCTGTGCTCTCGCTTTTCGTATAGAGGAGAGAGAGAACTGTGCTGCGCGCGGCCGAGAGGGAGCGCTCGGACCTGCCGGCCTTCCCAAGTTGCGCTTCCCGGCTTTCTCGCTCTCCTTCGCTCCGCTCACTCGCCCAACGTGTCGCTCATGGCTCTTCACGAATCCAGCTTGGCTCGCTGCGCGCTCCTCGAGCAGGAGGAACGCTCGAGCTCGCAGCTCGGAGTGCGTCGCGTTGACGTCGCCGCTTCGCAACCAACTCGGCACAGCTCGCGCAGGCAGTGCTCGCCCTCTTGCGCTCCCTGCTTCCCTCTCTTCTGCACAGCTCTCTGCTCATACTCCAGCACTCTCCACCGCGCACTTTCAGCACCATGACCGAGGTGCGCCGCCTCACTCGCGCTCGAGCCTGTCGCGCGCGCAAGCTCCTTTCCGGACCTTCCTCTCCCTCGCAGGCTTTCGTCGACCCTGTCGAGCTCAAGATGAAGAAGCAGCAAGACGTCACGGTGCGTCTCCCTGCTCCATCCCCATCGCCCTCGTCGAGGGCTCGAGCGCACGGAGCGAGGCCCGCGCACGTAAAACCACCTGACGCTCCTTCGCTCGACCCTCTCGGCGCTGCTCCTCCTCCCCGTCTGACGCACGCAGGATCTGCACCCGGGCGACCCATCGTGGGAGGGCGGCGACTCGATCCGTGCGCGCAACGTCGGCCAGCCAAACGAGGTGCGTCGGCTCGCACGCTCTTTCGCTCGCGGCGCTCGTTGCTTCAACTTGCGCGCGACAGCCTCATTGGGAGTCCTTTGCTGATATCGAATCATTTGCGGAACAGGGCGCGACGCAGCAGGGCGTCAAGCTTGAGGACGCGCAGGCAGGAGGCGGTGCCTCGAGCGAGAAGGAGGTGCGCCGTTTTCCTCTCCCTCGCTCGCTCCTCTCCTGCGTCTCGCTCCCTCGTCCCTCGCACTGAGCATCGTGCACCCTCCCAGGGAGCCAAGTCGGCGCCGAACCTCTACAAGGACGTCGGGCAGCTCAACGACTCGTCCGGCTCGAAGCAGTGACGGTGAGGCGAGAAGGGCTTGCTTGAGGCGCTCTCCTGTACACGAGACTGCAAAGGAAGATCTGCACTGCACGACACGAGAGAGAAAGAGAGAGAGAGAGAGAGAGAGAGAGAGAGAGCTACTCCGAGTCGCTGAGGACGAGCACCTCGAGAGGCTTGCGCTCTGGCTCGGCGCTCGGACCGGTTCGCCGCTCTGCGTCGCCGCTCTTCGTTTGCTCGAACCGGCCGGCGAGTCCTCCTTTTCGAGCTCAAGGGCACGAGAGGGTGCATGGCGTTGAACAAGAGCCATGTGAGCGAGAAGCAAGGAGCTGGAGCAAAGGAAGGAGCTCGACGAGCGGCAGGAGCAAAGCCGACCTCGTATGCGCTCCTGCTCGTCGAGCGTGCTCTCTCGGTGGGGAACCGCTCGATCCTGAGGGAGGATCCATTGCAGAAGCGGCGAAGCGGACAAGCGGAGGGAGAGGGTGGTACAGGCGGGAGGGGAAAGCGAGGACGTGCGGTGCGAAGGCGTGCTGTGCGAGTGCGTGCTGTGCGGAGGTGTGCTGCGACGGCGTGCTGCGGAAGAAGACGAGGATCAGGGTGCTCGTCGAGGAGCGCCGGAATGGAGGAAGAGCACGGTCGACGCACCGAGTCGCTCAGTCGAACGGGTTGGGCTCGAGCGCGACGAACCCGTCCTCGACGCAGACGGCGCGCCTCATGCCCGCCCAGAACGTCGAGTCACCGAGCGTGTCCCACATGCTCATGTCGGCGAGCTCGTCGGCGAGCCCCTCGGCCATCTCGGCGGCGTCCGCCTCCCCCTCGCCGCTGCCGCCGCCGCCGCCGCCCTGGAACATGCCGCGGTTGAACAGCTCCTCCATCTTGTACTCGGCGGGCGCAGGCGAGGCCCACATGGCCGTGACGACCTCGATGACGGAGCGCACGCGCACACCGCCGGCGTCGGCGATGACGGGCTCGGTGCCGCACAGGAACGTGAGCTTGGCGCACGGCGGCGACGTCGCGTACTCGTTGGCGACGGGGAGGTCGAGCGGCTTGTAGTAGCGCGGCGCGGCGTCGTTGTCGTCGTCGCGCGGGCTGTAGACCGTGATTTCGGCCTCGTCGAGGTCGGGGCGGCTGAGCGAGACGAGGTTGAGGACCGGGTGGAAGGCGACCTTGCGGCCCTTCTTGGCCGGGTGGTTGCGCGGCCCGAAGCGCTTGCGGTCGGCGGGGTACCCGCGGCGGAACAGGCGCGAGTCGAGCTGCGAGTTCTGCGCGTGCCGAGGTGACGAGGTGGGGAGGGGAGGAGAAGGGGAGGAGAGGGTGTCAGCTCGCGGCTCAGGGCTCAAGTGGCAGGCTGGCGAGAGGGTGTACGCACCTGCTGGAGGCGGCGGAAGTGCTTGCAGACGCGCGAGAAGCGGTGCAGGTCGCCGTACGACAGGATCTGGTTGATGAGGAGGACGCGAACCCAGAGCTCGACGGGGAGGCGCAGCGCGGCGGGCTGGGCGGGCGCAGCAGCGTCGGACATGACTGCAGAGATCTGGCGAGGTACAAGCAGGAGCGAAAGAGCGGTGCAGCCGAGAGCCGCGTCTTGTTCGCCTCGTCCTCCTCCCTCCGCCCGCCTCTCTCTCTCTCTCACGTCGCTCTCGCTTCTTCAAAGCACCGCTCGTGCGAGCGTGCAGCGCAGCGCACCCGCTCGCAAGCCTGCCCCATGCTCCAAGGCACCGCTTCGCCCCTTCACCGCAGCGCTCCTGCTCTCGCACCGCGCCCGCGCGTTTTTCTCGCTCGCGCGACGAGCTGCCGGTCCGTCCCCTTCGTGAGACCGTCCGTCTCCTCTCCGGAGCTAGCGCCGATCGCGCTGTCGGCCTTCTCCCGGGACGGAACCTGCGCGGAGAAGGGGACAGGCGCGGACCGCGGCGCCCGGAACCCTCCCTGGCTCGCTCGCTCCCTCGCTCCCGCTCCCCCTCTCGCTACCTCACACTCGTTCTACCGCTCAAGAAGCAGCATCAGTACGTCTGGACCGCTCTCTGTCCTCCCCCTCAGATCTCCAGCTGCTGACGACGCTCCTTCCACAGTGCCCGCTCTTCGTCGTCGCCCCGACACACGCGCTGCTCGCAAGGACGCCGGCCTCGCGAGCCCCGCAGCGGTGCTCGAACCAGTCAAGAAGCGCGCGATGCGGGTCAACAAGCGCGCGCTCAAGGAGGACGAGGTGCGCCGCCTCTGCTCGAGAGACGCTCAGCTCGCGCGGAGCCCGTCGCTGACTCCTCACTCGCGCAGCCATCGTCGCCCGTCCCCGCCCGCCGCACGAGGTCGCCCTCGTTCAACGCCGCGCTCCTCGCGAGGAAGCGCTCGGGCTCGGGACCGCCGCCGCCGCCGCTCGACCTCGACCGTCCCTTCGCGCCCGTCTACCCCCTCATCGAGTACGGCCACGGCCTTCCCTGCGTCCACGCCTTCATCGAGGAGAACCTCGTCGCCGAGCCGATCGCGCCCCTCCACCTTCTTCCCGACCGCGCAGAGGAGCTCGCGCCGTCGGTCGACCGGTGGACGACGTGCGCCCTCCTCGACTTCCTCCAGTACCAGCTCTGCAACCCGTCGGCGCCCGTCCCCTGCGTCGAGTTCGCCAAGGACGTTGTCGTGCGGTGCCTGCCGTTTTACGGGCCCGACCCGCCCTCGCCGCGCTCGTACCTCGAGGCGCAGGCGCGCGAGTCGTCGGCCTTCTCGAGCTCGTCTGCGGCGACGCGCACGACGGCGCGCACGGCGCCCGACTTTGGCGTCTCGTCGTGCGGTCGTGCCGAGCTCCGGCTCGCCGGCGCGCCGTGACGAGCTCGTCGTCCCTCTCTTCCTCCTCGTCCGCCGCTCGTCGTCGACGGCGAAAATGTCCATAGGCTCGTGGTCTCTCTGTCCTCTTTCGTCAATTCCCTCGTTCGTCTGAAATCCTAGCTCGTCAGTACCTGCAGTGGCCCTTGTCAAGAGCCGAGAGCGAAGCAGCCACGTTGAGCGAGACGACGGCCGGGCGAGCCGACGTCGGCTCCGCCTCGACCAACCTCGCCCTCCTCGCACGCGCTCAATGACCGCGCAGCCAGCTCTCCAGAGCCACAGTGCGTCCTTGCTCTGCCTGTACGCCTCGCCTCGCGCCCGCGCTGATCCTACCCGCCGACGAACAGCTCAGTGCACTTGGCCGCACGACGGCTCGCCGCGACCGCCTCCTTCGCCCGCCGACGGCAAGCTGGTGGTCTTCTTCGACATCGACAACTGCCTCTAGTGAGTCCACTCTCTGGTGCATCCAGTGGCGCGCCCGTGCGCTCGGCGAGAGAGCGGCGGTGCCGGCCGCGTCGTCGGGTGGGGGTCAACCGACTCGAGCTGACCCTGTCGTCGCCTGCGCGCAGCTCGAAGGATGCCGGGATCGCCGAGATGATGAAGGGCAAGATCCGCGGTGCGTCCCCTCCCCTGCCTCGCCCTCTCAACAGGGCACCTCGCTGACCGGCCCTCGTCGCGCGCAGCCTACTTCCGCCGCCTCGGCCTCTCGGACGACGAGGCCAAGGACCTGCACTCGCACTACTACCGCGAGTACGGCCTCGCGATCCGGGGACTCGTGCGCCACCACGCCGTCGACGCGCTTGATTACGACAAGCACTGCGACGCGGCGCTCCCGCTCGACGAGGTCCTCAAGGACGACCCGAAGCTGCGGCGGCTGCTGGGCGACATCGACCGCAAGAAGTGCCATGTCTGGGCCTTGACGAACGCGTACAAGATCGTGCGTGCTGTCCCTGTCCTTTCGGCGGCGGCGCGAGCCCGCTCGAGGATGCTCGCTGACCCTGCTCTCGCTCGCTCGCCCGCAGCACGCTACCCGGGTCCTTAACCTCCTCGGCATCGCCGACCAGTTCGAGGGCGTCATCTCGTGCGATTACGGCGCGGGCGAGTTCTCGTGCAAGCCCGAAGCCGGTCCGTCCTCCCTCGCTCTCCCTTCCTCTTCCTCCTGCGCGCGCGCGCTCACGCCCTCGCACGTCCCACAGCCTTCTTCAACGACGCCCTCCGCCACGTCTCGACCCCTCCTCCACCGGTCTCGTCCCTCTACTTCGTCGACGACTCGGCGCTCAACGTGCGCGGCGCCAACGCGCTCGGGTGGCGGCACTGCGTCCTGTTTGACGAGGGCGGCAGCGAGGAGGACCGGCTCGGGTCGGTCGAGACGATGCCGGCGGGGGAGAAGGATGAGGGCGCGGTCGGGGAGGCAGGGAAGGCGCGAGTGAGCGTCGTGCACGACCTCGAGGGTGCGTCCGCCTTCTTTTCTCTCTCGCTCTCTCGGTGCGACCAATCTGCGCGCCGGTCGCCTCGCTCGCTCTTTCGCTGACACCACGATGCACCCATGCAGAGCTGCGCACGATCTGGTCCGAGGTGTTCAAGGCGAGCGGGACGAGCGGGACGAACGGGTCCTCCTGAGGCCGGGCTCGCGCCGAGTTGTATCCCAGACTTGCCATACATCATTCTAGAGCAAAGTTACAGCATCTCTAGCGTCATGAGAGCGAAGAAGAGCGAGAAAACCGCTCGCTCGGACCCCTTCGGAGCCTCGACCGAGAGCCGCAGGCTCAAAGCTTCTCTCGACGACGACGACAGCTCGAGAGGGTATCACGACTTCTAGATTTCGGCAAGCTCGAGGGTGGTACGAAAGGGAGAGAGGAAAGAGGTGCGAGGCGAGAGAGGCGGGCCGTTTACGCTGCGGGAGGAGGACGAGGTCAGCCGGGCGCGCTTTCTCGACGACGACGACGAGCGAGGACGCACTGCAGGTGTAGCCGCCGTCGACGCGGAGGTCGGCGCCGGTCGTAAAGGCGGAAGCGTCCGAGGCCAGGTAGACGACGGCGCCTGCATGAAGGGAAGGAGGGAAGGAAGGGAGGAGCGAAGGAGCGAAGGAGGAGGGGCAAAAGGCGCGAAGGAGGGAGGCGAGTCAGGCGTCCGTTGACCTGCGGCACAGAAATAGTAAGGGGACGCACCCTTGAGGTCTTCGGGGTCGCCAAGTCGACCTTGAGGGGTGAGGGAGACTGCGATTTTAAGCGATAATTAGCGTCTGGACGAGGAGAAGAGTAAGCCGGGGAGGTAGGGGACGCACTCCAGGCATCGCGAAGGACCGGGTCGCGGTCGAGGATGACGCGCGTGAGGGCGGTGGCCATGTAGCCCGGCGAGATGCAGTTGACGCGCTGCGCACAGAGAGAGAGCGTCAGAGACGCAGACCAGGAAGAGGCGGAAGAGGACGAGGAAGCGAGCTCACGATGTTCTTGGGCGCCCACTCGACGGCGAGCGACGAGCACATGTGGCGGACGGCAGCCTTCGAAGCGTTGTAAGGAGCCTGCGGCTGCGGAACATCTGCGAGGAGGAGAAAGAAGGAGGAGGGGGAGAGGAGGAGAAAGTCAGCCCCGCTCGGACCTCTTCCCGCCTATCAAGCTCGTGCGCTCCTCTCGACGCCGCTCTTTCTCGCCAACTCGACCCTCGCGACGCAGACAGGAAGGAGGACGCACTGACGGCGGCACCCGACATGGAGCCGATGAGGACGATCGAGCCCTTGGCGTCGCGCTTCATCATGTCCTTGGCGGCCTCGCGGGCGCAGTAGAACGAGCTGCGGGTCGAGGGAGAGTGTCAGCTGCGAACAGTGACGCAGAGAGAGAGGGAGGAGGACGGACCCCTCGACGTTGATGCCCATGAGCTTGCGGAACTTGTCGGCGGGGTACTCGGTCGCCGGGAAGTTCTCTGCGGGCAAGAACCAGCTCACCGTCAGCGCAGCGCCGTGCGGCGTCGAGTGAGAGTCGAGAGGGAACGCACCGACGATGCCGGCAGCGGTGACGAGGACGTCGACGCGGCCAAACTTGTCGACGACGGTCGAGAAGCAGTCCTTGACCTCCTGCTCGTTCGACACGTCGCACCCGAGGCCGATCGCCTGGATCTCGCCCTTCTCGGCCTGGCCGTGCTCCTCGAACCACTCGACGAGCTCGACCGCGGCCGTCTCGGCCATCTTCTTGTCGAGGTCGAGGATGACGATCCGGTTCGAGCCCGACTCGGCGAACGTGCGCGCCATGAGGTTGCCGAGCTGCGTGCGTGGATGCTCGTCGTCAGCGAGTGCGTTTCGAGGGAGTCGCCGCGCGCGCTCCGCAAAAGAAGCGGCGAAGAAGGCGGGGGCCGAAGAAGGTCGTGACGACCCTCTCGGCCGGCAGACGCGGGGAGGAGGAAAACTCACGCCGCGAGCAGCACCGGTGACAACGCAGACCTGCGCACGGAAGAGAGGAGTTCGTCAGTGTTGGCGCCCTGCGAAGTGTTGCGAGCGTCGTGCTGCCGGGAATTTCGCCGACGAGGCCGATCGTCCCTGCGTCGGCCCCACCGCGCTTGTCCACGTTTCGCCTTGGGGGGCGGCGCGCGAGCAGAGCTGTGCGCGCCTGTAGAGAGTCCCCTCGACTGGAGAGCCACTCCTCGGACTCTGACCGCCGCAAACGCCCGCGAGAGAGAGGGAGAGGAGCGCACCTTGTCGGTCATCGAGAACGAGGCGAGCGTGCGGCGGTTGTGACGGCCGACATCGACGTCGGGGCCCTCCATGTTGTGGCCGAGGTCATTGGGCGGGAAGTCGGACTCCCTGCGGCGCAAAGAGGGGTCAGCTCGAGCCGTGAGAGGAGGCGGAGGACGAGGAGGAGGAGGAGGATAAGGGGACGCACTCCGGGTACGGGATGACGATGTCCTCGCGCACGTTGGCGTGCGACGGCTCCTGCGGGTCGAGCACAGGCGGCGTCGAGGCCACACCGCGGCGGCGGGGCACGGTCTCGGTGGTCGCGAGAGGAGCGACCGGCTGGCGAGGGAGGACGCTCGAGACGCGCGCCGAGGTCGCGAACGTGCGGCGGGGGAGGGCGGCCTTGAGGCTCGAGATGGCGGTGCGAGGAAGCATGGCTGTTCGCTGAGCTGGAGCGAGGTTGGGGAGGAGGGAGAGCAGGAGGAGGACGAAAGCTCGACCGCGTCCGGGTCGCCGTCATCGTTTCACAAAGGAGCTTCGCTCGGCCCGGCCTGTCTGAAGCTTTTTCGTCGCTCTCGCCTCCTGTCCGCCGGCAGTAGCCTGAACGTCCGTACGAAGCATTCACACGGCGAGCAACGCCGCCGACAAAGTTCGGGAGAAAAGCCTCGCCCGTCGCCGCGGTCGGCCGGCCGGCGGACGGCGGCTGAGGCGGAAGGAGGTCCGCGCGCCCGCCGACGCTGCACGCCGCTCGAGCCTCTTCAAGGCTCATTCGCCTCGTCGCGCTCGCACGCCTGGTAACGCCGACCCTTCGACGACTTCGAGCGGTGCTGAAAGCGAGGTGCGAATGCAAGTCGAGCAAAGCTAAGCCAGTTGTAATCAAGGTCAAGGAACGCATACAAAGTCGAGCTTCTCAGGCGAGCGCAGCGCTCTTACAGTGCCGAGCCGGCCCGGTCAAACGTCTGGCGAGCGATCGGAGAGCTCTCTTGAGGCCCGCGGAGGAGGGAAGAGGAAAGCGAGGAGGCGCAGCGAGATGCGCGCCGAGGCGAAGCGCCGCCGAGATCGCGGTCGCGGCAGCATTAATCTGATCAGGCTGGCCCTCCTCTCCTCGACACCACGCAGCTCTGCACCAGCACACACCATGGTCGCCCTCGCTGCACCAGCCGCCACCCGCAACGTCGTCATCCTCGGCGCGAGCTACGCAGGTGCGCCCCGCCTCGCCTCCTCCTCCCGCCGGCGGCGAATTGGGCAGCCGACGCTGACCACCCGCCCTCCTCGCTCGCAGGCGCACGAGCGGCCGAGCTGCTGTCACGCACGCTTCCTTCAACGCACCGCGTCGTCGTCATCGACCGCCAGAGGTGCGCCGCCCTCTCTCTCTCGCTCTCGCCGACCTCGCCGTGGTGGTGAAGGGTCCCGCGGCTTCGTCCCGCTCGCCCTCTTGCGCACAAGCTGACCCTTGCGCCCGCACATGCTCCCACAGCCACTTCAACCGTGAGCACTTCATCCATCTCGCCCTCTCCTGAGCTGCCCCCGGCGAGCTTGCGGTCGGCCGAGGCGAGTCCTGCTGGAGGCTGTGAACGGCGATCGAGCGGCGGGACAGGCGGCGCGCTGCCGGGGATGGTGCTTTTGTACAGAGCAAAATCTCCTACGGTGCTGCTTGCGGCCGCAGCCCGAGGTGCCACCGAGCCGACGCTGACCCGCTCTCGTCCTCCTCTTCCTCGCAGACCTGTACCTTCATCCTCGGTGCGTTTGCTTTCCCTCGGCATCGCGAGGACTCTTGCTGACTCGCACTCGACGCTGCAGAGTAAGCGTCGTCCCCGGGCACTCGCACAAGACCTTCATCCCGCTCGGGGGCATCATCCCCTCGCCCGACGCCGCCGCGACCAACGCCTCGCTCCCCCTCTCGAACAAGGCCCGGCACGTCGTCATCCACGCCTCGGTCACGTCGCTCAGCGACGACTTTATCGAGCTCGACCGCGACCTGCTCGAGCACGAGCGCGACCTCGAGGGCGAGGCGGACGAGATCGAGTCGCTCACCGAGGAGCTCGAGGCGGCGAGGATGGACGCCGCGCCGCGGGACAAGAAGCGGTCGACGAGGAGGTTGAGCTGGGAGTACATGATCTACGTGCGTCCTCTTCCTCTCCTCTCCTCCCCCGCTCGTCCTCCCTCCCGCGCACTGCACGGATCGCGTCCTCGCGCTCGCTACCGAGCTTCAACCTGACGCTCCCTGTCTCGCAACAGGCTCTCGGCTGCCAGCTCCCGCCCTGTCTCACGTCGCCCGCTCGGACCAAGAAGGACGGCGTCGCCTTCCTCGAGAGCCGCGGCGCCGAGATCAAGCGCGCGACCAAGATCCTCATCGCCGGCGGCGGCGCCCTCGGCATCCAGTTCGCGACCGACATCGCCGACCTGTACAACAACCCGGCCAACGCCGCGCACCTCGACCTCGGGCCAGGCGAGGCGCCGCCGCCGAGGAAGCACATCACGCTCGTGCACTCGCGCGACCGGTTCATGCCGGCGTACAAGCAGGAGATGCACGACGAGGTCGTGCGCCGGCTCGAGGTGCTCGGCGTCGAGGTCGTCCTCGGCGAGCGGCTCGCGCTCCCGCCGCAGGAGGACGACTCGCCCGGGACGCTCAAGACGGTCAAGCTGCGCGACGGGCGCGAGCTCGAGTACGACCTCCTCGTGCGTCCTCCCTCCCTCTCTCTCTCTTCGCCGTCTCTGCTTCAAGCGTGCAGCGCTGACTCGCTCTCGCCCGCCCGAAACAGCTGCGCTGCACCGGCCAGAAGCCCAACTCGCAGCTCCTCCGAGCATGGCTCCCCGAGGCGCTCGACGAGCACGGCTTCGTCAAGATCCGCCCGACGCTCCAGGTCGACGTCGCAGGCGTGCCCGACGCCGACAAGCGGAGCGAGAAGCTCAGGCGCAACGTGTACTCGATCGGCGATGTGCGTCCTCTCTCCCGCTCTCTCCCTCAAACGCCCTCGCCGCCTCTCCGCAAATTCTGACGCACACCCTCTCAACAGGTCGCTGCCGCCGGCGTCATCAAGGCCGGCCACACGGGCTGGAACCAAGCTGGCGTCGCCGTCCAGAACATCATGTGCTCGGTCGAGACGGACGCGCTCAACGCCCAGCTCCCCTCCTCCTCCTCGTCCTCCGCCGCCGCCGCCGACAAGGAGGAGCCTAAGCTCGTCGAGTACGAGCGCAGCCCGCCGCAGATCAAGGTGACGCTCGGGCTGCGGCACTCGGCGAGCGAGATGTGCGCGGCCATGGGCGACCAGGAGACGCACTTCTCGACGGCCGACTCGGGTCCTGTCGACGGGCACTACGCGGCCGTGTGGACGAGAATGGGCGCGGATCCGTCAGACGTGACGCTGTGAGCGAGGCGCGAGCGGCTCGTCCTCGGACGTTCGGCGGCGGCGAGGGAGATAGACGAGTTGGTCGGCTTCTCGGGTGGGCTCACTTGTTGTAGACTTGTAGATAGCAGTGCATCATGCAGCAGCAGTACCTCGATCGTCGGTCGCCTCACGAGCACGAGAGCGGACCCGCTCGCTCGAGGTGGGGCCGCGCGGCGGCGGAGCGCTCTACCTCCACCGCACCATGCTCCTCGTGCACCTCGCGCTGGCGGGGCTGGCCTCTGTGGCAGCAGCAGAGCCCCTCCTGACCGCCAAAGTCCTCCGCGAAGGCGTTCCGTCTCTCCCTCTCGGGCTTCATCGTCATCTCGTCGCCCAAGAACGCTCCGCCGCGCAGCCCGCACAAGGACCGGCGTGGACCGCAAGCAGCGACCAGCTGGCCTTCTCGAGCTCTGACGAGGTGCAGGACTACCCGGCGCACACATTCCAGCAGCTCGTCTCGCACGATCCGGTGCGTCCCCCTCCTCCCTCCGCTCCCCTCCCTTCCCCCCCGGGTTCGCAGAGCTGACGTGAGCGCACACACAGGCCGTACCTCCTCCTACGCCCAACGCCACCTTCTCGCAGCGCTACTGGTTCGACGCCTCGCACTACAAGCCCGGCGGGCCCGTCTTCCTCCTCGACGGCGGCGAGACGGACGGCGCAGGCCGCATCCCGTTCCTGCGCCAGGGCATCCTCGACATCCTGAGCCGGGCGACGAGCGGCATTGGGATCATCCTCGAGCACCGCTACTACGGCGAGTCGTTCCCGGTCGAGTCGCTCTCGACCGACGACCTGCGGTTCCTCGACACGCGCCAGTCGCTCCACGACAGCGCGCACTTTGCCCGCACCGCATCGCTCCCCGGCCTCGAGCACGTCAACCTCACCGCCGGGTCAGCCGCACCGTGGATCTACGTAGGCGGGTCGTACGCCGGCGCCAAGGCGGCGTTCGCGAGGAAGCTTTACCCGGACGTCTTTTGGGGCGCCATCGCAAGCTCGGCGGTCACAACGGCGATCCTGGACTTCTGGCAGTACTACGAGGTGCGTCTGTCCCTCCTCTCCCTTCCCGCGCTCGCTGCTGCGACGCTCGACGCTTACTCCTCCTCTTCCTGCCTGCAGCCCATCCGCGCTTCGGCACCGCCCGACTGCATCGAGCGCCTCGTCGAGAGCACGGCCCTCGTCGACACGATGCTCGCTCTCAACTCGCCCTTCCTCACGCCGCCGCTCAAGGCCTTGTTCGGCCTCGACAACGTCACGTCCGACGCCGATTTCGTCAACGCGCTCGCGATCCCGCTCGGGTCGTGGCAGGCGCGCAACTGGGACGGCACCGTCGGCAGCTCGCGCTTCGACGCCTTCTGCACCGCCCTGACCAACACGACCTCGTCGACCTCGAGCCCCGCCGCGTCGTCGTTGGCCGACTCGCTCTCCGCACTCGACCTCGGCGCCAGCTCGTTCCCGCAGGACCCGCGCAAGGCGATCGCGAGCCTCGCGACGTACGCCGAGTACGTCAAACAGCACGTTGCGCCGCTGTGCCCGCCCGACGAGCCGCAGGACGCGTGCTTCGGGACGGACGAGTACCCGGGCGACGCGCTCGACGACTACGAGTGGCGCTCGTGGGCGTACCAGTTCTGCAGCGAGTGGGGCTACTTCATCGGCGCGGCGCCGCAGGGCACGCCGTCGCTCGTGTCGCGCCTGCTCACGGTCGAGTACACGAGCAAGATCTGCCGCAAGGCGTTCCCGCCGGGCGAGCTCAACCGTGCGTCCGCCTCTCTCTCTCTGTTCCTCCCTCTCCCTCGCTCGTCCTGACGCCTTCACCTCCTCTCAACGCTTGCAGGCGTCCCGGACACGCCCAACATAACGGAGATCAACCAGTGGGGCAGCTTCGACCTGTCGCACTCGAGGCTCGCGTTCGTCGACGGCAGCGAGGACCGTGCGTTCCTCTTGTCCCTCCTCTTCCTCCCCTTCCTCCTCTCCCCTCTTCCGCGCCGTCCTCATCCACCCGAGCTGACCCATCCTCCTCGCCCCTGCAGCATGGCTCTACGCGACGCCGCACTCGCCGACGGCGCCCAACCCGCACCGCAAGGACACGCTCAAGCGCCCGTTCAAGCTCATCAAGGGCGGCGTGCACCACTGGGACGAGAACGTGCGTCGCCTCTTTCGCTTAACGTCCCTCGCTCTCGGGCGCGCCGAGATGAGCTGACGCTCCTCGTCCATCCCTCCTCCTCTCTCTCCCCTCCACCTCCTTCTCTCCTCCCTCCTCTCTCCCGCCCTCCTCTCTCTCCCTCCCAACTCCCTCCTCACCTGCCACAGGGCCTCCCTCCCGGCCGCACCGAGCCGCCCGAGATCGCCAAGATCCACCGCGCCGAGGTCGAGTTTGTCCAGAGCTGGATGCGCGAGTGGCAGGACCGGGAGAGGGGGAGGGGGAAGTGGCGGTGGAGCGCAGCGGCGCCAGAGAGGGAGGGTGAGCGCGAGGGAGAGGAAGGAGGGAGGCAGAGAGGGCGGTGGCTGTAGCGGGGGAGCGAGCGGGGCGAGCTGCACATAGTCTTTTCTCGAGCGTCACTCCTTCGTGCCGGTCGCCTTTGCGCTCGAGCAGAAGAAGAGCGTAGAGCAGGTCTCGAGCGGGCGCGGAGCAAGCCTGCAGCGAGAGCGGAGGACGAAACGGCGGGACGCGGTCTGCGCGCAGGGTGCACGACGGCTCGAGAGAAGGCCAAGACGCCGACGCGTGGCTCTCGCCTCGGGAGCGCAGCCATCGTGCAGACGACTTTTCAAGATCACTTCCGAGCTGTGCGAGAGCGTCGGCGGGGGCGTGAGCGAGAGCAGCAGTGCGCACGAGCCGTTCCGAGCCGCAGCGTGCGCGGCCGGAGCGCTCGCTCTCATTCTCTCGGGCTCGTCCGCTCCAGCTCGCTGTGAAGGAGGCCGGCTCTCCTCTGAGCTACCGAAAGCTCGTGCGCATGCTCTGCATCGACGCAGTCACGATGCTCCAGAGCGAGCGGAAGCGGTCCCCGCAACGAGTCCCCGCTTCGAGACGAGCTGGTGCAGCTCGATTGTGCGGACTTGGTCGCACCGAGCGCGCGCAGCGCTGCCATGCGGGGAAAGCGGTGCGGCGTCACGGAGAATGAGCCCGCAGAGCGCCGCCTGCAGCCTGAGCGCAGCACCAACTTCGCGAAGGCGCGCGGCACGCGCTGCTCCGTGCGCGTCCACGCTCGTCGACGGTGGAACCGCCTGGGTGCGCGCACGTTCTGGTCGTTCTATGACGCCTTCTGCGAGCTGCTAGAGTCGAGCCTGGTGCTCGTGCCTTGAAAGCCGCGTCACCTGAGGGCGCTCAGGGCGGAGAGCGCGTTGGCGTGGGGGGCGCGGCGGTCCACTTTCGTCCTGAGACTGCCACGTCGGCAGCGTTGCCCGAATCCTTCCGGCCGAGCGCACGGTCCCACGACGAGCTGGTAGTCTCACTCATTTCCACGAAAGCCAGAAGCGCTAATGCGCCCAGCCCCGGAACAAATCGCCCACGGCAGCGGCGCCGAGAGCGAAAGAAGCGGGGAAAGGTGCGCGCGCGCTCGCGAACCGAGCGAGACGAGGTCGGAGGTTCCGCGCTCGTCTGCAGCTTGTTCTCCTTCTTCCACACCGCCTGCGCTCCCTCTGCATCGTCGCCATGCACGGTCTCCTTGCGGCCCTGGCCGCGCTCGCCGTCCCCCTCGCTCTCGCATCGCCCGTCCTCGTCGAGCGCCAGAACAACCCGACGTCCCCCCCCGCGGTCATCGACCTCGGCTATGCCCAGTACCAGGGCGTCCTCGACTCGGTCTACAACATGTATGAGTGGCGCGGCATCCGCTACGCGACGGCCCAGCGCTTCAAGGCGCCGCAGACGCCGTCCGGCACCTCGAGCGGCTCGAGCCCAATCCTCGCCAACCAGTACGGCGCCGTGTGCTACACGGCGGGAGGGGGCGTCAAGACGCTCGCCGGAAACGTCCCTCCGCCCGCCTACGTCCCGCCCAACGCGTTCTCCGAGGACTGCCTCTTCCTCAACGTCGTCGCGCCGGCGGGCTCAGGACCAGGATCAAATCTGCCAGTTGCTGTCTTCATTCATGGTGGAGGTGCGTCCCGCCCGACTCGCTCCTACTCTCGACGGCTCGAGCGCTGACCCTGCTTTGCCGTCCGTGCGCAGGGTATTCGATCGGCAACGGCCGCAACGAGTTCGAGCAGCTCCTCAACCTCGTCGGCAGGAAGGCCGTCATCGTCGGCATCCAGTACCGCCTCGGGCCCTTCGGTTTCCTTGCCGGGAGCGAGATGGTCGCCAATGGGGCTACCAATGCTGGCCTACTTGATCAAGTGCGTCTCCTCTCGTCCCTCCTCCTCCTGTTCCTCGTCCTCCTCCTCCTCCTCCTCCTCCTCCACCCTCGTCTCGAACCCCCCCTGCGCTCGCACGTGCTGACTTCCGCCCTCCTCGTGCTCTGCAGCAATTTGCGCTCCAGTGGGTCCAGAACAACATCGGCAAGTTCGGCGGCAGCTCCGACCACGTCACCATCTTCGGCGAGTCGGCGGGCGCAGGGTCTGTCCTCAACCAGGTCGTGGCCAACGTGCGTCCCTCTCTCCTCCCCTCGGTCTCTCTCCGATACGCACAGGTCGCTGACGATGGCCGGGCGGTGCAGGGCGGCAACACCATGGCGGCGCTTGGGCTCCAGAAGCCGCTCTTCAAGGCTGCGTTGGGCTTCTCGATGTTCCTCCCTACGCAAGTCACCGCCACCTCGCCCACCGCCCAGGCCATCTACGACAACCTCGTCGCGGCGACAGGCTGCTACGGCGCCCAATCGACCTTCAGCTGCCTGCAGTCGGCCAACGCCGACGTGCTCGCGGCGGCGGGTATCAACCTCTCGCAGAACCGGCCGGCCGGCGTCTGGACCTACCTCCCCGTCATCGACGGCAAGTTCTTGACTGCTCGCGCCTCGACCCTGCTTGCCAAGGGCCAGCAGAACCTCAACGGCGTGCGTCAGCTTCCTCTCCTCGACCTCCTCAAACTGCGCTGACGGCATGCCAACCCGCAGGACTACCTGTGGGGCAACAATAACTTCAACGAAGGGTATATCTTCACGGATCAGAGCATCAGCGCCGATCCCTCGACCGACCCGAACTACCTGGCTTTCCAGTTCGACACCCTCCTCGCCGGTCTCTTCCCGCTCATCACCGCCCAGGAGCGCCAGGCCGTCGCGCAGCAGTACCCGATCTCGAAGGCGCCAGCACTCGCCAACACATTCTGGCGCATCGCCACCGTCATCGCCGACTCGACCTTTTCGTGCGTCGAGCGCCCTCTCCTCCCTCCTCTGCGGCTGAGCTGACTCGTGTCTCCCTGCAGCTGCCCGACCTACTGGGCCGCCGAGGCGTTCGGTACGTCGGGCTTCAAGAGCACGTTTAATTATGGCCAGTCGACCCACGGCCAGGACCTCGGGTGGTATACGAACGTCATCTATGACAACGGCAAGTCCGTTTCGTCGGTCAACTCGTTTACGGGCGCCATTGGCGGCTTCTTCAACTCGTTCAACCCGAATGCGAACTCGCTCGATGCGACCATCAACCCGCCGTGGCCCACGTACAACACAGGCGACGAGATGCTCTTCAACCTTGTCGACAAGTACAACCTCTACTCGAACGCCGCCCCTGTCGTCGTGCCCACGCCGACGCTCCTGCACTTTGGCCCGAACCAGCAGGCCGCGTGCGACTTCTGGCGCGGCTCGATCTCGGTCAACGCCGGCCTGTGAGCTGCGCACGATCCCCTTTTTCCCTCCTCCCCCTCGTCTCTTCCTCTTTGCCTCCCCCCTCTTCCCCTCCTCCGTGCCCCTCTTCCTCCCGCTGTGCTCCCCTCTCTGTGCCCTCTCGCCCTTCTCAGACTGTCAAATACCTCGCCTGAAATTCTCTTCTCGTCGATCTCGTCCTCGCTCGACTGTATCAGAGACTGCTGCGAGCCGAGCGAGTCGTAGCCGCTCGAGTCCGCCGTCGAGTCCATCTCAAAGATCCCGCGCTCGGTCACCGAGAGCTCCAAGGGTACCGTGCTGCGTCGGCGACGACGACGGCTCTGCGACGAGCACAAGCAACCCGGCCTTCTCAAGTCGACCTTCGCAAACCGGTCACTCCCTGGTCGCTCTCTGATCGCACATGAGAGACGAGAGCAGGAGATAGCACAGCAGAGCAGGACACGCGCTCGAAGGCAGCATGCGCAGAGCTCGGAAAAGTGCGAGAAGAAGAGAGGCTCGTGCGCGACGACCACGGCCGGCTCGAGTTTCAGGTCTATACAGCAGAGAGGGAATCGGGTACGGGCGCGAGAAGATAAGCTACAGAGCGAGTGACTGCGGGTGAGACGAGAGGGAAAGTCGAAAGAGCGAGGGGCGAGAAGAAGTGTCTGTTGAGCGCCGAGGAGGGCGAGTCGAGGAGGAGCGAGGAGTGCGCCGAGAGGGAGGAAAGGGGAGGGGCGACGGCGCTATGCCGAGATGGTGACGTAGCCCGTCAGGGTCCCGATCGTGAAGCCGCCCGGGTTGACCTGCGAGGGGAGGCGCGGGCGGATCAGGCGCGCGAGGGAGGGGAGGAAGGAGGAGAGGAGGACTTGCGGGGCGTCAGCTGCCGCGCTCGCTCGCTCGTGCGGTGCGGGAGAGAGGAGAAAGAGGGACGCACGATCGGGCGCGTCGTGAACTGGTACGTGCCGCCCTCGTCGTCGGTCGAGAGGGGCGGCGAGGCGCCGGCGTTGGCGGCCGAGGTGGTCGGCGACGCCGAGGACGACTCGGCGGGTGGCGTGGTAGCTGTGTGCGACGAGCGTAGAGTCAGGAAGGGCCCGAGCACGATCCGCAGGAGAGAGGGGACGTACTAGTCGAGGCGGGCGCCGAGCTCGAGCTGGACGACGGCGGCGGCGTGGTCGACGAGCTCTCGCTCGAGGCCGAAGAAGAGGGCGCCTCGGACAGCTCGGACGATGAGCTGCTGGTGCTGCTGCTGCTGCTCACGGGCGCACTCGAGGTGGACGAGGACGACGGCGGAGGCGTCGTGCTCGAGGTGGACGGCGCGTCCGAGGTAGTGCTGCTCGGCGAGGAGGAGGTGGTAGAGGGGGACCTGCAAGGATGAGCGATTCAGCTCTCTCACAAGGGGAAGGAGGCGGGAGAGCGAGGGAGAGGGACGCACGAAGAAGGGGACGACTCTGCCGGGTCCTCGGCGGTGCTCGACGACGTGGTCGGGTCGGGCACGGCCGACGTCGCCTCGGACGTGCTCGTGATCGTCTGCGGCTCGCCGCTGCCGCTGCCAAAGCTCGTGCTCGTAAAGACGACGGTGCCGATGCTGACGCTGCTGCCCGGCGCGCCCGACGCCGACGACGAGCGCCCGTCGCTCAGCTGGGCCGAGTCGCGGTTGTTGTTCTTCTTGTTCAAGCCGACGCCGAGCCCGACGCCGAGGCCGATGGCGAGCGCGGCGAGGAGCGCGAGGATGCCCGCGATGGCGGCCCACCGGTGCCGCCTCCACCACGAGTCCTGCCCCTCGGTGTCGTCGACCCAGTCGTCGCCGGCGAGGTACCCTCCGGCGCCGCCCGCTCCCGCGACCGAGCCGCGCGCGCCCGGCTGCCAGTACGCCGATGCGCCGCCGGCTTCGGACGAGCCGAGGTCGGACAGGGGCCGGTCGCGCTGCACCATCTCGGGGTCGCCGCCGTCGAGTGGGAGGCCCGAGTAGGGGCCGGCGGCGTACTGGCCGGACGAGAAGGGGTCGGCGGCGTCCTGGAGGTGCTCGGCGTAGTCGACGGACGCGCGCGGGTCGTGGTACGGGTTGTAGGCCATGCTGGCGAGGACGGGCGGAAAGAGGGTCGACGAGGAGAGGGGATGAGCGAGGTCGAGGCCAGGCTGGGTGGGCTTGCGCGGATCTGGTCGAGGAGAGGCTGTAGAGAAGCTCTGGAACTCGTCTAGCGTCTAGCGGGCTGTAGTGGGCGAAGCTGGACGAGCGGACGAGGCCAACAGATGAAGGCCAGGCGGACGGCGACCGGTTCCACCCCGTCGCACCATCCCAGGTGAGTTGATGGACT
>Ga0308170_10001785_pt1 | contig 19521 bp, 14 predicted proteins | sample PhyBR2_2_FD_202136 | JGI IMG/M metagenome (GOLD analysis project Ga0308170, IMG submission 202136) | Phyllosphere microbial communities from UC Gill Tract Community Farm, Albany, California, United States - DLSLSB.R2 | ecosystem: Host-associated > Plants > Phyllosphere > Unclassified | place...
GGCGACGGCGAGGATGCACGCGAGCAGGTGGCAAGTTACGGCGGCGAGCTGCTGGGCTGCTTCCGGGTGGCCGAGGATGGCGACTACACCACCGCTGACGACGATCCGTTCACGCTGCCCGAGGGTGGGCAGATCCGGATCGGCCTGCCGCATGCGCTGGAGCTGCCGGCCGACCAGGCGGCCGGGTTCGGCCAGCTGCTGGCCGACTACGAATTGCTGCAGCCATTTGCGCAGCTGGGCCGCGACACGTATGCGCTGGACGACGCGGAGCGCAGCGCCGACAAGCTGCTGCGCTGGAAGGACCTCGTGGTCCCGACCGGCAAGATCCTGGGGCTGGCCAATATCGGCTGGCGCCGCGGCCCGGCGCAGGACGCCGGGTGCATCTGGACATTCGACAAGGCGGTCGACGGCGGGCGCACGCTCGAACTGACGCTCGACCCCGGTATCATCGTCGGGATGATCGACGAGTATCCCGAGCAGACGCTGGTCGACATCACGCTGGGCCGCGCCGAGCGCGGGGGCTGGGGCCAGAACGACATCCTCTCTGTCATGGGCACGCTCGATCCGATCGCCGCCAGCGAATTGATCCGCGATATGGAACGGCTGCGTTCCTGAGACACACGATGACCATCAAAAACACCAAACAACCGAAGGCCAGCGCCAGCGCGCTCCTCCAACGCCCGCCGGCCGAACTGCTGTACGCCGACCAGCTCGCGCAACTGGCCGCGCGCGATGGCGACGTCAAGCCGCCCGGCTGGGGCTTGAGCATGCGGGCGGCGCGCAGTTTCATCCTGGGCGACGCGTCGCTCGGCATCCCGGCCAAGATCGTCGCACCCGTCTCGAGCATCGAGCGCATGCTCGTCACGCTGGCCACCGGGCGCGGCCTGATGCTCGTGGGCGAGCCGGGCACGGCCAAGTCGCTGCTGTCCGAGCTGCTCGCCTGCGCCGTCTCCGGCGTGTCGACGCTGACGATCCAGGGCGGCGCGTCGATCACCGAAGACCAGATCAAGTATGGCTGGAACTACGCGCTCTTGATCAACGAAGGGCCATCGCCACGGGCGCTGGTGCCGGCGCCGCTGTACCTCGGCATGCAGCAGGGCCGGATCGTGCGCTTCGAAGAGATCACGCGCGCGCCGCTCGAGGTGCAGGACTGCCTGCTGGGCATGCTGTCCGACCGCGTCATGGCAGTGCCCGAACTGGTGGGCGCCGACGGCATGCTGTACGCCCGCGAAGGCTTCAACATCATCGCCACGGCCAATACGCGCGACCGGGGCGTGAACGACATGAGTGCTGCGCTCAAGCGCCGCTTCGATTTCGAGACCGTGTTCCCGATCCTCGACTTCGAGCGCGAGCTGACCCTGGTGGCCGATTCGGCCGCCCTGCTGCTGGCCCGCAGCGGCATCCCCACGACGCTGCCGCCGCAGGTGCTCGAACTGCTGGTGAGCACCTTCCGCGACCTTCGCGGCGCGCAGGACGGCCACGCGGCGCCGGGCAGCGGGCCGGCGATGGACCGCCTCAGCGCCGTCATGTCGACGGCCGAAGCGGTCAATGTGGCGCATGCGGTGGGCATCCGCGCCTGGTATCTCGAAGGGCGCGAGGGCAACCCGGCCGACGTGGTCGACTGCATTGCCGGCACGGTCGTCAAGGACAATGCCGACGACCATGCCAAGCTGCGCCGCTACTTCGAGCAGAAGGTCGCCAAACGCCAGGGCGAGCACTGGCGCGCGTACTACGACGCACGGCACCGCCTGCCGTGATCCGGCAAGCCGACGCCACAGCCGACGCACTGTCGATCATCGGCGTGCGCCATCACAGCCCGGCCTGCGCCAGGCTGGTGGCGGCGCGCATCCGCGCCGTCCGGCCCGCGTATGTGCTGATCGAGGGCCCGGCCGACTTCAACTTGCGGCTCGATGAACTGGCGCTGCCGCACCGGCTGCCCATCGCCATCTACAGCTATCTGTCGGACGGAGAGAACCAGCATGGCTCGTGGTCGCCGTTCGCCGCGCACTCGCCCGAATGGCAGGCACTGTCGGTCGGGCGCGAACTGGATGCGCAGGTGCGCTTCATCGACCTGCCGGCCTGGCACGATGCGTTTTCCGAGACGCTCAACCGCTACGCCGACATCGACGGCACCGACCAGGAAGCGCGCGCGCACGCCTACCTCGATGGCCTGGCCGAAGCGCTGGGCACCGAGGGCCGCGATGCGCTGTGGGACCAGCTGTTCGAGGACCACGCCGACCTGGACCTGCTCGAGGCCAGCCTGGTGCAGTATTTCGCGCATCTGCGCAACGACGATCCCGGCTCGATCGGCAACGCCGCGCGCGAAGCGATGATGGCCCAGTGGATCGGCTGGGCCATGGCGCAGGGCCACGGCCCGGTGCTGGTCGTGTGTGGCGGCTACCATGCGCCGGCGCTGGCGCGCCTGTGGCCGGCAGCCCGTGCGGGCTATCGGCCGGGCGACCCTGAACCGGCCACCCCGGCGCCCGGCGGCGCGAAGCCGATTGATGTCCGACACGGGTCGTTTCTCGTGCCCTACACCTTCAAGCGGCTGGACGCGTTTTCGGGCTATGCCTCGGGCATGCCGTCGCCAGCCTATTACGACTGGGTGTGGCAGCACGGCCTGGAAGGCGCCGGACGCCAGTTGCTGCAACGGGTGCTGGAACGCCTGCGCGCGAAAAAGTTGCCGGCGTCGACTGCCGACCTGATGGCCGTGCATCTGCGCGCGCATGGCCTGGCCATGCTGCGCGGCCACCGCACCCCGCTGCGGAGCGACTGGCTCGATGCGCTGGCCGGCACGCTGGTGGCCGATGCGCTGGACGTGCCGCTGCCGTGGACCTACCGCGGGCCCATCCGCGCCGGCACCGATCCGGTGCTCGTGCAGACGATGGATGTGCTGGCTGGCGACGGCGCCGGTGCGCTGGCGCCGGGCACGCCGCAGCCGCCGCTGGTCGCCTCGTTCCTCGCCGAGCTGGCCGCTGCCGGCTTGCCGCTGCAACGTCAGCCGGTCGACGTCGAGCTGGACCTGCACACGCCGGAAGGCCGGCGGCGCAGCCAGGTGCTGCACCGGATCGCCCTGCTCGACCTGCCGGGCTTCGTGCGCAAGAGCGGGCCGGGCTGGGCGCTGGCGGGCCAGTCGAGCGAGTGCTGGACCATCAGTCAGCCGTTCGCGCAGACGGCCGCGCTGATCGAGGCCGGCGCCTGGGGCGCCACGCTGCTGGACGCCGCCCGCGCCAGGCTGGAAGACCGCCTGCGCAGCGCCGGCCGGCAGATCGATGCACTGGCGCGCCTGCTCGACCGCGCCGCCTTTGCCGGCCTCCCCGGGCTAAGTACGGCGGTGCTGGCCGAACTGCAGGCAGCCGTGGCCGAGGAAGCGCGCTTCGAGCCGCTGGGCACGGCCGTCGGCACGCTGTTCATGCTGCTGCGTCACGGGCACATGCTTGGTATGGCCGACGCGCCGGTGCTGCGGGTGGTGATCGAGGCCGGGGTCGACCGCGCCCTGTGGCTGCTCGAGCCGCCTGCCGCCGTGCCCGCGGGCCAGGTGGACGAGCACATCGCGGCGCTGGTGGCGCTACGCCAGATCGCACTCGACGTGATCAGCAGCCGGCGCGAGGAGGCAGGCAGCGTGCTGTCGATCGACGTGCCGCGCATGCTGGCGGTGTTCGAACGCAAGGCCGCCAGCGTGGCGTCCGCCCCGCTCAGCCGCGGCGGCGCACTGGGCGCGGTGATCGGCCTGCGCGCCCACGACGGCGAAGCCGCCGCGCCGCTCGCGGCACTGGCGCTTCACGTGCTCGACAGCCTGACACCGGCGCAACTGGGCGACGCCGTCAGCGGCTTGCTGGCGCTGGCGCGCGACGCGCTGCTGCACGAGACGCACTTCGTCGCCGGCCTGGACGCCCGCATCCAGCGCCTGGCCGACGACGAATTCGTCAGCGCCCTGCCCGCCCTTCGCGCCGCGTTCGGCTGGCTGCCCACGCGCGAACGGGGCGACCTGGCGTCGCAGGTGCTGGGCCTGCACGACGCATCGCACCTGTCGCGCCATGACCTGACCGCGCGCCATGGCGCCTGGGCCGCCGAGGATGTTGCCGCTCACCGCCTGGCCGAGCAGCAGGCACTGGCTGCCCTGGCCGCATGGGGCATCGCGTTTGTGCCCGGAGCACCAGCATGACGCTCCAGATTCCCCTGCCTCTCGAACGCTGGCGCCTGTTACTCGGCGAAGCAGCCGAATCCGCCTGCGGCGCGCTGGGCGCGCAAGCCGCCCAGGCCGACGCCGCGCTCGAATGGCTGTACGGGCGCGATCCCGATCGCGGTAAGCGCGATGAACGCGGCGCCGGTCTCGGCCCGTCGAGCCTGAGCACGCCCGACTGGATCAACAGCATCCAGACGCTGTTTCCGAAAGACGTGATCGAGCGGCTGGAGACGGACGCCGTCGAGCGCTTCGGCATCGACGAGGTCGTGACCAACCTGGAGGTGCTGGCCCGCATCACGCCATCCGAATCGCTGCTGCGCGCCGTCCTGCACACCAAGCACCTGATGAATCCCGAGGTGCTCGGCGCGGCGCGCAAGCTCGTGGCCGAAGTCGTGCGCCGCATCATGGAACAGCTCGACACGGAGGTGCGCCGGGCATTCAGCGGTACGCGCGACCGGCGCCAGCGCAGCCAATTGAAGATCGCCAGCAACTTCGACTTCAAGCGCACCGTCGCCGACAACCTGCAGCGCTGGGATCCGGCACGCCGGCGCCTGTATGTCGAGCGGCCCGTGTTCATGAGCCGCAGCCGGCGTCACGCGCAGCCGTGGGACATCATCCTGCTGATCGACCAGAGCGGCTCGATGGTGAGCTCGGTGATCCACAGCGCCGTGATGGCGGCCTGCCTGTGGAACCTGCCCGGCATGCGCACACGCCTGGTCGCGTTCGACACGGCCGTGGTCGACCTGACGTCCAGCGTCACCGACCCGGTCGAGCTGTTGATGAAGGTCCAGCTGGGCGGCGGCACCGACATCGCCCATGCCGTGGCCTACGCTCAGGGCCTGATCAGCAATCCGACCCGCAGCGTGGTCGTGCTGGTCAGCGACTTCTACGAAGGCGGCAGCGAGTTCGATCTGGTGCGGCGGGTCAAGGCGCTGGTTGCGGGCGGCACCAGGGTGCTGGGTCTGGCGGCGCTCGACAGCGGGGCCGATCCGGCCTTCGACCGGGCGATGGCCGGGCGGCTGGTCGATGCCGGCGCCCAGGTCGGCGCCATGACGCCCGGCGAGCTGGCGACCTGGCTGGCGGAGAAACTGAAAGCATGACGATGTTGCGCACCGATCTGATGGAGCTGGGCCCGGACGCCCTGACGGCGCTGGCCAACCCGGGGTTTGTCAAGCGCGCGCAGAAGGATGTCGCCGCCGGCGCGCTGCCGGCACTGCGCCAGGACCCCGACGGCACCGTGCACGCGCTGTTTGCCGATGCGGTGCAGACCAGCATGCCGCCCGGGGTCGCGCTGCGCGACGCCGCCTGCAATTGCAGCGCCAGCGGCATGTGCCGGCATCGCGTCATGCTGGTACTCGCCTACCAGGCGCAGCATGCCGACGCCCCGGGTGCTGCGGACGATGCGACCGAGGCGCAGCCCGACCGCTGGAATCCGGCCGACTTCGACGACGCCGCGCTCGCCGCCGCCTGCACGCCCAAGGTGCTCGAGCAGGCGCGCAAGCTGGCCATGGAGCGGCCTGCTGCCACCATCGTGCTGGCAGGCGCTGCCGGCAGCGTGCCTGCGGCCCACCTGCCCATGAGCCAGGTGCGCTTCTTTTCCAGTACCAGCCTGGCGCTGGCGCGCTGCGACTGCCAGCAGGGCACGGCCTGTTCCCACGTCGTCCTGGCCTGCTGGGCCTTCCGGCAAGCGCGGCAAACGCATCCCGGCATGAACGAGGTGACGCTGGTGGTCGCGCCGTCTGGCGTAGCGGCGCCCGAGGCCGCCGCCGGCCTGATGGACACGGCGGCGGCGCGCCACGCCCGCGCGCTGGTGCTTGACTGGCTGTGGTCGCTATGGCGCGAAGGCGCGGCGCAGCCCCTGCCGGGCCTGGAAGCGCGTTACGAAGCCGCACTGGCCGCGCTGACGCAGCTGGGCTGGACCTGGGTGCGCGAGGATCTCGATACCGTCTGGCGCATCGTGCAAGCGCTGGCGCAGCGCTCGAATCGCTTCGGCATGGCCGACCTGGTCGACGCCAGCACCGGCCTGCACGCACGCCTGCAGGGCGCGGCCCATGCGGACGCGACACCCGGCTCGCGCATGCCGGCCAGCCAGATCCTGGGCATCGGCCAGCAGGGCGAAGTGGCGCTCGATCTGCTGCGTTTGGTGTCACTGGGCGTGACGTGCTGGCGCGATGACGCGGGCGTCGGTGCCAGCATCGTGTTCGCCGATCCCGATACCCAGACGGCCTGCACCCTGGAACGCACCTGGCCACGTGGCGACGATGCCCAGGACGACGCCGGGCAGTTGCTGAACCGGCGCATTGCGGGCCATCCGCTCAGGTTGCTGGGGGCCGGCCAGGTCGTGACACGGGCCGCAAAACGGCGCGCCAATGACAGCATCGAACTGGGTTCGCAAGCCCGGCAAACGAGCGTGCTGGCGCTGTCGCCAAAAGCGTGGGACGACCTGCGCGCGCCGCTGCGCTTCGACAGCCTGCGCGCGCTGCAGCAGCACCTGCGCAGCCGCCCACCGGCTGGCATCCGGTCGGGCCACGCAGGCAGCAACTGGCATGTGGTCGACGTCCGCGACATGACGCTCGCGGGGTGGGCCTGGGATGGTGTGCAACAGACGCTGTTTGCGCAGTGGGAAGAAGCCGATGGCCCCGTGCTGCGCGCCCGGCTCGGTTATCAGGGCGTGACCCCGGGCGCCGTCGATGCGCTGGCGCGGGCACTGGCTGGCGAATGGGACGCCGTGTACGCCATCGCCGGGCCCGTGTCGTGCGAGGGCGGCGGCGTGGCCATCCAGCCGACCGGCGCGCTGACCGACCAGCGCGCGATCGTCCTGGCGCTCGAACCCAGCGCGCCACACCCGATGCCGGTGCACGAGATGCCGGTCGAGGCCGATCCCGGCCAGGCCTTGCTGCGCATGACGTTCACGTTGCTGGAGCAGGTTCTGCGCCAGGGGTTACGGCATCTGCCGCCGTCGCTGCAACGGCGCGCGCTGACACAGGCGGCAGAGCTCGACGAGGCGGGCTACGCCGAGGTGGCCCGTCTGCTGCGCGCCGCGCTGGCCGATCAGCGCGATGCCGACCGGTTGGCGACGCTGTCGGCACTGGGTAGTTTGCTGCGCGCACTGCTGAACCAGGGCGCGTGACGACCGTGCCGCAGGCCACGGCGGGGGCGTCGTTGCTTGACGACTTCGGTCGCTACGGCGACCCATCGGATTGATGCAGATCAACGACCGCCAGGCGCCGCAGGGTGTAATTTTGATGCCTGTCACGTTACCTCTCCATCACAGCGCATGCACCACACCCCATGGTAATTCCCCGTCTCACCTGGCCCGCCAAAGCGCATGGCGGCGCCGCGCAGTTCTTTCTGCTGTTGCTGCTCCAGGCTGCCACGGGTTCCGCCGCATTTGCCCGTGATGTCGGCGCTCGCGCCGACGTCCAGGCGAGCACGATCGGTCCGTGTGCGCCGGTCGTCGCACCTGCGGCATCCTGGCTGTCCGGCACGCAGGAACTGGCGCCGCTGGCACTGCAACTGCTGCGCGCTGCGCCCGCGCACGGCCTCGACGTGCGCCGCTATCAGGTGGACGAGCTGACCCGGCGACTGGCCGGCCCGGACGGCGGATCGGCAGCATTCGTGCGCGACCTCGACCGCGCGATGGTCCAGTACCTGTGCGATCTGCACGGGGGCCGCGCGGCCTGGGCCAGCCGGGTGTCCGCAGCGCCCGACACCGGTTTCGACCCGCGCCAGCGCCTTGCCACCGTGCGCGACGCGCAAGGGCTGACACAGGCCATCGATGCCGCCGTGCCCGCCATTCCCTTGTATGGCAGGGTCAAGGCGACGCTGGCACAGTACCGCGAATTGTCCCGCGCAACAGCGGACTGGCCCGCGCTGCCGCCGGTCGCACGGGCCGCCGTCCACGCCGGTGAGCCGTACGCGGGGGCGGCCATGCTGCAGGCGCGGCTGCAGTTGCTGGGTGATCTGGACGCGCAGGCGCCCATGGGCAGCGACGGCATCTATACGCCGGCGCTGGCTGGCGCCGTGCGGCGTTTTCAGGCGCGACATGGGCTGGATGAAGACGGCGTACTGGGCGCCGCGACGGTCACGGCGCTGTCGGTGCCGCCCGCGCATCGCATCGCCCAGCTGTCGCTGACGCTTGAACGCCTGCGCTGGCTGCCCCCGCCCCCGGTGCACGGTCGCGTTGTCGTCGTGAACGTGCCCACCTACCGCTTGTGGGCCTTCGATGCCAGGGACAACTTTGCCACGCCAGCGCTGGAAATGCGCGTGATCGTCGGCGCGCGCGGCCGCACGCCCACGCCGCTGTTCATCGGTGAGATGCGCCACCTCGAATTCGCGCCTTACTGGAATGTTCCTGCCAGCATCCAGAAGAATGAAATCGTCCCGAAGCTGGTGCGCGATCCTGCCTACCTGCAAAAAAATGACATGGAACTGGTGGGATCGGACGGACGCGTGCTGCAGGTTGGCGCCGACGATGCGGCAAGCCGCCTACGGGCCGGCGGCGCAAGGGTCAGGCAGCGCCCCGGCTCACGCAATGTGCTGGGCGACGTCAAGTTCGCGCTACCCAACCCGATGAATATTTACCTGCATTCGACGTCGGCCAGGGAACTGTTCAAGCGCACGCACCGTGACCTGAGCCATGGCTGCATCCGCGTCGAACAACCGGCCGAGCTCGCACAATTCGTGCTGGCCGATCCGCAGCAGTGGAGCGGTGCGCAGGTGGCTGCCGCCATGAGCGCGGGCAAGAACCGTTTTGTCAGGCTGGCCGAGCCGGTGCCTGTCGTGCTGTTCTATACAACGGCCCTGGTCGATCGTGAAGGCCGGGCCTTGTTCGCCCCCGATATCTATGGGCGCGACGCTGCGCTGATCGCCGCGCTGCAGCTGGAATGAATGCGATGCCGCCGTCGCGCGGCGCCGGCGGCGCCCTGCGTCACGCCACGGCGACTGCGTCACTCACGTGTTCGCTGTCGATGGTCTCCTGCTTGACGGACGACGACGAGGTGTCCGCCGGCGCCTGCGCCGCAGCACCGTGAACGGCGGCGGCCTGCGCCAGCAGCGCGTAAAAGATCGAGTTCATGCGGCGCATTTGCTTGGTGTTCATGGGGGTTCCCTGGTTGATGGATGAGCGCCATGCAGTTGGCAGTCACGGCATGCAGTGTGCAGAGACGAGGCCGCAATTTCAATGATGCAAGTCAAAGACTGCCATCACCGTCGTCCATCGGTGGAATATGCCTGCTGCTGACGCCACGCCTACTGCACCAGCACGTAGCGGCCCGGAGCAGCGTCCGGCACCGCGTCCGGATCGACCGCCGTCACAGCGGTGGCGGCGATCTGCGCGGTGGCATGGCTGCGCAACCAGTGCTCCCATGCCGGCCACCATGAGCCGGCGTGCTGCGGCGCCGCAGCGCACCAGGCGTCGGGATCGAGATAGCGGCCGTCGTGGGCGCGCGTGGCGATCTGGTAGCCGTGCCCGCCGCTTGCCAGTGGCGGGTTGACGACACCGGCATTGTGACCGCCGCCCGTCAGGCAGAACGTGATGTCGGCGTCGGCCAGCAGGTGCAGCTTGTAGACCGACAGCCAGGGCGCGACCGTGTCGCGCCGGGTGCCGAGCACGAACATGGGCGCCCGCAGGTCGGACAGCGCGACCGGGCTGCCGCCCACGCGGTAGCGGCCCTGCGCCAGATCGTTGTCGAGGTACAGGCTGCGCAGGTACTCGCTTTGCTGGCGGTACGGCATCCGGGTGGCATCGGCGTTCCAGGCCGCCAGGTCGCTGGTGACGCGACGGCCCTTGCCCAGCAAATAATTCTGCACCATGCGCGACCAGACCATGTCCTTTGAATTAAGCAGCGCAAACGCGCCTTCCATCTGCGTGCCGTCGAGATAGCCTTTGCCGGCCATCACGTTGTCGAGAAAATTCAGCTGGCTCTCGTCGATGAACAGGCCCAGTTCGCCGGGCTCGCTGAAGTCGACCTGCGCCGCGAGCAGCGTCAGGCTGGCCAGGCGCTTGTCGCTGTCGCGCGCCATGGCGGCGGCAGCAATGGCCAGCAGCGTGCCGCCCAGGCAGTAGCCGAGCGCCTGGATCGCGTACCCGGGCCGCAGTGCGGCGACCTGCCCGATGGCCGCCATCGCACCCAGCTGCAGGTAGTCATCCATCCCGAGATCACGGTCGGTCGCGTCGGGATTTTTCCAGGAGATCATGAAGACGGTGTGACCCCGGTCGACCAGGTAGCGCACGAGGGAATTGGCGGGGGACAGGTCGAGGATGTAGTACTTCATGATCCATGGCGGCACCATCAGGACCGGCTCGGCGCAGACGGTGGACGTCGCCGGCTCGTACTGGATCAGCTCGATAAGGCGGTTGCGGTATACCACCTTGCCGGGTGTCACGGCGACACCCCGTCCCGGCTCGAACCCCGTTGGCGCCGTCGCCGCGCCGCCGCTCGCATCGTCGATCGCATTGCGCCAACCCAGCGCCAGATTCATGCCGCCGGAACGCCAGGTTTCCTTGAGCACGACCGGATTCGTCATCAGGAAATTGGATGGTGAAAACATGTCCAGCACCTGGCGCACGGCAAAGGTCCAGAGTTGCTCGTGATGCCGTGTCACTCCGGGCACGCCGGTGGTGGCGTTGTCCCACCATTGTTGTTCGAGCAGGAATGCCTGGTAGATCAGGTTGAACGGCCACGCCTGCCATTCGGGCGCAGCGAAGCGGCGGTCTTGCGGCAAGGGGACGATGCAGGGGGCGGACTTCTGGCCGGCATCGGCTGCGGCGCTTGCAGCCAGGCGCAGCATCTTGCGCTGCGCCTTGCTGACCAGTTCGCGCTGCCTGTCGGGGGAACCGGCCAGGTGCACCAGCCAGTCGGTGGCGGCCGCCGCCACCGAGGCGGGGGACAGGCCCTGCGTCCACCAGGCGATCTGGGCGTGCAGTGCACGGTCGAGTTCGCGCACCGGCGCCTCGCCAGGCGTGGCGGATCCGGTCGCAGGCAGTGATGGAAGATCTGCGATGCGCTTACCCTCCTCTCAGCGAAACAGCAAGACTGGCAGATGCGCGTGCTCGATCACCCGGGCGGTCTGGCTCGCAAGAATGTGCTCACTGGCGCCGTGACCGCCGTGCGAGCTCATGCAAATCAGGTCAGCGTGATGGTCGAGCGCGGCGCGCACGATGTCCTGCCACGGTTCGGCGCCGGTCAGGACCTGGCACTCGCACGGCACGCCCAGCGTGTGCGCGGTGTCGGCGACCTGTTCCAGAATGCGCTCCGCATGCGCCAGCGTGGCCGATGCCAACCCGGCATCAGCGTTGTCGGAAGGCGGGACGACATGCACGGCGACCACCGCCGCGCCAATACCGGCGGCAAACGCCAGGCAGGTGGCCACCAGCGGCGTCATCGACAATGACCCGTCGACCGGCAGCAGGATGCGCTGGAACATCGGTCATTCTCCAAAAAAAGATTGTCAGCGTCTCCCGCAGACCAAGCGGCGGGCATCGGGTTGATCCTAGTCGTGCCGCTGCAAACACCGATATGACATGCATCAAAAATCACGGGAATGCACAGCGTCGCGGGCGTGCGCGCCATGCCACGCCCGGCAAGTTTGATGCAAGTCAAATTCGTTCAAACGGGATGCGCAAGGCGTGAACGTTGCGCTGGACTGACCGCATCGACGCGCCGTACGCTGGTCAGTCACAGCCATCCGGAGGTGCACCATGTGCTACAAGACCATCGTCGTCCATGTCGACCATTCGCTGCATGCCGAGGCGCGCATGCGCTACGCGGCGCAACTGGCCGCGCGCTGCGGCGCGCACCTCGTCGGCAGCGCCTTCTCGGGCATTTCGCGCTATGCCGAGGCGGGCAGCACGATGCTGCTGGCGCAGCAGCACGAACGTCGGGGCGACCACGACAGCGCGCTGGCACGCTTCGACGCGATTGCCATTGCCGAGGGCGTGGCCAGTCATGAGCGGCGCTATGCCGACGACGAGCCGGCTGGCGGACTGGCGCTGCAAGGCCGCTACGCCGATCTCGTCGTCGTCAGCCAGACCGACCTCGACGATCCAACGGCGGCGCATCTGGCCGGGCCAGTACCGGCGCAGGTCGTCCAGGGCAGCGCGCGTCCGGTGCTGGTGCTTCCCCATGCACGCCGGCACGCGACGATCGGCGGACGCATCATGCTGGCATGGGACGGCAGTCTGCAGGCCACGCGCGCCGTCGCTGGCGCCCTGCCGCTGCTGCGCGATGCCGGCCTGGTGGCGATCGTCCTGTTCCAGCCGTTCGAGGCCACCGGGCGCGAACCGGGCACCGATCTTGCGCTGTACCTGGCACGCCAGGGGGTGCGCTGCGAGGTGCATGTCGAACCGTCGCCGATCGACGACGGCGCTGCCTTGCTGGCATGCACGGATTGCCTGGACGCCGACCTGATCGTGATGGGCGCGTACGGGCGCCCACGCCTGCGCGAAATGGTCCTGGGAGGCGTCACGGAAACCCTCCTCGACCGGATGACGGTGCCGGTGCTGATGGCGCACTGATGGCCCCCGACCCGACCGCCGATGGCTTGAGCGCTGCCGAGGCCGCGCACCGCATCGCCACCGACGGACCGAACACGCTGGCCACGACCGAGCGCCGCACCTGGCGCCGCATCGCAGCCGATGCGGCGCGCGAGCCGATGTTTTTGCTGCTCGTGGGCGCCGCCGTGCTGTATCTGGTGCTGGGGCAGCTCGACGAAGGCCTGCTGCTGTGCGTGATGGTCGCCGTCAGCCTCGGCCTGGGCCTGTACCAGGAAGGCAAGACCGAGCGCGCGCTGGCCGCGCTGCGCGACCTGGCCAGTCCGCGCGCGCATGTCCTGCGCGACGGCTGCTGGCACATCATCGACAGCGCCGGCATCGTGGCCGGTGATCTCGTCGCGGTCAACGAAGGCGACCGCGTGCCGGCCGATGCTCACGTGCTCAGCAGCACCGGACTGCAGGCCGACGAGTCGCTGCTGACGGGCGAATCGATGCCGGTCGATAAGGACGCGACGACAATGCTATATGCCGGGTCACTGGTGCTGCAAGGCCACGCGATCGCCCGCGTGGCCGCCACCGGCGCACGCAGCGAGCTGGGCCGGATTGCCGCGTCACTGCAGTCGCTGCGGCCAGAGCCGTCCCCGCTGCAACGCCAGAGCGCCGCGCTGGCGCGCGCGTTTGCCGTGCTGGGCATGGCGTTCAGCGTGGTCCTGGTGCTGGTCTATGGCCTCATGCGCGGCGACTGGCTGCAAGCCGTGCTGGCCGGCATCGCGCTGGCCATGTCGATGCTGCCCGAGGAACTCGCGATCGTAATGACGGTGTTTCCCGCGATCGGGGCCTGGCGCCTGGCGCGGCAGCAGGTTCTGGTGCGGCGCCTGCCGGCGATCGAAACGCTGGGCGCGATCTCGGTCCTGTGCGTCGACAAGACCGGCACGCTGACGGCCAACCGGATGGCCGTTGCGATGCTGTACGCACACGGCGCGCGCCATCCGGTCACGTCGCAGGCCCTGCCGGCCGCGCTGTTGCCGCTGCTTGAAACGGCGGTACTGGCCAGCACCGCGACGGGGCCGGACCCGATCGACCGGGCGGTGCAGCGTCTTGGTGCATCATGCCTGCCGTCGGCGCAGCGCCACACCGACTGGTCACTGGTGCACGAATACGGTGTCAGCGCACAGCAGCGTGCACTGGTGCAGGTGTGGCGGCGCCCCGACGGCATCCTGATCGCTGCCGCCAAGGGCGCGCCGGAAACCGTGCTGGGGTGGTGTCATGCCGATGCCGCGCTGCTGGCTGCAGCATCATCCATGGCGCAGGACGGCCTGCGCATGCTGGCGGTGGCGCAGGCCGTCCTGCCCGACGCCAGCTGGCCGGTCGCGCCAGCCGATATCGCGTTCACGCCAGCGGGGCTGCTGGCCCTGGCCGACCCGCTGCGCCCCGAGATCCCCGCGTGCGTCACGCGCTGTGCCGGGGCCGGCATCCGGGTCGTGATGATCACGGGCGACCATCCGGACACGGCGCGCGCCATCGCACGACAGGCGGGTCTTGCCGACACGCCGGTGCTCACCGGCGCGGCGCTCGATGCGCTCGATGATGCGGCACTGGACGAGCGCATCGGTGCGCTCACCATCTGCGCGCGCATTGCGCCGACACAGAAACTGCGCCTGGTCCAGGCGTTCGCACGGGGCGGCGCCACCGTCGCCATGACGGGCGATGGCGTCAACGATGCGCCGGCACTCAAGGCCGCCCACGTGGGCATCGCGATGGGCGGTCGCGGCACCGATGTGGCGCGCGAGGCGGCGGCGCTGGTGCTGCTGGACGACCGCTTTGCGTCGATCGTCGATGCCATCGGCGCCGGCCGCCGGATCCACGACAACCTGCGCAAGTCGATCCGCTACGTCATTTCGATGCATGCGCCGATCGCCGGCATGGCCATCCTGCCGATCCTCGCCGGCTGGCCACCGCTGCTGTATCCGATGCACATCGTGTTCATGGAGCTGATCATCGATCCCGCCTGCACGCTGGTGTTCGAAAACGAGCCGGCTGCGCCCGGTGCGATGCTGCGCCCGCCGCGCGATCCGCACGCGCCGCTGTTGACAACTGGCGCCCTGGCCCGCACGCTGGCCATGGGCCTGGGTCCTTTGGTGGCAGTGGCCGGCGCGTATGGCTGGGCGCTGGGCGCGCTGGCGCCTGCCGAGGCACGCGCGTTCGGATTTATCACGCTGGTGTTTGCCAACCTGTCGCTGATCCTGGTCAACCGCGCAGCGGACACCAGCCTGTCCGGTTCGCTGCGCCAGCCGAACCGGATCCTCTGGCTGGTCGTGGCGGCGGCCCTGGGCCTGCTGGCCCTGGCGCTGTACGTGCCGTGGCTGGCGGCGCTGTTCCAGTTTGCGGTGCTGGCGCCGGCAACCATCGCTGGCGCAGGCGTCATTGGCCTGGCAGGCGCGCTGCTGCCGGCACTGCTGTTGCGGCGGCATCGACATTGACCAGTTCGCTGCACATAAGGATTTACATCAATAACCAATCAGTTTTTTTTTGATGCAAATCAAGAATTAAGAAGATATATGACCTCTTCAGCAACTTAATCTCGACGTGGCCCAGTGATAGGCCTATTGTCAATACATTCAGCACACCACGCCGGAACGTCATGACATCCACGCCAGCCATTCAGCCAGCTTGCGCCAGCACTGCCGGGGAACTGGTGGCGTCCGTGTTTTACCATAGCCGCGACGCCATCATGATCACGGCCCTGGACGGCGCGATCCTGGCGGTCAACCGCGCATTTTGCACCATCACCGGGTACACCGAAGACGACGTACGCGGCAAGAATCCGCGCATCCTCAAGTCGGGGCTGCAAGACCGCGCCTTCTATGCCCGCATGTGGCAGGCCATCACCAGCCAGGGCTACTGGCAGGGCGAAGCCTGGAACCGGCGCAAGGATGGCACGCTGTTTGCCGAGCGTTTGACGATCATTGCGGTCCCGGGCGCCGATGGCACACCGCATCACTACCTTGCCATGTTCGCCGATGTCACCAGCGCCAGCATCCAGCGTCAGCGTCTCGAAGAACGCGCGAACCATGATGCGCTGACCGGTCTGCCCAACCGCGTCCTGCTTGGCGAGCGGCTCGAACAGTTGCTGACATGCGCGCGCGACACGGCGTCCGGGGTGGCGCTTGCCTTTATCGACCTCGACGGGTTCAAACAGGTCAACGACACCCTGGGCCATCCGGCCGGCGACCGCCTGCTGGCCAGCATCGCGCAGAACCTGCGCGCTGCACTGCGCGGGTCGGACACGCTGGCACGTTTCGGCGGCGACGAGTTCGTCGCCGCCCTGCCCGGCATGCATGACGACGCGGTACTGGCTGCATTGCTCGCACGCGTGGCCGCTGCCGCCCGCGCGCCGATCCTCGTCGATGGCAAGGCGATCTGCCTGTCAGCCAGCATCGGGGTGGCGCTGTTTCCACGGGATGGCACCACGGCGGCGCAACTGATTACCCATGCCGACGCCGCGATGTATGCGGCCAAACGTGCAATGCGCGGCGGCGCGTGCCCCATCCATGTTTCCGCAGCCAGTCCGGCAGGCGGAAAGCGTCACCACCATAAGGTACTACCACCATGAATGCACCGCTACGCGCGGCCCCTGTTCCGGCCCCACGCTGTTCCCTGCCGGTCAGGAAAGGCCAGTGCGGCGACTGCAACACCGGTGGCCTGTGTCTGTCCACCGGGCTGGATTCGGGCAGCAAGGTGCGCTTCGATCGCCTGGTTGGCCAGCATCGCCGCATCGCGGCCGGTGACACGCTGTACCGCACCGGCCAGCCCCTGCGCAGCCTGTACGCGCTGCGCTGCGGCTTCTTCAAGACCCGCCGGCCTGGTCCTGCGGGGGACCAGATCACCGGTTTCCCGATGGCCGGTGAACTGATGGGGCTGGAAGCGGTGGGCACGGGCATCCATCAGTCCGACGCGATCGCGCTCGAGGACAGCATCGTGTGCGAACTGCCGTTCCCGGCGCTCGAGCGCCTGTTCGAGGACATTCCCAGCCTGCATCGCCGCTTCTACCGTCTGATGAGCTGTGAAATCAACCGTCAGCAGCACCTGATGCTCCTGCTTGGCCATATGCGGGCGGAGCAGCGGATGGCGACGTTTCTGGCCGACATGGGGGCAGCATACGCAGCGCGCGGGTATTCGCCCGCACAATTCCAGCTGCGCATGTCGCGTGAAGACATCGGCAGCTATCTCGGCCTGACCATCGAAAGCATCAGCCGCCTGCTGGGCCGCTTCACCAAGCTGGGGCTGATCACGGTCGACAAGCGCACCATCGTGCTGACCGATCCGCAACGGATCGCCGCGATGGCAAACGGCTTCTCGCCCTGCAGTCCGATGGTCTGACCGGCCGTATGGCCGCCAGGGCAAGCTGGCCGGTTTGATGCATATCATGGATTTTGCGCCCCCTCCCGGTCATCGTTGCCAGGACCGCCAAACAACGCCAAACAGCGGCGGCCGGCGCGACAGCAAGCACGACGACCTCGGAGGTTTTCATGAACATGATGAACGCAGCAGTCTTCACCGGGCCCGGCCGCATCATCCTGGACCGCAAACCCGTTCCGGTTGCCGGTCCCGGCGAGGCCGTCATCCGGATCACGCTGACGACAATCTGCGGCACTGACGTGCATATCCTGAAAGGCGAATACCCCGTCAAGCCGGGCCTGACGATCGGGCACGAGCCGGTAGGCACGATCCACCAACTGGGCCCCGGCGTGACGGGCTACCGGATTGGCCAGCGGGTAGTCGTGGGCGCCATCACGCCGTGTGGCCAGTGCCATACCTGCCTGGATGGCCACCAGTCGCAGTGCGGTGGCCGCGCTATCGGCGGCTGGCGCTTCGGCAACACGATCGACGGCTGCCAGGCCGACTATCTGAAGGTGCCGTTTGCGATGGCCAACCTGGCGCCGATTCCCGACGGCCTGACCGATGAGCAGGTACTGATGTGCCCCGACATCATGAGCACCGGCTTTGGCGGCGCCGAACGTGGCGGCATCCGGCTGGGCGATACGGTCGCCATCTTCGCCCAGGGCCCCATCGGCCTGTGCGCCACCGCCGGTGCCCGGCTGCGCGGCGCCAGTTGCATCATCGCCGTCGACAGTGTCCCGGAGCGCCTGAAGATGGCCCGCCAACTCGGCGCGGATCACACGATCGATTACCGGGCCACCAACCCGGTCGAAGAGATCATGCGGCTGACCGGGGACCAGGGCGTCGACGTTGCCATCGAGGCGCTCGGCACCCAGCAGACGTTCGAACACTGCCTGCGCGCGCTCAAGCCGGGCGGCACCTTGTCGAGCCTGGGCGTGTACTCCGGCAAGCTGTCGCTGCCGGTCGACGCCTTTGCGGCCGGGTTGGGCGACCAGTCGCTGGTCACCACGCTGTGCCCCGGCGGCAAGGAGCGCATGCGCCGCCTGATGGCCATCGTCGCCTCTGGCCGCCTCGACCTGCAACCGCTGATCACGCACCGCTTCCGGCTCGAGCAGATCGAACAAGCGTACGAGCTGTTCGCCAATGGGCGCGACGGCGTGCTGAAAGTCGCGATCACGCCCTGACGGCCGGCTCGCTCAACCAAGTTCGCCACGTGACCCACCGAAGGGAAAAACCATGTCCTACCAATCCATTCTCGTCCACGCCTGCCAGCCGGAACTGGCGCAGGCACGCTACCGGCTGGCAGCGGCCATCGCACTGGCCGAAGACACACGCCTGACCGGCATCGCCCTTTCGGGCGCGATCGAATTCATTGTCCGTTGCAGCGCCGCTGCCGGCGTGGCGCCCATCGGCCCGGACGACTACAACTTCCTGAACGACAATGCGAAGCACACGTTGACGGACTTCGAAACCGCCGTGCGCGCTGCCGGCGTCGTGCCGCTGGAAAGCAAGCTCAGCGATGAATCGGCCATCCGCGCCTTGCCGCTGGAAGCGCGCTACTGCGACCTGCTGCTGATCGGCCAGGTCACCCACCCCGATGCGATCCTGGCCGACGACTACTCGCTGGCACGCACTATCCTCATCCATGCGCCCTGCCCGGTCATGGTGGTGCCGTCCACGACCGCTGTCACCAGGGTGCCCGTCCGGCCCCTGATCGCCTGGGACGGCAGCATGGAAGCAAGCCGGGCCGTGCGCGCCGCCCTGCCCCTGCTGCGCCGCGCGGGCAGCGTGACGGCGGCATGCTTTCACCCGCAGAAATACAGTGGCACGCAGGTCCAGGCAGGCACCCAGCTGACCACCTACCTGGCCAGTCACGGCATCGACGTCGACATACTGGCACCAGCACCGGCACCGACCGGCAACGTCGGCGAGGCCCTGCTCGGGCTCGCTGCCACAGGAGCGCACGACCTGATTGTCATGGGCAACTTCGGCCATTCGCGCTTTCGCGAGCTGGTGCTGGGCGGCGTCACCGAAACCGTGCTGGCCGGTACGGTCGTGCCGGTGCTGACGAGCCACTGATCTCAGATGGCACGATTGCAAAGCAAGATGGGATGTGACTGCGCATGCACCGGTAACACCGGGATGGAAAACACAAAAGCAAACGGGCCCCGAAAGGGCCCGTGCGATAAATTCTGGAGGCGAGGATCGGAGTCGAACCGACCTAGACGGCTTTGCAGGCCGCTGCATAACCGCTTTGCTACCTCGCCAGAGGATTTGATGCGCTCGTGATGCGGGCGGTTATGCACCGCATCGACAAGGGAAGAATGGATCTTCCTGGAATTCTGGAGCGGGAGAAGAGGCTCGAACTCTCGACCTCAACCTTGGCAAGGTTGCGCTCTACCAACTGAGCTACTCCCGCTGGGGAGTACTACGTTACTAC
>Ga0308170_10001789_pt1 | contig 19478 bp, 16 predicted proteins | sample PhyBR2_2_FD_202136 | JGI IMG/M metagenome (GOLD analysis project Ga0308170, IMG submission 202136) | Phyllosphere microbial communities from UC Gill Tract Community Farm, Albany, California, United States - DLSLSB.R2 | ecosystem: Host-associated > Plants > Phyllosphere > Unclassified | place...
ACCCTCCCGCTCGCCTCCCTCGTCCTCCCGAACCCCTACCCCTCCCTCCCCCTCTTCCTCTCCTCCCTCTCCTCGTTCCTCCCCTCCCTCACCGAGGCCCTCCGCCCCTCGTGGGACACGTACTTCATGCTGCTCGCCCACCTCGCGAGCCTGCGCTCCAACTGCATGAAGCGCCGCGTCGGCGCTGTCTTGGTCAGGGACAAGCGCGTCGTCAGCACGGGGTACAACGGGACGCCGAGGGGCGTCACCAACTGCGGAGAGGGCGGGTGCGCGAGGTGCAACTCGCACGGCGACGGGTGGGCGCTCGCCGCGCCGTCGGCCTCCTCGTCCTCGTCCTCTTCGGCAGCGGGCGCAGCAGCAGCAGCAGGAGGAGGAGGAGGACGAGCCCCGCGCGCAGCCCCGCCGCTGAACCGCGTCGGCGAGGCGCTCGACGAGTGCCTGTGCCTGCACGCCGAGGAGAACGCGCTCCTCGAGGCCGGGCGCGAGCGCGTCAGCGGCGGCGGGACCTTGGGCGCCGTCTTGTACTGCAACACGTGCGTCGGTCCTCTCGCTCTCTCTCGTTGTCTCGCGATGGTGCGCGCGCGCGCGAGGAAGAGCCCCTGGGGGATGGTCGCTGACGCACGGTCCTCGTCCTCCTTCCTCTCCTTCCCTCTCTCTTCTCGCTCTCTCTCTTTTGCCCTCTTCCCTCCCTACGCGTCCATCCCGCTCTCGACACTCTCCTCGACCTCTCGCTCTCGCCGCCGCCCTCGACCCGCCCTCTCGTTCCTCTCCTGCCCTGCGTGCCCTCCTCGTCTCGCCCTCCTCGACTCGCTCGCCGTCCTCAACCGTCGCCATCGCCCGACCCTCGCGCCAACCTCACCTCACCCCACCCGACTCCCGCCGCCCACCGCCCACCGCCCGCCCGTCCACCCGCACAGCTGCCCCTGCCTCCGCTGCACAGTCAAGATCGTCCAGTGCGGCGTGCGCGAGGTCGTCTACTCGCTGTCGTACTCGATGGACGCTGCCTCGCGCCGCGTCATGAGCGAGGCGGGCGTTGGGTTGAGGCAGATGGTGATGCCGCCGTTCCCGAGGTGAGTCGGGAGGTGAGGGGCGCGGTGGGCGGGGAGGAGGGGAGGGAGGGAGGGAGGGGGAGGGCAAGCGGTGCGGGAGGGGGAGGGCAAGCGGTGCGGGTGCAAGGTAGAGCGACGAGCCGAGGACGAGCCGTAGAAAAGGCAGGAGCGCTGCAACGAGCCGAGCGAGCTGCAGCCACGTCGAGTCGCCCGAGCCTGCGACGCTTTGACCCTCGTCGCTCTCGCTCCCTCTCTCTCGCTGGCTCTCTCGCTCTCCCGCTCGGTATACCTCGCCCAGCACGCACCCTTGCACCCTCTGCTCCTCGCTCGCGCTACACTACCTCCCTCGTCCCGCCCTGACCGCCTCCCACACGCCTCGGAGCCGCTCCTCGTCGCCGCACAGCTCGACGAGGCGCCGCACAGGCGCGTGCGCGTCGAGGTCCGGGCGGTGGTTGTTGAAGACGGCGTTGGGCGCGTAGGCGATGCGCGGGTCGGGCTCGGGCTCCTCTTCGCCGTCATGCGCTGCGGCGGGGGGCGACGGCGAGCAGGAGGAGGAGGAGGAGGAGGGGGAGGGCGCGAGGACGGCAGCGAGCACTGTGCCCGAGCGGTGGATGAACTGCGAGTGGGGCGTCGGCGCGCGGCGGTACGAGTAGGCGGCGTCGAGGTGCGCGGGGAAGGTCGAGTCGGCGCCGAGATCGAGGAAGAAGTCGAGGTGGCGCAGGAGCGCGCAGAGGTAGTCGCTGTGGGCGCGCGCGAGGCGAGCGTGAGGGCGACGTCAGCGTGTTTCGACGAGGACGACGAGTTCGGAAAGTGAGAGAGAGGAAGGAGAGCGCACAGCTTGGTGAGCGGCTCGCGGCGCTCGCGCCCCTCCCTGTGTGCCTCCTCGGCCTCGTCCTCCTCGTCGCTCGTCCACGGCTCGTCCGGCCACACGCACGGCCTGCACTCCCTCGCCTTCTGGAACGGGTTGTGCCGCTCGAGCACGCTCCGCATGCTCACCTCGACGAGCGCGAGCCCGTACCGCCCGACCTGGCGCGTCCAACTCTGGATCGCGCCCTCGACGATCCGGCCCGAGGCCGTCAGCCACGCGAGCTCGACGTGGAACGCCGACGCGACGTTGTGCGACGCGTCGAGGTGGCACAGGACGCGCTCGGAGCGGTCCGACCGCCGCGACGGGTCGAGGTCGAGCACGACGGCGTGCGTCATCTGGACGCGCGTGCGCGGCGGCGCCGGCGCCGCCTTGGGCGCGCTCGCCGTCGTCGACGCTGCAGGCGCCTCGCTGCCGCCCTCGCTCGGCCCGACGCTGCCGAGGGACGGGCTCGTCTCGGGCAGCGACGACGAGCTCGACGCCGCCGCCGCGCTCGCACTCGACGACGCCTCGCTGCGGCTCAGCGCAGCGAGCACCGCGTCCTTGCTCGGCGTCGCACCGACGAGGCTCACGCCGCCGCCTGCCGCAGTCGCGACAACGGGCGGCGGCAGCTCGAGCTCGGTGCCGGCGCTGCCGAGCGCGGGCGTGCCCGGCGCCGTCGACGGTGCCGCCTCGTCGCCCTTGCCGGCCCCGCCGGCGCGGCTCTGCATGCGCGAGAGCCACGTGCGGGGCTGGGTCGCGCTCGTGCCGGCTGCTGCGGCGGCGCTCGTCGGCGGCGAGGTCGGTGCGGCGCTGGCGCTGCCGGCGGTCGACGAGGACGAGGCCGGGTCGGCGGTCGAGTGCTGCTTGGCGATCGAGGCGGCCCAGCTCGGAGCGTCGAGGTTGGTTCTGCAAAAGGGGAACAGAGGTCAGTCGGCGCAGCGAGGAGAGGGAGAGAGAGACGCTGCTGAGGAGGGAAGAGGACGCACTGCACGATCGAGAGAGGCTCCTTGTCGACGCCCGCAGGCGCCCAGCGCGCGTTCTCGATGAGCTCGAGGAGGACGTAGAAGCCCTGGGCCTGGATCGTCGCGTCCGAGACGGCGCCGCCGTTGACGCCCTGGAGCGCCTTGTTGGCGCCGACGATGTAGTCGCGGTCCGGGATGCGGCTCATCGGGAGGAGCACGAGCCTCGTGCGGCGGTACCGCACCGACTGGGCCGCGTCGGGCTTCTCGGCGCCGGCGACGAGGCGGTCGGCGTGCTGCCAGTCGTGGCGCGGGTCCATCATGACCGGGTAGGGGAGCGAGAGGCGCGTCGGCTCGTAGTTGTCGCTCCCGCGAGTCCAGATTAAGGGGCTGTACTCGTAGTCGGTCTTGGCCCACGTGCGGCGGCGGCGCAGGATCTTGACGCACACGGTCTGCGTGCGGCGGTCGTACCAGATGCGGTGGATCTGGTTCGACAGCGAGAGGTACACGGCGGTCACCTCGCCCTCCTGGATGTCGCGCAGGACGTCGGGGAGCGTCTTGGTCGTCGCGACGTTGATGGCGTCGAGCGCGCCCGAGGCGTTGGCCGGCGTGCAGATCTGGAACCCTTGGGCGAGGCGCTGGCAGATGAGCTCGGTGACGAGCGTGAGGATGTGCGACCGCTTCGGGTGGTCGGTGCGCAGGAGGAACGACGACGTGACGGCGCTCGTCGGGACCGTGTACCGAAAGTCCGAATACTGGCTCGAAAGGACCTCGGCCGAGGGAAGGTAGTCGGTCGTCATGGGCAGGATGGCGCCACGCGTGATGGACCTGCACCGAGCGAGAGCGATGGACGAGAACGTCAGCTTCGAAGGACGAGATGCGGCGAGAGCGAGGAGAGCGAGAGTGAGAGAGCGCACGCACCTCCACTTGACGCCGAGCCGCAGACTCCTCCCCTCGACGACGAGGATGCCCGCCCACCGCCGCGCCTGGTCGGCGAGCCCGACGCTGCGCTTGCCCGGCTTCGAGGGGTTGAATCTCGAGGCGACCGACACCTTGCCGCCGCTGATGCCGAACGCCTTGCGCATCGCCGTGCCGGGCTCGTACGCCTTGAGCGACGACGACATGCGGCCCGCCTCGCGCACGCTGCCGCCGCCGCTCCCGCCGTCGCCGCCTGCTGCTCCACCCTTGCCGCCGTGCCGACGTTTGTCGCCGCCGCCGCCGCCGCCTGCGGCCGAGGACGAGCCCGCCGGCCCGAGCTTCGAGCCGATCGAGATGGGCTGCGTCTTGCCGCTGCCCGTGCCCTTGCGCCTTGCGTCGGCTCGGCTCCTCGAGCGCGACGAAGGGCGCAGGCTCGCGCTCGAGTGGGCGAGGACGGGCGACTCGACGCTGCCGGCGTCGTCCTCGACGCTGTCGGCCTTGGCGGTCGCCGCGGCGTCCTCGGGGCGCAGGTTGGCCTGCACGTCGACGCGCGCGACGGCGACCTGCGCGGCGGGCGACGACGTCTTGGCGGCGCTCGAGCCGCGCCCGCCGAGGAAGCTGAGCCAGCCGCCCTTGGCCGGCGAGGGACCGGCGCTCGGGCCGTTGCGCGGCCCGCCGCCGCCGCTCGAGACGGCTGCGGGTGCAGGGCCGCCCGTGAGGCGCGCGATGAGCGCAGGCGTCGACGCCTTGCGCAGGGCGGGCGCGCCGCCGTTCGTCGAGCCCGGCGCGGATGAACCGTCGCCGCGCCCGAGCCCCGACGCGAGGGTGCGGATCGAGGCGCTGATGGACGGCGCGCGCGCTCGTGGGACGGGCGTCTTGGAGCGGCCGACCGACTCGTCAGCGCCGACCTTGCGCTTGGGCGTCTCGCGCCCGGACCGTCGCCCTCGGTCGTCGTCCGAGTCCTCGGCGATCGAGGCGTGGCGCACCGACGACGACGACGTGGTCGAGACAGACCCGGCGCGGTGTCGAGAGCCGGCGAGCGAGCTGCGCCGCGAGTGGCCCGCGCCGGATGCGCCGGGCGCGCCAATGCCGAGCGCCGCACCCGCCGAGCGCTTGCGCCGCCCGACCCTGCTGCGCGCCTCGTCCTCGCCCTCGTCCGTCTCGCCCATCTCAGCGAGACGCTCCTCGTCCCTCGCCCGCCGCGCCAACCTCCTCCGCTCGTCCTCGTCCGCCTCGCTCTCCGCGACGCTCCTCCCCCACCCGCCCTCGCCCGCGCTCGCGCCGCTCCCGCCGCTCGTCCCGCTCGTCGTCGCGCCGCTCTCGCGCTCGTCGGCCCACCCGCCCGAGCCGATCGCGCCCGCGCCCGCCGCGGCGAGCTCGGCCGGGTCGCGCGCGCCGAGCGCGAGCGCGTCGTACCGCTCGCGGCGCAGCTGGCGCCGCGCGAGCTCGTCGAGGTAGCCCTCGCCCGCCTCGGCGCCCGCGGCCGACTCGCCGTCTGCTCCTGCCGCCGCGTCCGACGACGCTGCGACGCTGCCGACGCCGGCGCCGGCGCCGTCCGGGTGCTCGAGCCGGAGCAGCGGCAGCGCGATCGGGACGCGCTCGGTGACGCCCTGGCTCATGAGCTCGTAGCACCGTGCGCGCGGCATGAAGCGGTCGACGCGGTGCGGCTTGTCGATCTGGGTCCCGAAAAAGTGCGGGAACACGAACATGGGCTCGTGGTAGTACAGCGACGTCTCGAGGACGCCGCCGCCGGCGTCGCCGCCTGGGCGTGCGAGGGATGCGGTTGGTGCGTTGAGGGCGGGGGCGGCGGAAGAGATGGACGAGGGCGTGGCGGGAAAGGGCGAGGCGGCTGTGCCGCTCTGGCCTCGGGCGTGCTGCGCGGCGGTCGCGGTCGACGACGAGCGCGGCGGCGGCGGGTCAAAGTAGAGCGGGTCGCGCTGGTCGTCGGGGACCTGGATGGGCGCGATTCGGCTCGAGGCGACGGCGGCGGCGGCGGCCGAGTCGGACCTGGCGTCGGCCATGGTCGGCGCGCGCGGGTCGCGCAGCGGCGGCGATGCCGGGAAGGCGTGCTGTTGCCGCAGAGACGACGGGCGGAACGCGCCCGACGCCGTTGCCGAGGCCGGGAAGCGGTGGTGCGCGCCGACGGGCGAGCGGGCCGACGACGAGTAGAACGACATGCCGAGCGGGTGCGTCGTGCCCGTCGTCGCGACCGACTCGCCGGCGCGCACGGCGGCGAGGGCGACGCTCGAGTCGTTGACGGCGATGGCGAGCTCTGCCGCGCTCGGGTCGGGCGAGCGGAACTGGAAGAGCGGGATCGTGTGGAGGGGCATCTTGCTGAGGCTGACGAGGTCGAGGCCGCAGCCGTGGAAGAGCATGCGCTCGGTCGTGAGCCGCAACAGGCTCTTCTCGACCTGGTAGAACGTCGTGCCCGCCGTGAGGACGACGATCTCCTGGCCCGTGCGCTGCAGGTCGCGGTCGATCCAGTGCTCCTCGAACGAGTTGAGCGCGAGGTTGGTCGCCTCGAGGACGGGCGACTCGTGCGCGTGGGCGAGGCGGCCCGAGAGGCGCTCCGAGCCGTCGGGCCGGGTGCGCAGGAGGACGGTCGACTGCCACCGGCGCAGGTCGAGCGCGACTTGGTGGATGATCGAGCTGGGCGGGGAGGGCGTAACGTCGACGACGACCTGTGGGCGCGTGCTCGAACGTCAGTCGAGCGTCGAGGAAAAGATGGCAGGGAGAAGGAGCGAGAGAGCGAGCAGGACGCACCTTGTAGAAGTCGCGGTACAGGGTGCCGTCCTCGAGGCGTTGAAGCGGCGCCCGGTCCTCCTCGGCGTCGTGCTCGTCGTCGTACAGGACGCGCCCAAAGAGGACGATGCTGACGACGTGGCTCGTCGGGATGCCCTTGCTGCGCTTGTCCTCGGCCTCGGTGCTCATCCTGCCCGAGTAGTGGCTCCAGAGTTCGTGGAGGAACAGCTCGCACTTTTCGAGGAGCGAGCTGCCGTCCTCCTCAAACTGCCACAGCTCTTGCGACACCTCGACAAAGATGTAGGCGCGCGCCGACTCGGACCGGAACACGAACTTGGTGTCGTCGGTGATGTACGCCGCCTCGAGGCGCATGTTCTTGGCGTGCGACGACGACGGCGACGAGGATGAGCCGCGCTTGGTCGACGCTGCCGAGCCGCCCGGGGTGGCCGACCACATGTCGCCGACGCGCAGGCGGGCGCCCGAGCCGGGGAGGGCGACGCGCTGGCCGACGTGGAGCACCTTGTCGGTGAGGGCGAGCGACAGGGCAAAGCCGTCCGGGCGCGACAGGTACAGGTTGTTGAAGTAGAGCTCGACGTGCGAGGCGCACAGGCGCGCTGGAGGCGGTGACGGGATCTGCGGGCGCGAGGAGAGCGGGTAAGTGGGGGGGGGGGGACCGAGGAGGAGGGGGGAGGGTGAGCGAGAGCGAGAGCCGGGGCGGACGCACGAGGGACAGCTCGACCTCGATGCGGTTCTTGACCCAGCTGAAGCCCTGCGCGACGACGGGGCTGACGGTGACCTGGGCCTTGCCCCTGCGCCTCGCGGCGAGCCCGGCCGGACCGTCGCTGGCGGCTGCGGCGGCGAGCTCGTCGAGGTCGGGCGTCTTGTCGACCTTGAAGAGGAGCGGGCGGTCCTTGGCCTTGCCCTTGCTGCCCGGGCGCAGGACGGGGCGGATGGCGATGAGGTCGCCCGCGACCGTGTCGGGAGGGAACGACGAGGGGTGGATGGCGACGTCGGTGGTTGCGGTCGTGTCGACGTGCAGCTCGATGGGGGGCATGGCTCGGGGGCGCACTCGTGCAGCCTGTGCACTGCTCTGGGTCGTGCGAGCCGGGTGAGCGAGAGACCAAGCCGCGAGCGAGCGAGCCGTCGGCGCTCTCGCTCAACTCGCTCTCGCAGGGCGCAGGTTAGACGAGCTCGTCTGGCGTTTCATGCAGTAGCAAAGCGGCTCCACAAGTGCCCTGTCCCGCTCGAGAGCGTTGCTGCAGGCGAGGTCTCATCGCCGAAGCGGTCGACCGTTTGACCGGCGCCCGCTCTCCCCCTCCCACCCTCCTCACCCACCCCCGAGTGCCCGCGCAGCCATGAGCCGTGACCGCCTTCGTGAAGCACGCGTGCGTCCCCTCTCTCCCAGTCGCGCGCTGCGCCTCGTGCGAGGCCGGGTCACACACCCTCCCACGCGCCGGACCCTCGCTGACCTCCCTCGCACCCCGTCTCCCCTGGGCCCCCTTGCACGCAGTCGCAGCAGCAGCAGGGCTACGGCAACAACCCGGCGTACGGCCAGCAGCAGCAGCAGCAGGGCGCGTTCGCCGGCGGTGGGTACGGCCAGGAGCCGCAGTACGCCAGGTGCGCACCGCCTCTCCCCCCCCTCGCTCCCTCTCCCCTCACAGCGTCTCGAGCTGATCGACCGTGTCCTGTACGCAGCAACAGCGGGTACGGTGCGCCCCAGCAGGGCTACGCCGCCCCGCCGCAGCAGCAGCAGTACTCGGCGGCCCCTCCTCCGCCGGTCGGGTACGCTCAGCCTCAGCAGCAGCAGCAGTACAACCAGTACCCGCCCGCCGGCGGCAACGCCTACGCCATGCAGCCCATGAACGGCGGCTCGGGCAGCCTCATCGGGTCCGACCTCGGTCCGTTCTTCGCCGAGGTGCGTGGCCTCGCTCCCTCAGTTGAGCGACCGGCTCTCAGCCTCGGCATCGCTGACTCTCGCCCGACGTTGCTCGTGCGCAGGTCGAGTCGATCCAGGACGAGATTAAGCAGCTCCAGTACAACATCAACCACGTCTCGGAGCTCCACTCGCGCCGCCTCGCGTCGACCGACGACCAGACCCAGTCGGCCACCGCCGCCCAGCTCACGCAGCTGACGAATCAGACGACGGGGCTCACCAACTCGATCCGGAACCGCATCACCAAGCTCAACGACATCAACAAGAAGAGCCCGCAGGGCGACCCCAACTTTGCGACGCGCAAGCTCCAGATCGGCAACCTCCAGAACGGCTTCAAGCGCGCCCTCGAGGAGTACAACCTCGTCGAGAAGCGCAGCCGCGAGAAGTACCGCGACCGCATGGCCCGCCAGATCAAGATCGGTGCGTCCTCTTCCCCACTCAAGCGCTCGTCGTCGACGTCGTCGGCGTCGGCGTCGTGCTCGCTCGGCCCCCTCGAGCTCGGCGGGGCGCTGACTCTTCGCCCCTCCTCCCTTGCAGTCAAGCCCGACGCGACCGACGACGAGATCAAGGCGGCATGGGAGGACTCGCAGGGCGGCGCGCAGATCTTCTCGCAGGCGGTCCGTCCACTCTCTCTCGCTCGCTGCGTCGTCCTCCTCGCCCTCGCTGACCTGCGCCTCCCTCCTCCGCCGCGCGCAGCTCATGACGTCGCGGACGTCGGGCGCCCGTGCGGCGTTCGCCGAGGTCCAGTCGCGCAACCAGGACCTGCGCAAGATCGAGGAGACGATTACCGAGCTCGCTCAGATGATGCAGGACGTGCGTCGCTCTCCCTCGTCCTTCTGCTTCGCGCGCCTCGACTCGAGGCGCAGTCGCTGATGCGGCTTGCCGGTGTGGTACACAGATGGCGACGCTCGTGCTCGAGCAGGACGAGTCGGTGCGCATGATCGAGACGCAGGCCGTCCAGGTCAACACGGACGTCGAGCAGGGCCTCGACCAGACCAAGAAGGCCGTCAAGTCGGCCCGCGCCGCGCGCCGCAAGCGGTGGATCTGCTTCTTCATCCTGCTCATGTGCGTCCCTCGCCCTCTCGCTCGTCGTCTCGGACTGGCTCGGTCGTGGTCGTTGAGCGCGGCGCTGACTCTTGCCCTTCCTCCCGCTCGCGCAGCATCATCATCGGTGCGTCCCCTCGCTCCTCTCGAGTACGACGAGCGCACAGGCTGACCCTCGTTCCCTGCGCGCAGTCGTCGTCGTCGTCGTCGTCGTCGAGGTGCTCAAGAACCAGGTGCGTCCCCCCTCTTGCTCTCCTCGTCTCGTCGCTCCTCTCTGCGAGGGCGACCCCTGCGCCCAGCGCTGACACCTCTCGTGGACGTCGTACTGACCTGTAGGGCAAACTCTAATCGGGCAACGCCGTGCAGAACAAGGCGTGAAACGGTCCCTCCTCGTCGTCGTCGCCCTGGTCTCGCCTCGCAAACTCGCGCCTCCTCGTCCCTCGTTCAGCTTCTCCCCACCCCCAGATACCACAGACGCTCTCTCTCTCTCTCTCTCTCTCTCTCTCTCCACATCCTCTCTGCCGACCCCTCCCTACCCTCGTTTGGCACTCCCCGCTCAGCTCGAATCGCGTCCCTCTCTCCTCTCTCACTCTATAGTTCTTGCCCGGTCTTCCTTGGTGTAATCACAAGCTGCCACCAACTACGAGCGTGCCTGTGCAGCCGAGAGACCACAGTCGCCAAGCCTGACACGCTCGCTCGCCCGCGTTCCCGGCCGCGGCGCGCGAGGTCGTTCTCATCACCTCTTCGTCCCTCACCCTCGCCCCTGCTCGACCGACCAGCTGCAGAGATGATGGGCTTGCGACTGCTCAGCGCGTGTGCTGCGCTCCTCCTCGCCTCTGTCGCCCAGGCGGCCGCGGCAGCACCAGCTCCCCCGCCCGACCTGTCCGTCCGAGTCGCGTCGTCGTCGGCGTTCGACCTCGTCTCGCGCTACCTGTGCGTCCCCTCTGTCCTGTCACGAGTGCTCCTAGGCAGCGACTGACTCGCTCCCACGCCCGCAGCGAGGGGGTCCACACCCAGCGCCCCGACGCCTTCTTCCCCTTCCTCCACACCCTCACCGAGTACCGCATGCGCCCGCCGCGCACGACCTTCTCCGACCCGGTCTTCGCCGAGCCGGCCCCCGGGCTCGACGGCAAGAAGCGCAAGGGCAAGTACAGCGACCACAACCCGGTCTTTACGCGCCACGCCCTCGCCAACGAGACGCTCATGGCGCTCGAGGCGACCCTGCCGCGCGTCGACCAGTGGAAGCAGCGCGTGCGCGGCCGGTACGGCGACATGCACCTCGCGCTCGTCGCGCAGGACAGCCACCCGACGCTCGAGGCCATGCGCGACGTGTGGCAGCAGCGCGAGCGCGACGTCGCGCAGCCCGAGTCGCCCAAGGGCGAGTGCCAGAGCTGGGCCGACGTCGGCGGCAAGAAGGTGTGCGCCATGGACGAGTTCTGGGTTGCGCTCGGGCGCAAGCAGGCCATCGAGCAGGGCCCGGTCCGCATCGACGGGTGCGTCCCTCTCGCTCCTCCCTTTCCTCTCGCTCTTAAGCGCACGAGCTGACACGCCCCATGAGCCTGCTCGCAGCGACTCGCCCGCGACGTACGACTTCGACCACTTCCTCCCCGCCGACCTCGACGAGTCGCTCCCGCTCGTCGTCCTGTACGCCGCCGCGACCGACGAGAGCCTCCCCGCGCTCTTCGAGGGCCTGTACTCGCTCGCCGCGCGCCCGCGGTCGCGCATCCAGCTCGCGCTGCGGTGGAAGCCCGACACGGCCGTCGAGCGCGAGGCGTACGTGCCCGACTTTGCCGTCGAGGCCGTCATCAAGGACGGGTTCGAGCCGGCCGAGGTCAAGGACGTCGCCGGTGCGTTCCTCCCTCTCGTCCCGCTCTCGCTCTCTCTCTCTCCTGCGTGCTCCGCTGACGAACCGCTCGACGTGCGCAGACTTTGCCAACCGCGCCGCGTCGTACATCCTCGGCGCCAAGGACCAGCTCGCCGCCCTGAACGAGGTCGCCTCGACGCTCCCGCTCGTCGCCGACGCCGTCTCGAGCACGAAGCGCCGCGGCAGCCTTGCCAAGTCGTCGACCCTCGCCGAGCGCATCACGCTCAACGGCATCCCGATCTCGCCCGCCGACATCACGCACGCCGACCTCCTCGCCCTCATGCAGTCGGAGCGCAAGATCCTGCAGGACCTGCACTTCGTCGCCGCCTCGGTCCTCCACGAGGAAGTCGCGCGCGACATCGTCCTCGCGGCCAACCTGACGCTCGAGCAGCCGCGCAAGTCGGCCAACAGCCTCGCGATCCCGACCGTCGACAAGCCGCTCGCGTTCGTCAACCTCGCCGAGGCGTTCAAGGACCTCCCCAGGCGCTTCTACCGCGCGTCGTTCCTCGAGGGCGTCGCCGAGGAGAACGAGGAGGGCGACCCGCCGGCCATCTCGACGTTCTGGGTCGTCGCCGACCTCGACTCGGACGAGGGTCGCACGCTCGTCACGAACGCGCTCCGCTACGCCGTGCGTCGCTCCCTTCCTCTCCTTCTCTCTCTTTCTCTCTCTCTCGCAGCTGCGTGCTGACGCTGGGTCCCTCCTGCAGGACACGACGGGCGAGATCCGCTTCTCGTTCGTGCACAACCCTGCGACCCCGACCTCGTCGCCCGACCGCTTCGCCCTCTCGTCGCTCATCGCGAGCCTCACCCTCAGCAACGAGCTCCCCGAGGCGTACCCGCAGGAGCTGATCGACTTCCTCGAGCTCAACGCGAGCGACGAGCACCCGCCGCGCCGCAAGCTGAGCGACCAGTGGACGGCCGAGAACCCGATGACGCCGTTCGTCGAGAAGGGCATCACGGGCGAGGCGGCGCACAACGTCACGACGTACTGGAAGGGCGTCGCGCCGTTCGCTGAGCGCGTCGGCGTCCAGCCGGGCGAGGCGGCCGTCATCCTCAACGGTCGGGTGCGTCCCCCCTCTCCCTCGCCCTCCTTCTGCTTCGTCCGTGCGGCTCCCTGACGCCGACTCGCTGCGCGCAGATCGTCCACCTCGCCGACAAGGTCTTTGCGACGGGCAGCTTCCAGGCGCTGCACCAATACGAGCTCAAGCGCCGCATCAAGCCCGTGCACGACGCGTGCGTCCCGCACTACCCGGAGCAGGTCGCCGTCGACCGCCGCCTCCAGGCCGACATGGTCGCCATCGCGACGTCGGTCGCTGCGGGCTCGGCCGGCATCAAGCGCATGGCGACCCCGCAGGGCGACGCCGTCAAGGGCCTCGCGTGCGTCCTCCTCTCTCCGCTTCTCCTGACTCGGTGAGCCTTGTCGCGGCTGGCTGACGCTCGACCACTCGCAGCTCGATCACGCACGGCAACCGCGACCGCGCCATGTACGAGTTCGTCGCCGTTCTCGACCCGCTCGGCCCGCTCGCGCGCCAAGTCGCCCCCTTCCTCCTCGGCCTGCGCTCCCACACCCTCGTCTCGTACCGCATCTTCCTCCTCCCCGCCTCGGCGCACACGACCGTCGACCTCACGACGCTCTCGGGCCGCTCGTTCCCGGCCAAGGTCCAGTTCGGCGAGGACCAGCACGAGCGCGCGCCGTCGGTCGACTTTGCCGGCCTCCCCGAGGGCGCCGTCGTCGACATCAAGGCGTTCGTGCCGCAGACGCGCGAGGAGTTCTCGGGTCCGGGCGGCAAGGGCGGCGAGAGCGTCAGGATCGGCGGAGGCGGCGAGGAGGGCAAGCCGCAGGTCGTCGTCTTCACGAGCGCCGGCGAGGAGAAGGAGGTCGAGGAGGTCGAGGAGAAGGCGCAGCACGTCCGCGACGAGCTCTAGAGCATTCCCCTTCCCATTCAGCATCAGTATCAAGGTCCGTCATTGCATCGCAGCGGGCTGTTGCCCGCGTCGTCGTCGTCGTCGAGAGAAGCGCCTCCCGCTTGGACCTCGTCCTCGCCATCCGCTTCCTGCGCTACAGGAGCGCATGGCTGCTTGCAAGGAGCTCAGGGAGACGCCCTCTGGCCGCAGCCCTTTCTCTCTTCCCCTCGAGCGTCGCAGGAGCTTCTCCCCTGAGCTGCGTCGGATCACCTTTGACCTTGTCGCTCCACCCCGCTCGCTCAGGATGGCTCGCTCTTGCTCTGCATCGCTACTCAAAGACTCTGTGCGCCATGGCAGCTGTGTGCGTCCCTCCCGCGAGCTGTCCTCGTCGCTCCCTGCGGCTCATCGCTGACGTCGACCTCTCCTCCTGCAGCCCGCTCTCATGCAAGCTCACGGTCAAGACTAGCTTGCCGGCAAGCTTCTCTGGCGTCGTCGAGATCGAGTGCGTCCCTCTCCTGCCCTCCCGCGCGACCCTGGATCCAAGCTGACCCCCTTCTCCTCCTCCCCGCAGGCTCGACCTCCGGGAACCAGCTTCCTCGCTCGCCCTGAATGTAGCTGCGCCGCTCAAACTGCTCGGTGGCGTACTCGTCACGGGCAGAACACGCTACCCGGTCCAGTCAGTCGAGGTGGACGACCAAGACGAGCTCGCGACGCTGCGCTTCTCCGAGCCTGTGCCGGCGGGCCGGGCGGTTCTCGCACTGCGGTGGGACGGCAGGCTCGACGAGGGAGGTCTGCAAGGTGCGTTTCATCCCGCGCGCCTTCGACGAGTGCGTGCGCTGATGGCCCGACCTGTGCGCAGGCTTCTACCGCATCGCCTGTCCGCCTTCCGGCGCTCAACCGCTCGAGTACTACGCCGTGACGCAGTTCCAGCCTACAAGCGCGCGCAAAGCATTTGTGCGTCCCCTTTCGCCCATTGCGAGTCGCGCTCGCCCTGACTCTCGCACCCGAGCAGCCCTGTTTCGACCACCCGGCCAAGAAGGCGACCTTCACCATCGCCCTCATCAGCCCTGTCGGCCTCAACTCGCTCTCCAACACGCCCGAGGCCTCTCGCCGGCCATCTTCGGGCGCGTTCGAGCCCACCGGCGCTGCGACCGCCGCTTTCCTCGCGGGCGAGGAGGGCAAGCTCGCCGACGAGGTGGACGAGACGGCGAGCGAGACGGCCGAGTGGGAGCTCGTCACGTTCAAGGAGACGCCGCCGATGTCGACGTACCTCGTGTGCTGGGCTGTCGGCCGCTTCGAGTGCGTTCCCTCCCTCGCCGTCGTTCCTCGAGACGATCCATGCCTGATGCCTCGCTCCCTCAGCTCGACTGCGTCGTCCTACATCTCGCCCCTCACCGGCGAGCAGGTACCGCTCACGGCCTACGCCGCCAAGCCGTTCCAGCACATCGAGCGAGGGCAAGCTCAGCGCGCGCTCGACACGCTCGCCAAGGTCATGCCCGTCTACGAGAAGGTCCGTCTGCTCTCTCTCTTCAGCGCTCACTCTCCTTCGCACATTCGCTCACATTGCACGCACGCAGATGTTCGACCTTCCGTACGAGCTCGGCAAGCTCGACCTGCTCGTCGTCGACGACTTCGAGGCGGGCGCGATGGAGAACTGGGGGCTCGTCACGGGCCGCAAGTCGGCTTTGCTGTACGACGAGAAGGTCGGCGGCGCTGCGGCGCTGCGGCAGGTCGTCACGACCGTCTCGCACGAGGCGGCGCACATGTGGTTCGGCAACTCGACGACCTTGAGCTGGTGGGACGAGTGCGTCGCTTCTCCTCCTTCACTCTCTCCTCCTCCTCCTCTCTCCCTCTTTTGCTGACGTACTTGTTCCGCAGCTTGTGGCTCAACGAGAGCTTCGCGACGCTCGTGAGCCCCTCTTCCTCGTCTCGCTCCCTCGCTTCCCTCCTCGCCCGGCCCGCACTGACCCCGCCGACCCTCGGCGCGCAGATCGGCGAGGTCGTCGCCCTCAACGTCATCGAGCCGTCGTGGAACGTGCACTCGAGCTTCATCAAGTTCCACCGCTCGGACGCCCTTCGACTCGACGCGCTGCGCAGCTCGCACCCGATCCACGTCGTCTGCAAGCACGAGTCCGACGTCCCGCAGACCTTGTGCGTGCTCTTTACCTATCTCTGCGCTCTCCGGTCGTGCATGACCTGACTCAGTGATGCTCTGCAGCGACCACATCTCGTACGAGAAGGGCTCGGCCGTGCTCAAGATGCTCGTCGAGGTCATCGGCGAGAGCAAGTTTCTCAGCGGCACGTGCGTCCCTCTCTCGCTCTCTCACTGTCTCCTCTCGTGAGCCTCGCTGATTTCCTGCTCGCAACAGCGCGGCCTACCTCAAGGAGCACAAGCACGCGTGCGCGACGAGCCAGGACCTGTGGCGAGCGCTGTCGGCGGCGTCAGGGTTCGACGTCGAGGCGATGATGGAGACCTGGGTCGAGAAGGTGCGTGCGCTCTCGCTCTTCCTCTCTATGCGTGCAGAGAGTGCGCCGTCGCTGACGCCTCGCTCGGCAGGTCGGCTTCCCGGTCATTACGGTCAAGGAGGACGGCGAGCAGCTCAAGTTGCGGCAGAACCGCTTCTTAAGCACGGGCGACCCGAGCGTGCGTCCTGTCTCTCCTTAACGTCAACGAGCGAGCGTCGACGATGGATCTCGAGGTAGTAATGAACCCGCACCCGCAGCCCGAGGAGGACGAGACGACCTGGACGATCCCGCTCTTCGTCAAGGACGCCGCCGGCTCAAAGCCGCCGAGCGTCATCGTCATGTCGACCCGCGAGCTCGTCGTCCCCAAGCCCGGCCCGCTGTACTTCCTCAATGCCGAGTCGCGCTCGACGAGTGCGTCCTCTCGCTTCTCCTCCTGCGGCGGCTCAACTCGCTCTCGAGGCTGACGCCTCGCACTTGCTCGCAGTCCGCATCGCCTATCCCGCACCCCACGTCGCCAAGCTCGCCGCCGCCGCAAAGAGCTCGACCTCGCAGCTGCACCTGACCGACCGAGTCGGGCTCGTCGAGGATCTCCTACTCCTGTCCGAGGCCGCCTACACGTCGACCGTCCCGACTCTCGACTTCCTCGCCGCCTTTGCGCCGACTGAAACCGACTTCCTCGTCTGGGCCGAGGTCGCCTCGTCGTTCAAGCGCTTCGCCGACGCCTGGTGGGAGCGGCCGACCGAGGAGCTCGACGCCCTTCGCTCGTTCGCCCGCACGCTCTTCCGACCCATGGTCGACCGGCTCGGCCTGCAGCACGCGCCCGACGACAGCCCCGACATGCGCCGCTTCCGCGCTCTCGTCGTCGCCACCGCTGCCGCTGTCGAGGACCCCGAGTGCGTCCTCGTCTCCCTTCGACCTTCTCAAGTTGAGCCTCCCGCCGACTGACCCTGGTACCGGCCCTTGCAGCATCGTCGCATGGATCAAGCAGGCCTTCACGGGCTTCCTCTCGGGCGCTGTCGACCCGCTCGCGGCCGACCTGTTGGCGTTCGTCGCCAGCTGCGCCGTCAAGCACGGCGGGCAGGCCGAGTACGACGTGGCGCTCGCCCTCTTCGGCGCCGCACCTTCGCCGCAGCACCAGATGGCGGCCATACTCGGGTTGACGAGCACGAGGGACCCGCAGTTGCTGCAGAAGACAGCGGCGATGATGATGGACGGCTCGGCGTCGGCGCAGGACTTGCCCATCTTCCTTCACGTGCGTCTCCCTCCTCTCCTGCGTCGTCTTTCTCGAGTCGGTTGAGTGAGGTAGCGCTATGGGATGCGGTGCTGACAGCTCTCATGCCGCTCGCAGGGCCTCGCCGCCAACCCGTCCTCGCGCAGGCTCGTGTGGGCCCTCCTGCAGCAGGCCTGGCCGACGCTCGAGCAGCAGTACAAGGGCTCGATGCTCCTCGGCAAGATCGCGGCCACCGCCGTCGAGTCGTGCGTCCCCTCTCTCTCTCCTCCCGAACCCGCTCTCGTCGCCGTCGATGACGAGCTGACCTCCTCGCCTCCTCCTCCCACCGCAGCTTTTCCTCCGAGGCCGACGCCGCCGCCGTCGAGGCTTTCTTCGCCGACAAGGACACGACGGCGTACGTCCAGCCGCTGCAGCAGGCGCTCGACACGGTCCGCTCGAAGGCGCGCTGGCTCGCGAGGGAGAAGGATGCGGTCCGAGCGTGGCTCGAGAAGGAGGGGCACTTTGCGCGATCGGAGGAGGAGGCGGGCACACTCGAGCGGGACTCGGGCTTCGCAGCGTGAGCTGAGCGGGCGCTGTTGCTCAAGAGCTCGCGGCGCAAGGTTGCAGCAGGTCGGGCGAGTCGATTCAGCGGCAGCAGGCACTGTATCATCTTTCTTTTGCAAGCACGTTCTCTCGCAGCGCTGTGCAGAGCTCGTGCAGAGTTTCCTCGCAGAGAGAACGAGAGGCGCATGTTACGAAAGCTGCCACAGCTCGAATGACGCTCGAACCCCTCCTGCGCTCGTCCGCCTCGCCGTGTCTTCTCCTTCTCCCTCGCCCTCGCCCGCCTCGTCTGCGTCGTCGTCGCTCTCACTGCCCTCCCCTCCTGCGCCTCGGCCGCTCGTCGAGTCTTGGCCGAACTTGCGCGTGCCCGACGCCGTGAGCAGGAGCGGGAGGTACGGGTGGACGAGTGTCGCGCCGAGGGGTTCTGCTCGAGGGGCAAGAGGCCGTCAGCCTCGACTCGTGTGCATGCCGAACGACGCGAAGGAGAATAGAGAGGGCGAGACGGACCTGAGGAGAGGGAGAGCGACGTCACGGGCTCGAGGTCGTCCGGGAGCGGCTGCGCGCTGAAGATCGAGACGGTGCCGTCCTGCGCGTGCAGTCCGAGTCAGGGCCTCGCGCAGGACAGGATGAGAGAGACGGAGCAGAGACGCACCTGGTCCCCCGCAGCGAGCCACGTCCCCGTCGGGTCAATGTCGAACCCGAGGCGCTGGTTCGTGCGCCCGCCGCGCCTGAGCCGGCCGCTGCTGCTCGTCCGGGACGTGTTGCGCAGGTCCCACACGTCGAGGTGCGACGACTGGCGCGAGGCGGCGAAGAGGAGGTGGGGCGAGAGCGGGTGGAAGAGGAGCTGCGCGGCGAGAGGGGAGGGGGCGAGTCAGCGAGGGGCTCGTGCGCAGGGTCGGGACGAAGGGTGAAGGAGCGCACCTTGGTGACACCGCCTCGCTGGGTCGGGATGAGCAAGTCGATGAGCGGTGAGTGCGCCGACGGGTCGTACAGGCCGACCGAGCCGGAGAAGGAGCCGGCCGCGAGGCAGCTCGAGCCGGTCGAAGGATCTGGACCCGAGAAGGCGAGCGACGAGATGATGCCTGCGTGAGAGAATGTCAGACGACCTTGTTCGAGAGGATGATCAGGAGCGGCGGGTCGGACGCACCCTTCTGGCCGTCTCGCGAGCTCCTCGTGCGCGTCGTCTTGAGGCGGTACCCCTCGTCGCCCGGCCGCCCGACGTCAAAGATCTCGATGGCGTTGTCGAAGCCGCAGTACAAGCTGTTGCGGGTACGAGTCAGGATCTGCGAGCCCACGCGCAGCTGCACGAGCGGGCGAAACGGTGCTCACCTGGTACCGTCGGGCGAGAAGGACATGCTGTGCGGCGCGACGAAGCGCTCAGTGTGGTCGATGATCGGGTAGCTCGCACGTACCTGTCGCAGAAGATTGTCAGCCGGCCGTCGAGGCAACAGAAGCGCGCCCATGAGAAGGAGAGGGAGCGTACCCGCTGGTCGTTGCCGTCGAGGAGGTGCACTGGATGGTCCTTGACGGCCGCCGCAAAGCTGAACATGGCCGGGTCGCCGATCGACGCTCCAGGGTACCACGCCGTCGAGAGGAGTGAGTCGGACGGCAGGTGCGTCCATGCTGCGTCGAGAGTGACGGCCGAGGTCGAGGCGGTCGGTGCGGCTTCGAGGGCGGATGCGGGCCTGTGAGTGAGAACAAGTCAGCCGCAAACCTTCACAGCAAGCTAGGGGAAGGGACGCACAAGGCATAAAGGCTCAGGGAGCGGTCCTCGGCCGTCGCAAGAGCGCAAGAGCCGTCGGGGCAGCTGTCGGTGAGGAGAGAGGAGCGAGTGAGCGGCGATGAGCGTTACAAGAGCAGGCTGGGCGGCAGGACACACAGTTGCACATCGCGGAAGAAGGCGTCGGCGTTCTCCTTGCCATGGTTGGGAGCAGCAGCGGCCGCGAACCGAGTCGGCGGGGACGAGAAGGACAGGGTCGC
>Ga0308170_10001790_pt1 | contig 19441 bp, 14 predicted proteins | sample PhyBR2_2_FD_202136 | JGI IMG/M metagenome (GOLD analysis project Ga0308170, IMG submission 202136) | Phyllosphere microbial communities from UC Gill Tract Community Farm, Albany, California, United States - DLSLSB.R2 | ecosystem: Host-associated > Plants > Phyllosphere > Unclassified | place...
CTCGAAGGCTTCTTCACGCGCCTGAACCATCTGCTGCGCGACCAGCACGCCGAAATCCTCGTCACGCGCACGACGGCGCTGCCGGTGCCATTCGACTTCGACGACATACCGACCTGCGAGCAGCTTGCGATTTCTGTGCGCTTCACGGTCAGCATCAAGATCGAGAACGTTCCGGCCTTTGCGCGCCACTTCATGACCACGCCCGGCACCATCGGCACGCCCGAGTTGCGCGAACTGCTCGCGCATCCGGTGCGCCAGCTGGCACTGGAATTCATCGGCGCGCGCTCGATCCGCGAGATGGCCGCTGGCGGCGCGCTGCGCGAAGAACTCGACGAACGCCTGCAGGGCGGTCTCAAGCTCCTGCTGGCCGACTATGGCCTGGCCGTGACGAGCGTGCAGACGGTGGAGCTGCGCCACGACAAGTACGACGCCAACCGGGCGCGCGTGGGCAGCATGTGGCTGGCGGCCGACGAGCAGCACGTGCAACTGGCGCACAAGCGCCACCTGGACGAGCTGTACACGGCCGAAGAATGGCAGGGCATCAAGCGCAGCGAAGAAGAGGCGCGCCTGCGCATCCGGCGCGCCGAGCTGCGCCAGGACGATGCCATCGCGCGCGCCGAGATGTCGCTGCAGGGCGCCGACCGCGCACACGGTGTGCGTGCACGCCAGATCGAACTGTATGGCCGCATCCTCGAAGCCACCTCGCGCGAGCAGGCAATGGCGCAGGGCGCTGGCCAGGTGCTGGCCGAACTGCAGCACGAGGCCGCGCAAAAAGGGGCGCAGCGCGCCGACGAAGCGGCGCAGTGGCAGCACCTGCGCGCGCTGGCCGGCGTGCACATGCGGGCTGAAGTCGCCAGCGCCCAGCAGGAAGCGCAGCATGCGCGCCAGTCGGCGCAGCAGCGCTTCTCGCAGCAGTTGCTGCAGCAGCAGATCCGCCACAAGATCGACCAGGCGCGCCTGATCGAGGACGCGACGCGCCAGCGTGACGAACTGATTCGCCTGCGCGAGAGCGAAGCCGAAGCGGCGCGCCGCATGCGTGACATCGACGAAGCCGAGTACCAGGCGCGCTACCAGGCCCTGAAGCTGGCCAACGATGCGCGCCTGCGCGAGGCCGGCCGCACGCAGGAATGGGAAGACGAACAGGCGCGCCAGCGCATCGAGGGTGCCCGGCGCGGCGCCGGCAAGCTCGATGCCGAGGCCCAGCAGGACAAACTGCAGCGCACGATCGAGCTCGAAGCATTGCAGGCGCGCTCGCTGCAGGACGTGACGCTGCATGCCGACGAACGCCGCGCCGGTCTGGGCGAAGCCGCCCGCGCGGGCGAGCGGGCACACGAAATCGCGCTTGCACGGTTGGCGATGGAGCGCGCCGCGGCGCTGGGCGCGATGGACGACACGGCCAAGCTGGCCCTGGCCGACGCCGCCAATGCGGTCGTGCTGGCCGATTACCTGAAAACACGCGTGCATGCCGACATGGATGCCGACCAGTTGACAGCACTGGCCGGCGTCGCCGGCGCCGGCAAGGTCGAGCCGGGCGAAGCAGCGCGCGCGGCGGCGCAACTGGTGCGCGATGAACAGGCGCGGCGCGAGCACGAAGTGGACAAGGACCGGCGCCATCAGCTCGACCTGTTGACCCTTCAAAACGACGTGAACAAGGCCGCCCTGCATGCGCAGGCCGGCGTGGCGGGCGCGCGCCAGTGTGTGCGCGGCCACGCCCTGCAACGTGACGATCGCGTGTGCGCCGCCTGCGGCGGGGCGCCGTCTGCCTGATCGATCAATGCAAACAGCCATCGACAAGATCCGCGAACTGCGCGCACTGCACGACGACGGCCTGCTGAGTCGGCAAGAGTTCGAGCTGCGCAAGAATGCGATCCTCGACGCGGCCTACCAGCCGGGCGAGCGCCCCGCGGATCCGGATGCGCTCTACGACGCTTCTGCGCCTGCAGCCCGCCCGGGCACCGAAATCGGCCTGATGACGGGCCAGGAAATCGGTCCGCAAAACCGGCGCTACCGGCTCGAACGCCTGATCGCGCACGGCGGCATGGGCCAGGTATGGCAGGCGACCGACCTGGCCACGCACGCCGAGCTGGGACACAGCGCCCAGGTGGCGCTCAAGATCCTGCCGGCGCATGCGACATCCGCCGCCAGCCACGCCAAGCTCCTGATTCAGGAAGCCACGCGCGCGCGGCGCCTGGCGCACGAACACATCGTGCGCGTCTACGAATGGGCGCAGGACCCGGCGACATCGAGCTTTTTCCTGATCATGGAATACCTCGAAGGCGAGGACCTCGATGCCGTACTGGCGCGCGAAGGCCGCCTGCCACTGGCGCGCGTGCTGGCCTTGCTCGATCCGGTCGCCGCTGCGCTGGACTATGCGTGGGAGCGGCATCATCTGGTCCACCGCGACATCAAGCCCGGCAATGTGTTCGTCACGACCAAGGGCGACGTCAAGCTGCTCGACTTCGGGATCGCGGCGCGCGCGCGCGCCAGTGGCCCGGCGTCGCAGCTCGATGCACCGGCCACGTCCGGCACGGCCGGCTACCGCGCGCCGGAAGCCGTGATCGAAGGCCGCACACCGGAGCCCACGCTGGACGTGTATGCGGTCGCGGTCATGATCCACCAGTTGCTCACCGGCGTGCTGCCCGGCGAACCCGGCGGCACCGTGCCCGAGACGCTGGGCGCGCGCCAGTGGGAGGTGCTGCGCAGCGGCTTCGGGCGCGATCCGGCGGCGCGCCCGGCCAGCGTGCACGCGCTGCTGGCGGCGATCCGGGCGGCGGCCGGGCCGTCGGCCGTGGAACTGGCGGCGCAGGATGCCCGCGAGCGCATCGAGCAGGAACGCGTGGCGCGCGAACTGGCTGCACGGCGTGCGATCGACGCCGAGGCGGCCGCCGTCATCAAGGCGCAGCAGGACGAGCAGCGCCGCGTCCAGCTGCGCGAGCAGCAGCGGCGTGAACGGCTCGAAGCTGAACAGGCACGCCTGGCGCGCAAGGAATCCCTGCGCCAGCAATTGCTGGCCCGGCGTGACGAAGAAGTTGCCAAGACCCAGGCGGCCAAGGAAGAAGCGGCGCGCAAGGCAGCGCAACTGAAGGCTGCGGCAGCCTATCTGGCGCAGCAGAAAAAAGCACGCGAGGACGCCGCAGCGGGTAGCGCCAGTGAATCCGTCAGCCAGGAACGGGCGCCCGACGCAGCGGCGGCCGTGGCGCTGGCAGATGCGCCAACGGCGGCGGCGCCGGTCGCCGACACCGGCATCCTGCGCGACGCCTTCATCGACGGCAGCGGCAGTGGCCCGGCAATGGTCCTGATCCAGACGGGCCGCTTCCAGATGGGCTCGCCTGAGCACGAGCGCCGCATCGCGATGGCGGCCGGCTCGCAAAAGAACTGGATCGCGCGTGAAACGCCGCAGCACTGGATCGGTATCGAGCGCCCGTTTGCCATGGGCCGCTACCCGGTGACGGTGGGCGAGTGGCGCGCCTTCGCGCGGGCCAGCGCCTGGCAGCCGGCCGGTGAAGTCGACTGGGCCGCGCCCGGCTTCCCGCAAACCGACGACCATCCGGTGGTCGGCGTCACGTGGTTCGATGCGCTGCAATACGTGGCATGGCTGAGCGCAGCGACCGGCAAGCGCTATCGCTTGCCGAGCGAAGCCGAATGGGAGTACGCGTGTCGCGCCGGCACCAAGACGGCGTTCAACACGGGCGACACGATCGCCACGACGCAGGCCAATTTCGACGGCACGTTCACCTACAACGGCGGGCCGCGCGGCGAGTTCCGGCACGGCACCACGAAGGTCGATACCTTCGCACCGAACGCCTGGGGCCTGCACGACATGCACGGCAATGTCTGGGAATGGGTGCAGGACGTCGTGCACGACAATTACGACGGCGCTCCCAACGACGGCAGCGCCTGGGAAACGGGGGGCGACCAGGTGCGCCGCATCCTGCGCGGCGGCTCGTGGCTGTATAACCCGCGCTACCTGCGCTCGGCGCTGCGCAACGGCTTTTCGGCCGTGCTGTCGAACGATATCGTCGGTCTGCGCGTGGTACGCGAACTGATGTAGGCAGGACTGGAAGGCGCCGGGCGATCCGGTGTACAGTCAGGCATTACCTTTCTTTTTACAACACCTGCCATGGCCATCGCGCACCTGTTTCGATCCCACAATAAAGACCTGGGCGGCGGTTTCACCGTGCGCCGCATGTTGCCCGCTGCGGCCCGGCAATCCATCGGGCCCTTCCTGTTTTTCGATCATATGGGGCCGGTGGAAGCGCCTGCCGGCGCACGTCACGATGTGCGGCCGCACCCGCACATCGGGCTGGCCACGGTGACGTACCTGTTCGAGGGCGCGATCATGCACCGCGACAGTCTGGGCACCGAGCAGCGTATCGAACCGGGCGCCGTCAACTGGATGACGGCCGGCAGCGGCATCGTGCATTCCGAGCGCACGCCCGAGGATCTGCTCGAGCGCACGCGCCGCACGCACGGGCTGCAACTGTGGGCAGCGCTGCCGCGCGAGCACGAAGAAACGCCCGCGGCGTTCAGCCACACGCCGGCCGACCGGATTCCCGAAATTACCTTGCCGGGCGCCACGGTGCGGCTGCTGGTGGGCACTGCGTTCGGGCAGACTTCGCCCGTGCCGACCTTCAGCCAGACGCTGTATCTCGATGTGCAGCTGGCGCCCGGTGCCGCCATCGAACTGGACGACTTGCCCGATGAAACCGCGCTGTACGCGCCATTCGGCACGATCGAGATCGACGGTGAGCCGGTGCCCGCCAACACGATGGCGATGCTCGAGCCGGGGGCGGCGGTGCGGGTGAGCGCCGCTGGCGGCGCACGCTTTGTCGTGATCGGCGGCGCGCCGCTCGACGGCAAGCGCTTCATTTTCTGGAACTTCGTCTCGAGCAGCCGTGAGCGGATCGAGCAGGCAGCGCGTGACTGGGAAAACAACCGCTTCGTGCCCCTGGCAGGCGACAACGAACGCATCCCGTTGCCGCAGTGGCCGCCAACCTGGCGCCGCGACTGACCTTGCCGCGCGGCTAACGCGCGCCCGTTCGGTGCGGGCGGGCGTAATCTGGTATCACCCTGTACGTGTCAATACGAATGAGGTGATGCCATGAAAATTCCTGAACACCTGCGTGCGCCGGCGATCGTGTTCGCCCTGCAGGCAGTGCTGCTGGCAGGTGCGGCGCTGGTTTTTCTGGTGCTGGTGCCGTCGTACGGCTGATCAGGCGCTGAGGGCAGCAGCAAGCAGGCTGCGGCGGTCGACGCTGCGGCGGTCAGCGCGTGCCTCGGGATAGGCATTGGGGACAAAGCGCGCCGCCATGCCGATGCCGGGCTGTTGCACGCGATCGAGCGTGCCACTGGTAGCCAGTGGCGCGTCGCGTCCGCTTGCCCGGTCGCGTTGCCAAAAGCCGCCGTCACGGTGGAACAGCAGCGGCAGGGCGACGGCGCGCGGCATGGTCACTGGCGGCGCGCCAGCGCTGGCGCCGTTGAGTGCCGCCTGGCCAACAGGCGGCACGGCATCCGGCGCCATCAGATAAAAACACTCGGCGCGGGCGCCGGCGTCGAGCCGGTGCAGCACGACCGCGTGCGCCAGCAGCGCCGTCACCTCGAGCGTGACGATGCCCTTGATGCTGGCCGTCAGTTCGATGCGCATGCCCAGGCGCAGCTGGACCGGCATGTGCTTGCCGGGCCAGACGCCGTCGAGCAGCACGCCGTAGCGCGACACGTCTTCGATCTCGAACCCGGCGCGGCTGCGGCGGATGATGGCGTGGCGCCCCGACAGCCGGCGCGTCAGGCCACCGGGATCCATGCCCGTTTCGCCATGGTGGGCCAGCAGCACGTCGGCATCGGGTGCGTCGTGTTCGAAGCGACCGAGCGTGAATTCATCCAGCGCGAACAGGCGCACGTGGCGCTGCGTGGCCGAATCGGCTTCAGCGTGCACGAGGCACGCGCTGTCGGTCAGGCACGGGTGCGCGGCAGGCTGAGCCGGCAGATCGATCTCGATCAGGTCTTCGTCCCAGGCAATGGTGGTCATGCCCATGTCGATCTTGCCGCTGCCATTGCCGCCGTCCAGGTTCAGGTGGGCGATGGATGCATTGCGGGCGACGACGTCGATATCGATCCGGCCGCCGCCCGGTGCATTGACGCGGGCAATGCCGGCGTCGTCGGCCGTGACGCGCACGTTCTTGTGCGTCGCGAGGAAGGTCTGGTGGATTTCGCCCAGGCTCGCGTCCTGGCGCGGTACCAGGATTACCGGCGAGCAGGTCCAGGTGCGGCTGGCCTCGGGCGCATGCGCGTGGCGGCTGTGCAGCTCGATCTCGATGCGGTACTGGCCGTGCTCGAGGCCGCGCGACGAAAATTCGAGAAACAGCGGCCGCCAGTCGCCGCGCGAGGTGCGCTGGAACGCGTAGCTTTCGCCGCCGTGCAGGCGCAGCGCCGAGTGCACGAGCATGCGCACGTCGGGCGCGCAATCCATCGGCATGCCGCGCAGTTCGAGACGCAGCGCCTGGCGGCCACCGGCCGCGCGCGGATCGAACCCGCTGATGTGCAATTGCGGACGCTGCAGGCTGGGCAGTTCAGGTGCCGGCGAGGTTGCCAGGACGACCGTATCACGGCGCGTGCGCACGGCGCTGATCGTGTCGAAACTGGCCGGCAAGCCATCGACGACCGGATGCGCCGACGGCGGCAACGGCGCCGCATGTGCCTGGTAGGCAACGGCCGCTGCCTCGGGCTGGGCATGCCCGTGCGCGCACCGCACCTCGCCTGGGGCGACCCAGACGGTGCAATGCGGATGCGCGGGATTGCGGCAGCGATTCATATCAAATTGATCAGTCGATGAAGGTCGGAAGCGATATTGCAAGCTTACGCTGTTTTCAGCAGGCACGGCGCACCGAGCTCGTTGATTAACAACATTATTTTCCTGCAGCATCAAATTAATTTGTTATCTTTCCAACGTTCAATAATCCACGTTGTCGTCGTCCAGTGGCAAGGCCGTTTCGTCGGCGTGGCGCGGCCGAGGGCGCAGGACGAGCGCCGTCAGATTATCCGGCTGCAGGCCGGCCGGTGGTTCGTGCTCCATCAGCCCGAACAGGCGCTCGACGAGCGTTGCCGCAGCAGGTGCATCGGCGAGCAGCGCCGGCCAGCGCGCGACAAACGCATCCGGCTGTGCGCACGACCAGAACCCGTCGGTGGCCAGCAGATACGCGGCGTCGGCCCGTAATTGCAGCGCGCGGCGGTCGGGCAGGTGGCTCAGCCAGCATGGCAGGTTGGCAGGCGTCAGGGGGAACAGGCCGTCTGACAAGCGGGACGGATCGGCAAACGCATTGCCCAGGATGAATGCCTGGGCAATCTGCGGCGCGTGGCGGCCATGGACATCGCGCCACCATTCGGCTTCGCCAAGCCGGCCGGCCAGTGCAGCGCCAGTCGCCGGCACGTGGTCGACCGTCAGCGCCTTGGCCTGCTGCGCATCGAGTTCATACAACCGTGAGTCGCCCACGTGATACAGCAGCGGCGCAGCGCCCGGCGGCAGTTCGAGCAGCGTCAGCGTGGTACCGGGCCGGCCCGTTGCGCCGGCGCCATCGGCAAACCGCGCCTGCAGCGTCGCGTGCAGCGCATCGAGATGCGCTGTCAACCCGTCGAGCGATGTGCAGGGCGGCATGGCGAGAAGACCGGCAGCGAGCGCTTCGGCCGCTTCGCGCCCGTGACCATGGCCGCCCATCCCGTCGAGGACCGCCAGGCGGCCGTGCCCGGCGGGCCAGCCGGCAATCGTCGTGACGAGCGGCTGCTGGTCGTGCAGATGGCAGGCTCGGCCGTCGAAATCGATGAGCACGAGGTTGTCCTGGTTTTCACTGCGCATGGCGGTGCCCACGCCCACGCGGCTGGCCACGGCGACGTCGAAGGAGGGGGCAAAGCGAAAGTCGGCAAGCGTCGGTGGCATGGGCAGGGGCAAGGTGGTTTGATGACACAGAGTGATGCCACTGTACTACTGTTTGCAGGCAAGCCATGCGTCGAGCAGAGGCTGTTATTCGCTTCACTCACCGGCAATGAAACTGCAACCCGGGACAGCGGTCATGGTATGTTGACGTTTCCACCACCTTTTTTAAATCGTGCCATGGACATTCGCCCCCTCAATGCTGCTGACGTGCCGGTCCTGGCGCCGGCCATGGCCGCGCTGCTGCGCAGCCTGGCGCTGGAATTCATCGTGCACGAATCGACACCGCTCGGCGCCGCGACTTTTCTGGCTGAAAATGACGAGAACGGCATCCGCGGCTACCTGGCGCGCGGGTACGTCTGCCATGTGGCGCTCGACGGCGACCGGCTGGCCGGCTTCATCGCGATCCGCGATAACAGCCATCTGTTTCATCTGTTCGTCGGCACGGCCTGGCAGCGGCAAGGCCTCGCGCGGCGCTTGTGGCACACCGCGCGCGCTGCCGCCATCGCGCGCGGCGGGGACGGCAATTTCACGGTCAACGCATCGAACTACGCCGTGCCCGCATATGAACGGTTGGGCTTCGTGCGGGTGGCGCCGACCCAGTGCGTCAAGGGACTGTCGTTCAATCCGATGCTGCTCGGCTGGGCAGGGGATTGAACTGGTTGGGCCGTCGTCGCGCAAGCGCCAGGTGACACGCTGTGCACTTTCAGTATATATTGCCGCGCGACAAAAGTTTTCGTTTTGGCAGCAGGTTACAATGGCGGTCGCTCCGTACCGATCGGGCCTGAGCGGCGCATTGGTGCGCCGTGCTCGAAGAGTTTTGATGATGATGACCCTGAATAACCTGATCCGCGAACTTCCTGCAAACGTCCCGGCCGGGGCGGCGCGGGGGACATGGGCATGAGCGCGACAGCGTCGTCGATGCCTTCCATCTCGCGCGCGTTCGGCAAGACCCTGATGACCACCATGGGCATGACCGTGGTGGGCTTCATCTCCTCCGTGATTACCGCCCGCATCTTGGGCCCGGAAGGGCGCGGCCTGCTGTCGGCGGCCATCCTGATCTGCTCGCTTTCTGCCGGTGTCGCGCAGTGCGGCATGGGCAGCAGCTATCTGTATCACTTTGGCGCGGCGCGGCAGTTTCCGTATCTGCGCTTCTTTCTTCTGTCGCTGCTGAGTATCAGCATCTTCGCCGTTGCACTGGCGGCGGCCGGTCTGCAATTGAGCGATGCGGTGCAGCTGCACCGGTTCATGTGGCTGGTGCTGGCGTTCGCCGCATTCATGGCGAGCCAGATGTATATCTTCACGCTCACGCAGCTGCATTCGGATCTCCATTTCTTCAACATCCTGCGATTTACCCAGGTGTTCGGCAATCTGGTCCTGATGCTGCCGCTGGTGCTGTGGTTCGACGTGGTGACGTTCGAACAGATCCTGGCCACGCAGTTGCTGATGCTGGTCGGTGTCACGACCATGGGGCTGTGGTGGGCGCGCAAGCACCGGATCTGGCAACTGAACACCGAGGTCAAGGCGCCGGTGCAACCTTGGGGCGTCTTGCGCTATGGTTTTCACCAGCAGGGCATTGGTTTGCTGAGCCTGTTTCTGGTCAATTTCGACAAGCTGTTTTTGCTCAATCGCGGCACGATCCGCGAATACGGCTTTTACGCGCTTGCATTCACGACGTCGCGCCTGATCGGCGCGGTGCAGGAATCGGCCTCGGTCGCGCTGTTTTCGCGCTTTGCCGGCCGGGACGAGCAAGCCCTGAGCCAGGCCGTGCGCACCACGTTCCGCGTGACGTTCATGCCGCTGATGATACTGGCCGCACTTGGCGCCGCGCTGTCACCCTGGCTGCTAAATCTGGTGTATGGCAAGTCGTTTGCGGCGATGACGATGCCGTTTGCCATTCTGTTGTTCGAATGCGTGATTGGCGGGGCCAGCTGGACGCTGGCACAACGTTTCACCGCTGCCGGGCAACCGGGCCTGGTGCTGGCGCGCCAGATCATCGCCGTGGTTCCCGTGCTGATCGCGATTCCGTTTCTGCCGCAGGAAAATACCTATGTCTGGCTGGCCGGGTTGATGCTGGCGGGGGCGTGTTTGCGCCTGATCACGACGATCATCCTGGGGGTGCGCCGGCTCAAGGAGCCGATGCCCGACTTCATCCCGACCCGCAGCGACATTGCCCTGTTGCGCCGGCTGCTGACGCGCGCCAAGTAAAGCATTTTTGGGGAGTAGCCTTGAATAACCATCGTTCGATGATGCTGGATCTGCAAAACAAGCATGACACGATTCATGATTTGCTCAAGGGCAGAGACTTTCATTACATCGATATTCCGATGCACGACAACATCGGCGATTTGCTGATCATGCAGGGCACGCTGGCGTTCTTCAAAAAGAAGGGCCTGTCTCCGCGGACGATATCGACGTCCTGGGCGTTCGATCCGTCATGGGTCAAGCCGGCCGATATCCTGGTGTTTCACGGTGGTGGCAATTTCGGCGACCTCTATGCGAACATCAACGAGATACGCGAACAGATCATCACGCGCTTCCCGAACAACCGCATCGTGATGCTGCCGCAAACCGTGTTCTTCACGAGCGAGGTGACGCGTGACCGGTCGGTTGCCGTGTTTCGCCGCCATCCCGATGTCCATATCTTTGTGCGGGACAAAGCCTCGCAGCGTATTGCGAACCTGTTTTCCGGACACGTGTACCTGGCGCCGGACATGGCGCACCAGTTGTATCCCATCGCCAGCGCTGGGGGCGGCGGCGGCGGCGGCGGCGCCGGCGTGCTGCGCATCGAGCGCGTCGACACGGAAAAACCCGTCGTGCCGGCGTCGCTCAAGGATGCGCGGTTCGACACCCGTACCGACTGGATCGAGGTCGTGGGCAAGGAAAAGCGACTGATCGACTTTGCCTGGCGCATTCAGGCCGCCTTCATCAAGCGCGGCTGGCAAACCTGCAAGAAGCTGATCGGGCCGTGGTACTGGATCCCGGTCGCGCAGCGTTTTTCGTCCCGCGCCGTGGCGCTGTTTGCGCGCCACGAGCATATCGTCACTGACCGCCTGCACGGCCATATCCTGGCGTGCCTGATGGACAAGCCACACACCGTGATCGACAACAGTTACGGCAAGAATTCCACGTACATCGACGAATGGACGGCGCACAGCGACCTGGTGCGACTGGTGAAGGTATGACCGCATGCCCGCTTTTTTTCGAAGGATAGTAACCCCATGACCACCTCCGCCCCGACGGTCCTGATCGTCGACGATGAAGCCAAGAGCCGCGACCGGCTGGCCGACCTGCTGGCGCCCGGAGGCTATGAAACGACGAGCGCCGCCAGCGGCGAAGAAGCGCTGTCCTCGGTCGCCTCCGACGCGCCCGACCTGATCCTGATCGCGCAGTCGATGACGGGCATCGACGGCTGCCAGGTCGCCAGCATCCTGAAGGCCGATCCGGCCACCGAGAACATCCCGATCATCATGGTCACCGGCGACGAAGACATCGGCACGCGCCAGGCCGGGCTGGCGGCAGGGGCCGAGGAATTCCTGAGCAAACCGGTCGATCCGACGGAGCTCGGACTGCGGGTGCGCAATCTGCTGCGCCTGAAGGACATGGGCGACCTGGAAGACCAGGTTGTCGTGCTGGAACAGAAAATCGCTGCCCGCACCGCCGACCTGCTGCGCTTTCGCACGGCCATGAATGCGACGCCGGACGCGCTGATGCTGGTCAGCCGCGACACGATGCGTTTTGTCGAGGTCAATGACACCACCTGCGCGATGCTGGGCTACACGCGCGCCGAGATGCTGGGCCTGGGGCCGGTGGCGTTGGGCGCGGCGACGCACGATGAACTCGAGGCGATGTTCGAGCCCATGCCGGGTGGCCGGATCAAGCCGAGGCTGAGCGAGGTCACGCTGCACTGCAAGGATGGCGGGTCGGTGGACGTCGAAATCCACCGCCAGGCCCTGTTGTCCGGGAACGACTGGATCATCGTCAGCGTGGTGCGCGACATCACCGAGCGCCGGGTCGCGCAGCAAATCCTGCAGTACCAGGCCAGCCACGACGTGCTCACCGGCCTGCCCAACCGCGCCTGGTTCTACGAGGCGCTGCATAGCACCGTGCGGGCCACGCAGGACGCCAGTGCGCAGGTTGCGGTGGTCTTTCTCGACCTCGATCGCTTCAAGAACGTCAACGACACGCTCGGTCATGCCATGGGCGACGAGCTGCTGGTGCAGTTCAGCGCCCGTCTGGCCACCTGCGTCGGTGCGCGCGATACCGTCGCGCGCCTGGGCGGGGATGAATTCGGCCTGATCCTGATGCTCGACCAGGACCCGGCGCGCGCGGCCACCGTGGCCGGCCGTATCGCCGAAGTGCTGTATCCGCCATTTAACCTGCGCGGCTTCGAGGTGATCGTCACGCCCAGCGTCGGCATCACGGTCCATCCCGAGGATGGCAGCGATCCCGAAGTGCTGATCCAGTACGCCGACACCGCCATGTACGAGGCCAAGCAGGCCGGGCGCGACACCTATCGCTTCTTCACCGCGCAGATGAATGCCGATGCGCTGCAGCGCCAGGATCTCGAGCACGCGCTGCGCAAGGCGGTCGAGAACGAAGAGTTCGAACTGTATTACCAGCCCAAGCTGCTGCTGGGGTCTGACAAGATCGTCGGGGTCGAAGCACTGCTGCGCTGGGACCGGCCCGGCCATGGGCTGGTGTCGCCGGGCCTGTTCGTGCCGGTGCTCGAAGAGACGGGGCTGATCGTGCGCGTCGGGCGCTGGGTGATCGACGCCGCCTGCCGCCAGATCAAGGCCTGGACGCTCGGGACGACGGGGCCGATGCAGGTGTCGGTCAATATCGCGGGGCGCCAGTTCGCCGAGGGCGACCTCGAAGCCGACGTGCTGCGCGCGCTGGCCGGGCATGGCGTGCCGGCCGCGCTGCTCGAACTGGAACTGACCGAGACGTCGCTGATGATCAACACAGAGCGCACGATGCAGTGCCTGAGCAACCTGCGTGCGCAGGGCATCCAGGTATCGGTTGACGACTTTGGCACCGGCTATTCGAGTCTGGCCTATCTGCGTCGCTTCCCGATCGACAAGCTCAAGATCGATATCGCCTTCATTCGCGACGTCACCACCAATGCCGACGACGCCGCCATCGTCAACGCGATCATCACGATGGCGCACAGCCTGAACGTGCAGGTCGTCGCCGAGGGCGTCGAGACGACGGCGCAAAAGGCTTTCCTGATCGCGCACGGGTGCGACCAGATCCAGGGCTACCTCGTCAGCCGGCCATTGCCAGCCCACCTGATCACGTCGTTGATGGCGCTGCGCGCCGCCAGCGAACAGCCTGCGGCGGCGTAATGGGGCAGGGTCGGGATTGGTGAGAATTGTTGAGTAAGTAATGCCATCGGGCTGGCTATACTGGCCCACATGAACCATGCCACTTCGCGTTATCGCTTCACCGACCGCCGTAGCGGGGGCCTTGTGGCGACGCTGCTCGTGCATGGGGTGTTGATCCTGGCGTGGCAGTTCGCGCGACCCTTGCCGGGGCCGGTCACGGGTGACGATGCGGCGATGCTGTGGCTACGCGTGCCGGTGCCGGTGCCGCGGATGGTCGATGTCGAGCCGGTTCAGCGGGAGGCCGTGCCAGCCCCGCGGCGCAGCATGCCGCAGCAGACTTTGCCTGCAGTGCAGGCAAAGACGCAAGCAGCGGAGCAGCGATCGGTGAGCGCGCCAGCACCGGATGCGCCACCAACACCGGCCGAACCGGCCCTCCCCAGCACGGCTGCCATCATGGACAGCGCACGCCGCAGCATCGGCGACATCGATCGGGCACTACGCAAGGAACGCCAGCCGACGATCGTGCTGCCGCCGGACAGCCCGCAACTGCGCCTGCGCCGTGGCATCGAGCATGCGCGCGAGATGGCGCCGCCGCGCCTGTGGGAGGCGCCGCGCGTCGCTGAACTGGTCAACAACACGGGCGACGGCGCGCGGCGCACCCGTGTCATTACCGGAAACGGCACCTACTGCCTGACCGACCGCGCGCCGACGACCGATGTCGAGATGTTCGAGAAGCACGGCAAGCAGCGCATCACGACCTGTCCGAAGGATGAAGAGCCGGCGCGGCCGCAGGAATGGCGTACGGCGCGTGACTGAGCCGCGTAGCAGCAACGCTGCTTCCCGGCTCGTTGGCGACTAGGCGCCTTCCAGCACCGGCATATCAACGTCAGCGACTACCACCTGGTTGCGTCCACCTTTCTTTGCCGCGTACAGGGCACGGTCAGCGGCGGACAGCAGAGCCTGTTCGCCATTGCCATGCCCGGGCCACTGCGCGATACCGAACGATGCTGAAATACCCGAAATGGTCTGTCCTGCGTGCTCGATCACGATGCCGCCAATCGACGCACGGATGCCTTCGGCGCATTTCTCGGCTTCGTCGGCACTGCAGTCCGGCAGCATCAGCACCAGTTCTTCGCCACCGTAGCGGCACACGACGTCGCTTGCGCGCACCCGTTGCAGGATGGCGTGACTGGCGGCCTTCAGTACCAGATCGCCGCCTTCATGGCCATAGGTGTCATTGACGCGCTTGAAATGGTCCAGGTCGATCATCACCACAGCGCAGGCGCTCTGGCTGCGCTGGGCGCGTGCCAGCTCGCGCTTGAGCGATTCGTCGAAGAAGCGCCGGTTATACAGGCCGGTGAGCGGATCGACTGTTGACTGGTGGCGCAGCGTGTCGCGCAGCGAGACGTTGCTGATCGCCAGGCTCAGCTGCTCGGCCAGCGCGATGATGTGCAGGCTGTCGCTCAGGTTTTCTTCGGTCCGGTCGTCCAGGACCATCAGAACACCGACGACATCGCCTTGCGAGATCATCGGGACGCACGTCTGGGATGCATACTTGCCGATCCAGGGCGTACCGTGATCGCAGAACAGGTCGTGCTGCGCCGTTGCCACATGCATTTTGCCCAGCCGCAGACACCAGCACTCATCGCGGGCGATGGTAGGAGGCGCCGTATCGGTCAGATTCCAGGATGCATTGAGTTCGAGTGCATCGCGCGAATTGCGGTAGAGATACACCGCGCCAGCCGTGTCCGGTAATAGTTTGCGCAGGAATACCGGCAGCATGCGGGCAAGTTCGGACGGCGCCTTGACGCTGTCCAGCGCGTGCAACATCTCGGCGGCCACCGACAGGCGTTCTGCGCGCACGGCGGACTGTTTCGCCAGTAACGCGTTGTTCTCGGCCAGTAACTGTGACTGGTTAGCCACTTCCGCCTGCTTGTTCAAGCTCCTGGTGACGATGAGCACCGTGGCCACGATCACGACAAGGCTGGCCAGGGCGGCGCCGATACCAAGCGCGGAGTTGTATCCCAGCGTTGACGACAGATCCTCACGCAGCACCTTGCGATGCTCGGCCAACACATAAATCTGGCGGCCGAACAGCGTGCGCAGCTCATCCATCAGGAGTTTGCCTTTCTGGCTCGCCACGGCGTCGATGGCGGCCTGGGTTTTGCCCGCCCTTTTCAGGCGGATGCTGCTGTCCATCTCGAGAACCTTGGCCTGGCTGAGACTGGCAATGCGTGCGACCAGGGTTCGCTCCTGGTCCGAACTGGCGAGCCGATGCAAATCCTCGAGCGCCGCGGGAATGCCGGCAACGCCGATGTTATACGGGTCCAGGAAGCTCTCGTCGCTGCCGATCAGGAAGCCGCGTTGTCCGGTCTCGGCATCTTTTAGAAAACTCAGCGCGAGATTGTATGCACGTTCCTTTTTCGCGCCGTCCTGAAGGTTGCGCAAAGTAGCGTTCGCCTGGTAGCTGCTGATACAGGGCAGTGTGGCGAGACAGGTCACGATGATGATGATCAGCGCACCGAATACCTTCAGGCTGGGGTCGAGTCGAGAAAGCATGCCTTAGGGAAATAATTGATCATGTGTAATCATAACCCTGCTATGCGCTGGCCATAAGTGAAAAAGCTGTCTGTTTCCACGTCTGTTTGGGCGATGGGGCCAGATGTCTGGTTTTGACCGCACCCGATCGGGAAAAGTCGGACAGTGACGGTGTCCGACTGGCGGGACGTTCCGCAACCGACGACGAGCGCTCGTCCGCCCGACGCAGCCACAGGTTGCTCGCCCAGCCTTCGACATCCTTGCCATGGAGTGTGGCGCAGAGTCGTGGATCGTTTTCCTCTGATAAAGCAGGTCGCGTCAACGATACAAAGGCGGCGGTAACTCGGTGCCGATCGCAACGTGCGGCGCTGGGCACCCTTTTTCCTTCAAATGTTCCGTCAGCAGAAAAACAAAATCTTTTAGCGAAGGCCATCCGACAGTCTTCCTGCACGCATCGGCTTTGGCATCGTCGTCCAGAGGTTTCAGGTGCTTGAGAAAGGTACGCTGAGCGGTTTGATTCATGTCTGCGTGCTGCACAATCAACCAGGCGCAATCAACAGCTTTTTCTCCATGAATCTTGGGACGTGGCCAGCGACACTGCTTAACCAGAGAAACAAGTTTCTCTGTATTGATCCGATCGACCAGAATAATGTGCCCGGTCACTTTCTTGATCGTCTTTGCATCGGCTTCTGGAGAGCGTGTGAGCTCGCCAATACGTTGACGCAATGCCTGGTCAGCAGTCCTCATGGCTTCCAAGGTTCGCTCATCATCATTGCACGGCGGCGGCACATATTGTGCATGCGCTTTCGTGAAACTGAAACACGCAAGAAGGGTGAATGCGAGTGCTATTTTTTCGTTGATCAAAAAAATCGTGATAGTCGTAAGGGCCAACGTTTCATAGACCAATGTACAGGCCGATTCGCGGCGAAATGCTCGAATTCTCACTGTCATGACGGTTCGATATCGCTTGAACCAGCTGGTTACGATCGGCTGGTTTCCAATCGAGAGCCACGATGACTTGATCGCCTCAGGTAGCTTTGTTCAACTTGACAACCGTGAGCCAAATAAGCGCACCCGCTCCGAGCCCCAAGATTGCAGGCGGTAACCAGTTCCAGGAAAGCCAGGTAAGAACAACGATAAGTGGAACGACGAGAGCGAGCGCTTTTCCGCTAGCACCGATGGCGATTTTTTGCCCGCAGTTTGGGCAAGTGCCATTTTTGACACGCTGTTGACTCTCGGATTCCATAAAGATGCCGAGTCTGGCCTGGCAGTTTGGACATCGAAGTTGCATTGTTTAGGCGCGGAAATAAGAGAATACTGAATGATGAGCGAGGTTTAACGTGATCGCATGAGCAGTTGCTCATGGCCAAAGTCAGCCGTTCAAATCAGCATAGCAAATCTTCCTTGACGAAAAAACGCGGATTATCACAAAGGGGAGCATGTCCACCTCTGACTCCTCTGTCGAACATGATTGTTTTCGATCGAACAGGATTGTCCATCTGACCAGTTTCGGCAGGGCGTTCTGATCGCGCGCAGAATGGCGGCACGCATGCTAGCGGCACGTATCGGCTGGCGCAGCAGCCATTTAGCGTTCGTCCGCCCGGCGCAGCCACAAGCTGCTCGCCCAGCCTTCGACGTCCTTGCCATCGAGCGTGGCGCGCACCTGCCACCAGTCGCCATCGCGCTCGCCCGTCGCAATTACACGCGTACCGCCCGGCACGACCAGCAGGCGCTCGGCGCCGATGCCGCCTGCGACGCGCAGATTGAGTGCATCGCGCACGCGGTAGGGTGCGCCGGCCACGGGTACGTCGCTTGCCGGCAGCGCCGTCTCGGCGAGTTGGACTGGTGGTGCCTGCGTCGCCGGCATGCCGAACAGCGTCAGCAGCAGTGCGCCGCCGGCGGCGGTGCCGGCCACCAGCACGCCCAGTGCGCGTGCGTTCGGCCGGTGCCACCAGGCGCGCGGCGTCAGCCACGCGCAGGCGCACAGCGTCAGCACGAGGGCGGCGCCGAACGCGCCAATGTACGTGGCGAAATGCGTCGCGATGTGGATCGACGATGGCATGCTGGCCTCAGGCGTCGAAGCGCAGCACGTAGTGGCCGGCCACCAGGTGATGGCCCGGCGGGATCAGGTACGGCGCATCTTGCGTGGCCGCGTCGATCTGCGCCACCGGGGCCAGCTCGGCGTCGAGGTGATACAGCGCCTGGCTTGGTGACAGGCGCACGACGCGCAGGCCATCGCTAGACGCTTCCCAGCTGAAGGCGCTGCGTGACAGGCCGAGGCGGTCGGCGCTGGCGGCGGCGCCGTCGGCCTGGCGTACGAACTGCGGCGCATCGAGCACGCGCAGCGCGGCCAGCGATGGCATGCCGCGCCCGAAGGTCAGGCGCGAGCCGGCGGCCGCGGGCTGCGACGGGCCTTGCGGCAGCACCAGCAGGGCGCTGTAGCGCTCGGTCATCGACTGCGGCGCGGCGAGCAGGCCGATGCTGGCCCCGTCCATCGGCGAGAACTGCGACGGCACGGCGATGCGCTGGCGACCGGCCGGGGTGATCGCGTGCAGTTCGTCGGCATCGTCGATGGCGAAGCGGATCACGTTGTCCTTGCCGGGCGCTGCTGGCACCAGTTGTGCATCCAGGCCCACTTCGAGCGCCTGCGCACCCGTGTCGCGGTAGCGGCTCAGGCGCGGCAAGGCCAGCGCGGCCAGCGTGATGCGATGGCGCGCGACGGGCGCGTAGGTGGCGTCGGCTTCCGGCGTCGGTGCTGGTAAGGGGGTGGCCACGGGCGCTGGCGCTGCCAGCGGCATCGCGGTCAGGTCGGCCGGCGGCGTGCTGCTGCGCGACTTCCAGACGGCCGGGCTGCGCTGCGGCGCGGTGGCTGGTGCGGTGGCTGCAGCAGGTGCAGCCACCGTTGGCCGCGCGGCGGCGCCCGTGCGGCTGATCCTGAGCAGCAGGCGCTGGGCGCTCGCACCCTTGCCGCGCAGGACGTAGTAGCCATTGGCAGCGTCGAAGACGCAGTCGAAACTGTCTTTCGGACGCACCTGCAGTTCGAGAGGCGCTTCCGGTCCGTCGTTCACCAGGAGCAGGCCACCGTCCGGACCGAACGGCCAGCCCGGTACGGCGAACGTGGCGTTGGCGGGGTCCATGCCCACCAGGGTCAGGCGCTGGTTCGGGTAGATCGCGCATACCGGCTGCCAGATCGCGCTGTCGCGCGAGGCGGTCACCGTGTACTGCACCTGTTCGCCCGGCGCCGGCAGGTAGACGGCGTGGCCGAACTTGACCTGCACTTCGCCCGGCGCGATGCGCTCGTCGCCCGAAATGAAATAGCGCACCTCATCGCCGCCGAGCAGGTCGCCGAAATCCTTCTGGTGCAGCGCGGCCAGTGACTGCGCCAGGTCGCGCACGCGCGCGCCGCGGGTCAGGTGGCGGTCGTCGTCGACGTCGTCCTGCGGCAGCACCAGCGTCACGTGCGAGAAGCAGCGGGTGGCGGCGCGGCCGCGCAGTTCGCGCGGCGAGCGTTCGAGCAGGTCGCGCAGTAGCGCGCGGCGCGAGAACAGCGACAGACCGGGCGCCTGCCACAGCGCGTCGGCATTGAACACGTCTTCTACCTTGCCCAGGACTTCGTGTTGGACATAGACCGGCATGATTGAATCTCCTCGTTGAA
>Ga0308170_10001792_pt1 | contig 19437 bp, 32 predicted proteins | sample PhyBR2_2_FD_202136 | JGI IMG/M metagenome (GOLD analysis project Ga0308170, IMG submission 202136) | Phyllosphere microbial communities from UC Gill Tract Community Farm, Albany, California, United States - DLSLSB.R2 | ecosystem: Host-associated > Plants > Phyllosphere > Unclassified | place...
TTCTTGGATGAAACTGTCGAGGTACGCCCTTTCTCACTCTCCACTCGATGAGACGTAAATTAAATGATTGTAGCTGGGGATGTACAGGTTCAACTCGCACTCTTGACGGCTACTGTCAAACTCTTTATCAAGAGACCAACGGCAGGACAAGACCTCGTACCGAAAGTCTTGAAATGGGCTACCGAATCAGTCGACAATCCCGATTTACGAGATCGAGGTTACATCTACTGGCGACTCCTCTCGACCGATCCAGCAGCAGCACAAGGAATCGTCCTATCTGAGAAACCACCCATCTCGACCGAATCTGAAGCGATGGATAGAGGAGTATTGGATCGATTATTATTGCACACGGGAACTTTAGCGAGCATCTACGGGAGGGAACCTCAATCGTTCGTTCGAAACGTACGACCTCGGATCTTACACGACTCTCCAGCACTCAGTCAGGAAGCGAAAGAGAGCTATTTGGAAGGACTGAGATTACCAACTTTACCTCGACCACAACCTTCTACTCAACCTTCGACGAATTCTGCTCCTATCATTCCACCGAAACCTACGAGGGAGGATTCAGATATTGGTGGAGATTACGGATTAGGGGGACCTGCGAGATCTGGTGGTTTGGGAGGAGGAGCGGATTTGTTAGGTGAAACGGAGGAGTCAGATGAGGAGGAAGAAGGAACCGCTTTGAACCCATCAGCAATCTCGGAGGAGGAACCTTCGAGACAAGATTCGTTGCCGCTTTCGACTCCTACGACTTCACAACAGGAGAGGGAGGATGAGGCGTTGGATCCGTATGCTAGTTTGGCGAGGATGAGTTTGGATGGTTGGGGATTGGCGAGTAGGGGTGGAAGTGCAGGGATTGGAGGTGATACGGGATACGAGATGGATGGGAATCAACCGTTGAGTGCGAGGGTTGGAACGAGTCAGGGTGGGAAAGATGATTTGTTACTTTAGTTTCGTTGTGATTGATTGTATTGAAGTCATGAGTGGATACCGTCTTGCTCGAGTTCCACATATCAAACGGATAGATCGAGAGAGCTATCGTCGACGCTATGCGGTCGAGTCAAATCGACAGCAAGTACAAACTTGCGAAATTCCACAATCCAAAAATCACAAGTCGAATTTCGCTTTCCTGCTTTTACTCGCTACTCGGCTTCTGTCCAGCTTTCGAAGGTAAGTCAAGCTCTGTTACGATGGCACGAATTGTCTTCTACAGTCTTTGTCACCTACTCGTCGATATTGACTCCCTTCCAAATCTTGATCTCTCTAGCTTCCCTCACGACGCCTCTCAACTCCAAGCTCCCTCAAGTCACTCGCAAGCTCTTCTTACTCATCCCAGCTTGCCTCCTCGTCCTCTACTACCTCCTCTCGGCTTCCTCTCGCTCTTCCCCGACCATGCCCAATCCAGTCGTGTTTGAAGCAATTGGCAAGCATACCGCGACCGTTATCTTCGCCCATGGTCTAGGCGATACTGCTGCAGGATGGTCACCTTTGGCTCAATCCCTCAGATCAAAGTACAAGCACATCAAATGGGTTTTACCGACTGCTCCTACTCAACCCGTTTCGATCAATATGGGAATGAAGATGAATAGTTGGTTCGACATTCAGGTGAGTCACTTCAATCCTATCATCGAGTTTACGGGGTTGATGCTGTTTCGGTGTTGGTGTTGGTGTGGTTCACAGTCTCTCCCCCCCGCTGAACTTCGAGCGGACGACGATAAAGGCATGTTGGAATCGGTGAGGACGATCAACAGCCTCATTACACAAGAGACGGATGCTGGACTCTCCTCTGATCGAGTACGCTTTACTCTCTCTCTCTCTTTCTCGCAGGTCGAACTGACCTTGTATTCTGTAGATTTTGATCGGTGGATTTAGTCAAGGTGCTTGTATCGCTTACTTGACGGCTCTGACAAGTGAGCGAAAGTTGGCTGGTGTAGCGGCTCTCTCGGGTTGGTTGGGAATGGCTGAAAAGATCAAATCGGTTCGTCTCCTTTTATTTGCATTCACTCCTTACCTCGGAGTTAGAGTTGAAGCGGTGATGGGCAAACAGATGATGACTGATCATGCGACAAAGTTGAGAGTGTTTCACGGTCATGGAACGGGAGATCAAGTCGTCAAGTAGGTCGACTCTCTTCCATACTTTCCCCTACTGGCGGCGTATTGACATATTCTCGGCCTTTAGATACGTTTGGGGTAAGGAGAGTGTCGATAAGCTACATGAGTTTGGTCTGAAAGACATCGATTTCAAGTCCTATGCTGGTACGCTTCACTTCGTTTGGCGACCTCTTCTTGCTCACACAGACTGATCGTTTCTCTTTGACGGCGTACAGGTATGCAACACAGCTTCTGCGACGAGGAACAAGCGGATCTCGAAAAGTTTATTCAGAAGGTTTTGCCGGAACAGTAGAAATCTCTCTCAGAGTTTTGATGCTATTCATAGAACGACACATTTGGCATTCATACAAGCGAGAGATGAACTTCGGTATTGCACAGATCAAGCGGGACTACTCTGTTACGACTCGTTTTCTTCTGATTCGAAGCTATTTCTTCGGCTTTTGAATGCATTGTCTTCGATGATTAGGCCATTCCTTGATCTGACAAGTATTCGAGCAATAAAGGTCAGAGAAACATGCTGCACCTATCTCCTCAGCTACTCACGTCAGTACAGGTCCTGATTCGAACGGAGATTCAAAGTGGGAACGAGAACTCACATGCTTTGAGCTGGATCGTCTTAAATGATTTGTTGCATCCTGCACATCGACGCGTCGACTCAAAATTGAAGTATTTGGCAGACTCTACCGCATACTTCCCACTGTAGATGAGTGGGAACGGATTTGGAGAACCGACTTTGAGGAGAACTTTCGAGCGAGAATCGACACGTGGCTTCTCGTTGAGCAGAGTCAAGACTGCGTCCACGCGAGAAAGTTCCGTTGGAGTGAGGCAAGGCTTGGCGTCGTTCGAGTTGAGGCGAAGAATGCGGCGAGTCGAAGCTGTAGAAAGACTAGAAACGCTTGAAAGGAGGGAAGGATCGAGCGAGGTATCGACAGTCGTCACATAGGTCGAGCGAAGCCTATCTAGTGTCCAAGATGAATCTGAAAAGCGAGGATCGGAGGAAGAAAAAGAAAGCTCACCATTTCACTTTCGGAAGCGGGAGATACTCGAGAAGTGCGAGGAAACGATTCGTTTGTCTTTCGATTACCAGTCTGAGGTTTCTGTAGTTTTGACAGCTATAGGCACGATCAGCGTCGTGTGAGGAGGAAGTGTCAAGAGGCCGTAAACCGCACTCTTCGTATTCGGCAAAGGGATAGCCTAGCAAAAACGCAAGTCGGGTATCAATAATGCTGCTCGGGAGATAGAGTGGATGTCGAATCTCACGGGAAGGCTGATGAACGAGAACCAAAAGATACTTTGACTGAGATTCATCGCAAAAAACTAACCCTCCCCATTCGTGGGAGAACATTCCAGCACCCTCGTACAGCTGCACGTAAGAGAAGACAGATCATCAGTACAGCGCAACAGTTTTCCGTCGCGCTCGACTGGCGGAGTTCTCGCTCGACATACCTCCCAAGAATACATGATTGGAGTGAACTCGCTGATTCCCAACGATGGACTCGCAGAAACGAGTTTTTCGACTTTCTCGATGACTTGCAACGTGGCTCGTTGCATTTCGACCGTGAGATCAGGTACCTGACCAGGAGGAACAAGAAGAAGTTTCTTGATATTCAGAACCGAACGAGGTACAGTTCTGCATTTCGAGTACAAGCCGTCAGGATATACGATCTCGGTGATCCATAGAGCGAACAGGTGAAGGCGCACTTGACTTGAAGCAGTCTACGAGAAGCTGAAGTCTCGTAGTTGTTGACCATTGTGCGAGGATCCCACTTCAACAGCTTGTTCAGGGCCTGAAACTCTCTGATATCTCTGAAGTTGAAGTTGGTCGTCATGACTATTTTGCCTTGGTCTCGTGGACGACGTAGCTAGGCTTGTAGACTCGCTGAGGCGTGAGAGCGGAAAAAGCGAGAATGCAGAGAAGAAGGGATGGGACTTGGTCGGAAGCGTCGAGAGCTGTTCTTGACGGCGTAACAGCGGGTCTCGAGGCTATTAGAGGGCCTTCGGGTCGAGAGTCACGGGCAAAGTGAGATGTAGGAAGGAGAGAATCGATTTCGGTCTTTCCCTGACTCCTACATCTCGCTAGCATTACTCGATCTACCCACAGATCTGCTCTGGATACCCTCAGTATATCCTCAGACCCCTCACAAACGCAGACAGCATCATCCGAGTTTGTATTCAACCCCAACAAGCAATGAGTACATCAAAGTACGCCCACCTACCACCTATGCGAACACCCGCAGTACTTCCCGCAATCGGCAAGCATCGAGCTAGCGTGATTTGGAGTCAGTGAGTTCAAATTCTCCACTTTCATCTCCGAAACGTTTTCACTCCCTCTATGGTCTACAAGAAGCTTCCTAGCTGACTCGAGTATGATTCGGACGCTATAGTGGACTGGGAGATAGTGCGGAGGGTTGGACAGATTTTGCAGATCAAGTGAGGAGACATGTCAAAGGAACGAAATGGATCGTAACGAATGCGTGAGCTCTTACTGCCTCTTCAGCTGGATTGTCAAGTTCGTACTTGAGTTGTCGAAGTCATCTCGCAGGCCCCTCCGTGCAGTGACAGTGAACGGCGGCATGAAAATGCCGGCTTGGTTCGTTCCAATCTCCTTCTTTCGCTGTTTCTCGATTACGTTCCCGCTCGAATAGCTCAATCGAGAGCATATGATACAGGTTCGATGTCAGACGAGTAGGAGCAGGTCCATCTGATGAAGATACCGAAGGAATGTTTGCATCGATCGAATCGATTCAATCTCTCGTCGAACAAGAAGTTGCGAATGGGATCGACAGGGAGAAGATCGTGATCGGAGGATTCTCACAAGGTGCGTCTTTCTCTCTGGTACTCGACAATTGCAGGATACGGACTGATCCTTTGTCTCTTCCGACCTCTGCTAGGTGGTATTCTATCGCTTCTGACGGGATTGACGAGCGAGAAGAAGCTCGGAGGAGTAGCGGTACTTTCTGGGTATTTAGGGATGACACACGAGGACAAGATCAAACCAGTGCGTTCTCGGACTTATTCTTTCTCTTTCTTTCTCGAAATCGCAAAGCTCACCCTTTTCATCTTGACAGCTCGTCTCGCCTCACGCTTCCTCAACACCCATGTTCATCGCTCACGGAACTCGAGATCAAGTCATCAGTCACGACAAAGCCGAGAATTCGGTCAAATACCTTGCGGATGAACTGGGAGTGAAAGAACACGTCGAATGGAGGAGCTATAGAGGTCTCGAACACAGTCTCGGAAGAGAAGAGATGTCGGACTTTGTAGAATGGTTGGAGAAGACTCTGCAATAGAGCAGTGATCATCAAAGCGAAGGAACAGGTATCGTCGAGATACGAAAGGGTGAGAGCGAAGTTTCATTCGCAGGACTTATTGACAAGGTTTCTAGTTTCGAAGAGTGCTATGGACATAGGGAGATATCGCGGGAGCCTCGAGGACAGATTCGAGGACAATAGAGGGACAGATGGAATAGCGAAAGACAAAGGAGAAGAGTGGGTCGAGGGACAGGAAATGATCGAAGCTAGTTTAGCGACGACGGCAAGTGTACTGCTGACCAGAGACACCTCCAGTCTGCTGCATGCTGTTGTCGTATTCGATGTCGGTTTGTTGAAGAGGAATGTCCTTGATATCGCAACCGAAGAGTTTCTGATTCCGATGTCGAGGGAAACAGTCAGGTTTGACAAACAGAGATTGTAGCGAACGGGAAGAGAGACGTACAGGTAGACCAGGAAGTAAACGTTGTTGAAGGTTATCAACGGCACCTTGAACTCCATCGAAGACGTTACCGATGAGCGATGCAGGAATACCGGATTTGAGACCTTGCACGATTTCGCATCCGATTGCGTTAACGTCGCCTCCCTTCAAGACGTCTTGGACTGTTCGGGGAATGAGGGAGAATGATTCAGTTTGACGAAAGCGAAGGAAGAAAAGGAAGCATCAGGAAAGCTTACGAGGGTTGGGAGGAAGAGGGTAAGCAGCGTAGGTTGGTACGAGCCCTGGCACAAGTCCGTTTACGACACCGTAGGGAGTCGCACGTCGGTACCAGTTATCGGGGAATCGCTCAGCTGTATATGAGCAAAGCCTGATCAGCGTGAGAGTCGGGAAGATCGAGAAAAGGACTGAACTCACGTTGGTAGCAAACGCTTCCGTCGTCGTTGATCTTGTAACCCATGATTGAAGAGATCGACTCGAGGTTAGCAACACCTCCAGCTCCGTAAGTGCCGTTCGAGAAAAAGTTAGGAATCTAATAACGTAGAGTCAGCGAGATCGTGAAAACAGAAGCGAATCGAAGGGACGTACGAAAGGATATTCTCCGAGGATGACGATAATGGTATAGGCTTGGAAGTAGAGCTGGGGGTTGTTGTCGAGCGAAAGTTTGGCGTTTTGAGCCCACAACTCGTTGGCGGCAGCGACGGTGAATTGACCATCTCCAGTCTTCTTGGCAATCTCCATGAAGCGCTTGAATCGATCGGGTTGTCCAGAGTGGTTGTCACCGTTGTTGAGGAAGAAATCGGCTACAAACGAAAGCGAGATTTCGTCAGTTTTGATCGAAAGAGAGCAGCGAGAGAATTTCGGAAAGGCTTACCGCGAGTAGCTGAAGCATCGCCCTCGCAACGAGAATGGGCATCGAGACCGAATTGACGACCAGCGGCTTTCGAACCGATACCAGAAGCAGAGTAAGTTCTATCATCTTCACCTCCGACTAAGTTGAGTTCGTCGTCAGTACGTGCGTGCTTTCGATAGGGACAGAGATAGAGAAGATGTCGAGCTTACTTGAGAAGGTAGCGGTCTCGAGGCTGTCGACAAGAACGAAGGATCAGATTCAGATTCTGTCGCTTCGTCAAAAGAGAGCTTGACTTACTTTCCACCAAAAGCGACGGCGATCAAGACGAGCACACCCGAGAGATCGGCAGCCATGTTGAAGCCTTCACTCGTAGCGTCAATGACTTGCTGTCCAGTGACGATACCGTTGCGAGGGAGGTAACCCTGTAGAGAGAAGCGAAAAGAGGTGTAAGTGGACAGGAGAAAGGTCAGGGATGATGAAAATAAGTACTTACGTGATTTGCAAGAGTGTTCAATCCAGGACAAGGACCTCGTTGGCTACGCGAAGAAGAGGTGTAATCAGCGACAAGGTCAAGAAGGAAGGGAGAGATTCGACTTACTCGGTGTTGAGAGGTTGTTGGAAAGGATGAGCGGCATCAGGACGACGATCAGATTCCTTGACGCCGGTAGCAGCGACGTTACCTGCGCGGGATGGGGGAAACGCCAAGTCAGACGTGCTGTCGTGCGAAGGAAGAAAGAAAAACGTTCGACTCACTCAAACCATTGACGAGGTCTCCCACTCCGCCTTTGACACCAGTGATGACGGTTCCAGCGGTAGAGCCGACGATACCGGTCAGCGAATCAAGAATACCGCGCTTGCTGAAATCAGAGTCGGGTTTGAGGAGTCCACGTTCCATCATGTAGTTCATCGTAGCTTCCTCAGCGTCGGGACCAGCCATCCAAGGGAAGGCGAAGGCTGCCGTCGCTAGTTGAGCGACGGCGAAAAGGAATGAAGTCTTCATGTCGAGTCGAGAGAGATGCGGTTGTCGGGAGAAGATCAAGGAGCTCGAAGTCGACGAGTTGTTGTCGATAAGAAGAGGGGGCGAGAAGAGGTGCGGAGAAGGTTGGTGTCGACGAGTTGTTGTCGATGAGGAGTAGGAGAGAAGGTAGAGCGAGGGAGTGAGGATGAACAAAGGCGAAGAAGATTGAGAGAAAAGAAAAAAAGAGGGACCTCGAATCGAATCGACCAATGAACAGCCCTTGAGATCGCTACCCACGACCCCTCGAGGAGAGCTTTGGGGGTATCTCCGAAGGCCTGAAGCGCTTAGCCTACGAAAACGTTCATCGTCAACGAGAGCGAGCGAGGTAAAGGGTGTCGACGAATTTTGACGATTCGGATCAAGCTCTTCCACCCTCGGGCCGTTCGTACGGATGGAAATCCCTGTTTTCGGACATGTGTCGTCTTTAATGAAATTCATTAAGTGCGAAACCGGTTGTTGAAGGGCGAAGTTCGGTGTGATTCAACGCTAGTGCTGCTGCAAGGGTCGATCCTTTTGAACCCGGCAAACTTGACAGAGTCGACAATGATCTCATTCAGTATTCGCTCCAACTCGGCAAGCAGCAAGAACAGAGCAAGAGACAGGGTGAAACTGCAGAAAGGGAAAGGGAGAATTAGCAAACAACAACGACGACAACACCAAGGATGCGAGTGTGGTACTTACTAGGTGGAGTATTTGCTACTCTGATACATGCTAGGCCAATCTTCATCGAGCAGGTGAGTCTTCTTTCGAGTGGTCGGTTTGGGTTGAAGGAAGAGCAACTGATCATCTCCCCTCTCGACAGTCAGAAGCTGTAGCCCTATGTAGAGACTTTCAATACGATAACGGCGATACTCTCGATACAGTGAGTCCTCGTTTCCCTCTTCTGGGTGGGTTCTGTTCCTGACTCTATCTCACTCTTCTCAAAGGAATCGCTCGCACACTGCAATCACCTCCTCACGAGATCCGACTTTGCGCCATTCATCCAGCACAGAACAAGAGTAGTGGATGCGGCGTTGGATATTGCTGGGCAATTGGAGACGACGCTGAGGGAGAATGAGCGAAATCGAAAACGACGGAGAAATGTAAGTCTCTCACTGCCTTTGTGTACACCTTGCTCTACCTGATGATCCTGTTCATTGCTAGCTCGCCGAAGAACTCTGCGAAGCCCTCAATCCAAGCTCGACCGTTAACGTTTTGAGCGAAAACGAACCAGTCGGAATCTCTTACGACGGCAAAGGTCTTCTCGACGGGATCGACATTGGCGTCAACCCTTCTATCCTCTCCGGTATCTTCCAAACGACTACCTACACTTCCTCTCACTTGCCCACCTGGACTCCCGTTCCGACTTCGACTCAATCTCATCGACAAACTTGGAAAGAAAGGAATTCATCCCTCGCTGCAGCCTCTTCCGCTAGCAAAGCTCCGGCTGAAGCTTCGAAACCTAGCGGTCTCGTACTACATGGAAAGGGCTTACTGGACGGCATAGATGTCGATTTGTATCCTTACAAGTCAGATTCGGATGAAAAGGGTAAAGACGAGTCTTGGGAAGCGTAGTCGTAGTCTCAGTACCGTGTTGTAACATTCCTCATGCTTCAATCCTATATCACATACTTCCCTCGGGGGTGCCTGAAGTCCGCCTCTCGCTGAGCTCGACTTGTCTGTATCTTTTCGCAAGTCGTCTTCTCAACTCGGTCAGCTCGCCTTTCCAGCTCGACCGAGGAGCCATCCTTTCTGCCTGCTTCTGAAGAGAGTCTCGTAGACCAGGCACCCGAAGACCTTTGAGCTGCTCACGGACTTGCAGCTCTCGCAGAAAAAGGGGAATGAGGAAGAAAAATGAACATTGATCTATTAGCTACACAGATTATCATCGTTAAGTTACGTCGTAAGGATAAGTTGCGCTCGAGTCTCGGCAGCAGACGGGGGAATATGGACAAGGCGAAAGGATAAAATAGTTTTGAAAAGAGAAACGCGAAGAGGGACAGTCTAAGACGAAGTGCAGCCAACCTTCAGATCACCGCGTTGACAGACGTATGACTTGATGAGAGGTTCAGCCTTGACCTTGGGGTATGTTACGACAGCGCTGCAGCAGAAGCAGGATGAGCGTGAATCTCATTTGTCGAAACTGCAAGGGAGACGACATACAGAGCATCGTGGACGACTTGTCGGAGAATAGCAGGAGCTCGATCGAAGTTGGCGAGGCTGTATTCGAGAAGGAAGGTCAGACTATGAAGCTTTTGAAGCTGGCGCAGATGAAAGCTCACAGAATATCGTTCAAAGTAAAGAGACAAGATAGCTTATTGACCCTCGATTTGCTTCCTACACCATTTTTGAGAGCGTCAAGTCCGAGGTAGTAAGCTGCCGAGGCGACTGTCATGGTCTGGTTCAACGAAGAAAGTTAGCACAGGGACTCGGATATAGACGGTTCCGACAAAATCGCGTTGAGAGCGACATATTCGATCCATAATCCTCGACAAATGCACAAGCGAGGTGTAGGAAGACTCACGAAATGATCTTGAATGTAAGCGATCCCGCAGATCTCTTGAACCGAATAGACACTTGCACCGTTGAGTCGACTCGTAGGAGGAATAAGAACCTCTGGCTGAATTACGTCGTCTGTACGTACAGTAAAGGTCTCAGCAACGGAACGGACCGATAGAAGGAGAATGAAGAGGGAACGAACCGAATCGAGTGAAAGCGACAGTCTAGAAGCGCGATCAGAGAACCAGGTTTCGAAATTGTCAGCACCAGTCTCAAGCGAACGTGTGAATGATGTGTGACTCACAGTAGGAACGAGCGCTTGATTGCCTTTAGCGTTGATCGCATCGAGGAAAGTTGATCCAACGGATTGTTGAATCACACTTGGGTTGCAACCGCCAGTAGCAAGGTCGAGAGCGAGGCAAGCGAGGGGTCCTTCGGCTGTACCGTGGAAGTCAGGAGCGATGGCAAAGAAGGAGTGAACCATTCCTCGTTGAGCCGGCCAGAAATTGAGCGCCCATTGAACGTTCTGCTCGAGAAGGAATGCAATCAGCTCGATTCCTGGAAAATGAGGGACTATAGACTCACGAGACCACCTTGAGAGTGTGAGATCAACGAAACCTTCCCTGTAGATGAACCAGCAGCGAGGTTATAGATTGACCAAGCGACGTATTCAGCCGAAACTTGAGCGTCGGAAAGAGCCCGGTTTGGCAAATCGATCCAGCAAACGTCGTAGCCTTCATCAGGTAGCAGGAGGTTGTAAGGTCCATTCTTCCAGGTCTCAGCGCCAGTCTACGAGGGAATCGGTCAGCTCGCAAGGAATAAGGAGGAGGGTGTAAAAGAGCTTACTGAGCCAGTTCCATGAACGAGCAAAACTGTTCCTCCCTTCTTACCTTGAACCCCTCGTGGACAAGTGATAGAACTCGAGTATGTCGAGCAAGGAAGTGAGAAACTGCCATAATTCTTGATCGACGTTCGACGACAGAGAGCGTCCCTCGCTTCGATTTCGTTCGATGAATAGTCGGTTGGCTGTTGCGAACGTGTCAGTGAGCGCTTCGAAACGGGTTGCTTTCGACAAGATCTACTCACAGCGGCAGCGACAAGGGAAAGAAGGGTCGTCAAAACGCAAAGACGAAGGGATAGCATGTCGGTAGCGTAAGAGAGAGAGGAGAGAGGGGGCGGCGATGAGCTTTCGACGGTAAAGTGAAGATAAGGCTGAATGAAGGAGTGAAGGGGAGGAGAAAGAGAAGCGGTATTTCAGGGGTCCTTTCGATTTGACACCTTGGATGAAAAGTTCGCATTGAAGATGATTCGAAGCGTCATCTCGCAAGTTTCCTTTCTTCCCTTCTTCTTCCTTTGCCGCCCTTCTTACCGGAAGAGCGGCTGTTTCATTAACGGAGAAGAACATCGACGTCGATCGGAACACTCGGAACACTCAGAAGTCCGAAAGATTTCCAGGGGGAAAGTCCGAAACTTTTAGCGTAGAAATCGAAGAAGGGTAAGTGTCCTTTCGCACGTCTTTCTCTCTCGCCCTTTGCTCGCTAAACCTCCTTCGTCGTGACGCTCTCACGTTCCTTTCAATGCGCACCTCGGTACAAACTAGCGAAATGAATTCATTTACGCAAGGTGCGAGGTACCCCTTCCGAAAAACAGCAAGGTCGTTTTCATCTCAATATCTCGCGAGCTCTGCAACCGGAGTAGTGGAGTTACTGATCTGGCGACGATACCTATCTCGTCGAGATGACGCCAACGACCGAAATATGGCGACACAAGGTCGTCGGCGACCACTTTTGAGCGTCGTCGTTTCGGAATCAAAGTGGTTCGAAACTCGTCTTTTTCTCTCTCTCTTTCCTTCACATCACTCCAGCCTTCTCTCACTCCCACGCTTTCGACACTTCCTTCACACCCTTCCATCCTCGTCACTACACTATGCGTTTCTCCATCACTCTCGCTCTAGCTGCCATCGCTTCAGGCGCTGTCGCTGCCCCTTGCCCTCAACCTCAAGGAACTACCAACATTGGATCTGGCAACAACGGTAACTCCATCTTGAGTGGTCTCCTCTCTCCTGAATTCGGTAACGGCAGTAAGCTTTCTCCTTTCGTCAGTTCTTCGACTTTTCGTAAAACTGACACTCTCTTTCTCCACAGACGCTATTGGATCTGATAACGGCAACGGGAGTGCTAATGGAAGTGGGAACGGTAACGAGGCAGGAACAGTCGATGGTTCCGGGAACGGAGTAAGCAGAACTCGCGAAACTTTCTGTCGTTTTCGAAAACTCACTGATGTCGCTCTATCAATCTAGAATTCTGCTGGCAATGGCAATAGCGCTGGCAATGGTAACGATGCAGGCACTGTGAACGGTAACAAGGACAACGGGAACGGAAACCAAGCGTCAGCTGGCGACGGAGTGAGCTTTATTTCTTCTCCTTTCTCATCGCATCCTCATTGACTCTCGTATCTTCGTATAGTCCGCCAACGGATCCAACTTTGGTGCCGGAAACTTCCTAGCCGACCTCACCAAGTCCCTCACCAAGGGCTGGTAGATACCGATATTTTTCTGTTTTAGCTTTGACCCCTTAATTCGATAATCGTAAATAGCTCTCTATCGATCTGTTATTAGTATACCGCTCTACCTCGAAGCGCAATAAAGTATTTGAACTCACTCTTGGCTGCGTGTTGCCCTCTCCTGACACTCCCTCGAGATTGTGTATCGCTGCTAAAAATTGTCATCTTCGCATCAGAGTCTTCTATCTCCTGCAGCACTCCTCGAGAGCACTATCATCTATACACTGACAACTGCGTAAAGAATGCTTTGCATTAACGAGGTCCAGAGAAGCCTACTCTACGAGAAGCTTGTCGAGGCCCGTTCCCGGAAGAAACCTCGTCGCTATCTACAACAACCCTTTCCATTCTCCTTCGCATCCGACATTGGCATACCGCCTCCACCGAGAGCGTGAACCGATTTCTCGTCTATCGAAGCGGGAACGTCGAGCGAAGGGTTCGCTTTGAAGAATGAAACGGGTTTGAATGCGATATGAACGTCTTCGTACGGCATGACGGGCCAATCTTCAGGGCGTGGCACACTAGAGCACGAGTGAAAAGAAACGCGAAGGCAATCAGCGCTCGGTAAGCGAGAGGAACGAAAGTCAAGAGAATCTCACTGAGTAGCTCCAAACGTGTACCACACGACGACGTCCTCGTTGAGGATTGATCGACCACCTTTCATCCAATTCTCAAGCGAATCTCCGGGTGCGAAAGGGGTTTGAGTTGGATACTTTCCCGCGCTACACCATTCGAGCAGGGTAATTAGTTTTTGTCGACGAACTCATCAATCGTGTCTAAGACTTACGGGTAGAGTTGACCGTCTTCGTAAGGCGTGACCCAGATAGTGTTCTTTGCGAAAGTGGCACGACGACCAACCAAAGAATCGGGATGAGGTAGAAGAGGAGGAGTATCCTTGCACATGATCTATCGAAAAGAGTGGATCAGCAAGACTCGTGGAAAGGACACGTGTGGCGGAGAGAGTCGTACCTTGTATCCCACATTCGCTCCCGAAGAATAGTGTTTCTTCGAAGGATTGACCATTGACCATTGACGACCTTTGAGAGGATCTGCTCGTCTAGCTCCTTCAGAAGTAGTCTTGAGCTCCTGCTTTGTACTGTAGAACCCGTTCCCTGCCCAATTCTCATCGCTTCCCGTTGGAGCGTCAAGTGCTCTAACTTCGCTTTCGACGACGGTATTCTGCACTCCACTGCGATCCAATCGAGAGGTCAGCGATACAACGGTTGACGAAAGAAGACTGACGTACTCGATCATAGGATCAATCCGAAGAGAGAAGAGATGTTGATGATGATGAGCTTGAACTTGTGGTGCGACGAGAGTCCCAAACGAGGAGACCTCTTCGCCAATCGCAGCGGTATAAGTATTGAGGATCCCGGTGAGTCGGACTTCGAGCTCCATCGTCGCGTCTTGCTTGAAGCACCAACGGAAGAGATACTCATAGCTGAAAACCGAGAACGAGAATTAGCCGATATCTGGTGACTCCGTATAAGAGAAAGTAGACTCACTTCGCGACTGTACAGATCATCTGTACGATCAATTTGCGAGATCGAACAGCTTGTGATCGTCCGCCTTTCCTGAAGTCGGTATGCTATTTTGCCGAGGAAAGTCAGTTTTCCGAAGAAAGGTCAAGGCGTGGAGACAGGTACTCACCTTCCACAGCAACCCATCATCCTCTTCATGGATGCATACAACGTTCTTGAGTGTGACAGGCTGACCAGCATGATTGGACATCTCGGCGTCGAGGTAGTGAATCGATCCAAGGCAATCGCAGCCGAGTTCGAGAGCTGTTGCAAGAACAGTCGAAATGCTGGTCATTCACTATGAGGACAAGAGTAATGAACGGAGCGAGAGTGAACGAAGGAGTGACAGCAAAAGGGGAAGTGGGAGAGGTGGATACGAGGAGACGAAGCAAAACATAAATTCGCTAAGGAGACATCGCGAACTTACAATTTGCCATCATACCCAAACCGTACTCTCCGACGTCGAAAGCGAACTATATCCGTGATAGGGGGAAAGGGAAAGGGACGAAACGAGGGATTGAGGAAAAGGGAGATTCGTCAATTTTCGCAATTCGATCATTTTCATAAGCGATTGTCGAAAGCTCGCAGCTCACCTTTCTTGGATGCGGCCATTCCGAAGCTCCGTAGGGTACCACCATCTCCGCGAAACTCGCTCTGTAGAATAATGGTCTGTACCTCTGTTCATCTCGATCAAAATACTGAACTGTCGACAGTACGATTCCTTCTCTATGGTTGAACCCAACATGGAACTTCCAGTTCTGCCATTCAACTTCGTTGCCGTTCAGTTTGAAGCTGACTCCTTGAGGTTGAGCGATTTCGAGAGGTTTGATATCCGTTCGAAGGGACCAATCTTCCCCTCTATAATGAAGTGATCGTTATCAGAAGAGCTGTTGGAATGCTAGGATCTAGAGGGAGAGATGGACGAACCGAGATTGTCGTTCTTCCTTGATGAGATCAGGGAGAAAGTTGTGTTCCATCATTGGAGGAGGAATGCGAGGACGTCCAGCATCAGTCAAAGAGTCGCCTTCGACTTTGTGTGGTGCAGTTGAGCCTGAGAGCTTCGTAGCATCGGATCGATCAATACGATGAGAAGCGAAATCTGTCGAAAAGAGGAAGGAGCAGCGATACTGAGTCGATCAGACAGGTGAGAAACGAGAAGAGATGTAGTCGCGTACCGATTTTGAGAATCTCCTTCGTGTTTGTGCTATGAGGAGACCGCAATATGAGTAGATACAAAGTGGAGCGAAAGAGAAACGAAAACTCACTCGACGACGACATTGAAATCGAGAGGATGAGCGTAAAGATGATCATGATCTCTCCTCCTCGCATAGATGAAAGCTTGTTGTAACCTCCTCCCCTCCCCGAACCTTTCCTCGTATCCAACACTCCAACAGTCCGCTCGAATCTCTTCTTTCTTCACTCCGACCTCTTCGCACAATCTGATCACTTCCGGATGATTGCATACGACCTCTTCAGTCTCGTCCAACTCTTCGAGTGTGACCGCTGGCTGTACGCCGACAGGGAGCTGCTTGAACGATGCGAGGAAAGGTTTTTCGGCGGAAGAGGGAGGGAAAACGCATGAGAGTTCATAAGCAGTTCCGGTGAGACAATCGATCAAGTGTCCTTCAGCACGACGTTCGGGTCGGATATCGGTCTTGTAAGGGGTGAGGTCGGAAGGAGTGAGGGGAATTCCGAGATAAGCGAGAACTTGATCCTTTGGAGCTATACGTTGGGGAAAGTTGAGCTGAGTCCTCATAGTAAGAGACTAGATGTGCTTACGTTCGATGAGAGCTACGCAACAAGACTTGACAGATTGTACACCTTTGTTGAGGAGTTCCGAACGAAACAGAGCTGAAGCTTGCTGGATTTCCGAGGCGGTGAGCGGGTCGTGAGGGTGATAAGCGATCATCGTTGATGAGCAGAGCGAAGAGAGAGAGAGGGGAAAGAAGAAGCGGTTGATAGCGTCTAAAAATCAATGATTGTCGGAGTTACGCGGATTCTAGTCGATTCCGCCTTGTCCGCTGTTCAGCCCCAGTGCACTCTCGAGTCGAAGGAGTGATCAGAGCATCTTTGAGTGAACTCGAGGAAAGCAAGAGAAGTTTGTCTGATTTTTTTGTTTCCTTCCCCCCTCTTTCTTTTCCTTCTCCTCCTCTCTTCCCCAGATTCGTCATTCTCAGCTCACCTTGCGACTTTGATCAGGCTACCATCCTCAATTTCGTGACAAGGTTCAGTCCACGCCAGTAGCGACACATCTCATCGAGTAAATCACACCTCTCTCCCAAGACTTCTCCAAGAGCACCTTAAAAAAATACACGAGTCCAAATGGCTACACTCGAACGACAACCAGACAGTATGTCAGCAACTACAGCAGTCGATTCACTCTCCACTTCCTCTACCTACGCACCATCGGGAACTGTTCCTTCCCCCTTCCCTGAACAACCAAGAGGAAGACCTTCGCTCTCGAACGCACAGAGACAAGATAGTACGGGAGAAGCTTCGAGGAGTCCGAATGGAACTAGGAGGAGTTTGAGTAAGATTGGGGATAGGATCAAGAGGGCCGTGAGTCAGGCAAGGGAAGGATCAGTCGGTTCAGCTGGAGACGCGGAGAGGGGGAGAAGGGGTCCAGAAAGTCGTATGTCCGGTGTCACTCAGCTTCTGTTCGTGCTTCATAATGCTGAGGTTGTTCGGCCATACAGCTGGATTAGCGGAAGAATCTCAAAGAGGTCGTTCACCTTTCTCTGCACTTTCACCACCTCGCACAGCATCCGCATCTCGAGGACGAGAATCGATCGCTTCTGGAGTCCCTACCTCTCAATACCCACTCTCAGCAACCCAAACTCGTTCTTCATCTCGAGGTCGAACCCTCTCTCTAGGTGGATCAAACAAGATCATGACTTCTGGACGAGGAGGAGCTGGAAATCTCGTTGCATATTCAACAGAAGAAGAAGTGAACGGGATCAATGGAGAAGAGGATCCAGATCTTATTCGACAGATCAGGGAGGATCGAAGTAAATCGAGAGAACGAGAGGGAAGGATCGAAGTTGCGACGAGTGGACGAGGGGGAAGAGGAAACATTAGGAGTTCGAGTAGGGGAAGGGATTTGGAGATTGGTAGAGTACCAACTGTGTTGGAGGAACAGGAGCGGGTCGAAAGGGAGGATGAACTTTTGAGGGAGGAAGAATATAGGAGGAAGGAAGAGAGGGAGAAGGCGGCGAAACCTCAACCTCAGAGATGGGTATCGAGTGGTAGAGGTGAGCAATTCTTTCTTTCGATACGCTTTCTCATCACGTACTGATCTTGATTGCCTGTACAGGTGGAGCGGGAAACTTCCATGCTTGGGGTTCGAATAAATCCTGAAATCCCTCTCTGCTCTGTCAATCGATCCTCGATACTCCCCAAAAATACCCACAACTCAATCTGTATCTACGAACAATCCAGTTCATCCTTTTCTCCTTGTTCTTACTACCTTACTACCACCAGATCAATCAGTACTCAACTACCACTCAACTTTATTCGTGCCTAGTTATTCTCTGTATTCAATACCATCTTTTCTCGCTATCGCATGTGACACTGCTCGTGCTTGGGAATGTGAACGACAGAGATAGAGACAGAAATCTTTTCACAGCGATCCCCTTTCTTGCGAAAATCTTGGAATTGGGAATGATTGCATTGTGAAAGGCGATAAGAAATTCTCTCCTCCTCCGATCTCACTTCGACGACGACGAACAACAACAAACAAATGGCAGCAGTGATTAACAAACTCAAAGGGATGGTATCTGGTGGTGGTAGTTCACACTCTGAAGCAGACAGTACGCTCTTCTCCCTTTGAAAACCAGCCTTTCCCTTTCATCTCCAAGAGCACTCACCTTTCTCTTTCTCCCATTCGATAGGTGATCGTGGACGCTCCCCTTTGAATCCAGAGTACGATGGAAGGTCTGAATCACGTGGTAGGAACTTGATGACTACTGGTCGAGGTAAAACTAACTCATTCCTCATCTCCAATTCCTTATCGCCTTTCCTCCTCACCTCTTTCTTCCTTCTCCCTCTTTTTAATCTGACTGATACTTTGATATGATTCAGGTGGTGCGGGTAACATGTCCCGATCTAGAGTTAGAGAAGGATCCGAACCTTCCGAATCTCCCATCGCGGTCGCAGAAGCTCGTTCAAGATCTCGTTCTCGAGCACGTGCGATGCATCATGGTGAAGATCTACCTATTGGAACTGGAAGAGGAGGGATGGGGAACGTGAGGAGTGATTCAAAGGATGCCAAAGCGAAACAGAGGGAGAGGGAATTAGATATTGAAGAAGAGAGGGTCGAGAAAGAGTTTGAGCAGAGGCATGCGAAGGATGAACATTTGGCGGGGAGGGGAGGAATGGGAAACGCTATGCATGGTCTCGTCAAGAAGTAGCGAGAAAACTACACTTCTAATCTTGCCCTTTCTTCTCTCGATTTGTTCGCTTTCTCTCTTCCTGTCTATTCTTCTTGTGCTCTCTCTGTTGATTCTCTCTTATACTTACTACCACAAGCCTAAACCTCCCTCTTCCCAAACTATCTTCTTGCCTAATGATCGATTTTGTCTGTTCTCATATCTCGCACGAATCGAACGAGAGCGATAGATACTGCTTTGTTCGATATTCCATGACTATATACGACGTTCTACAGACCTCTCTAGTTCTTGCTAGGAAGGGAGTTGAGGATTTTCGCATGAAACTTGACATGACCTGCGAGGAAACGACGACATGACTTGTTAGTAACGTCGACGGCTCAACATAGAGCGACGGGATCTGACGCACTGGGACCGAAAGTCGAGATGAACCAGTACGAGTGATCGTAGTCATCGTGAAGGTTCATTTGAACTTGTTCCTTCGATAATCCAGCCGCGTCTCTCGCTTCGATCAAGTTCTCCGGAAGCACTGTGAGCCGACCAGGATCCTCTCAGTGCCAACACGAGAGAGTAGACTGAGAGTCTCGATCGACTCACATTGTTTCTGTTGATAAAAGTTATCTCCCGTTCCAACATCGACCAAGATCTTGACATCCTTCTTCTCTTCTCCCAACTTGCCCAATAATTCAGTCGCATCATACTCCTTGCCCTCCTCCACTCCACCACTCAAATAACCGCCAAACGCTTTCTCTCCCCAAGGAGCTTTCGTCGGATTCGCGATGGGCGCAAACGCAGATGCTGATG
>Ga0308170_10001794_pt1 | contig 19426 bp, 21 predicted proteins | sample PhyBR2_2_FD_202136 | JGI IMG/M metagenome (GOLD analysis project Ga0308170, IMG submission 202136) | Phyllosphere microbial communities from UC Gill Tract Community Farm, Albany, California, United States - DLSLSB.R2 | ecosystem: Host-associated > Plants > Phyllosphere > Unclassified | place...
GGTCGGGCTCTTGCGCGAGCAGGCACACCTCATGGGCCGCGAGGTCTTCGAGCAGAACCAGTGCGTTCACCTTTCCCTCGGACTCGCGCTCGTCCCCTGCTGTACATGACTGACTCTCACCCTCTCCGCAGGATGATCGACGAGCTCGATGAGCATGTCGACTCGACGGCAGGCAGGCTCGCCAAGGCGCAGCGCAAGATGGACCGCTTCGTGCGAGAGAACAGTGCGTCGTTCTCCTTCTCTCTCGACCTTGCCGCGCCTCGAGCTGACTCCCCGCCGCTCCTACAGACTCGGCATCCAACTGGTGCATCTTCATCCTCATGATCGTCCTCTCGGTCCTGCTCTTCATCATCCTGTTCGCCTAGAGGTGCGTCGCCTCTCGCCGACTCGAGCGCTCGTCCGTTTCCTCACTAACCCTCTCCTCCTTCTTCCTGCAACAGCCATACCCGCCGTACCCTATACCTAGAAGTGCAACATACCCCTTCTCGTACCTCTCATGTACAGCATCCTCCTTCTGAGCGTTCGAGCCGTCGAGCATCTCGAATCTCCCGCTCGAGCCTCGGGTCGCCGCCTCAAGCTTCTCGATCGCAGCTCGGGCGCCGGCGAGCACTCTTTGCGCCGCTCGATCAGCGCCGGTTCGCTCGGCGCGCCTCCTGTCGGCGCTCGGCTCGCTTCGTCGCGTCCGCGGAATGTCCGCTTCGCTCGTCCGTCGCTCGGCTTGCTCGTGGCCGGCTCCGCGCCCGCCTCGTCGTGAGCGCAAGTCGGTCGCTCCACTCCTACTGCACACGCTCAGCTAGCCAGCCGACGGCTCGCTCGCACTCGCAGCTCTAGAAACGGCCTCGAGCGCGCGCTCGCACCCCTCCAGCCCTGATGCGCCTCGCACGACGGCGGCTGCTCGCTGTGCTCGCGCCGATCCAGCAAGCAGCGGCGTTCTGGCGCATGGAGTTCCAGCACGGTGCGGCTCTGGTTCAGCAGCGAGCAGGTGCGCCCTCGTCCCCTCCTCTCGCCGCTGCCGTCGAGCTCTCCTTGCTGATCTCGCTCCCCCGCGCTCGCAGATCCGCTCACCAACCCCGGCGGCATCAGCGGGCATGTGCACACGTGCGTTGCGCTCGCCGTCAAGCAAGGAGGCAGGGAGATGCTAATGCTTTGCCGCCGCGCAGGATCGCCGGCGGGAGCAACTTCAACCTCGACCTCGACTTCGAGACGGCGAGGAAGGGCGCGTGTACGACGTGCGTCGCTCTTTCTCTGCATCCTTGGCACTCGGGGGCGAGCTGACGAGTGCCCCTCGCAGCGCTGTCGTGAGTCTCGACGAGCGCTCGAGCCGCTTCGGACGAAACGAGCTGACGCAGTTATTTCTTCGCGCGCAGGTCAAGCAGGACCTGTCCAACTGTGCGTCCTTCAAGCTCGTCGTGCTGCTGAGGATGAGCTGACGTCGGCGACGTGCAGACTGGACGCCGACTTTGTGGTTCTGGTGGGCGAACGGGAGGTGCGTGCGCTCTCCTTTTTCTCGTCCAGGCCTCCCTCGGCCGGCTCGTCAAGCACTCGCTGCACCCTGATCCTGACTCAGACTCTCTGCAGCTTCACGAGCGTCGAGCAGAACGGCCTACTCGTCGTGCGTCCCTCTCGTCGACCTTCCGCTCCTCGAGCGCAGCTGCTCACGCTCTTCTCGCAGTACTACCTCCCTCGCTTCCACGCGACCGACAAGACCAAGGTCACTGCCTTTCCAGAAGGCTTCCGCATGCTCGTCGGCAACCCCTACGTGCGTGCGCCCTCTCGCTTCGTCCGACTCGCGCGCACGGACCCTGCGAACCGAGCATGACTGACTCTCGCTTCTCTCCCTCCCTCTACCTCTCCCGCTCGCAGAAGCGCTCGTACGATGAGAACAGCTTGATGGACAAGGCGATCGGCATCAACTGCCTCGGAGGAGACGCGCCGACGAGGCGGCCCGAGTTTCCGACCGTCAACTGTCCAGTGCGTCGACTCTCCTCGCCCTCTTCCTCGCTCCCTCGCTCCTCCTGACCCTGTGTCTTCTCTTCGCACGCACGCAGAACGGCATGCGCCTCGAGGTCATGTTCCCGAGCTGCTGGAACGGCAAGGACACGGACTCGGCGAATCACAACGACCACCTCGCTTACCCTCAAGAAGTGCGTCCTTACCTCGCCTGCCTCTCCCCCTCTCCTACCTCGATCTGACGTCGCTCTCGCTGCAGAACGAGGCGGGCCCATGCCCTGACGGCTTCGACACGCGCATCGAGACGCTTTTTGTGCGTCCCCGCTCCCTCCCTCCTCCGCTCGCGCACTCGAGAAGCTGACTCTCGCTCAGCAGTACGAGGTGTGGTACAGCACCGACCCGTTCAAGGACATGTGGGGCGACGCCATGAACTCGTCGCAGCCGTTCGTCCTCTCGACCGGCGACCCGACTGGCTACGCCCTGCACGGTGCGTCTCGACAGCTTTCTTGGCGGCCCTCTGATCGACTCGACCTCTTGCTGATGCTCAGCACAACGCGCAGGAGACTTCTTGAATGGATGGGACCCCGATTTCTTGCAGAGTGCGATCGACGAATGCACTGCCGAGTCGGGGGTCGTGCACGAGTGCGTCTCGCTCTCTCTCTCCTCCTTCTCTGCACCTCACTGACGACCCCTCACCGCGCGCAGGTGCAAGCTGTTCGACTTCTACGACTACGACGAGCCGGACAACTTCTGCTCGCAGACGTCGGCCATCGACGAGGTCGTCACCGGCACGCTCGACAAGCTTCCTGGCTGCAACCCGGTCGTGAGCTCGCCTTCCTCTTCTCTGAGACCCCTTCCCTGCTCTCGAGCTGACTCGGTGCTGCACGCTCGCAGAATTACGGACCCGGCGACGTCACTGTTTGCACCGACGAGAGCCCGCCGGCGCTCCTCTCCCAGGTCACCGTCTTCGGCGGGCTCGCAGGCGGCAACAAGACGCTCGACGTCGCGACGAGCTCGAGCGGCGGCAGCACAAGCTCGTCACCACCGTCGAAGGAAGACTCAGACGACGCCGACGACGAGCCGAGCGCGCAAAACTCCTCGAGCGGGTCGTCGCACGCGACGGGCTCGAGCGGCGCAGCACAACCCACCGGCGCCTCCTCCTCCTCAAGCTCATCCTCATCATCGGACAACTCGTCGGCGTCCTTCCCTGGCGCAGCTGCGGCCACCGGCGACGACTCGGAGACGCGCTCGAGCCCCCTCGCCGTCGCGAGCGACAACAAGCTCATCTGGGGCTTGGGCGCTCTCGCCGTCGCGCTCCTCGCGTTCGCCATCGTGTGGATGTGCAAGTGCGGTCTGTGTCGCCCGTCCAGGGAAAAAACGCTCAACGGCAGCTCGGACGAGGAAAAGGCGGAACGTGCGTCCCGCTCTCCCTCTCTTCCCCTCGCTGCTCTCGGGAGGCCGTCTCTGACGCTCTCGCACGATGCAGAGCGCGGTCTCAGGTCGTCTTCGAGCGACGAGTCGAACTCGGAGAGCGATGCAGGCGCTGGGCGACGACGGTGACGTGTAGTGCGAGAGGAAGGATAATGCGATTGCGACTTGCTACGAACGAGGCTGAGGCAAATCGAGAGACGACAAGGAGGGTAAAAGAGAGATGCAGAGCACGATAGAGAGTATACAAAGAGGGAAGAGGAGCTCAACGACCGTCCGAATCGCTGAAGTCGAGGTACGAGCGGCTCGAGACGGGCCTCTCGCCGACGACGGGGAGCGCCTCGACGTCCGACGGCGTCGCCCGGGCCGTGTGCACCCGCAGCGAGTCGATCGAAAGCGGCCTGCGGCTGATGATGACCTCCTCGTCGACCTGACGCTCGTCGCCATCGTCCTCATCGTCGCCGTCCGACCCGGCCGAGTCGCCGCCGTGCTGCTCTGCCCCGGACGGGCTCAGGAGCGGCGGCGCGGGGAAGTCGTCCATCGTCTCCTCGAGAGTCGAGTAGCGCGAGCCGTCGCTCGCCATGAGCGGCGAGCTCGACGTGCGCCCGGGCGAGATGAAGTAGTGCGAGTCGATCGAGAGGTGGTGGTCGCGGCTTGGGCCGGTCGGCGTGCGCGCCTGATCGACGTCGAGAGAAGGCGAAGGAGGGAAGGTCGCCGTGAACGGCGAGAGAGCCGAGCAGGGCAGCGTGAGGCCGGACGGGAGCTTGGCGGACCGCGGCGACGGTGGCGGGCTGAAGTCCATGAACGACGACGGCGACGCCTGCCGACGCTGCGGGCGCTCGAGCTCGTCGTGCTCGCTGCCATCGTCGAAGCGGAGGAAGCTCTTGCTCGAGGCGCCCGAGCCCGACCCGCCCGAGAGGCGCAGCGAGCTCGACGACGCCGTGCCGAGATACTCGCGCGCGAACGACGTCGACGCCCAGGTCCTCTGCACCGGCGTAGGGCGCGGGCGGAGGAGGAGCGGCGAGTCGGCTGCGACGGGCAGGTCGAGCGCTCGACGCTGCTCGGGCGAGCTCGCCGCACTCGAGAAGGCCTCGTCGGCGGTCACGAACGTGTGCGACGTCGACGGCCGGGTCGCAGGAGGCGCCGAGTCGACCATGGAGAACGAAAGGTCGAGATGGCGAGAGGAGGGCGACTTCTGCGTCGGCGCGGTGGTGAAGCAGAGGTTGCGGGACGTGTCGCCGGACGGGATCGACTCGACCGTCTCGATGGACGCCGAGGGCTGGTGGCGAGCGACGTCGGGCCGTCGAGGATGGAGGAAGAACTGCAGGAGGCGCGAGAGGCGTCAGCACAGCTCAAAGAGAAAAGGCGCGAGCAGGAAAAGGTGGGACGCACAAGGTCGTTCCAGTTGCCGTCGCTCGTGAGGTCGACGACGCTGCCCGAGCTCGACTGGCGCGAGAGCTGCGACGGCTGCCGCCTAACCGCTGCCGAGCCGCTCGAGCGCTGGGCGTACGGGTGCGCGAAGCCCGGCGCCGAGAGCTGCTCGTCCGTCGGCGAGCGCGACAGGCGCGCTGCCTGTGCGAGCGCTGGCGCAGACCTCGACGACGCGAGGCGAGAGGTCGGCGAGCCCTGCTGCGACGAGCCGCGCGAGCGCGACAGGAGCGGCGCCGTCGAGGCGACCGGCAGGTCCTCGAGGGCCTTGATCGGCGAGCCGCTCGCCTCGCGCAGGTGCTCCTCGAGCGCGAGGCTCAGGCGCGCTGCCGACGCAGTCGATTCGGGCGTCGAGACCCTTGTCGGCGCGCTCGTCGCGGGGCCCGACGGTGCCGAGGGAGCCGGGCGGGCGGGCGTGTAGCTCTGGCGCTCGGGCGAGCGGAGGAGGTGGTGCAGGTGCGGCGGGAGCGAGAGGAAGGCGTTCTGGGTCATGACGGAGGGGCGGCGCATCTCACCGACGGGCTGGAACGGCTGGTCGAACGGCGAGGTGAGCGCCTCGCCGTACTGCGTCGTGACCTGCTCGACGGCGGCCGCGAGGCTCTTGAACGTGGCCGAGTTGGTCATCTGCGGCAGCTGCGGCGGCGAGGTGGCGTGCGAGTGCGCGCGGGCGTACAGGCTGTCGACCGACGACGCCCGGTGCAGGTGCCGGATGGCCTGCCCGCGCACGGTCCTCGGCGCCGACGGCCGGCCGGGCGCGGCAGCGGCAGCGGCGAGAGCGGCGGCGCTCGAAGTGACCTCGGCCGTCGATGTCGCCGAAGCAGAGCGCACGTGGCTCCTGCTGCGGACCCGCTTGAGCGCGTGGACGAGGCCGATCCCGAGGCCGTCGCTCGCGCCGCCGCCGTCGGTGCTGAGCCTACGCTCACGCATGCGCGGGATCGACAGCTTGCGGCCGAGCTGCGCGAAAGGCTCGAAGCTCGACGGCATCGGCGGCGAGTAGTCGGGCGCGACCCGGACCCGCCGCTCGTACCGCCCGAGGCCCCGCTCGGCCTCGCTCTCCGCCTCGGCCGCCTCGCGCCGTCGCCGCTGCGCGACCTCGCGCCTCATGCGCCGGCGCTCGGCCTTGCGCTGCTCGGCGGCGAGGCTCCTCCTGCCGGCCTTGCGCTGCTGCTCGGCAAGCTTGAGGCTCAAGCCGAAGCCGACGCCGCGCATGGCGCTGTCGCTCCAGGCGGCGCGCTCTGCGCGGAGGAGCGCGCCGTCGCGGAGCACACGCCGCACGCTCGAGTCGTCGCCGTCGTGCTCGTCGTAGGTGAGCAGGTCGACGTCGGCGTCCGTCAAGGCACCTTGCCGTGCCCAGCGCTTGTCGACGGTCGTCGGCCGCCGCCGCTCCTCGTCGGCGTGCCCGCCGAGGACGTTCGACGACGACGCATCGACGACGACGAGCCGCGGGCGAGTACCGATGAGGGCCTCGTACTTGCTGACCGGCACGACGTTGCGCCTCGTCCTCGGCGGGACGGGCGGCTTGAGCGGGACGCTCAGGAGCGGCTCCGACGCGTGCGGCCGATGTCGCGAGGTGCCGCTCGTCGTCCTCGGCGGAAAGACGGCCGGCGCCGGTCCTTGGCGCAGCGAGCCGGGGAGAGACCGGTCCGCCTCGAGCGAGCCCGTGCGAGGGTCGCGCGGCTCGAGCGGGATGGACGGGCGGCGCTCGTGTCGGTGCGAGCCTCCCGCAGGTTTGCGAAGGTTGGGGACGGACGCTGAGCGGATCTGGAGGGCGCGAGTGTCGGAAGAGGAGGAGGAGATGCTGCGGCGGTGCTCGATGCGCTTGCGCGAGCGACGGCGGCTGCCAGACGGTCGACGTGCCGATGTTGGAGGGGTTGCCGGCGCGGAGAACGTAGGGGCGAGAGGCGACGTTGGCAGGATAGGCGAGGGGGCGACAAGCGAAGGGGCCGAGAGCGAGGGACTCGTGTCGCGGGGCGGCTCGAGCCCGGTCGACCGGGAGGCGTACGACGGGTAGGCGGCGGCGGCGGCGACGTGATCGTGGTCGACAGAGAAGGGTCGTGCGGCGCTGTGGAAGGCGCTCGTCAGTACGTGCGCGCACGAAAGCATGAGAGGAGGACGGTGACGACGCACAGGTTGGCGACGAAGCTCGACTCTCCCAGCGCGCACCCTGCACTGCCCCGCCGCCGATGCTCGTCCATCGATGTCCTCGCTCCGTCCTGCGCCTGCGGCTCGGCGCTGCGGAAGCCGAGCCCGACCAGCTGCGAGCGGGTCGGGTGCAGGACGTGGCTGTTCCCGCCGCCGCCCCCACCGCTGCTGCCGCTGCCGCCGCTCGACGACGTCGCCCCGCCGCGAAGCATCGGGAACGAGAAGCGCGGGTCGGCGATGGAGGGCGCCGGCGCGAGGCCGCGGACCTGGGACGGCAGTCGGCGCGAAGGCGAGCTTGGCGAGGTGAGGACGGGCGCGCCGAGCTGCCACACGCCTCGGCCCGGCTCGTGCTCGCGCTCCTTGCCCTTTCTCGAGCTGAGCTGCGGCAGCGGCGACCGGCTGCCGCTGGTGCGGTAAACGACGGCGCCGAGCGGCGACGAGAGCTGGGCGGGCGTGCGAGGGAAGTCGCTCGAGCTGGTCGATGACGAGGTCGTGTTGGACGCCGTGCGGTACATGTCGCTCGACCGCTCGGGTGGTGCGGAGGTCGAGCTCGAGGGGTGGCGGTCGTGGCCGTCTCGGTCGAGCGGGAAGAGGGAGGAGGTCGTGGTGCGAGAGGAAGTCGAGGCGGCGGTCGACGAGCGGTGGCGGTCGCGCGTGTAGACGTCTGCAGCGTACTATTCGTCAGCTTCTGAGCGGCGCGTGGAGGTTAGCGGGAGCGGACGCACCAGGATCCGTCGGCGCCGTCGTCGTCCAGCTCACGGTGCCGCCGACATGCCCGCGCTGCTCGCTCTGCCGCCGCCCTGCGGTCCTGCTCGTGCCCATCCTGGTCCCGGGCGCGCTGAACAGGTCGCTGCTCGTCGAGCTGCGCGGGACGACCCGGCCGCCGCCGCCGACCTTGGCCCCGCCGGTCCTCGCCGCCCGGCCGAAGTCGAACGTGCCCGAGCTGAGCTGCGGCACCGACGCGCTCGTGCTGAGCCCGCCTCGTGAGCTCCCTGCGCGCGGCGAGGGGGCCGCCGACCTCGATGCGGCGGGGCGAAGGGGTGCGAGGTGCTCGTGTTCGATGAGGCCGGGCTGGCCGAGCCGAGTTGCGGGCGAGGGGACGATGGTCGCAGTGCTCGAGCTGGCCGTGACGGCCGACAAGGCTGGAGAGGCCATGCTCAGGCTCGTCGCGGGCCCGGACGAGGGCGACCTCGAGCTCGGCGACGGGCGGGCGATGAGGTCGATGAAGGGGGAGCGTGTGGTTGGCGAGGGAGGGGCTGGCGCTGGGCGGGTGCTGCCGACGCGTTGAGTGAACCAAGAGTGGCTAGGACGGCGTCGGTCTCAGGAAGCGCTGGCGAGACGAGCGAGAAGAGCGCGACGAAGGGGGGAGCGCAGGCCACGCGAGGCGGAGAACCGCCTCGAGTCTCAGGATCGGCTTGCGGGGCGACAATGGAACGAGGGGCGGCTGCACAGCGACAGCACAGCTCACCGTGCACGCCCTCTGCTCTGCTGGGAGCAACGCGAGCGAGCTATCCTTCCTCTCGAGGCGGGACCGGCGGACGACGACGACGACGACGAGCCGCTGCAGCGAGCACAAGATACTGATCCCGATGTTGCAGGCACTGACAAGGACCACCAGGGTCCATACGCGAGGGAGGAAGGAAGGAGAAGGGGGCAGGGGAGCGCGCTCAGGCATTGCCCTCGCCGTACTGGGTCAGGTCGAGCGTGAGCGTCTTCGAGCCGGCCTCGCGGTAGATGCCGACGAGCGCAGACGACGACTCGAACATGAGCTGCTTGTGCGTGATGACGATGCACCTGCGCGCGGCGAGAGGCGAGAGAGCGTCAGAAGAGCGCGCGCGAGGGGAACGAGCGGGGGAGGAGCGAACGCACTGGAAGTCGTTCTGCTGCGTGCGCGACTGGACGTAGCGCGCGACACGGCCGACGTTCGTGTTGTCTGCATGGACGTGATGAGGGTCAGGAGGGAACGAGAGACGGGCGAGGAGAGGTCGAGACGAACCGAGTGCACCATCGACCTCGTCGAGCACGAAGAAGGGCGACGGCTGGAAGCTGCAAGGACAGCGCGGCGGCGTCAAGTCTGCACGGCACGATGAGAGAGGACACGACGAGACGCACGAGTGGATGGCAAAGAGGAGTGCGAGCGCCGCCATCGTCTTCTCGCCGCCCGAGAGCTGGTCCATGTCGCGGAAGCGCTTGAGCGGCGGCATGGCGTGGTACTTGATGCCGTGCAAGTAGGGCTCCTGCGCGCGCAAAAGTGCATCGGAGAGCGTCAACGAGGGCTCGGCGGCGGTGAAGGGGGGAGAAGGAGGAGGAGAAGAAGGCGACGCACATCCGGCTCCTCGAGGCTCAGGTAGGCGACGCCGCCCTGCGGGCTCGCTGCGCCCTTGGTCAGGTTCTTGTACACCTCGTCGATGTTGTCCTCGATGTGCTTGAAGGCCTTGTTGTACAGCTCGCAGCGCTTCTTCTTGACGGCGTTGAAGGCGTCCTTGGCCTTGCGGGTCGCCTCGCGCGCCTCGTCAAACTCGCCGTCGATCTCCTTGAAGCGCGCCTCCGAGTCGCCGAGCCTGCGTCGTTGGATGCGTCAGCGACACGAACCTTTGAGACGGAAGGGAGGAGCGGGTGAGAGAGAGAGGACGCACCGCTCGATCGCCTTGAGGTTGACCGACATCTTGTCGATCTCGCTCTGGATCCGGGCGACGGCGGCGACGAGCTGCTCGTCCATCTTGTCCGATGCGTCCTCCTCCTCGTCCTCGTCGAGCTCGTCAAAGTCGACCTCGACGCCGTGGTCGTTGGCCTGGAAGATGTTCTGCGTGCCCGATTCGGGGCCGTCGACGTCCATCTGGACCGCCTGCTGCGTCTGCGAGCGCGAGGAAGCACGTCAGTGCATGCTTGAGGGTGAGAGGGCGTAAGAGAGAGGGACGCACCTCCTCGATCGGGATGTCGTCGAGCCGGCCCTTGGTGAGCGGGAGGTCGATCTCTTCGAGCTTGCAGCGCCGGTACAGCGTGAAGCGCTCGGACGAGAGGCGCTCGATGTCGTCGTTCTGCGCACGATGTTCGAGAGTTAGGACATGGCCGGCCGAGAGCGAGCAGAAAGAGAGAGAAAGGAGTTGACGCACAGCGGTCGCGACCTCCTTGAGCGCCTGGTCGAGCGCCCGACTCGCCTTGCCGCCGGCCTTGCGCGCCTGCTCGAGGTCGGTCTGCTTGTCGACGAGCGTCTCCTTGAGCTGGTCAAGGACGACGCCGAGGTCCTTGACCTCCTGCTCGAGGTGCTCGATCTCGCCCTGCTTGGCGTCGCGCTCGCCGTCGAGGCGCTCGAGCGCGAGGCGGTGCTTCTGGGCCGTCGCCTCGAGAGAGTCGACGCGCTCCTGGATGAGCTCGACCTGCTCGGACTGGAACCTGATCTGGTGGTTGAGGCGCGCGACGTGCGTGTCGAGCTTGAGCATCTCGGCGTTGTCCTCCTGCGCCGAGCGCAGCTGCTTCTCCTCGTACTCGCGGATGTCGGACACGCCGATGCGGGCGCAGAAGTCGTCGAAGATGGCGTCCTCCTCGCGCTCGATGACGTCGCGCTGGGCCGCCGCCTCGCCCTCGAGCTGCTCGAGGTCGCGCTCGAGCTTTGCGATGGCCTTCTCGAGGTCGGCGGCGCGCTTGCGCAGCGTCTTGAGCTCGTCCTTGATGCCCTTGAGGCGCGAATTGGTCGAGCTCAGGTCGTCCTCGACGCCCTGCAGGTCGGCCTTGGTGCGCGCCTCGTCGGCGAGGAGCTGCTCCTCGGCGCGCGCGTGCGGGCGGTTCTTGAGACACTCGGCGAGCTTGCCGCGCAGCTCGGTCTCGCGACGGCGCAGCGCCTCGACCTCCTGGTCCTCGAACGAGCGGCCGCCCGAGTGCGAAGTGCCGCCGGTGATGGTGCCGGAGCGGTGGATGACGGTGCCCTCGAGCGTGACGGCTGCAGGTGCAAGGCGTCAGGACACGTCGCAGAAGGGACGAGGTCGATGCGCGAGAGAGGGAGAGCGGGACGCACCCTTGACCTCCTGGCCGCGGTCGTAGCAGACGTGGCGCGCGATCTGCATCGTGTCGCACACGAGCGAGTTGCCGCACGCAAACTGCATGGCCTTCTCGACGCTCGGGTCGAAGTTGATGACGTCGATGGCGAGCCGAGCGCCCTTGGCGAACGAGCGGTACTTGTCGTTGACCGGCTGCACCGAAACCGTCTCGATCGGGACGAAGGTCGCCTGCCCGAGGCGCTGCACGCGCATGTACTGCAAGGGAGAACAAGCATCATCAGCTTGTGCATGCAGAGTCGGCTGAGAGGCGAGAGAGAGAGGACGCACCTCGATGCAGGAGATGGCCGTCTTCTCGGTGTCGACGACGATCGAGTCGATGTTGCGGCCGAGGACCGTCGTGACGGCGGTGCCGTACTTCTGCTGGGTCGGTTTGCACAGGTCGATGATGCGGCCGCGCACGCCGGGGAAGGTGCGCTTGAGCTGGGCGAGCGTTTCCTTGAAGCGGCGCTCCGAGTCCTTCTCTTGACGGGCGGCGCCGGCCTGCTCGAGCTCGCGCAGGGTGCGCTCGAGCTTCTCGTTGTACTCGGCCTCGGTCTGCCTGCGCGCAGAGGAAGGGTGTCAACAGGGTCGAGCGAGGGAGAGAGGGCGAGCGAGCGAGAGGGACGTACTTGATCTGGGCCTTGCGCTTGCGAAGGTCGTCGAGGTCGGTGCGAGCCTTCTTGAGGTCGTCCTGCAGCGCACCCTGCTTCGTCTCGACCTGCGAGCATGGAGAATGGGTCAGGAGGAGGACCGAGGAGGAGGAGATCAAGTCAGGGAGGGGTCGAGAGAGCGACGCACCGAGTCCTTGCGCTTCTCGAGCGTCGCCTCCTCGCCCTCGAGACGCTCGATCTTGCGCCTCGTGCTCTCGAGCTGGTCCTGGGCCGTCGAGAGCGAGTCGCGCTTGGTCTTGTCGTCGTTGACGAGCTTGGCGAGCGCCTCGCGCTCGGCGACGGCCTTGGTCGACGCCTGGCTCTTGCTGCGGACGGCGAGAAAAGGCGAGCGTCAGCGCCGGCAAGCCACAGCCACGTCGACAAGGTGAGAGGGGACACACAGCTTGTTGTACTCGGCTAGGTCCTCGGAGCTGAGCGAGATGCCCTGCTCGCGAGCGGCGGCCTCCTGCGCGTCACGGTGCGCTTGCGCAGCCCGCTCGGTCGTCGCGAGGTCCTTGTTGAGCTGGTCGAGCTTCTTCTGCTGGGCGTCGAGGTCGATGCGCTGCTTGGCCGACTGGTCCTCGGCGGTCTTGAGGTGCTTCTGGGCGTAGGTGCGCTTGGTGTCGATGCCGGCGAGGGCGGGACGCTGCAGGAGGGGTGAGCGTCAGCCTCACGGCACCGCGCACGCTCGAGGTAGGAGAGGCGGAGAGGAAGGAGGAGGACGCACCGCATCGAGGAGCTCCTTCTCCTTGTTCTTGACCTCGCGCTCCTGCTTGCCGACCTCCTTCTGCGCCTTGTTGACCGCCTTGCGCTTGGAGCGCACGTCGTCCTCGAACGACTCGCTCTCGTCGCGCAGCTTCTTGAGCTCGACGTTGCGCTCGTCGATGCGCTCCTCGGCCGCCTTGATGCCCTGCTCGATGTGGAACAGCTTCCACACGAGGTGGTGCACGACGGCGTCGGCCTTCTGCGACTGGAGCGACTGCCACCGCTCGGCCTCGCTCTTCATGAGCTGGTACTGCTTGACCTCGGTGTTGACGCCCTTGCGGCGGCTGTGCTGCGCCATCGACGCCTCGGTCGCCTTGGTGAGGGCGTGCGCGCACCGGTCGTACTCGTCCTTGAGGTCGAGTGAGCCGCTGATCTGGTCGATGAGGCGTGACAGGTCCTTGGGCGACTGCGACGCGACGGCCTCGACGTCTCCCTGCGAGCGAGAGAAGGGAGAAGAGGGTCAGCTGCTGCCGCCTCGATTTTGCTCGAGGAGAGCGAGATGGGACGCACCTGGAAGACGAGGAAGTTCTTGGCCTTGACGAGGATGTTGAAGCTCTCGAGCTGCTCGTTGTAGCGCTTGTACGAGACGGCCTTGCCGTTGATCTTGTACTCGCTCGTGCCGCTCGTCGAGATGCTGCGGGCGGGGCGTCGAGGGCGTGTCAGCGCCTGTCGTAGATGAGCGAAAACGAGCGGGAGGAAGTGAGGACGCACGAACGCTGGAAGCGCCACTCCTTGTTCTCGGCGCGATCGACGTAGATGGCCGTGACCCAGGCCGTGCGCTCGCCGTCGACGCCGTCGTCCTCGTCCTCGTCCTCGCTCTCGCCGTCCTGCTCGTCGTCGTCCTCGTCGTCCTCGTCGTCGTCCTCGCTGCCCTCGACGGCCTTGCCCTTGCCCTTCTTGTCGCGGCGCTTGCGGCCGCTGCGGTAGATGAGGTCCTTGAGGGCGGTCGAGCGGAGCGACACGCTGCGGACGCCGAGCACGAACGAGATGGCGTCCATGAGGTTGGACTTGCCGGCGCCGTTGGGCCCAATGACGGCCGTGAACGAGTGGAAGGGCCCGCTGCGGGCGAGGAGAGGGGGAGGTCAGCCTCGGCAGGCTCGAGCGGCGTCGGGGAGAGAGGCTGCACGCACATGGTCTGCCGCCCTCGGTAGGACTTGAAGTTGTAGCACTCGAGGCGGTCCAGCATGGCGAGGGCTGCGTGTGGTGGATGGGCGAGTGGTGGGGAGCGGACGCGGTGCGAGGGAGAGCTCTGGCGAGTCGGGGGCGGGCGGGCGCGCGCGTCTGCGGTGTCGGTGTCGGCGTGCGAGGCGAAGGCGAGCAGCTGGCTCTAGCCTGGCGGTGCGGGTGTGGTGCGGAGCAGGGCGAGGTGCGCGACCGCGACGCGTCCAACCTCGACCAACTCTCTTGCGACCTCTCACGGCACTTGAGCGATCGTGCATGGACTGGTAGCACGCCGAGGGAGTCTCTCAATGCATTGCAGCAGCAGTAAGGGGCTCTGAGCGAGGTGGGAGTGGTCAGCGCGGCCTCGAGCTCCTTGCACCGCCCCACTCGCGGCCCTCTCCCACGCTCTCGCTCTACGGCGAAGCCAGAGGGACTCCTTGCAGGGCTGAGCAGAGAATGCGCCCGGCCGGGCCACACGAACGAGAGGCTGAGCGGGAAGATCTGCCGCCTGACGCGCTCAGCTCTCGTGCGCCGTGCTGCTGGCGCCGAAGCCCCTTGTCCCTGAACCGCTAGACTCGCTCGCCCTTAGCCCTGGATGAGCACCGCCGATCTACCACCGGGGCCTGCCCAGCTCCTCGACGACGCCCTGTGCCAGCCGGACGGCCCTCCCCTCCTCTCGACCTCGGCCGCCGATCCCTCCTCCGCCCCACTCGACCTCGACACCATGGCCGCCGACGCCGCCGGCTCTGCCTCAGACAGCTCTACCAGCACAGCCTCCAGCCTCTTGCGCGGGTGCGTCCCCTCTTCGTCCTCTCGCCGTTCGTCGCAGAGCGGAACCCCCCCTCGTCGTCAACCTCGAGCTGACTCCCTCCGTCCGGCGCACACAGGCAGCAAGCCACGACCACGGTGACGACCAAGCGTGGTGAAGGCGGGCGAGAAACAACCGAGACGTGCGTCCACTGCCCTCTGCACCTACCTCTCGACACAGTTGCACCGCCCGCTCACACCTCGGCCCCTCGTCCTCGCAGCTTCACGCACGTCGGCGCCGCCCAAGTCGACGCCGAGTACTCGTCCTCGACCGGCCAGATCACGCTCCGCCCCGTCCCCGCCAAGGGCGGCGACCCTCGCAGGATCCGCCTCGTCCGCTCGCGCCGCACCCACTTCGAGCCGCGCATCTCGCACTTTGACCGGCACAACAAGACGTCGGCCGAGGACACGTTCCGCGGCTTCTTCTCGCTCTTCTGGATCGTCATCGCCGTCGGCGGCACGAGGACCATCTACAACCGCGTCGCCGAGACGGGCGGCCTCCTCGGCGGGTGGCAGTTCGCGGCGCTCATCTCCGAGGACGCCTGGGCGCTCGCACTGAGCGACGCCGTACTCGTCGGGTCGACGATCCTCTGCGTCCCGTTCGCCAAGGTGCGTTCCCTTCATCGTTTTCCCCTCCCTCCCCTCCCAGTCCTTCCCTCCTCCCTCTCTGCCTCCAGCTCTTCCTCCTGCTCTTCGCCTCTCGCTCCGCTCCTCCCTCACCTGCGGCGCATAAGCTGACTCTGACCCCCCCTCGCGCAGCTCATCGTCAACGGCTGGGTGCGGTACTACTACACCGGCCTCATCCTCCAGCACGTCGCCCAGACGCTCTACCTCGGCATCGCCGTCCGATGGACGTTCCACCGCCATTGGCCCTGGGTCCAGAGCGGTTTCATGACGCTGCACGCCCTGAGCATGCTCATGAAGGTCCACTCGTACTGCTCGCTCAACGGCGAGCTGTCCGAGCGCGCGCGCCAGCTCGAGAAGGACGAGCGCACGCTGCACGAGGCGGTTGAGGAGCTTGGTGGGCGGGACGCGCTCGAGCGAGAGGGGCGAGCGGCGTGGGAGAAGGCGTGCGCCGAGGCGGCGCAGGAAAAGGCAGCGTCGGAGGCTGCCGGCGCACGCGGCAAGGCGTCGGCCGCCTCGCTCGCCCCGCCGCCGGCGACGCCGCAGCAGCCCTCGTCCGACGAGGAGGCCGTCTCGACGACCCTTCGGCAACGACCGTCGGCCGCCCGCCGCCGATCCCTCTCCCCCTCAGCCGCACGGACCCACGTCGCACCGCCGTCGCACAAGGCCGAGCCGCACGATGTCGAGACGCTCACCTGGTCGCCCAACGAGCGCGTGTCGCACCTCGCCATCGCCATCTGCGAGGCGCGCGAGGCCCTGTCGTCGAACGGCGCCGCCAAGGTCTCGTTCCCGAACAACGTCACCGTCCTCAACTTTGTCGACTATCTCCTCGTGCCGACGCTCGTGTACGAGCTCGAGTACCCGAGGACGGACTCGATCCGACCCTTGTACGTCCCGGCGCACTCTCCCTCTCTCTCCGACTCGCGACGCACGAGCCCCTCTCGCTTCAAAGGACGACCTGCTGACGCCGACTGCCGCGCCCGCAGGTACATCCTCGAGAAGACGCTCGCGACGTTCGGCACCTTTTCGGTCCTCCTGCTCATCGTCGAGCACTTCATCTACCCGGTCATGCCCGGGCCCGACAGCTCGTTCATCTCGTCGCTCCTCGACCTCGCCCTGCCGTTCACCATCTGCTACCTCCTCATCTTCTACATCATCTTCGAAGTGCGTCACTCCCTCCTTCGTGCTCGGACGTCGAGACAATCGAGGAGCGAAGCTGACGCCGAGACTCGCGCTCGCAGTGCATCTGTAACGCCTTCGCCGAGGTGAGCCTCCTCGCCCTCTCGCCCTCGGGCACTTCTTTCCCCTCGAGCTCACCCATGCTGATGCATCTCGGCGACCTGCAGATCACGCGCTTCTCGGACCGGGCCTTCTACAGCGACTGGTGGAACTCGATCTCGTTCGACGAGTTCTCGCGCAAGTGGAACCGGCCCGTGCACACGTTCCTCCTCCGCCACGTGTACGCGACGACCATCTCGACGTACAAGCTCAGCAAGTTCTCGGCCGCCTTTGTTACGTTCCTCTTGAGCGCGCTCGTGCATGAGTGCGTCGGCGGCTCCTCCTCGACTCCTGCTCCTTCCTCCTGCGCGCCTCGCTGACCCGCTCCCGCCGCTCGCAGGCTCGTCATGGTCGTCGTGACGCACAAGATCCGCATGTACCTCTTTGTTCTCCAGGTGCGTCGCTCAGGCCTCTCCCCCTTCGTCGCCTTCCCAAGCTGACGGTCGTCCTCCCTCTTTCTTCGCTGCGCAGATGGCCCAGCTCCCTCTCATCATGCTCGGCCGAGCAAGCATCTTCAAGCGTCACCCTGCACTCGGCAATGTGCGTCCTTGCCGCCTCTCGCTCGCTCTCGAGCCGCCGAAGCTGACCCAGCCCACCTCGCTCGCAGCTCTTCTTCTGGTTCGGCCTCTTGAGCGGGTTCCCTCTGCTCGCTGTAGCGTACCTCAAGTTCTAGAGCGGCTCTCTCAGTGCAACGAGGCCCTTATTCTCAGCATCGAGCGACGGCGAGGAAGGACGAAAGCGACTTTTGAGAAAAGCAGGGCTGCGAGAGCGAGAAGGGTCGATGCAGATGATGATGCAGTGCATGTACGCTACTCGCCGTCAAGCCAGTCTATGTACCCTCGCCCCTCAGCGCTCCTTCCTGCCCTCGGCCGCCTGCGCCGCCCTCGCCGCCTGCACGACCTCCTGCGGCACCCTGCCCGGCGTCGTCCACCGCCCGGCGAGGTAGTTGCCCCGGATCACCAACAGGTCCCTCGCCATCCTGATCGAGTCGGTCACGACATCGAGCTTGCTCCCGGGCACCTCGGTCCAGCGCACGCCGACCTCGCGCAGCGGGACGCCGCACCGCTCGGCAACGAGGAGGAGCTCGCAGTCGAAGATCCACCCGGGGCTGTGCAGCGCCGGGTACAGGAGCTGCGCCGACGCGCGCGCGTGCAGCTTGAAGCCGCATTGCGTGTCGCGGATCGTCGAGAGGCCGAGGAGCGAGAGGTACAGGTGGAACGAGCGCATGAGGAGGTTGCGCAGAGCCGATCGCTGCGAGGAGGGTGCAACGAGTGCGTCAGCATGTCTTCGTCCTGCGAGAGCGCTCGAGACGGCCCAGGAGCGAGAGGGAGAGAGCGCGAGACGCACCTTGACGACCGCCTCGGTCGCGACCAAGTGCGCTCTCGAGCCGACGACGAGCCCGTGCGGCGCGCCCTTGGACGCCGACGCCTGGGCGACCTCGAGCTTGTCGAGCTCCTCTTCGAGAAGGGCGAGGTCGGGGAAGTGGGTCGCGCCGTCGGCGTCGACGAAGAGGATGTGGTGCCCGCTCGCGTGGAGGACGCCCTGCGCGCGGACGGTCCGTACGGTCAGCCATCGCCTTCGTAAGCGAGCACAGATAGGTGAAAGAGAGAGAGCGCCGACGCACATGCTTGGTCGCGCCGCCCTTGCCCCGGTTGCGCACGAGCCGGCACACCTTGACCGTGCCCCTCTTTGCGCCGTACTCTCGCTCGACCTCGTTGGCGAGCTCGAGCGCGACGTCGCTGGTGCCGTCCTTGCTCCCGTCGTCGACGATGAGGACCTCGTAGCTCCCTCGCTCGACGCCGCTGGGGAGCCGAGGTGCGCCCGCCGAGGACGAGGTGGGGAGCTCGCGCGTCTCGAGGAACTCGACGGCCGGGCGGAGCATGACGCGCAGGCGGTCGCGCTCGTTGTAGGCGGGGACGACGACGGTCAGGGCGACGGTCGCCGGCTGGGCGAGGCGGTGCAGCTGCTGCGGATTCGAGGGCGAGGACGGGGTGAGGAAGGTCGACTCGGAGGGCGAGGATGTCGGGTCTCGGGGCGACCACAGGACGAGGAGGGCATAGACCTGCACGGGTCGGGCGGATCAGCATCCTGGAACAGGCTCAGCTGCGAGAGAGAAGGGCGAGCGGACCGATGCGAGGAGCGCGACGAGGAGGCCGGCGGCGACCACGACGAGCGAAGGCATGGCGGCAGGGGCTTGCTCCGGTGCTGCGAGCTGAGCCGGCGCAGGCGCTGGGCGGCGAAGCAGAGCTGGCGGAGACGGAGAGCGACGTCGTCGTCGTTCGAGTCTCGGGTCAGCGGCCCGCTCTCGCTCGCTCGCTCATGCAGGAGAGCTTGCACCGTGGTTATCTTAGTCATACTCTCATACACAAGCTGGACTGCGCATCAGACTCGCCGGACAGGCAGACGGCGAGCGGCCGGAAGGTTGGCCGGGTCGTCTCGAGACGAGAGGGCGGTTGGTGCTCGCACACTCGACTCGAGCCTGCGCCGACTCGCTGTGAGCCTCGAGCGGGACCCAGCACGCGCACCACGCCTGCCCACCACCCGCCTGCCGCACCACGAGCGGCGACCGGCACGACCCACCCCTCCTCCCCCGGACAACACGACCACCCGCGCCGCAACTCGCCTCGACTCGCCTGCGGCACCGTGCGGCACCCACGAGCAGCCTCGCAGCACCCCACAGTACACGCATCAGCTCGCCGCGACCCGCCCAGCCGCGACACGGTCGCCCTCCATTGGCGGCACCAGGCGCCCCTTCGACCTCGCTCCACCCTCTCGAGGCGACCAGGGCCCATCCGCCGGTGCGGGACATGCCCTCCTCGCGCCCACCCGACGCGCCAGCCCGCCGTCAAGGCCCCTCGCCGCCCGGCGACCCTAGCGGCGGGTCCTCTGCGCCTGCGCCCCTTCCTCCGCCGGCATCGTCGCTCCCCTCGCCCTTGTCGACCTCGCCCACCCGCTACGGCGACAGCACCGACTACCTCCCGACCCACACCGGCCAGCACGGCTGGCGCCAGCCCCCGCGCGGCGGCAGCGGCAGCAGCGCCGCCAGCTCCGCAGCACCGCCGCCGCGCGCTCCAGCCAGCACGCGCGGCCCCTCGCCCGCCCGCCGCGGCTCGTCCGGCGAGTCGGACCCGGCTTGGCCGCCGTCCCTGTCGCCCGACG
>Ga0308170_10001797_pt1 | contig 19419 bp, 20 predicted proteins | sample PhyBR2_2_FD_202136 | JGI IMG/M metagenome (GOLD analysis project Ga0308170, IMG submission 202136) | Phyllosphere microbial communities from UC Gill Tract Community Farm, Albany, California, United States - DLSLSB.R2 | ecosystem: Host-associated > Plants > Phyllosphere > Unclassified | place...
ACCCCGAGCTCTTCCTCCTGCAGCCTCCTCCCGACGACCTACCTCCCCCTGCGTGTCCTCTCCCTCACGTCCCTCCTCGGCATCATGTCGTCGGTCGTGCTCCTCGCCGTCCTCATCACCGACGGCTTCATCAAGAAGACGGCGCCGGGCAGCTTCTGGGACCCGATGGCGACGAGCGTCGTGCCGCGCTGGGGCCGCTTCCCCATCTCGTTCGGCCTCCTCATGTCGGGCGTGCGTCCTCTCTTCCTCCCCTGCCCTCGTCGTACTCGTCGGAGAGCAGGACTGATGCCGCCCCTCGTGCTCGCAGTTCTCTGGGCACGCCGTCGTCCCCTCGCTGTACCGCGACATGGCGCACCCCGAGCACTTTGCCTCGATGATCAACGTCGCCTACATCATCGCCTTCGTCGTCAGCGTCATCTTCGGCGTCTTCGGCTACCTCATGTTCGGCAACAGCGTGTCGAGCGAGATCACGCGCGACCTCGCCTCGACGGTCGGGTACCCGGTCGCGCTCAACCAGCTCGCCGTCTGGATGGTCGCCATCAACCCGCTCGTCAAGTACGCCATCGCCAACAAGCCCCTCGTCACGACGTTCGAGCACCTCGTCGGCCTGCACAAGCCCGTCGCGCCCGTCCCCGCGCCTCCTCCTCCCGCACCGACCTCGTCCGACAGCGCCATCGCGACGGGCACGTCCATCTCGACCCTGCACCACCGCACGTCCAACTCGGCCCTCTCGACGTCGCCGTCGCCGACTCGGCGCGTCCTCGTCGCCGCTGCCGCCGCCGAGCGCCGCATCCACCGCGTGCGGTACTACCTCCTGCGCCCGGCCGCCTCGATCCTCTGCGTCGGCCTCGCCATCGCCATCCCCGAGTTCGACCGCGTCCTGTGCGTCCCTCTCTCCACTCGACCGTCCTCTCTCTCTCGGTGCGACGCAGCAGCTGACCCTCCTGCCTCTCCTCCTCTTGCAGCGCCTTCCTCGGCAGCGCGAGCGCGTTCGTCATCTGCGTCATCGGGCCCGTCGGCGCCTACCTCATCGTCGGCGCGCAGGGCAAGAAAGACCTCGAGCGCGACGGCGGCGCGTCGGCGTTCGGCGGGCTCGAGACGGTGCGCGAGGTCGCGACGCCGCCGGACGAGGGCGACGCGCCCGACGGCGCAGGGCCCGGCGCGGGCAAGAACTCGGTCGTCGCACACGCGAGGCAGGTGCACGCTGCCGAGCTCGCGCGGCGCAAGCGGGCGGCGGCGCTCGGCGGGGCCGGCGGCGGGCGGAACGGCGAGCGGCTCGTCGTCGCTGGGGCCGAGCGCGTCCTGTGCTGGTTCCTCCTCGTCCTCTCGATCGTCATGGCGTCGGTCGGGACTGTGTGGAGCTTCCTGCCGGTCGAGGAGGCCGGCTTTGCGTAGAGGGAGGAAGAAGAGGACCGAGCGTAGAGCGAGAGCGAGCGTGGATTATCAGACCGAGCATCTCCTTGTTTCCCTTCTCGAGCGCTCTCAGTCTCTCGAACTAGCTCTGGAGACTAGAAGCGTGACTAAGATTGACAACATCGGCTGCGAGGGTGAGGGAACGCAACCCTCGAGCTGCGCGAACGACGAAAGCTATGTACTCCTTCCTCCTCCTCCTCGGGGAGGCCCTCCTTCTCGACTCGAACGGCGAGAGCGTGCTCCTAGGTACATGTGGACGACTGAGTGGGGAGAGAGGCTGGCTGCGAGGGGAGCGACCCGACGAGCGGAACGTGCGCCGAGAAAGGCGCGTGGTGGTACAGCTGGAGGACGGGCGACGAGGTGTAGGTGAGGTGGTCTGGGTGCGTCGAGCCGAGCATCAAGGACGCTTGAACGACATGGCGCGCTTGAGGGTGCACTGCGAGGAAGGGGAGAAGTCAGCGACCGTCGAGAGCCCGAGCGAGGAGGAGGAGAGGACGCACCTTGAGCGAGCGCTTCGAGCACGTCGAGCCGCCCGACGAGCACGACGACATCGAGTTGAAGGTGCTGCTCCTCTTGCTCGAGGAGAAGCTGCGCGAGTCGCGCTCAGGGATGGCGAGTGCTGCGTCGTGGACGATGCCGTGCTTCGGGCACACGGCGTGGGTGGTGTGGGCGCGAGGGAACGACTGCGAGAGGGATGAGCGAGTCAGTTGGGAGCTACGGTCAGGGTGGGAGATGGAGGGGACGCACGTAAAGGGAGGGCTGGCTCGCGGAAGCGAGGGAGCACACGGGCGAGGGGTGCGACCGGCGGCTCGGCGCCTTGAGCGACCAGTCGACGATGTCGTGCGGGAGGCTCGTCTCGACCGGCTCGAGGAAGTCGAAGGCGCCGTGCGACGACCAGGACGAGGTCGTCGAGGCGAACGAGCCGAAAGCCGAGGTGGAGGAGGACGAGGTCGACATGGAGGACGACGAGCGGCTGAGCATGGCTGAGGGTGCGGCTGGACCTGCTTGTTGGGCGAGTGCAGGAATGAAGGGGGAGCGAGAGAGCGAGCTGGAGGAGCCGAGCGAGCGGATGAGCGAGCTGCGAGGTCAGCCCGGCATGCGCGGCCTCGGGGTCGGCGACGGAGCTGACTGGACCGCCGCCGAAGCGGCTTCCGTGTCGATCGCCGTCGAGCCCCTTGCGCACGGAGGCTCGCTTTGTCAAAGCCGTGGCTCGCTCTCGGGGCTTCCCTCAGCCGTCGAAGGGGATGCGGAGCATGCGTAACCCGAGAATCGCGGTCCGTGCACGCTCACGGCGGTCGGCTGCTCTTCCTGAGCGGCATCCTCGCTTCAGTTGCGGCTCACGAACCTGTCGAAAGGCCTCGAGGCCTTGCACGTCGACCCCTGAAGCACAGAAGGCCCGCTGTGCGCGAGGACGACCTCGAGAGCGAGATTGCGAACCGGACCGTGCGCGCCTCCCTCCGCCGAGCCTCCTCCGTCCGGCTGTCCTCCTTCTTAGCGCAGCAGATACAAGCCGAGGATGCTGCGAACGGGCTCTCGAGCTTTGAGAGCCAAAGTCAAGAAGCTGTGATGCGGACGCCGGCTCGAGAGCGTCGCAGCTGCGAAGCAGGAAAGGTGCAAGCGGCAGCGCATGCACAGCGCAATGATAAAGCAGGACTCGTCGGCCGTGCGGGCTCTATCTTCAGTATGCTGTCTGTGTGCGTTGTTCAAGCGGCGGCACAAGCGAGGCCGAGCGGGAGCGGAGCGAGTCCACGAGAGGGGGGAGCTCGACCGTCGGCCAACTCGAGCGGGCCCGCAAACGCAAGAGCTCAGCAGTTGCAGACGCTCGGACTCGAATGCACGCCTGCTTCAATCTGTAGGAGCGCGCAGAAAGCTGATAGCGGCCGGCAACATCGCAGCAAAGGGCGGGCGAGGGCGAGCGGCCGACGAGGAGCGCGATATGAGGCCGATGCGCGGTGCGATAGACTCAGCGCGGAGCGTACTGAGCAAGAGGAGACTCGTTCATCTTGTGCACGGCCCGAGACCGGCCAGGCCTGCGTGTAGTGAGCCAGAGCGGAGAAGGTCGAGGTCGACCTGCTGCGGCGAGGCGAGGGCGATGGGCCGGAGCTGGGGTGCTTGCGCGCTCGTCCTAGCGGCGCACATGCTTCCTGACGCTGCGCGGAGCCGGCAGCAGCAGGGGCTGGGTGTGGTGGAGCGGGAGTAACGAGGCGAGCAGGCGCTGGTCGAGATGAGGACGAGAGCTCCAGCTTGGCGCTCGACCACGACAGCTCGACGCCTCAAGAGCCTTTCCAGCGGGCCAGAGCACACGCACATGAGCACACTAGGTGCGCCCCTGCTCTCCCACGAGCTCGCGCTCCCCCATCTTCTCGCTGACGCTCCCCACCCTCGCTCGACTCGATGCTCGCAGCGCCAGAGGCGAGCCTCAAGCCGCCCATCTCGCAAGCAGGAGAGGTCATGCAGGAGGCGAGGGACCAAGCCCTGGTGCGTCTCATCCGCTGTCATCTCTCGCAGAGGAGGAGGCACCGAGGAGGCTGCCCCACCTCGCCGCGCAGCACTCGCGCGGCACCGCCTGGCGGGCTGTGCTTGTGCTGCACGAGTGCACACGATCCACGAGGTCTCCAGCATGCTGACCCGCATCCGCCTCCTGCGACAGGGCGCCAACGTCCACTCGTTCGACCCCGACGCTTCTCCCGCCGAGAAGGCCGCCCAGGCCCGCAAGGCCGCCTCGTCCGTCGCTCCTGTCGACATGTCGGCCGTCCCCTCGATCCGCGGCGCCGAGCTCGACAAGTTCAAGCACGACGGCGGCAGCAGCGTCGTGAGCGATGTCGGGACGGCGGGCGCGGCCATCCCGGTCACGACGGGCGCAAAGGGCGCGGCGAGTGCGTCGGGCAAGGAGAAGGACGGCGCAAAGCTGAGCGACGCAGACCGGGCGGCGCAAATCGAGAAGGACGAGGGCCGGGCGAACGAGGACGGGACCAAGAACCCGCCGGGCGCGATGCCGGTCAAGGAGGCGGAGAAGGGCAAGCCGCGCGACAGTGCGTCCTCCTTCCTCCTCTCGCTGATCCATCTCGTCGAGTCGAGCTGACTCGTCGACCTCGCGCGCGCAGTCCCGTCGTGGTTCGCGATCGGCTGGACCGGCCAGGACAAGACGCTCTTCCTTAGCCCCGACGAGGCGCGCGAGCGCTCGATCCTCGCCGACTTTGTCTCGGACGCCTACTACGGCCAGTGGTACCACAACGCCGGCATCATCGTCTTCGCCGTCGTCTCGTCGCACTTTGTCACGCTCTTCGGCGGCGGCTGGTTCGGCCTCGTCGTCATCCTCGCCGTGTGCACGACCTTCTACGAGACGAGCATCAAGCGCGTGCGCCGCAACGCCCGAGACGACCTCGCGCGCGAGGTCGCCAAGAAGGGCCTCAAGACGGACGTCGAGTCGGCCGGCTGGATCAACTCGTTCATGGAGCGCTTCTGGCTCATCTACGAGCCCGTCCTCTCTGCCACGATCGTGCGTCCCTCTTTCTGACCTTCTCGTCCTCCTCTCGAGGTACCCTGCTGACTCTGTGACCCGTACGCTCGCAGGTCGCGTCGGTCGACCAGGTCCTCTCGGTCTCGACGCCCGCCTTCCTCGACTCGGTGCGTTCCCTCTCGTCAACCTCGTCCAGATTGAGCTTCTCCTGATGCTCTGCGCAAACAGCTGCGCCTCACGACCTTCACGCTCGGCACCAAGCCGCCGCACATCGACCACGTCAAGACGTTCCCCGACACCGAGGACGGTGAGCTCGACCCTTTCTCTTCTGCTCGTCCTGCTTGCAGGCGACCCGAGGCTGACGTCGCTCTCCACCCTGCAGACGTCGTCATCATGGAGTGGAAGGTGTCGTTCACGCCCAACGACCTCGCCGACGTGACGCACGCGCAGGCGGCCAAGAAGGTCAACCCCAAGATCGTCCTCGAGGTTCGCTTCGGCGTCGGCATCGCGTCGGTCGGCAAGGACATCGTCGTCGAGGACATCTCGTTCACGGGCACGATGCGCATTCGCCTCAAGCTCATCAACAACTTCCCGCACGTCCAGACGGTCGACCTGTCGTTCATGCGCCCGCCCGAGATCGACATGTCGCTCAAGCCCGTCGGCTTCGACCTGTCGATCCTGCCCGGCCTGTACCCCTTCATCATGAACCAGGTGCGTCTGCTCTGTGCTCTCGAGCTTGCCAACCTCGTCGCTGACTCTCCCTCCTTGCCTGCGCCCAGATCCACGCCTCGCTCGGCCCGATGATGTACGACCCCAACTCGTTCACGCTCTCGCTCGAGCAGATGCTCTCGGGCGCTCCTGTCGACACGGCCGTCGGCGTCCTCGCCGTCACGGTGCACAACGGCCGCGGCCTCAAGGCGACCAAGCTCGGCGCCGGCGCGCCCGATCCCTACATCGCGTTCAGCATCAGCGGCCGCGCCGAGCTCGGCCGGACCAAGATCAAGAAGAACACGTGCGTCCTCGCGTCCTCATCGTCGAGCACTCGTTCTGCGCTGCGCCGTCGCTGACCTCGCTCCCCGCCTCCCTCGCTCTTTGTCGCACGCAGGTCGACGCCGCATTGGAACGAGACGCACTACGTCCTCCTCAACTCGCTCAACGATGCGCTCACGATGACGGTCTGGGACTACAACGACCGTCGCAACGACTCGAACGTCGGCACCGTCTCGTTCGACCTCAAGTCGCTCGCCGACGACGGCGAGCAGCCCGGCCTCCTCGGCGAGGTCATCCTCGACGGCAAGGCGCGCGGCCAGGTCAAGTACGACGTCAACTACTTCCCCGTCCTCAAGCCCGCCAAGCTCGCCGACGGCACGCTCGAGCCCGTCCCCGAGACGACGTCGGGCGTCGTCCGCCTCGTCGTCCACCAGGCCAAGGAGCTCGACCCGCGCGGCCAGCAGATCAACCCGTTCTTCAAACTGTTCCTCAACGGCAAGCAGGTGCACCGCTCGCAGACGCTCAAGCGCACGCCCAATCCGATCTGGGAGCGGCCCGCCGAGTTCCTCGTCACGGCCAAGGCGTCGGCGACGATCGGGCTCCAGGTCATGGACGACAACACGCTCGTGTCGGACAGCAAGCTCGGCGCGCTGAGCGTGCGCCTCGCCGACGTCCTCAAGGCCAACGCCGACGGCAACGACTGGTTCCCGCTCAGCCAGGTGCGCAGCGGCAAGGTGCGCATCACGGCCGAGTGGAAGCCCGTCCTCATGGCGGGCGCCATCAACGGCGCCGGCGCGTACACGGCCCCGCTCGGCGTCGTCCGGCTCTACTTCAAGCGCTCGACCGACCTCAAGAACGTCGAGGCGCCGCTCGGCAAGTCGGACCCGTACGTGCGCGTCGTCTCGAAGGGCCTCGTCGTTGCGCGCAGCGTCGTGCACGACAACGACCTCGACCCTGTGTACGACGAGATCGTCTACGTCCAGGTCCACTCGCCCAAGGACACGTTCACGATCGAGGTCATGGACTACCAGCACATGACCAAGGACCGGTCGCTCGGCCTGACCGACTTCTCGGTCGAGGGCCTCCTGACCGAGGGCGCCGACCGCAAGACGCAGCCCTGGGTCGGTACGGGCAAGGTGTCGAGGACCGACTCGCTCAAGACGGACGGCCGCCGCTCGATCAAGGGCAACATCGAGTTCGAGGCCGAGTTCTTCCCCTGCACGCTGCTCAACAACGTCTCGTTCACGCCGTCCGAGTCGGTGCCCGGCGCGGCGAGCAAGATCACCGAGGTCGACGAGGCGGGCTCGGCGACCGACGACGACGAGGCCGGCGACGAGGAGAGCATCGCGCCGACCGTCACGACCACGACCGAGTCGTTCGCCGTCCCCTCGGGCGGCACGAGCGTCAACGGCGCCGCCAGCAAGAAGTCCTCGACCAAGGACGGCGACGGCGTCAGCATTCCGCGCGACGAGCTCCTCAAGATCCAGACGGGCGTCCTCGCGTTCCAGATTATCTCGGGCCAGCTCTCGAAGAAGGGCGCGAGGCTCGAGGTCCTCTTCGACGACGGCGTGCGTCCCTCGCTCTCTCCACTCGCGCTCGAGCCTCCTCGAGCCGCCCGACTGACGCTCTCTCTCTTCTCCGCGCGCAGTACTGGCCCGCCTTCTCGACTGAGCGCTCGCGCTCGACGCACAACACGTGGGACGAGGTCGGCGAGGCGCTCATCCGCGAGCTCGACTTCAGCCGCATCATCCTGAAGCTGAACGACTCGGAGAGTGCGTCCCCTTCCTCCTCCTCGTCACCCCTTCTCCCTCTTCGCTCGACTCCCAAGTACGTTCGTTGATGGTCTGCCCTCGCTCGCAGAGGACACGCGCGAGGACATTGTCGCGTCGCTCACGGTCGACCTGAACGAGTTCCTCGAGAAGACGCTCGGCAAGCCGGCGACGTTCACGCTCCTCTCGCCCGAGCCCGGCGGGCCGCGCTCGACCGTCACCATCATGTCGCAGTACATCCCCGTCAACATGCAGATCCTGCCGCGCGAGTCGGTCAACAACTCGGGCGTCGTCCGGGTCGAGCTCGTCGACGGCAAGGGTCTCCCGAGCGCCGACCGCAACGGCAAGAGCGACCCCTACTGCGAGTTCTGGTGCGTCGTGCTCTCTCTCTCTCTTTCTCTCGTGCGCGCCGAGGCTGTCTGAGCTGCGGCGCTGACAGCGCTTCTCGCTCCCCCGTCCGCAGGCTCAACGAGGAGCGCGTGCACAAGAGCGAGATCGTCAAGAAGACGCTCGCGCCCGTCTGGAACGAGCGCTTCGAGGTGCAGGTTCCCTCGAGGGAGGCGGCCAAGTTCATCGTCGAGGTGCACGATTGGGACCGCGTCGGTGCGTTCCCTCCTTCCCCTCCTCGTCTCGCTCCCGCCGGCCGAGCCCGACTGACTCCCTTTTCCCCGCTCGCAGGCGCATCCGACAAGCTCGGCCGTGCGCAGATCGACCTGCGCGACCTCGAGCCGTTCGAGGCCGTCGAGCGCACCGTCGCCCTGTCCGACTTCAAGAACTCGTCCCAGTCGGCCGGCCACATCCGGGTCCGCCTCGTCTTCAGCCCGCAGTTCATCTACCGCTCGCGCAAGGCGACGTCGACCTTCTCGGCGGGCAAGATTGGCGGCACGATCGGCGGCGGCGCCATGGCGGTCGGCGGCGGGATCGTTGGAGCGGGCGGCGTGGTCGGCAAGGCCGGCGTCGGCGCGGTCGGCACGGTGGGCAAGGCCGGCGTTCACGGCGTCAGCACGGTCGGCAAGGGCGTCGGTACGGTCGGCAAGGGCGTCGGAAAGGGCGTCGGCACCGTCGGCAAGGGCGTCTTCGGCATCGGTCGCCGCGCCGTCGGCGGCGGGCACGGCCGCAGCTCCTCGGTCGCCTCGGCATCAGAGCTCGCAGCGCTCGGCGACGACGTTGGGTACGTCGTCGACGGCGCAGGAGGCGCCGACGGCGTCGAGGTCCTCGCGTCCGACATGGCCGTCGCCTCGCCGGTCTCGGGCGATGCGACGCCGACGAGCGCCGGCGCGGGCGCCGGCTCGGGCATGGGCGCCGAGGGCACGCTCACCGTCACGCTCGGGCAGCTGACGGGCGGCGGCGGCGGCGACGGCGAGAAGAAGGCGGTCGTCGTCAAGCTCGAGGGCGGCAAGACGGTCCTCGAGACGCACTCGCACCGCAGCGAGGCCAACGTCATCGCGTTCGGCGACACGGCGACGGTCAAGACGCCGGCGTCGGGCCCCGTCGACCTGACGTTCGCCGTCGTGCACAAGAAGACGCTCGGGAGCGACAAGGTGCTCTCGTCGGCGACGCTCGCCGTCTGGCAGTTCGTCTCGCCGATGCAGCCCAACAACACGGTCACGCTTCCTCTCGCCGGTGCGCAGGGCGGCGAGCTCGTCGTTTCGCTCTCGGTGCGTCCCTCTCTCGCCCTCTCTTGCCGTCTCGCCGCCGTGCAGCTCTGACTCGGTCCTCCTCTCCCTCGCAGTGGATCGCGACGCCGGCCTTCCTCTCCTCGGGCGGCTCTCGTGCGCCTTCTGAGTCGGACGCCCGCTCGCTCGCCGACTCGACCATGGGCGGCACGCCGACCAAGATGCGCTCGCGGTTCTCTAGCGGGCGGTTCGGCCGCCGCGACAAGGAGGCGTCGCCTGCCCCGGCTTAGCGGCCCGCTCTCCCATCCCTCCTCCTTCTCTCCTTCCTCATGTCGAGCACTCTATTCCCTCCTTTGGTGCCGCCGTGCTGCCGTTCTCGCTTCGGAACCCTCGCCCGTCCTCGCCGTCGATACCCCTTTAGCCTCCCTCTGGACAGACTCTGGCTTCCTCTGAGTAACTCGTACTGCTGCTCACGGACTCGGCCTGCGCGCACTTCCGTCGTCGAGAGCGAGAGCGTGCGAGACTCGAGCCAACACGTGAAAGAGCAGCTCTGCGCCCCCCGCCCACTCCTCGTCGACCTCACGCACCGCACAGCGACAGCGACAGCTCGAGCAGCTCCGAGAGCGGCACCACCGCGCCTCTCGAGCCTATCGCCGCCCCGCCTCGAGCTCGACTCGCCCTTTGTCGCCCCGGCGGCGCGTGTATCGTCCGTCGACCCTCGCCCACCTCGTCCACGCGCTCCAGGACCGGCGGCAAGGGGGCAAGGCAGAGCAGGATGGTGCTGCTGGGCTATGCCCAGGGCGTGGCGGCCAGCGCAGGCTCGTACGCCTTTTCCGCGGGTGCGTGCCTCTCCCTCATCCTCCCGACCTCTTGCTCCTCTCGTCCCTCTCAGGGCGGTGAGGAGCTGCACAGATGTGGAAGTGGAGCGTGTGGCTGATACTGCACCTCCGCAGCCTCGTCCTACGTCTTCCGCAGCGACGCGTCGACCTCGTCCGCCCCTCCTCGCTCGACCGCCGGCTCCAGCTCGTCTCTCACCCGAGCCTCCTCGACCTCGCCCAGCTCGCCCTCGCCCGCCGCCTCGCGCCGCCTCTCTGTCCGCCGGTCGCCCTCGCAGAGCCGCCTCCCCTCCGCCGCGCACCCCTACCTCAACAGCACCGCCTCGTCATCCTCCTCTTCGACTCGCGCCATCCCCGAGACCGACGAGGCCGACCGTCCGCCGCGCGGCGAGGCAGAGGACCTCGTCGACGAGGTCAACTGCGAGGACGAGCTGTACGCGATCCTCGGCGTCGGCAGGAGGGCCAAGACGGAGGAGATCAGGAGGGCGTTCCTCGCACGGAGCCGGGTCATTCACCCCGAGTGCGTCGCTGTTCTCCCTCATGTTTAGCACGGGATACCTCGGAAGGGTCCTCGTGACCCTTGCGCGGCTGTCCTCGTTCTCGATCGGTCTCGAGAACGCCTGCTGACCCTCTTCTCCTCGCCCGCAGCAAGCTCCCGTTCTACCCGCCCGCGACCACGGCCTTCCAGCGCCTTTCGTACGCCTACGAGACGCTCTCCAAGCCGAGCTCGCGCCGCATGTACGACCTCGGCGGCGGCAGGGGCTACGACCCAGGTGCGCCGCGCTTTCCTCCCTCGCGAGCTTCCTGCGGCCCTCGAGGTCGAACGGCATCGCTGACGGGCTGAACCTTCGTGCGCAGGCTCTCCAAGTGCTACGTCCGAGGGTCTCGCCGACGAGACGCTCAACGGCGTGCTGCGCAATGTCGTCAATGAGGTGCGTCGTCGTCCTGAGAGCGCTCTCACCGTCCTCGGCGTGCTGCTGTTCTCGGCCCGCTGACGGCTTGTCCGCCCACTTCTCGATGTGCAGTTCCTCAATGGCGACTTCGAGATGATCCGCGTCTTTGCTAGTGCGTCGGCGCTGCCCTTTCCTTCGCTCTGTCGACGTCCTGCCCGAGGCTCGAAGGAAACGAGCTTCGTGGGCGGCATCATGCTGATGCGGCGCCTGTTCTTGTACACAGCGGCGCTCAACGAGGGCAACCCGAGCTTAAACCTGGGCGAGGAGACGGTCGACAGCGTCGAGGGCGCCTTTCGGCGGGTGCGCGAGGTCCTTCTCTGTGCGTGTCCTTCTTCGTCTCGCCGTTGCTCCTCAGCTCTCTCGCCGGGCGCACCTGACGGTCTCTCTCTCCACCGCTCGCAGCCGGCCAACGCTACCTCCGCCTCATCAAATTCGAGCTCATCCGCCTGTACGAGATCCAGTCGGCGCTGCGGTCGCTCGGCTACTTTGACGTCTACGGCCGCCTGCGCCTCACGCTCGCCCTCACGCGCGTCACGCTCGAGATCCCCATGGTCCTCGATCGGGCAATGCGCGACGAGCTGCCCGCGCCGGCGCCGCCGCCGAGGGGCCTCGGCGCTGCGCCGGGCCGCGAGCGCGAGCGCGGGCGCGACAAGGAGAACAGGCGCGGCGGATCGGGCTCGGGCGCGGCGGCGGGCGGCGGGATCAAGGAGGGGCAGCTCGAGCGCAGGGGCCTGCTCGGGACCAAGACGCGCGGCATGCTCGTCTTGACGTGCAAGATGCTCGAGAGGGCCGAGCGGTGGACGGGCAGCCCGGCGAGCTCGCCCGACGCTCCTCCGGCGGCGGCGGCAGTGCCTCCTGGTGGAGGAGGTGGGCGGGGCGGCAGGTAGGAGGTGGAGCCCGAGCGTCGATACCCAATCCTTTCCCTCCCTCTTCCTCTTCCTCGGCTGTGCCGTTTGTCGTCGACCCTCCTCTCTTGCCTGTGTCGTCTTTGTGTCTAATTCTTGCCATCAGTCGGTCTGTACCTCCTTCGCACTAGAGCGCCGCACGAGAGGCTCGCCTCCTCCTTCTCGCTCCCCACTTGGCGGCTCTCGCTCTCCCTCACCTCGCTCTCTCACATGGCTTCGGTCGCACCTTCGCCCGCACCGATTGCCTCTACATCAGCGCCGACAACGCACCAGCGAGAAGCGAACCGGATCCGCTTCGAGACGGAGCTCGAGGTGCGTCCTCTCGCCGACACCGCCTCGACGAGGAGGGCCAGCGCTACCTCGGCCAGGGCTGACGAGGGGCCTTTTCCTCACCCCCTGCAGTTCGTTCAGTGCCTCGCCAACCCGTTCTACCTCCAGTGTGCGTGCTTTCCCCTCCTCCTCCACCTCCCCCTCCTCGGCTCGGAACTGATGAGGGATCTGACCTCTCCTCACGCCTGCAGCACTCGCACAGCAAGGCCTGCTCGACTCCGAACCCTTCCTCAAGTGGGCTCGGCCCTCACTGAGCCCTGCTCAAGCGCGAATCGCTGACCTACCCTCCTCGCCCCTCCCCGCTCCCTCTCCTCACCGCGGCGTCGCCCCTCGCTCCCTCCCCACCGCCGCAGCTACCTCACCTACCTCCTCTACTTCCGCCGCCCCTCGTTCGCCCGCTTCCTCCAGTACCCTCAGTCCCTGCACCACCTCGCCCTCCTCACGGCGCCCGGCGCACCGGGCGAGGCGTTCCGCCGCGCGCTCAAGGAGGACGGACTGCTCGCGCAGGAGCTCGCGGGCGCGCAGATCGCGCACTGGGCGGGCTGGAGGGAGAGGGAGAGGGTGCGAGTAGGTGAGGGGGAGGGCGACGAGGCGAAGGCGCGGATAGCCGGGGCGGCGGAAGGAGCGGGAGCGAACGGCGCGGTGAACGGCGGCGAGGCGGCTGGGGCGACGGCGGGAGCGGCTGCAACATGATGTATCATGTGCGCTCTATCTGGTCGAGCTAGCGCGAGAGCAGCCTTGAAAGCGGCAAGCTCGAGCGAGAGGAGCGAGCGCAGTTCACCTCTCGCACGCTCGCACGAGCCGGCTCTTATCTCACTCGCTCGCCCGCCGATGATGTACAGATGCGCAAAGCTCTTTGCAGACGAGAAGAGAGAGAAGCTCTACGCCCTGCACCACCCGCGGCACTCGTGCGCTCGCTCCGCTCCAGCGCTCCTCGTCGCGCACACGACCGACCCCTCGACGGCGATCCCGCGCCCGCCGCACATGCGCACGACGACCTGCGCGTCCTCCTCGCGGAAGCCGTCGCGCCAGACGGGCTTGGGCGCCGGCGGGCCGGTTGACGGCGCCTTGGCCTTGGCCTTGAGCGGGCGCGCGCGCCGGGCGGCCGAGGCGGAGGCGCTCGGCGCGGGTGCGCAGGCGCAGACGTCGAGGCCGAGCGTCGTGAGGGTGCGGCTCGAGTGGAGGAAGGTGATGAGGTCCGGGGTGCGGAACTGGGTGTGCGCGCCGAGGTGGAGAGTGCGCAGGTCGGGGAGGTCGAGGAGGAGGGGGAACGTGTCGGCGCTGACAATGTCGCCCTGGAGCTTGAGCGAGGTGAGGGCGGGCGGGAGGGAGAGGGCCGAGGTGAACGGCCGAGAAAAGATGTCGGGCTCGTGCTTGCGCATGTTGGCCGTGTAGGCGAACACGTCCGGGAAGCCCTTCATGGCCTTGACGTCGTCGGGCGTGCCGCACGCGTACAGGCCGGCGGCGACCAACATGGTGCTGACGGTTGGTGGGAGGAGGGCGAGGTCGTCGACGAGCGCCGGGTAAGCCCATGACGTCGCGAGGTTGAAGGAGGCGAGGCCGGGCGCGAGCGCCTGGAAGAGGTGCCGGACCTCGGGGCGCAGGTCCATGCAGTTCGTGAGGTCGAAGCTGTCGAGGTGCATGCTGCGAGGTGGTAGGTATGCGGCGCCGAGGTTGAGGGTCGCGACGGGCATGTGCCGGTCGAAGCCCATGAGCGCGACGTGGCTCAGGTGGGTGAGTCGGCTCAGGTCGCGCCCGAGGGTGGGGAGGACATCGACAGGGTCGTCGTGGTCGACGGTGACGACGAGGTGAGTGAAACGAGGGTAGCGCGAGCTTGCGACGAGTTCTGGTGCGAAGAGCGCCGAGGCGAGCTTGCCGCCGAAGACACCGAGGATGATCACGTTGGGCATGCAGAAGAGCAGCACGCTGAGGAGTCCGAAGTCGACCGAGATATCGTCCTCGTCCTTCTGCTCGGCTGCGAGCGAGGGCGAAGGGTCAGCGCGCGCGGGAGGGAGGGCGAGAAGGAGGGGAGCGGGCGCACGAGGAAGCCCATCCCGCGGTCCTGAGCTGGGTCCAGGGCCGGAGACGTCGCGGTCTCGCTCGGGCAGACTCGCCTCCTCGTCTGCTGCCGACTGGTAGAAGGTCGCTGCCGTGTCAAAGCGCGCGAACTCGGGTCGATGCTGGAGCGTGCGGACGAACGCCTTGATCCGGCGGGGCGTGTCGAAGGTGACGGAGGCGTAGACGGCGTGGAGGAAGTAGTCGTGCAGGACGCGACACAGGGTGAGGGCGCCAGGGCCGTGGTCGCCAATGTCGGCGAAGATGAGGCGCAGGATCGAGGGAGGAAGGCGGACGAGGCGGTTCTGGAGGAGGAGGAGGAGGAGGAGGGGGCGAGTAAGCTTACCTGTGGAGCTGGGGGCGGCGAGCATAGAGCGAGAGGACACTCACCGACTTTGGCTGCTTCTTGCGCTTGACCTTTGGCGGCTTGACGGGCTCAGAAGACGACATGGCGAGGGACGCCGACGAGGCGGTGCCGGCGAGGCGAGGCGAGGGCGCGTCGGTACGGTGAAGAGGGTCGCGCAGGCGGTCGGCGAGGCCTAGCGAGACTCGTCGATGCGCAGCAAGGGCGAGCAGGGTGAGAGCGAGAGCGAGAGGCTGCCCGCGTCGTCGTCGTCGCTCGCGACTCGGGCTCTCGGCTCTCGCTTCACCACGACGAGCTCGTGCAGCAGACTCGAGCACGCCACGACTCTCGATAAGCTCGCTACAGCCCCTCAAGCCAACCTCGACCCGCCCCGCCCTTGTCGTCGACGAGAACGGTCATCAGCCGCTTCCTCCCTCAACTTCCGCCTCGACGCTGGTCCCGCCACAGCTCTGCGCGCTTTAAGAGCACCTCGGTCCGGCATGAGTCTGCTCAGACGGGTCCGCCTCCTGGTCGTGTCGAGCCTCGGTGCGTCCCGCTCTTCCCCTCCCTCCTCGCACGCTCATCCTCGTCCGAGTTGCGCGCTCACCCTCCTTCGTGCCACAGTCGCCTACCTCGCCTTCCTCGCCTCGCTCACCTACGAGCCCGTCCAGAACAGCCTCATCTACCTCCACGGCCTCCGCTTCCCGTACGGCACCGACTTCTCGCGCCCAGAGCTCGTCGGCTTCGCGCCGGGCAAGGTTCGCCCCTTCAACCTCACCACGCACGACGGCGCCCGCCTCGGCGCATGGCAGGTCCTGCCCCGCAACCTGTACGAGGCCGCTATCGCGAGGTACGGCGTGCCCGAGGAGGGCCCGCTCCCGGACGTCGTCTTTGACCAGGCGCTCCTGTGCGTCACGCTCTCCCTCGCCGAGCGCGCGCATGCCTCTCGCCGGTCGTGCATGGACGCTGACTCCTCTCTCCATGCTCGCAGCAACTCGACGACCGTGCTCTACTTCCACGGCAACGCTGGGACTCGCGCCGCCGGCAACCGGGTCCGCGTCGCGCGCCACATGAGCGACATGGACGCCTCTTTCTTCATTCTCGACTACCGCAACTTTGCAGACTCGTCGCGCACGCCGCCGCCGAGCGAGGAGGGCCTCATCACCGACGCGCGCCGGGCGTGGGACTGGCTCGTCGTCGACAAGGGCGTCGAGCCGGGCCAGGTCGCCGTCATGGGCCAGAGCCTCGGGACGGGCGTCAGTGCGGGCCTCGTCGCCCGGCTCGCTGACGAGGGCGTCGCGCCGAGGGCGCTCGTGCTCGTTGCGCCGTTCTCGTCGATCCCGACCCTCCTCGAAACGTACCGCCTCGGTGCGTCCCTCTCCTCGTCTCTCCTCGACCGGCTCGACCCTCTTCGAGCTCTTCAGCTGACCCTCCTTGACCTCACAGGAAACCTCATCCCGATCCTCTCGCCCCTGCGCCACTTCCCTCGCCTCCTCGACTCGCTCCTCGCGCTCCTCAAGACGCGCTTCGACACGCACGCCATCATCCACAAGGTCACCTGCCCGACCCTGATCCTCCACGCGCACAACGACCCCGTCATCCCGCTCGGCCACACGCGCAAGCTCGCCGAGCGGCTCCTGGTGCCGCTGCTCGCGCCGCACGCGGAGAGCGGGGACGAGGCGGCGAGGGAGGCGAGGAAGGCCATCGTCAGGGAGAGGAAGGTCGGTGGCTGGGGCGTCGTGAGCCGGTTTGAGCGCGGCGAGGGGCTTGGAGAGGTCGTCTGGGCCGAGGTGCGTTGCTCGTTCCCTCCCTCGCTCGCTCGCTCCCTCCCTCCCTCCCTCCCAGCCCCACCTCTCCCTTGCCATCGTCGGCGCCCGTGTGACGACGTACTGACCCTGTCTCCCTCGTCGCGCAGGCCGTCAAGGGCGCGCACAACGAGATCGGCACGAGCGAGTTCTCGATCGAGCTGAGTGCGTCGCCTTCCGCCTCCTCCTCCCGACTCTTCCCTGCAGCGCTCTCGCTGACTCTCTGTCTCCGTCGCGCCCGCAGTCAAGGAGATCATCTTCGAGGGCAAGGCGAGCGTGTAGCGCGGCGGCGGCCCGAGCGATGCAGCGCTTTGTGCAGGAGGAAGGGCGATAGAAGCGGGCGAGGCTTGCTTTTCAGTACATGGATCGGTGCAGTGATCAGTCCTCAGTATCTTCGTACTTTGATTCGAGCGAGGAAGGCTCTCGCGAGAGACCACGAGGCGTTGACCGTCTCCTGCCGTCGTCGTCGTCGGCGAAGCCGAGGAGGAAGGAGGGGTGCGCTCGCCAGCCACTCGCCGCCTCCCGCCAGGTCGCACGAGCAAGCATACCACTGGGCAACAGCAGCCTCCGACACCTGCGCCCTCGTCTCGCCCCAGGCCGCCGTCCCGCCCGCGTCGTCCTCATCAGCGCCTCCTCACCTCCCCACCTCCGACTCGCCTCCGACACCACCCAGCACCGCACCTACGCCCGCGCCTAGCGCACAAGCCGACCTACTGCCGACTATGGCCATCCGCTTGCGGGCGCAGCCCCTCCTCGACTCATTCCTCGGCATGGACCTCAAGCTCGGTGAGCCCCCCTTCTCCCTCGCCTCCCTCTCCCCCAGCTCCCGTGCAGCGCAGTCCAGCCTGCCTAACTCCTCCTCGCACACCCACAGGCGCGACCCTCATCTCGCTCTTTGCGCTGCTCAACAAGGTCGCCGGCGCGTACGGCATCCTCGCCGTCCTCCTGTCCGGCGGCGCCGCCCTGAGCCAGCCCCTCGGTCAGCTCACCATGTACGCCTACTCGATCGCGAGCTTGGTCGGCTTCATCTGGGGCCTGCAGAAGATCAGCGAGGTGCGTTGCGGCTCGGCTTTGCCCCTCCTCGGCACTGGACGAGGCTGGCGCTGCGGCGCAGGTGCTCGCCCTGCAGCATGACGATCTGGGAAAATCGCTGACGCTCCCAGCACGCTGCCCGCAGGAGAACGGCCCCAAGACGCTCATGTACGCGCACGGCTTTGCGGCCGACCACCTCGTCGGGACCGTCTACACGACCTTCTTTGCCGTCGTGTGGTACCTGTTTGTGCCGCACGACGGGCGGCGCGTCGCCAACAGCGACGCGCAAAAGGCCATGATGGGCGGGAGCCAGTCGGGCGTCGAGATGGACGAGACGGAGCGCACGCAGGCGGCCATGGGCGTGTGGACGAGCGAGAGGGGGTTCAGCGGCGCCGTGCTCCTCGTCGGGTGGCTCCTCAAGGTGCGTCTCTACCTCTCGCTTCTCTCTAGCACAGCTTCGACATGTCCTGACTCGCAGAACGTCCTCGCAGATCTACTTCATCCTCGTCCTGTACTCGTTCGCGCTCCACCTCCGCCGCGGCACCTACTCGTCCCTCCCGCACTCGTCGCACAACACGGTCCCCTCGTCCAAGTTCACCTCGTCGACAACCTCGTCCAGCTCGCCCTCGTCTCGGAACCGCCGCCGGTTCGGCGCCGGCGCGGGCCACACGCGCGACTCGAGCACGGGCGGCGCGCGCTACACGCACCTGCGCGGCGCGTCGCTCGCGAGCTCGGCGGGCGCGGGCGTCGGCGGCCGCGACAGCCTCGACGGCGGCGACACGCGCGCGACCCTCGCCGACTCGCTGTGGGAGGACGACGCCGAGGCGGCCGAGGCGCTCCTGCGCGGCTCGGCATCGGCGGCATCATCGGCGTCGGCGGCGCCGGGTGCGGCAGGGGGAGCGGGCGAGGACCTCGCGGCGCAGCAGCGCCGCGCGGCAAGGGAGGACCCGCCGGCGTCGCCGGCGTTCGCCAAGGGCACGGGCATGGTGCGCTCGGTGAGCGGCGGCGTCATGGTGACGGGCGGTGGGGGCGGCACGGGCGGGTCGGCGGGCGTCGCGACGACGCCGCGCGCCGACGAGGAAGCGGGAGCGAGCGCGAACCCGTTCAGCAAGATCCTCGGGCGCATGAGCGGCGAGATGACGAGGTGAGGAGGCCCGAGCGCGGGAGGGAGCGGAGGGAACGGCCTCGCTAATCGGCTTCGAGGCCCGACATTATCGTAGAGCATCCGCACTTGCACACAGAGCTACTCTCTCTCTGTTTCGCTGGCTGCATGAGGAGGCTCCGAGAGAACAGCTCGTCGTTGCTCGTCCCCTCCTCGCCCGCCTCGTCTACAAACCCCTTCTCGCCCTCCTCCCCTCGCGCCCGCATACGCACCCGCTCAATCGCGCATCCTGCCCGCCAAGAACCTCCTGACGACGACCTCGCGCACCTCGAGGCGCGCGAGCGCCTGCGCCGGGTGCGCCGCGACCCAGTGCGGGTCCGAGTGGTGCGGCGGGAGGGACGACAGGGGCGGGATGACGACGTGCGCGAGGACGAGGGTCTGTGCGTTGATGTTGGGGAGGAGGGAGGGAGAGAGGAGAGCGCGAGGGAGGAGAGGAGGGGAGGTGAGGAGGGCGCGTCAGTGCGGTGCGCTTGATGAGCCGGCTCGGGCAGGTAAATGCGAGCGCGAGTGCAAGGGTGCGACGAGAGAGAGAGGGAGATCGAGATGAGGGGCGGAGGAAGGGAGGGAAGAGAGAGAGGGAGGCCCGAGCGCTCTCAACGCACCTTCTTGACGCCCGAGCACACCCGGTTCACCGTGTGGAACCACCTCCACGAGTTCTTCCTCTCGCCCTCGCCCTGGCGGTGCTCCTCTGCGCCCGTCGCGCCCCCTGCGGCACCGGCGCGGTCGACGGCGAGCGCCGAGTGCGACCGG
>Ga0308170_10001801_pt1 | contig 19378 bp, 27 predicted proteins | sample PhyBR2_2_FD_202136 | JGI IMG/M metagenome (GOLD analysis project Ga0308170, IMG submission 202136) | Phyllosphere microbial communities from UC Gill Tract Community Farm, Albany, California, United States - DLSLSB.R2 | ecosystem: Host-associated > Plants > Phyllosphere > Unclassified | place...
GATTTCAAGAAGTCAACGAACGACCTCAAGCGAAAACTTCGAAAAGCTTACGAAAGATTTCCAATTATCGTGTTGTCGAGGTTTGACACCGGGAGTCACAAATGGATCATCGTGAGCCATTGCGTCAATCCTCATCATATATCCGAGAAGGAGCATCGGAGGGAAAGTGTAGCTGAATTGGAAGATTGCGACCGCTCTGCAAACGAATACGGTCAACAACAAGGTCATGACGAGGATGATAAGAGAGAACATACGCGACGAGACCACTCAGAGCACCAACTGAAGGAATGGCAGAACCAATGACGAAAGCAAGTCCCCAATAAATGATAACTAAGGGAATCCAGATAATGTGTCCTCGTCGGGACATCAAAGGAGGCTGTGGAACAGAATGATTAGGAAGCAGACATCAGAAGGAGACATATCGAGACGTACCCCTCGGAAGATTCCTTCGATAACGTTAATGTAGAGAACCTTGAGTCCGATGTTTCCATAAAGCGTCGCGGCAATGAGTCCAGTTACTAGAGCGAGCACGTTGCCTACTGTCTGCCAGGAGTACTTCGACACGCCTTGGTAGCTCAGTGCGAGGGTGTACTGCCCTTGGAAGCAGTACGTGTAGACACCGTACATCAGGTAGACACTCTGCGAGAAAGAATGGCAAAGACGGGTTCGTCAGGTTTGGAATCGCACGGAATTGACGGAACACTTACGGTAATAAGTATTTGCGCTAAAGCCATTCCCTTGATAAAGTCCCGAGGCCGGCGTAACTCGCTGATGATTTGAAGGATCAGTTTCGCGCGAATGGTTCTATAGCCGACTTCGAAACATCGACTCACCTGATGATCTCGGGGAAAATCATAGCTCCTCCGTAAGCGAAGACCATATTGAACACACCTGTATATGTGAGCCTACGATTAGTATCGAGAGCGTCTCGAATGGCGGGAACGGAAACGTAACTCACCATTGACTTGCGCAAAAACGGGTTGCGAAACGATAGCTACCACCCTGGCAGGTCCGCTGTAGTCGATACCCGAGGCTTTAGCGGCGGCATAGTTAGGCGGCGAGTGAGCCATGAATCCCATCGATAGGAACTATGTTTTCGGGAAGTTCAGCTCAGACACGTTCGACAACCGTACCGAGATTAACAGAGGAGCGTACGATGATCAAGAGGTTGATCCAGATTGACAAGTTTGCGAGATTACCGATCCCCTTAAACTCGACGAAAGGTCAGTGCGTAAACTTCTCGGATCGATACGCAGAGAGTGGGCTCACCTTGAGAGTCCTGATCTGACCTGACACCATTCCTACGAGAGCCCATATAACGACGCAGACCGAGAAGCAGAGCGTTCGTCCACCGGGAGCGCCGTTGATGATTTGAGCGAGACCTTGTCCGTTCGAGAGGCAGATCAATCCTGTGTTCTCCTCCAAGCGAGCGTCAGTATTTTGAACGTGTACCGACTGTACAGAGGAAGTTACGAGGGCTGAATCTGACTTACCGACATTGAGCACGAGCTGAATCGACTGGAGGAGAGAGAACAAATGTCGGCACCAGGTTCCGTAGACTCTCTGTCCGATGTCTCCATACATCCTGATGGGGTACCGAACCGAGTCGAGGTGTAGGAAGAGATACCAGAGACTAATGCCACCAAACGCGGCAAATATTCCAAAGAGCACGTAGAGTGTTATGCCCGGCAGCAAGCCCACAGAAGCGACACTGAATCCAGCGTTAAACGGCCCTAATCTGTGTCATATGGAAGCGTTGGGAGAGGTGGCGGTGGCAGGTGGCGGTGGAAGGCGGCGGGAGAGGAGGAAATTAGAAAGAAAATTGAGAAAAACGTCAGCTCTGGCTGGCTAGCGATCAAGAGAGAGCAAAATTCATGTCGCAAGTAATTAAATAAAACGCGGATGCCCATCCTGCTTGACGAAGTACCCGCCTAGCGTTGACAAGCGAGAGATCTCGTTCGCTCAATCCGACAAGTTGATCTTCTTCTTCGACCGGAGCTTCCGTAACGGTTCCGACGTCTTGTTCCTTCGAATCCTTGTCGCCCTTGATAGTGTGAATAAGCCCCGACATAGCGTGAGAACCAGTAATCTTGGTCTTGTCAGCATCTTCCTTTTGGCGTGAAAGTCGAGCCCAGTGGAGATGCTCGGCGAACGAAGGGTCGTAGCGGGCTGCACAGCAAGTATGTACTATCAGCTCGATGACAGAGCAAATTGGGAGAAAGGGAGGAGACTCACTTCCATAAGGAGGTGAACGCTTTTCATCGTGAAACTCTGTATCCGATTCGTTCAGTTCTCTCTGAGGATCTGCGGCACCTGCGATTCCTGCGACGTTCATCGTGATAGGACTGGTGAGGTAAAAGGTGAGAGGAGAAAGAAGAGAGGGTGAGAAGTGGGGAGAAGTTTGAAAAGGTCGGTCGAATCTTCGATTGATTTCGGGAACACTATGAACCTTCGGGATAGATAAAGGACACCGCGTGTCGACTTAGTTTGTCTGTACCTGCGGAGAGTCAGATGCTGTCAGTCGATTGTCAAATCTGACCTCACATTTGACTATCGTTGGAATCACCTATTTTTAGTACCGAAGAACTTGCAATCATCTGAAGATCTGCGAGAACCGTCAGACGGGTTTCTCCTGCCGAGTTCGAAGCTGTTGCCGACAATACGAGATTAGCAGTAACGTGAAGTTCGGTTCTCACTTTTCGCAGCGAGCGATTGGCGAACGAAGTATGGAGAAGCTTGCGCGTTCCACGAGGACGAAGGTAATGAGAAACGAACCATTTCAGAACAATAAAGACTGCGATACAGAAGCTCCTCATGCATTCCCCGCCGTCGCTCCCTCCGCCGACATCCCATCTGTATCCGAAAACCATTTCTTCGCTGCATCGTTGACATCGGACTCGTTCTCGATCCACAGTCGAAACTCTCGTTCCTTATCATAGTTGAACCACGACTGAAGGTAGGGAAGGTGAGTGTCGAATTGAGGAGAAATGAGAGAGAGCGAAACGCACAACTCCAATATAGTGAGGCATTGCTTTCGCAGTCTCTTCACTCGTGCATTGATCCATCCACGTCAGCCGCTCCTCAATCCCTCCCTCCCAGCCATTCCTGACGATGAAGGAGAGATCAGCGGCGCTCGTCACGATAGAGCGAAGTTCTCACCCAGTTTCACCAATCGCAAACAAAATAGACCCATCCGTGCAGTACTTGTCGTAGAGTGGCTTCATGTGATCAATGAACGATTCGGACGAGCTTGATGGGTAGTAATCGATCCTGTCATGAGAGCATAACAAACTCAGTTAAAAGTGCGAGACAGAGGATGATCGAGACGTACCCAATCAGATGAACAGTCGATAGATCATCCGGCATGTAAGCGACGTAATCCTCGAGCTTGGCGGCGATGTTAGGGGTAAAGAACATCTTGACTTTGTCGTTGTCCTTGACAGCTGCTGCTACTGCCGCCCAACCTTTCTTGAAATCATCGGCAGTTCCTTTATACGTTCCATCTTCTTGCTGTTCACTCGAGATACCCCATCAGCGTCGCTACCTAATTGAGAGAAACGGAAAAGTGCGACTCACATACCAATTCACTTCATGAGCGAATCTCAATTGAACTTCGATCCCTTCGTCCGTAAACATTTTCATCACTTTCGCAATTGCTAGAGCTTGAAAGTTGTCTTCCTCAGTCAGCCCTTTCCATCCCTTCGTAGGCATGACAGCGCTGAACAAGAACGGCGAGAAGTGAGCGAGGAACACGAGAAAAGTACAGAGGAACACGAACGGTTGGAAGATGCAGTTACAAGCTTTGAGATCGTCCATTTGCGAGAGTAGTTGAGCTCCATCCCATTCATCCGATTCCGGTAATTGAGCGTACCTAGTCATTCCGCTCATCAGTTTTCGAAGGAAATTTCTGCGAGTGAGAGAAAGTCTTGAGTACTCACCAACCGTAAAACGAAGATTTGATCCCTAATCCATCCGTAATCTTCTTCATATCCTGATTGTTATAATCCGGTAAGAATCCAATCCCGATATTATTCCGACTCAATCCATTCAATACGATCTTCAACGACGAACTCGAAGAACTTGATGAGGTAGAATTCGTTGATGAGGAAGTGGTCGAATTCGATTCGGAACTCGAGTCGATTGATACGGTCGTTGATTTCGATGAAGGCGAGGCAGTGGCAGTATCTGATCCTCCCGCTGTGACCGTAACCGTTTTCGCTCCAATCTCGGAATCACCAGAACTCGATTCTACCGCATCCGATCCCGCCGACTTCTTCCAAGTGTATAAAGCGTATCCTCCTACTGCGACGAGACAAATAGCGAATGCGATCCCGAGGAAACAGGTCAAGTTGTTTCGAGAGGAATTTGGTGGAGGTGTTTCATAAGGAGGAGGAGGAGCGGTTGCAAGGGATCTTTCGGTGTGTGAAGAGGAAGAGGATCTGTTTCGTTTGAGTCGTTTCCGAACGTTCGAATCGGAATCGGAATCCTATCATGCGAAGAAGGATCAGCTTCAATTCTGGAGAATTCGATACAAGGGTAACTCACAGTATCGGTATCATCGGTGTCACTGCTACTATCCCTTTCTGCTCCATACTGCCCCCGGCTGTCGCTATAGCTACTTCTTGGCCGCCGAGAACGAGGTTGATCTGAGGAGGAGGAGTTGGCTGAGTCTGTAGTCGAATCGGAATCACTGTAGCGCGCTCGAGGCATGTCCTGAGCAGTATTTACAGCTACCCTGAGTAGTTTGAGCAGCAGAGCGAGTTGTACAAGCCATCGAGAAGCAAGGGGATGAAGAACTCCGATGAGAATCCGCGGAGTGAGCTAGAGGAAGAGTGGGTCCTCATGGTGACTGAGTAGGAGATTGGAAGTTGAGAGAGGGTGATTGAAGAGTGCGGTGGTCAAGATCGGAGAAGCGCTCGCTCTTCAAATTCGCGGAATCGGAAAATGAGCGAATCGAAAGATCAAACTAATCTCTCTCTCTCCCTGCAACACGATCGTAATCCTCGACCATAGATCAAGATGATACCACCTGATTACCCCCGACTACCCCACTCGTATCAACCCCAACAAGCAGAGATCAGAAAAGTTGAAATTGCACTTTCATCTACAAATCAATCTGACAAGTCAACTTCAATCGCTGGACTACGAGCAGCAGCTGCTTTGGTACTGACAGCTCATGCGGGAGAGGATCGCTATGCATTCGGGGTGGAAAGGGGCGAGATTGTAGAGGGTGAAATCGACAGGGAAGGATCGGAAGGGAATTTGATCTTACTACGACAGGTCGGTCAGACTAGACCAAAGTCACATGAGGATAAAGTCAGGCTACAAGTGCTGTGTGAAGAAGGGGATCAGACTACGCCGCTAAAACTCGTACATAACGATCAAACTCTCTCGCTCAACTACGATTCTTCCCTCCTCTCTCAACTCGAAGCAGAATGGTTCCTCTCCCACGTCGCAACAGCATACGATTCTCTCCTCTCACATTCGACGAAACCTGTCCCTCTCAATTCGATCACTCTCGCTCCTCCCTCCGAATCCTCCGATCTCTCAAAACTGTCTCGAGCTCCGCCTCCTCCCTCAGCGTATCCCGACAACTGCACGACTCTTCCCTCCTTCTATCTACACGCCGCTTCCCTCTACCCCAACGATCCAGCTCTCCATTTCGCCTCATCTTCCGACTCTCCCTCATCAACCGATCTAATCCTCACCTACTCCCAACTCCTCCACCTTTCCCGCTTTCTCGCTCAGCGCCTCTTATCCTCCGTCTCACCGTCCATTGCGTCCTTTCCCAGTTCCTACGTCGTCCCTCTTTGCACAGCAAAATCTCCTCAAATGATCGTTTCCATGCTAGCGATCACACTCGCCGGATTCGGGTACCTCGCCCTCGAACCGAGTTGGCCAGAAGAGAGGAAGAAAGTCATCTTGAGGGAATTGAGGAAAGAGAGACTGCTGGCTGGCGTAGGAATCGTTCAGGCTTCGGAAGAGGGGGAGGAGGAAAAGAAATGGAGTGAATGGAGAACTACGGAAGATGGAGAGGGAAAGTTATTAGATACAGTGGTTGAACCGAATGCAGTACTCGCAGAAATGTTGAGAGGGAACTTGGAGACGCTTGAAAAGGATTTCCCGCTTGAACGAGAATGGGTCGAACCTAAAGTGAACGAGGATGGGATTGCTTATGTCATCTATACGAGTGGTACGACTGGCGTGCCGAAAGGTATCGTCGTGCAGCATCGAAACGTCGCTGCTTTCCTCAGGTTCGTTTCTTAGCTTCTCGATTTGACGGTGCGATTTGAGTTGCTGATCAATCGACTCCAGGAACTATCGAGGAGTGTTTGGAAGGGCGAGAGGAGAGAGGGTTCTCCAATTCCCGAGTTATTCGTTCGATGTTAGCGTGATGAACATTTGGGATGCTTTCGCTGTGAGTCAACTCTCCTCTTTCAAGCTCATACAGTCAAGCTGACTTTCGACGCTTCATACAGCACGGTTCGACTATCTGTCTCACGACTCCAGCTTCCCTCTTCTCTGATCTCGCCGGGTCGATCCTTCGCCTGAATTGCACTCTCGTCGATCTCACACCCACCATTTCTTCACTCCTTTTCGAACACCCCGAAGCGCAACCGAGGGAGAATGAAACCGCGAAGGAAGCATGGGATCGAGCAGGGTTCAAGATCAAACAGGTGAATACTGGAGGTGAGAAAGTTGAGAGAGCAGTGAGGGAGAAATGGAGAGAAAGAGGGGTCAGAGTGGTTATCGATTATGGACCAACGTGAGCCGATACTCTCTTACATAGTCGATCGATCTTGAACTAATCTGAAATCGACATTGTAGGGAAACAACGGTCGGCGTAGTCTCGAATCAATCCCTCGACCCAACTCCACCCTCAGGTCTACCGATCGGACGACCGACAGGTCTCACCCGTATCCACATCCTTTCTACTACATCTCTCACTCCGGTTCCCCTCGGCTGTATCGGAGAAATCTGCGTGACAGGCGAACAAGTCACTCCAGGTTACGTTCGAAAACAGCTCAATGAAGGAGTCTTCTACGATCTGAACGACGAAGAGGCGGAATTACTCGACATCAAGAGTGGTAGAAAGGAGGAGAGGAGACTGTATAGAACTGGAGATTTGGGAAGATGGTTGGCGGATCAAGAAGGGAACATCGAATGTTTGGGGAGGAAAGATGGTCAAGTCAAAGTCAACGGACTCAGGTGAGCTTTCGACAGTACGACTATCAGTCTCAGAAGCTGATTGCTTCCTGCTCGAGCCCACAGGATCGAAATCGGAGAAATCGAAGAACACCTCTCGGCGAAAACGAATCCATCGATCACTCGAGGCATCGTCGACAAGTTCGAAACCGACAACATCGCCCCGTCGATCGTCGCATTCCTCGAGCTCTCTCCTCCATTCCTCACTCAACACTCCTCGACCTCTATCGACACTTCGACTCTCGTTCACCCTTTCACCTCTTCTCCCGACTTTGTGACTCTTACTTCGACACTGCAGAAGGCGCTCGCCGAGAAGGTGCCAGGTTACATGGTACCGAGGTATTGGCTCGCTGTCACTCACATCCCGACTGCCGGAATGGGTAAAGCGGATCGAAAGACTTTACGAAGCGTCGCTGAGAAATACGATTTCAGATCAAGGCGGAAACAACAGAATGGCGACTCGTCGAAGCAGGAGAAGATCCGGACTGACGACAAGTACCATCGAGCTGCGAGAAAGGCATGGGCAAGGGTGCTCAAGATCGACGAGGGAGAAATTGGAGATGATGACGGTTTCACGGAACTAGGTGGAGACTCGATCAGATTCATGAGGATCGTGAGCGTACTGAGGGGAGACGGATGGACAGTAGGATTCCGGCAACTCGGAGAAGCGAGGAAGTTGAGCGAGTGCGCGAAGGTTCTCGAGAAGTCCAACACTTCGACCGCCTCCAACGGTCCCAATCAACCTGAGCCCTATCGACCATTCTCTCTCATCGATTCCGATTCGCTCGAACCTCTTCTGACCGAGATCACTACTGCGAGCGATTACTCCCTCTCTCGTTCATCAATCACCGACATCTACCCTACAGCTCCCTCACAAGAGGCTCTCCTCGCTCCTTCTTTCGACTCTCCCGTCGGTCACTACTACGCTCAAGCAGTCTACGCCGTCAAGACCGACATCGAAACTTCGAAACTCGAACAAGCGATCAAATTGCTCATCGAACGACACGAGGTGCTTCGAACGGTCTTCGTCCTTCCGGAAACACTGGGCAAGACCGCACAAGTAGTGTTGTCGAAGGATGATGAGCAAGTGAGACGAGCGACTACGTTGGAGAAGCTGAGCGCCGAGAGTGAGGGAGATTTTGAGCGCAAGATTTCGGTTAGTCAGATTTTCGCTCTTCATGCCAGCCTGCGATGTTGTCTGACGAGATTGTTCTGCTTGACAGAGCTGGCTTGAACAAGATCGCAAACGATATGCTTTCCGATGGGGACAGCTTCACGTCTCTTTCGCACTCTTCTCGGACAAAGGAGGCCGACGGAAAATCGCTTGGAGTCTGCATCATGCGATGAGGTATGCAAGAGCTCTTTTCTTCTGAACGATGGATGATTGCTGACGCGCTTAACGTTTCGCAGCGACGGATGGACACTCGAACTTCTCACGGCTGATCTTCGGGCTTTGTGCTACGATCTACAACTTCCTGACCGACCGCCGTTCAGCTCCTTCGTCACCTGGTGGGCAAGCGAGAAGGAACCTCCAGCTTCGACCGCAGACTTCTGGCGTTCCCAGCTCTCAGGCGCGAAACCCCTTCACTGGCCGTCACAAGATCCTCTCAACGGCGAGATGCTTGCGACAACAGCGGCAGCCTACGTGCACTGGTCAGGCGATCTCTCTGGACTCTCCCAACGGAACGGCATCACTCCAGCCATAGCTTCTCGACTCGCCACTTCCCTTGCGCTCTCCCATCACGCTCATTCTTCCGATGTCACCGTAGGAATTGTTCGTTCCGGTCGGGATATCGATGTCGACCTCGCTGATACGATGATCGGACCTTGTGTCTCTGTTCTACCATCTCGCCTCGTCGTCCTCTCCGGCTCCGATTCTCCATCTCTCCTCGATCTCGCCAAAGCCGAAACCAAGTCTGATCGACTTGCTCGCCTGAACCAACGAGTGACACTCTCCGACCTCGCACGAATCTGCTCCCTTCCCGGTCGAGCCGATTTATTCGATATTCTCGTTACCTATCAATCTTTGGCCGAACTCGACGATGAGGAGGAGAACCTCGCACCATGGCCGATTCGACAACCTCCAGAACGCATCCACATGCCAACGAACTACACGCTCTCGTTCGAATTCACGCCAGAGAAGAATGAACCGGACAGGCTCGAGTTGGCGTGTTACTTCGACGAGCGAATCATTGGTCAAGCTCAAGTCGAAGGAATCCTGAGAACTATCGCTCAAGTACTCGACTACCTCACGACAGCTCCATGTACGAAAGTCGATCAGCTCAAACTTGGAGAAACGGCGCCAAAGCTCGAGAAGCAGATTCGAACAGAACCGGTCGAGGAGAAGTTATCGAAGGAAGAGCGGGAGAAGCTAGCTCCTATGGTTGAGAAATTGAAGCGGGAATGGGCAGCTGTGCTGAGATTGGATGTCGAAGATTTCGGAGCAGACGAATCGTTCGGTTCATTAGGAGGAGATTCGGTAAGTCATCTTCAACTTTCGCCTTTATCTCTCTCTCGCCCTCACTGACACATTCGAGAGAGGTTTTCTAGATTTCGACGATGAGGTTGGCAGTACGTTTGTCGAAAGCTGGACTTTCGATCCCAACCCAGACTCTTGCGAAATTGCCCACTTTGAACGAACAAGCTCGATGGCTGAGCAAGAAGGAAACTGTCTAGATAGGCCTCTCGTGAGGGACTGTAGATATAGAGTCATATATAGAAAGCAACAAGTAGTATTTCGGCCTCTCGAAAAGTCATGTTGCTGCGAGGAGTGAAAAGAGAAGTTACAATTCGAGTAGAGTACGACACGAAAAAGGGACGAGAAACTGCACAACACAACCTGCTACCTGCTACGTCTAATTCACACTGGAATCCCCTTCAGTCGCTATCACTACTATCATCGTCCTCTTCCGTCGAACCGTTACCCTCCTTTTTCCATTTATCGTCCAAAGTAACTCCTTTCGCTTCCGCCGTCTTCTTGACCGTGAACCTCCAAGTCTCGTTCCATCCCGTTCCATCACTCGAAGCTCCACTCGCTCCTCCAGATCTACTACTCCTCCTACCCGTATTCTCAGAATCTCGCATCTCGGGCAAAGTGAGTCGTTCGACAGAAGGTGGATCGTGCTTCATCTTGACTAGTGCGGAATGGATTGCTTGAGGCGTGAAGGAAGGGGAAGAGTGGACGAGGAGGTGAGAAAGGGAGATTGAGGGGAGGAGGAGGGCGGCGGGCGAAATCAAAGGTCCTGAACAGTGGAGAACTTTGAGGTGAGGGAGATGAGGGAGTGATTGATCCATAGGGTAGTTCGTGTCATCTGCAAAATATTCGATGCGTCAGTTCGATCGCGAAAAGAGAAGGAAGAGGGCATGTATGTTCTCACCTTCGGCTTTCGCGGCTCCGAACCAAGATCCTCCTACCTTGAGCTCGACAAGGTTCGGACATTTTTTCAGTACATGCGTCAATCCTCTTTTCGAAAGCAGAGACGATCGCCAAAGTGTGAACTTTTTGAGATGTTTCGCGTCGCCGAGAATTTGGAGAAGATCAGTGTTCGTGATACTGTGAGCCCTCAACAGGCATTCAGCACAATGAAGAGACAGCGATGAGAGAGACTCGAGGTGCTCACTTGACTTCTATGAGGATGACTTCTGTCAATCTCAAGGAATGTCCGGGAGGAGGAGGTAAAGTTGAGGAATCGCTCGAGATTCCGCATAATCGAAGAGTATGGAGATTCTTGAGTGTTCCGAGAGGTTTGACGAACTATGTCGGGCAGAGTAAGAATGAGCGCAACTGCCGTGAAAGCAGAGTGGAGATGGCAGATGCTTACCTGACTGACTGCCCACATACTCATGTCCCGCTTCGGTCTCCACCCTACGTCCATTCCTTCATGTCGTCCAGCTCCTCCACAGTGAGGTGCAGAAGACGAGGGTTCGAGATCTTTCGTCAAAGTTTGTAGATTCTTGAGCTGTAAAGCAGCTCTCAAGGTTAGCAACGGGATCAGTTCAGCTAATCCAGGGGAGTCACCTACATCGTTGAATGAGTTGCAGAGAGATTGAGTCCATGCGGCAGAATCGGCGGGAAGGAACAAAGTGAGAGAGAGTAAATGTCGACAAGATCCGATGATTCCGCAGAGTGAATGCATCGAATGAAACAAGAACCAGCCTGGACGCGAAGGGGAGCGAGTCAGCAAATGTTCGAGAGTAAAGGGGAGTCGACGAGTACTCACCTAGCCATTGACTCGAAGTTTTAGCCATACTCCCCACATCGGCGGTAACATTTCTAACTCCTTTGTTGACCTCGTTCCCGTGTAATGTTCGATGTATAGCATGAGCTTGTACCCTCGTTTCCACCTTGAGATCCCTATACAATGCAGCCCTAGCATGTGCGAGTAAACCTTTGTTGACCAAACATAAATTTGCGAGAGAATTGAGATCGGGACGAGGAAGAGTCGAAGCTGGACCGGTTGCGGTAGCGAGAGGAGGGAGTTGCAAGTGCGATAGGATGAGGGAGATGAGTTCAGAGGAGAGAGGGGTGAGCCGATCGAGGAGGAGAGGAGGTTTAGGAGGAGGTGAAGCAGAGAGGGAAGGAGGTCGACCAGGAGTTCGTCTCACTTGTTTGAGTGCTTTCGCTGTAGTCGAAGGTGATGCATCTGCTCTACGTTTACCCTTTGCAGTACTTGAGGTCTTACGCGCTGTCTTTGATGTGACAGCATTCGAGTTGGAATTCGAGTTGTTGTTCGAAGTCGAGGTTGATGCAGCAGGGATTGCAGCAGAGGTGGAAGGAGTGGGATCATCTGCTGTAGAGCTACTCGTACCGCGCAACCTTGCACTACTGCGAGTAGGGCGTGCCATCGAGGAGGAGAGACGACGAGTTGATGATGAGAGAGATGGAGTGGACGGAGGGGTCGTGCAGGATCTTGCGCGTTCTCTTGAGGTTGTCTGTTCGGCGTGGCAGCTTTAGTTGAATGTTTGAGAGTGATTGGAAGAAGTGAGGAAATCCGCAACCTCGTCGAGATGAAGTCGCAAGTCACATTTTGTCTTCTCGTTCAAGCGATTCCTGAAGCTTCTCTACCCAGTAGAGAGACATTCAAAATAACGACGCTGGATCCTGGAGTAGAAAGCGATGTTGAGCTACCGAGGAAGAGCACTTCGAAGGAGACACTTCTTCGCAAACCTCGTCTTCTGCCTCACATAGGCTCGTCACGCGATACACGCAGGTCACTGTCGTCCAATTAAACACGATTTCTTCACGCGCGACGGTGAAGGTGGAACTCGCTGTACGCAATCGTCCGCTCGTCTCTGTTTGTCTTTTGCCGAAACCTCGAGAAGTTGATTGCTGTTTCGCACCGTCAACGCCGATACTCAAAATCGTGGTGTCATCGCTAGTAACAGCTTCTTCTCTTGTGATCGACCGACGGAGCACTGTCAACTCGGGTGGCATCCGTGGTATAGAATCGCAAAAGTTCCGACGAAGGCAATTTCGAGACCCTGATTGCGAGCGTCGCAATGACGGGTACTGACGACCTGCACTCATGGCTACAGAGATAGATCTATTGCAGCTACAGATCGATGGATGCAGTTCTTACAATCTTATCGGACAGCGACGCGAGCAAAAAAAAATCGGAAACTTTCTCCGCTCGACTCTGACTTGGTCTCCTTTCCCACGAAGTCAGGACTTTGACCACGTCTCTATCAGAGTTAAGTAAGAGCTTCCGCCTAGGTCTACGATCTGCTACGGCCTTATAGTAGTCGGTTTTCGGTTCCTGCGAACAAGAAGGCTCAAATAAAGCTTACTTCCTTTCCCTCTCTCTCTCCCGCTCTACTGTCTCACGGACATCGAACACGACTTCTTGTCGACGTCCAGCGTCGATACAAGCAAGATGAAAGTGAATGCGCGAAGAGTGAGGGGCTGGTCGAAGCCTTTAACTCGTTCTTTCCCTATCCGTCGAAATCTCGTTTCACTTTCCTATTCCCCTTCTTTTCTGCCTTACTCTAGATGATTGAGGAGACCTCATTAGAGATGAAGTAGAGATGCGGAGCCCGAACGAACCGAATCAAGGACGATTGGAGAAGATCTATCGAAACCTTTTCTCTCGTCCTTTCTTCCTCTCTTCTCACCTCTGCTCGCTCTGAACTGCTACTCCGACTCTTACAGACCTTATCGGCGACGTAGGAAGACCCACACATTCCTTTGACAACTACACTCGTTCAAGATGCGATTCCCTCTCGCACTCCTCTCCCTTTCCCTTGGGTTCTCCTCAGTACTCGTAGCAGCGACTCCTCCTCCCGACATGATCGACGCGATTGAGTCCGCCAAGGCAATTAATCGCAAGCGTACCCCTCAGGAAGCGGTACAAAAGCGAGGAGACGCTAATCTGGAGAAGAAATGGGTAGTCTTACCTAGTTCCGCTCTTCCTGGCCATCTCGTAAGCCGACAGTGTTTCCGAGCTCACGAAGGTGTGATCGCTCACAACTTGTTCCCGTTGTCTGAACAGCGCCCTGCTCCTCACAATTCCATTTTCCACCATCGACCCTCTGTTGCCGACGATGTCGAAGCCACAGCGGCGCCTGTAAAGAACAGGATCAAGAGAGTCGTACAGAGACGTGCTCCGGCTCCCGCTGCGAACGAGACTGTATCAGCTGCACCAGGTGAGAATCCTATTTCGCACGCTCATAATTCGTTTTTAGCTGACCCTATCGCTTGTGATCGCACTGCAGCTGAGGAGACTCCCGCACCAGCTCCCGCTCCCTCAACTAATGAGACAGCGGTCGCTTCGAGCTCCGTCAATCCCCTGAACCCCTTCGATTGGCCTCAAGCCGTTTCTGCAGAGTACAATACCACGATCGACCACTTCAACAAGATGGACTCTTTATCTGTAAGTCATTCTCATCAAGCGTAAATCAGTGATCAGCTCTCTCTGACGCTGCATCATTGCGAGAACCATTAGAAAGTAGGACTTGCCGCCATCGTTACTGTTTCCGTTCTCATCCTCCTCGGGCTCCTCATCTGTGGCTGCAAGATCTCGAGAGCACGCAAGAGAAGACGTCAAGACAAGATCCGAATCAAGGCTGAAGCCGAACAACGAATGGCAGCTTACCGTACTGAAACTCGTTCGACGACCGGATCTTCCTCGAAATCGATCTCGTCCGGTTCGCCTAGTAGTATCAACAGCGACAAGAAGAGTGGAGGCGTATTCGGATGGATGAAGAAGAAGAGTGGTGCGGGAGATTCGGGAGAAGTCTTGCCTGCGAACGATCGATTGAGGGAGATGCAGCAAAACAGCTTGAGCTGGGATCCGAAGCGAGCTAAGAGCTGGGATGCGAGGGCGAGGGGAACGGGTGGATCTCCTAACGCACCAAGAGGATTCGACGCACCTCAAGCTCCCGGAGGAAGCATGAAAGGAAGAACTAGATCTTGGGGAGGACAATAGAGAGGGAGACAACGACGACAAGATCCCCAAGTTGAGCCGCCCCATTGCTGAGTGGGTCGGATCCATTTGACGTCGAATGGAGAAAGGAGAGAGTGGAGTTGTGGGCTGTCGTTGGGAGTCGGAAATTTGCGAAGAGTCGTTTTCATCTTTTTGTCATTCTTCGTTTTCGTTTGATCTTGTAGCTATAGCACCATACACTTTGATCACTGTAGCATGTCCACTTTCCATCACTCTGCATTCCACGTGTTCCGAGTTCGCCCTGATGATGTCGATGCTGATTTGAGATTCCGAGGCCATCAGAACGAGAGGGGCGAATAGCATGCGCACTGGGCGGCTATCCGAGAGCATTACTAAAGCAGCTCAGGGCATTCTGAAGCTTCAAAGCGGTTGCAAAGAAACCGAAGAGAGAGGTGGAGATCAAGAGGGAAAGACGCAGCTCTCCCGCCCTCCACCACACCTCTCCCAGCTAAGGAGAGTATGTCCTAAGCTCTGTCAACTAGTACTTCGAACCTCCAAGATGCCACTACCTTCGCTCTCTTCCTTGTTGTCCTATCTCCCCACCGTCTCCCTTTCCCCTCTTCTACCCCTTCCTTCCAACCTTCAACAGCGTCTCGTCTCCTTTCTACTACGCAAGACTCTCGGAGGGATAGTCAAAGGTGGATTGGACTCGGATAGGATTCATGCCGATATCAGGGATGGAAGTTTCGCGATTGGCAAAGTAGATATCGATCAACAGGTTAGTCTATACTCTTCCTCACTCGGCTATGACTGTGCGAGGAGCATATGAAATACTAGATCAACGCTGACAGGCCGATTCTGTGTAGGCGATCGCTCCAATCCTCGAGTCACTTCAGACCCTTTCCTTCGTCTCTGGCACGATCTCCCAAATCTCAGCCAAAGTCTCCTATCCTCTCGCCCAACTCTCCCTGTCTCTTTCCGACATCGATCTTGTATTCCGAGTCCAAGATCGAGCTACGGCAGAGGAATGGTTGCAACAATCGACGGAAACTCTCAATGCTTACAACCCTTCGCGAGGTCGAGATGAAGAGGCCGACACGATGCACGAATCGATGATATCTATCGCAGTCGCTCAAGACTTCATTGAACACGAGCTCTCCCCCGACGAAGATGCTGAACTCCGAGCTTCTCTACACCTTTCTCCCTCAGCCGCGTCAGCACAATCCGATTTCTTTCTTCCTGGAGCCTTCGGAGGAGCGCCAGTGAAGCCTGGAGAGGAGGCGGTTGGAGAACAGGAGGTCGAAGAAGTGGAGAAGACGATGTTGGCTGGATTGATCGAAAGGATTTTGGCGAGATTGAATGTCAAGATTGGACGGGTGAACGTCAAATTGTTATGGCTGGAAGGGGATGAAGGGATGGCAGCTTTAGCGAGTCGAGAATGCGAAAACGAGCTGGAAATCAGAATAGAGGAGATCGAGTATGTAGGAGACACAGGCAATTCGGAGGAAGGGAATCTCGTAGGAGCAACTTCGCATGAGCAGTCAACACGAGCGATCAAGGCTACACCTCCTCAAGTCTACCTCAAACTCGCCCCACGTTCTTCGCCATCTCCAGCACACTCTGACTCTTCCGACTCTACCGATTCTTCCCCTTCTTCGTCCATCGACCACCTCGCCCAGTCCGTATCCTTCTCGAATTCGACCATCTCACGAGCATCAGCTCCGACCTCTTCGCACACCCTCTCACCTGAATCCTCTGAATCAGAATCAGAATCCGATTCAGGAGACGACAACGACCTTCTCGCCCTTTCCCAGTCAATAGCAGATCTGCGAACCTCGACGGCTTCCCTCTCCCAGTCAAATAGAATGGGAAGAGACTCAGGGAAGGTGAGCACGGGATTGAGATCAATAGACGAAAGCGGAGGAAGTGAAATGTTTTCAAGTGCGACATCGTTCGTCAGCGCAAGATCTTCGAGTCTCCGCACCGCATCGGAACCAACTTCTCCTGAAGCTGAACGTGACGACCCTTTCCACAACCCCGATTCTCCTCCTCGCGCTCAACCTCCACAACCCGATCCTTTCGATTCCGACGAAACACCTCAAACCACGCCATCTCGACTCATCGTTTCCCTCGGATCTCCCTCCGCCACAGAACGTCTCATCTTCTACCTCACCACGAAACGGTCTCCCCAACAAGATCGAAGCCGCTCAAAAGCCATTCTCGAACTTACTTCGAATCTCGAATCTGGTTGGATCGCAGCTCTCACGACAACTCAGCTCACTTCTTTGATTCACCTCGCCCATCGTCTCGTACCATTTCCCGACCTCTCCGATTCCGCCTCAACACCTGCTACCACGAATTCACCCCTCAATCTATCGATTCTTCTCAAATCCCTCACTCTCATGCTCGCCTACCCCGATTCGAACTCGTCCGATTCCGATTCTTGTTTCTCGACGTTGTGGAACGCCAAAGATCCCTCGAACGTGCCCGCTACAACCCTCAAAGTCCCGCACCTTCGATTCAAAGTGGACGACGTTGGACTCAGAATGCGAGACGGAAATGTCGAATTCGGTGTCAGGGAGATTACGCTCAGCGAAGTGATGTCGGAGATTGTGGGAGACAAGCAAGCGTGGAAAACGTTACCAATCTTGGTATCGGATAATGGTTTGACGAAAGAGGGTAACAAGGAGATAGGAGGAGATTGGTTAATCGAAGGAGCTGGTCTGGGGAAGGATTGGAGGGTGAAAGCACCGAGCTCAGTAGGATTTGGTGCTGGAGTGAGACGAAGAGCTAGCGATGCGAAGGATGTACTTGAGGTGCAAAGAGTCAAACAAGACGCGGTCAAGGTCTTGCTCGACAAAAATGGGAGAACGGAAATCGAGCTTTCGCCTATACACCTCTTCATCGATATGAGGCTCCTCTCGAGACTCTCACCCGTACTCGAGGATCTTGTCGCAGCGATTCCGACAAAGGATTCGATTTCTCGAGATGGAGCATCAACTCCAAGATCGACCAACCCTCGCCCGCAACTTTCATTATACTCTAGACCTCGCACTCCAGCCTATCACTTCTCGCAAGACCATGTTCTCAACGATCTCTCAACCTTTCCTTCCTCTCGCCCACTCGATTCCACTCCGAATTCCTCAATCTCGTTCAAATGCCCTCTCATTCGAATCGACTTGAGATGCCCGGCGCCAAGAAGATTGAGAGTCGAGAAGGAACAAGATAACTACGTCCGAAGCGGAATCGTGGTAGTGGAACTAGAGGGAATCGAAGTTGCGAAACGAGACGACGTAGTTGAGGGAAAGATCAAGGAGATCAGGGCAGGGATACGGTCAAGAGCTGCTCGTGAGTGATCAATTCAATCTACATGCGCTCTGAAGCACGTGCTCACCGATTGTCGGTCGACAGCAACCCTTTCGAGGTTCCTCGCCATCTCGTCGCTGTCTCCAACCGAGCCCTCCGCTGTTCTTCCCTCTCTTGCTTTCTCGCCCACAGCCGACTCCTCTCCACCAACTATCCAATGCTCAATTCCGCTCGCTCATCTCAAGCTCAAGAAAGCGACGATCGATACCTTGCAGCTTTTCGCAGACGATCTAACCCAATTCCTCAACACCGAACTCTCTGCGTCGACTTTATTCGATGGTAGTCCAGCTGAAAGAGAAAGGGAGAAGATGATTGGATCGAGATACTTTGGCACGAAGAGTTTCAGGGGTTCAGAAAGATTCGGTCAAGCCAAAGGATATGGTCGAGAGAGTGAAGGAGAAACTTCGAAAGGAAGTCATCAAGATGGTCTCGTCAAGCTACAATTGGAGCTCAGCGTAACGGATCGTGAGTACCTGATCAATTCTCGCAAGGAGCTACTCGGGACTGATGGGATCGATTCGATAACAGTTGTCGTCGACCTCTTCATCCCAACTTCTCCCACGGACATTTCTGCCACTCCCATCGACAGACACGTCAGCGTACTCGCGTCAGATCTCTCCGTGCTTATCGAAAGTCTCCAAGATGCTGGAGATGATCTCCGGGCCAAGGTCGAAGTTGGCGATGCGAGAATCGAGGATGTGGGCACGGATGGTAAAGACGATAGGCGAATCTTGCTCGGTCAAACTGTTCAAGGAAATCTGGTGAGTCTCATAACTAGTGCTCTTCCCGCGCGGCAGATCTGAGTTGACTGAACTCTTCTCTCGCTGCTTAGACCGAAATGCGAACGCTTCCCGCTGTCAAGGTCAACTTCTCTACCTCTGCCGACCCTCAAACTGATCTCAAAGACTCGAAAGTCGAAGTTGGCGTTCACGGCTTGACTTACTTCTTCGATTGCGTTCACCTCGATCTTGCGCAAGATCTCGGCAATTTCGTCAAAGCGCCTCCTGGCGTGCGTTTCCTACACTCTCTTGCATCTCTACATATTTGGGAAACGCTGACCCACGTCGTGGACTGTTTCAGGTATTCGAACAAGTCGTCCCAAACGAGCTTACTCGACTCCGGCTCCACCTTTCGAACCTCTCTCTCCACCTCACTCCGCCGAAGCTCACCTCACAAGTGGTCGTCTCGCTCGGCGACGTCACCATCAAGTCTGATCTTATGCCGGATTTGCCGAGAACAAATTGGGCAATCGAAGTTCGAGATGCGAAAGTTTGGGCAATCGAAAGTCAATTCGATCTCAAAGATGCTGAACCTCGAAGCGATATCAAGGTCGACGATGCTTGGAAGGTACGAAGGCAATCTTTATTAGCAAACTAAGCCCAACGGTGCTGACGAAGCCGTCAAGGGAAACAGGCGAAAGGTTA
>Ga0308170_10001803_pt1 | contig 19361 bp, 20 predicted proteins | sample PhyBR2_2_FD_202136 | JGI IMG/M metagenome (GOLD analysis project Ga0308170, IMG submission 202136) | Phyllosphere microbial communities from UC Gill Tract Community Farm, Albany, California, United States - DLSLSB.R2 | ecosystem: Host-associated > Plants > Phyllosphere > Unclassified | place...
TGCTGTCAATTAAACATCCACCAGAGAAACTATGCGCCCTCTCCTTGTCCTCCTGGCCGCTCTCACGGCCGTTCCTGCCATGGCTGAACGTCTGACCCTCGACCGTATTTATGGCGATGCCTCGCTGGCCGGCGCCAGCGTGCGCAACCTGCGCGTCTCGCCCGACGGTGAACGCGTGACCTTCCTGCGCCCGCGCGCCGACGACCAGTACCGTCTCGACCTGTGGGAATACAACACCAAGAGCAAGGCCACACAGCGCCTGGTGGATTCCAAGCAACTGGTGCCGACCGAGACCTTGTCGCTCGAAGAAAAAGCACGCCGCGAGCGTGCCCGCACCGCCGGCCTGTCCGGCATCCTGAATTATTTCTGGTCGCCGGACGGCAAGCAGTTGCTGGTGCCGGTCGGTGGTGACCTGTACCTCGTCGATGCCGCCAAGCCAGAGAACGCACGCAAGGTCGCCTCGGGCAGCGTGACCGATCCGAAAATCTCGCCGCGCGGCCGCTATGTCTCGTTCGTGCGCAACCAGAACCTGGTCGTGATCGACCTGAAAAGCGGCGCCGAGCGCCAGCTGACCACGGATGGCAAGGGCACCGTGCACAACGGCGCGGCCGAGTTCATCGCGCAGGAAGAAATGAGCCAGACCACCGGCTACTACTGGGCGCCGGACGATTCGGCCATTGCCTATCGCCGCTACGATGAAGCGCCGGTGCCGGTGGTGCGCCGCTTCGAGATCTTTGCCGATCGCACCGAGGTGATCGACCAGCACTACCCGGCTGCGGGCGATCCGAATGTGCTGATCGACCTGATGCTGGTCGATCCGGCCACGGGCGTGCAGCGCAAGATCGACCTGGGCGCGGACAAGGACATCTATCTGGTGCGCGCCGATTTCAGCGCCGATGCGAAAACGCTCGTGTACCAGCGCCAGACGCGCGACCAGAAGCGCCTGGACCTGGTGGCCGTCGACGTCGGTTCGCTGGCGCAGCGCCCGCTGTTCTCGGAAAACTCCAAGACCTGGGTCAGCATCCACAACGACCTGCGCTTCCTGAAAAACCGCAAGGCTTTCATCTGGGCCTCGGAGCGCAGCGGCTACAACCACCTGTATCTGTACGATCTGGACGGCAAGCTGCTGCACCCGATTTCGCGCGGCGCATGGGGTGTGGACGATGTGCTGGCGGTCGATGAAGGCGCCGGCAAGGTGTATGTGTCGTCAAACCGCGACGCCGTGATCGACAAGCAGACCTACGCGCTGGCACTGGACGGCAGCAGCGCCGACAAGCCGGCCCGCATCACGCAGGGCGACGGCTGGCACGACGCGGCCTTTGCTGGGAATGGCAAATTGTTCGTCGACACCTATTCGAACCCGCGCACGCCGCCGCAAGTGTCGATCCGCCGCGCCGATGGCGCGATGGTCGAGTGGATCGAAAAGAACGAGCTCAATGCCAATCACCCGTACACGCGCCATCTGGCCGATCACCTGGCCACCGAATACGGCACGATGAAGGCCAACGATGGCCAGACGCTGCACTACTCGATCATCAAGCCGGCCAATTTCGATGCGACCAAACGCTATCCGGTGTTCCTGTTCACCTATGGCGGCCCGCACTCGCAGCGCGTGACCCGCGCCTGGGGCAATTACTTTGACCAGTACATGGCGCAGCAGGGCTTTGTGGTATTCCGCCTCGATAACCGTGGCTCGGGCCGCCGCGAGCGCGCCTTCACCGACGTGCTGTACAACAATCTGGGCAAGCACGAAGTCGAAGACCAGGTGACCGGCATCGACTGGCTGGCCAAGCAGAGCTTTGTCGATCCGAAGCGCATCGGCGTGTTCGGCTGGAGCTATGGCGGTTTCATGACACTGCGCCTGCTGTCGGCCGCATCGGACAAGATCGCGATGGGCGTGTCGGTGGCGCCGGTAACCGACTGGTCGCTGTACGACACCCATTACACCGAACAGTTCGTTGGCGCGACGCCGAAGGGCGATCCGGAAGCGTACAAGCGCAGCGGTGTATTTGCCCACCTTGATGGCATGAAGTCGCCATTGCTGTTGGTGCACGGCATGGCCGATGACAATGTGCTGTTCTCGAACACGACGCTGCTGATCGACGAGCTGGTCAAGCGCAACGTGCAGTTCGACCTGATGACGTATCCGGGCGCCAAGCACGGCATCTCGGGCCGCACCAGCCAGCGCCACGTGTATGGCCTGATTGAAGCGTACTTCAAACGCCATCTGGCCGAGAAGCCGGCAAACTAAGCCCGCTGCGTCAGACGTAAAAAAGCCGCATCGGAAACGATGCGGCTTTTTCTTCGTCCATTCACCAGCCGCAATCTGCAACTGGTGAGGGAATCCGTATTATGGACGTGGACGGTTTGCGCGATCAGCTGCGTCGTCAGCTGCATCTTCGGCTGCTTCGCGCACGTCGCCAGCTGCGTGCTGGACTTTGCCTTCAACCTGATTTGCCAGACCTTTGGCCTGCTGTTCCTTGCTGTCCACCAGCTTGCCGGCGCCTTCTTGGATTTTGCCGCCAACTTCTTTCAGTTTGCCTTCGACTTGGTCTTTGTTCATGGTGATCTCCTTTGGTTGGCATGGCCGGTTGGCGATGCGATGAGTACAGATTAACGGAATGTTTCTAGCTCTTCTGTTAGCGCACGCACATAACCGGCATGTCGAATTGCGCGCCGTCTTGCCATTGGGAATGCTATTGTTTTAACAACACCTTCAACGTACGATCAAGACATCACCATGAATCCCCTTACGCCGCCTTCCTCTGACGCCCAAGTGTCAGAGACACCCCTCACCCAGCGCAAACTTGCGCGCCGCGTCACGCTCGTCAATGGTATCGGCGTCCTGTTCATCCTGGGCCTGGCTGCCGTCGTGCTTGCCGCCGACGCCCTGCTGCTGATCTTTGCCTGCATCCTGTTTTCGATCCTGCTCTATAAACTGAGCGCGCTGCTGCATCAGCGCACCGGCATCAAGCGCAATAGTGCGCTTGTCATCGTCGTGCTGCTGCTCACCGCCATCTTCGGCCTGGGCGGGTGGGCGATGGCGCCGCAGATTTCCGAACAGTCAGGTCAGCTGGCCAAGGAGATCCCTGCCGCAGTCGAGCGCCTGCAAGCCGAAGTTGCGCAACATCCTCTGCTCAAGCGCGTGGTAGCCGAGCTGCCACCACCGGAAGACATCGTCAAGCAGATGGGGTCGCTGGTGCCGAATGCCGGCCTGTTCTTCAGTGGCATCATTGGCGCGCTGGGCAATATCGTCATCATCATTTTCGTGGGCATTTATTTTGCTGCGTCGCCGGGCGTGTACACCGGTGGCTTCATCCGCCTCGTGCCGCAACAGAAACGTGGCCGCGCACGGGAGGTCATGCAGGAGATGGGCGACAACCTGTCGAGCTGGCTGCTGGGCAAGGCCGTGTCGATGCTGATCGTTGGCGTCACGACGGCGATTGGCCTCAGCCTGCTCGGTGTGCCGCTGGCGCTGATCCTGGGCGTGATTGCGGGTCTGCTCGACTTCATTCCGTATCTGGGCCCGATCATGGCGGGCATTCCGGCGGTCTTGCTGGCGCTGTCGATCAGCCCTGACCTGGCGCTGTATGCGTTGCTGCTGTTTGCAGCGATCAATATGCTCGAAGGTTATGTGTTGCAGCCGATGATCGAGGCCAAAGCCATCGAATTGCCGCCAGCCCTCGTGATTGTGATGCAACTGATCTTCGGCACGCTGTTCGGCTTTGCCGGCGTCGCGCTGGCCACGCCGCTGGCGGCCGTGCTGTCGGTGCTGGTCAAGATGCTGTATATCGAAGACATACTAGGAGATAGACCCGGTGACAGACCCGGGGACAGATCCGCACAAGGGTCCTGATAACAACAAAGCCGCGCAATGCGCGGCTTTGTCGATCATGCTGCTGAAGTGAATCAGCAAACGTGCATCAGCGATTGCCTTTTGCAATTTCTTTGACGTCGCCAACTTTCTTCTGAGCTTTGCCTTCAGCCTGGTTCGACAGGCCTTCGCTCTGCTGCTGGCGGCTGCCGACGGCTTCGCCGACTTTCTCCTGCACCTTGCCAGCAACTTCCTTGGTCTTGCCCTTGACTTGATCCTTGTTCATTGCAATCTCCTTGCCCGTGACGTGGATGAGGCTTCACAGTAGGAGCATGTTCGGACCAGTTCTGTACGGCGTTTAACAAACAGGCTTGCGCCAGACGCTCGCCAGCCACGGTTGCTGGTCGCGTGGCAAACCGGGCGGCCGATAATAGTGGTGCAGCGCGACAAAGCCAGCCGCCAGCAAGAAACGCTCCCAACTCTCGTAGTCATGGTAGCTGCCATAGCGGTCACCGTTCCAGCCTTCCTGATTCTGGCCGCGCGGATTCGACGTGAACAGCACCCCGCCCGGCTTGAGCGTGCCGAACAATTGATCGAGCGTGTGTGGCAAGGCCGCACTGGGGACATGAAACAGCACCGCGTTGGCAAACACGCCATCGAACAGCGCCGCTGGCAAGTCGAGGTGCAGGAGATCCTGCTGCCACACGTCGCAACCACTGTACTGCCGCGCCATCGCCACAAACCGTTCGCTGCCATCCACGCCGATCGCGCGATGGGCCAGACCGCTGAAGGTCTTGAGGTCGCGCCCGGGCCCGCAACCCAGGTCGAGGATCGTGTGCGGCGCTGGCGTTGCGATCGCGCCCAGCAACGCATCAATGTTTTGACTTACGTCATGGTCGATCGTGCCGTTAAAGAAATCCTCGGCATGCTCGTTGTAGTGTTGCAGCGTACTGCGGGTGATGTCGTCATGGTTCATGCGCATAGTATGCCAGCGGGGCCGCCCGTTGCGGGATGCGCGCCTGCGCAAAATAATCTGAAAATATTTTATCGATGGCCCTAAAGTTTCCGAGAGTTCAGCCGTAAACGATTCAGACAACCGGGAATCCGGCCTGACAAACCCTGTTTTGGTGCCCATATGAACGCAAACGATGTCCTTGCGATATACGAAAACCTCGCTGGCCTGACCGGTCAGATGACGCATGCCGCCAAGGCAGGCGACTGGCACGAGTTTGCACAATTGAATATGGAAGTCCGGGCTCAGGCAGCCCCGGCAGCCGCCGGCTTGCCGGCACTGACCGGCGCCAAGCGCCTGACCAAGGTTGATCTGTTGAAGCAGTTGATGGCCAACGATCGCGCCATCCGCGACGTGACCGAGCCATGGGACGACCAGGTCGATCGCGCTCTGCAGGCACACTGATCTGCCATCAAATCGTTGACCAAAGCACCTGCGGGTGCTTTTTTTACGCCCTGACATACCACCATGCAGACGCCAGGGCAACAAAAAAGCGCCCATCGGGCGCTTTGGTGGCCATCGAGCTGGGAGCTGGACGGCGAATTCTGTGAGAGGACGAACCCCAGCTATCTGCTGGCGTCGCCTCGTGCCGGTTGCTGCCGGCGTCCGTTGCCACTGTAGGCAAGCAGACTGCTTCCAGACACAGGCGTTTCCTCAACGGTCGTCTGCTTGCCGCGCCACCTATCGTTGGTGACTGCGCCAGACCCTGTGCTGTCTGTGATCTTGTCGATCACAAGGCCATTATAGCGCAGAATCAAAGTTGTGTAGACATTTCATTGCGCGGCTCGTCCAGCTGTGGTTCGACCGGTGCCGGCACCTTCTTCTTGCGGGCGAAACGCTGGCGCAGGCGCGCCATCATCGACATGCGCGGCATGGGCTGGATCATCGGCCCTGCCCGCTTGCGGCGGCGCAGAAGGACCAGCACGCCACCCACGAGCACCAGCACGGCGACCACCGCGCCGCCGATCCAGCCCCAGGGCGTAGAAGCTTCGGGCTCCGGAGCAGGCCGCTTGCGGGATGGCCGTGACGTCGCCGGCTTCGCCACCTTGTCCTGGACAACGGCGGACGGATTGGCGCCCAGCGCCACCTGCAGCACCCTTACCTTGTCTTCCAGCGTGCCGATCTGCTCGCGGAGCAAGGCATTCTTGACATCGAGCGCGGCGCACACGGGCGCACTGTCGGCGGAGGACGGCGCGCAGGTCGCGGCAGGCGCGGAGGCAGGTGCAGATGCAGCTGCAGATACGGGCAGCGGCTTCGGCAATGGCGTTGACGCTTGCGCGGTCGCTTGCGCTGCCGCTGCCGATGCCGGTTCCGGCTCCGGTGCCGGCGTTGGCGTCGCCTTCGCTACGGCGAGCGGCTTCGGTGGCTTGGGAAGCTTCGGAGGCGCCGGCTTGACCACTGCCTTCGGCCTGGATGTCGCAACGGGCGCAGCAGGCAGATCGGCCGCCAAGGGCGTCGTCGCATTGACCGGCACCGGCATCGGTACCGGGACCGGGACGGCAGGCGCCGGCGAATTCGGATTCGGATTCGGAGCAATGAACAGCGTCACGAGACGCACGTCGTGTTCGCCCCCATCGGCCAGTTCCAGATACAGATGCAGGCGGCTTGATTCAACCGGGGCCGACGACGTCACGCGCAGGAACTGTCGGCCATCGCGCTGGCTCACACGCATGGCCAGCGTCGACAGCACCGGTGGCATGCCGATATTCGCGCCCCGGTACACGTCGGGGCGCGCCAGGCGGGCCGCGACCGGGGTCGCGGGCGAGGCCAGCGCGGTCAGCTCGAGTTCCAGCACCAGCGGCTGGCCGATATACGAACTGATGCGCGGTTCGCCGAGCTCGGCTGCGCCGACGCCGCAGGAGAGCAAAGCACACGTGATGAAAACAGGGAGGCGGCTGGCCATAGCAACTAACAAGAGTGAAGCCCAAGCGTCATTAACGGACATTGGGATAAACTCTTTAATCCCAGCCTCTTGCATATCAGGACATGTCCATGGAAAACAGGATTGAGAAAGACAGCTTTGGTCCCATCGAAGTGCCACAGAACAATTTGTGGGGTGCGCAAACCCAGCGTTCACTTCACCACTTCCACATCTCGACCGAACGCATGGCGCCGGAGCTCGTCGCCGCCCTCGCCCAGGTCAAGCGCGCCGCAGCCGCCGTCAACCGCTCGCTGGGCAAGCTGCCAGCCGACAAGGCCGACGCCATCATCCGCGCCGCCGACGAAGTGCTCGACGGGCGCCATCCCGGCGAATTCCCGCTGGCCGTGTGGCAGACCGGTTCGGGCACGCAAAGCAATATGAACATGAACGAAGTGCTGGCCAACCGCGGCTCCGAGCTGCTGGGCGGCGAGCGCGGCGAAGCACGCCTGCTGCACCCGAATGACCACGTCAACATGGGCCAGTCGTCCAACGACATCTTCCCCACCGCGATGCACGTGGCCGCTGCGTGGGCACTGGCCAAGGAAGTCCTGCCTGCGCTGGCGCAATTGCGCGGCACGCTGCTGCGCAAGTCGCGCGATTTCGAGCCGATCGTCAAGATCGGCCGTACCCACTTGCAGGATGCGACGCCGCTGACGCTCGGCCAGGAATTCTCCGGCTACGTCGCCCAGCTCGAATTTGCCGAAAGCGCGCTCAAGTCCACCTTGTCGGGCCTGCTGCAACTGGCGGCCGGCGGCACTGCCGTGGGCACGGGCCTGAATGCCCATCCCGATTTCGCACCGCGCATCGCGGCCGAACTGGGTTCGCGCACCGGCCTGTCGTTCAAGTCGGCGCCCAATAAATTCATGGCGCTGGCCGGACATGACGCGATGGTGTCGGCCCATGGCGCGTTCAAGCTGCTGGCCACGGCGCTCATGAAAATCGCCAACGACATCCGCTGGATGGCGTCCGGCCCGCGCTCGGGCCTGGGCGAAATCACGATCCCCGAAAACGAACCGGGCAGCTCGATCATGCCGGGCAAGGTCAATCCGACCCAGTGCGAAGCATTGACGATGCTCTGCTGCCAGGTGTTCGGCAACGATGTCGCGATCACGATTGGCGGCTCGCAGGGCAATTTCGAGCTCAATGTGTTCAAGCCGATGATCGCGCATAACTTCCTGCAAAGTGCGCGCCTGCTGGCCGACGGCATGCGCTCGTTCGATACGCATTGCGCCCAGGGGATCGAGCCGAATCTGGTCCGGATTGGCGAGCTGATGGAAAAATCGCTGATGCTGGTGACCGCACTGGCGCCGCACATCGGGTATGATCGCGCCGCGCAGATTGCCAAGACCGCATCGAAGGAAGGCCTGACCCTGCGCCAGGCAGCCCTGCAAAGCGGTTTTGTCGACGATCAGCAGTTTGACCAGTGGATCGTGCCGATCGATATGACGCGGCCCGATCCGGTCGAGTAAACACCCAGTACCCGGGCGGCCTCGTGATCATCAGGCCGCCTTTTCATCCCCGAGGAAAGAATGCAAAAAATCGAATTTGAGTTGACAGCGGAATTTGTCGAAGTCAACCAGTTGCTCAAGCTGGCCGGCCTGGTCGACAGCGGCGGCGCCGGCAAGAACCTGGTCGCCAGCGGTGTGGTGAAGGTCGACGGCAAGCAGGAGCTGCGCAAGACTGCCAAGATCCGCACCGGCCAGATCGTGACATTGGGCGACGTCGAAATCACGGTTCGCTAAAAATAGACAGAAAGACAGCTTCTTATGTTTGCGGCTTAACAAACAGAAGTGGTCTTCATTGTTTATATTTTAAGACGTTAATCAACGGCTTATAGGTGAAAGCGATGGAAACCCCTGAAACCCGCGCACAGTCGCAGGAGCAACTGATCGGTGATTTGCGCCTCGTGATCGAGAACGCAGAAGAACTGCTCAAGAATACGGATCAATACTCGAGCGCGCTGTATCAGGATGCGCGCACGAAGCTGTCACTGGCCCTCGAAGCGGCCAATGAAGAACTGTCCCGTTTCGAAGACGCCCAGCTCGAACGCATGATGGCCGCGACCCGCATGGCCAATGAAGAATTTGCTGACCGCTCGGGCGAAGCGCGCATTCTGCGCGCGTTTCATTAAGCCGCAACCTTGTCACCCGGCATCGCGCCGGGTGGTTCATGCTTTTGTGTTGATCGAATTGCCCAGGTGTGCCGGCAGGTTTTGCGCCTGCGGAAGCGATGCAATCATCTGGGCGGCCGACGAGGCTTCGATGTCCATGGCGCGCTTGAGCATCGTCATGCCCACTTCCTGACGGATACCGGTTTCAGCCATGCTGGTCGACAGCTTGGCAATACTCGTGACGTCCATATACTTCTCCCAGAAAAAGACTCGTCAGTCTTTAACGACGCCGCGAGCCGGAACTTGAGGGTCGGCGCCCGACCATTTACCGACCCATTCCAGCACCGCAGCAATGTCGTTCAGGTCGAGCCAGTCCATGCCAGGGCGCAATCCGGCCGGGCGCACCACGTCCGAGACCACCGCCACGATCGCCGCGTCATCGAGGTACAAGGCCGGCTTTCCCAGCGCCGGACGATGCACTTCCAGCTTTGGCAGGGTCTCCCACTTGTAGCCTTCGACCAGCGTCAGATCGGCCGGCGACAGGCGCGCCAGCAGCTCGGCCAGCGGCGGCTCGGGCGCGGCGCGCAGCTCATGCATGATCGCGATCCGGTACGGCGACGCAATCATCACCTCGGCCGCCCCGGCCAGGCGCAGGCGCGCACTGTCCTTGCGCGGCGGCTCGAGCTCGATATCGTGGTGGCTGTGCTTGACGATATTGATGCGCAGGCCGGCGCCGGACAGACCGGCAACGAGCTGTTCGAGCAGCGTCGTCTTGCCGCTGCCGGACCAGCCGACCACCGCCAGGACGGGCCCTGTCGCGCGATGGTCAGGCAACTCAGTACGGCGCACGGTAGCGGGTTCCACGGTAGTTCATCACGGCGGCCTTGGGCGTCAAGCGTTCGAGCACAAGGCCAGGCGCGACTTCCTCGCCTTCGCGACGCAGCATCTTGTCGACCAGCAGCAGGCTCTCGCCAGGCGTCGGCGAATAGATGTAGCCGCCAAACGCCAGCTTCGGGATTTCACGCTGGAGCGCATCCGGCAATTGCTGCAAGGTGCGCAGCGGTTCGTCGCCGCCTGGCTGCGCGGTCACGCTGGCGGTCGCCGGCGTGGCCTCGCGCGGCGGTGTGGACACGGGCGCTGTCGGCACGACCGGCGCCGGCGCCGGCTTCGCGCGCACCGGGCGGGGGTCGGCTACCGGCGCAGGTGCAGCTTGGACAACCGGCGCAGGCGCCGGCTGGACCGCCGGCGTGGGCGCGGGCACAGCCACTGGCGCGGTTGCCGGCGCCGTCACCGGCGCCTTCACCGACGCGGTGACGGGTGCAGTGACCGGGGCAGCTGCCGCTGAAGTGGCCGGGGCTGTCACCGGCGCAATCACGGGCGACGTCGCTGCGGCCAGCCGCACGGGCGGTTCGCCCGCAAGGCGTGGCCACAGCAGCGCCACTGCCGCCGCGACCACGACGAGGCCCGCGCCAAGCGTCAGGTAGCGCCGCTGCACGCCCTGCCCTGCCCGTGGCGCTGCATACGACGGCGCCGGTGCGTGGATGGTCGGGGCGTTGCCCAGCTGGCGTTCGGCTTGCGCCTTCTTGAGTGCTTCGAGGATGTACGACATATCAGGTTCCCGTCCCGCCGGCGGTCAGCAAACGGGGTTCGACCACGTTCGACAACTGGTTCAGACGCATATACGTGCGCGGCCCGGCCACGCCATCGGCCTTCAGGTCTTGCGCGGCCTGGAACGCGCGCAGCCATTCCTTGGTGCGTGCGTCGAGCGGTGCATCGAGCGCCGGCGCCGTGGCGCTGTGCAGGCCTGCAAGTCGTTGCGCGATCCAGTCGACGTCCGGCCCGCGATCACCCTGGGCGACGACATCGCGAAACGCTGCCGGCATGCGCCAGAAGGTGGTGAATTCTCCGCCGAAACGCGCGACAAAGGCAGCGATGTCGACCTGCTCGCGCCGCTCGCCGTGGGCCAGCGTGACGCTGCGCTCGTCCATCGCGACCAGCACTGCATGGCCGGTGCGCGGGCCGTCGTGCAGCGTGACCACCGCAGGCCGGTCGAGCAGGCGCAATTCGTACAGGCCGCCCCGCCCCGCATGGCAGCGCAGATTGGCGCGCAGTGCGGCCTCGCAAGTGGCCTTCGGATCGGTGCCCGCCAGGTTGGCGAACGACGGTCCCCACAGCGCCGCCAGCGCGCCCAGCGCCGCGGTCTCGCTCTCGAGCGTCGGCAGCGGCGTGTCCGGTGCAGCTGCGGTTGCGGTTGCGGTTGCGGGTACGGTTGCAGCTACGGGTGCAGCGGCCGGTATGGCGGCAGGCTTCGGCGCGGTCGACGGGGCCGACGCCGGCTTGACTGCTGCGGCGCGGGCGACCACCTTCGGCGCCACATGCTGCGGCAGCATCTGCCACGCCGCCGCGCCCAGCGCCACGCAGGCCAGCGCCCCGCCGGCCAGCAGCGGCCAGCGGCGCGGCGCGCGGCGCGCGGCCGGATCGTCGGCAAAGACTTCGGCGGTCGCCCGGCGCAAAATGGCGCGCGTGACCTGCGGACTGTTTTCCACATAGGCGCCCAGCAGCGCGCGATCGCACAGCAGGTTGATCCGGCGCGGCACGCCATGCGCCAGGCGGTGCACGAGTGGCATCAGTGCGGACGGGAATGGCGTCCCGACCGCGCCGGCCACGGCCAGCCGGTGCGCGATATACGCGCCCGTCTCGGCTTCGCCCAGTGGACCCAGGTGGTAGCGCGCGATCACGCGCTGGGCCAGTTGTTCGAGTTCGGGACGCGCGAGCATCGTGCGCAGTTCGGGCTGGCCGATCAGGATGATCTGCAGGAGCTTGCGCTCGCTGGTCTCGAGATTGGTCAGCAGGCGCAGTTGCTCGAGCACGTCGCTCGACAGGTTCTGCGCCTCGTCGATCACCAGCACGTTGTTCAGGCCCTGCGCGTGCGAGGCCAGCAGATAGCGGTTGATCGCATCGACATAGCCCTTCACGCCCGCGCCGGCCGCCGCCGGCGCCACCTCGATATGCAGCTCGTCGCACACGGTCTGCAACAGCTCCTGCGCCGTCAGGCGCGGATTGAAGATATACGCCAGGCGACAGTTCGCGGGCACCTGCTCGATGAAGCAGCGACAGACGGTGGTCTTGCCGGCGCCGATCTCGCCGGTGAGCAGCACGAAGCCGCCGCCGCTGCCGATCCCGTACAACAGGTGCGCCAGCGCTTCGCGGTGCCGTTCACTCATGAACAGGTAGCGCGGATCGGGGGCGATCGAAAATGGCGAGTGCGAGAGCTGGAAATAGTGGTTGTACATGAATGACTAACGAATGCTCTGCGGGCTGCTCTGCGGCTTGAACTTGGCGCAGTATATTTTGCTTTTGTCGTTCGCGTAAGCGATCGTGCTGCCGGGGATCGACTTGCGCAACGGGTAGCGCGAGCCGTCGACCGCCCGAAACGGCGTACCCGCTGCGGCGCGCACCGACTTTTCCAGTTCGTCGGGCTTGGCCTCGAGGATCGCGGCCACGAACACGACGGCGCTCGTGTCGTCGCTGACCATGACTTCCTGCACCTTCGCGCCCCACAGCGACGCCTCGGTGCGGAACCAGTACGCCCCGCCCTCGCGCTTGTAGGCCGGGCCGAAGAATTCGGTGAGATACGCGTGGAAGTAGGCGTTATCGAGCTGGCTGCGGCACAGGAGCGCGCTGCCGATCACCGGCCCGAAGGTCGATGGCGCCGCCCCCACTCCCGTGGCGGCGCAGGCCAGCACCAGAACCGCGAGCAGCGACCGGCCGCGCGGCAGCAGCGTGGTGGTACGGCGGGCAACAACCGGGCGGATCATGGCGATACTCTCCTTCAGCGGCGCCCATTATGACACTGCGCGGCGTCCCGGCAGCCAACTGCCGGCCGATGCGGCTGCACGCACGACCGCTGTTGCTGTCACGATGGCTGCGGCCAGCACGCCGCCGGCATCGTCCCGCACGGCGGGCTTGAGCAGATGACGGTCGAAGTCTGCCGGACGTGAACTGGCCCGCCCTTTGCCGTCAAGTGTGATACCAATTCAGATACCAATTCGGGTGACGGGTGGCACTGTCAGGCTGATTTGTCGAAAATAACGACGTCGCTGCGCGGCTCCACAAGCAATACCAGTTAAATACCTGTTGACAGCAAAGAGTGCCCTGCCTATAGTGCGATGACCCTTTTTCCGGTATGGATTGCACACCATGATCGACTATCTCATCGGCGTTGACGGCGGCGGCACCAACACCCGCGTGCGCCTGGCCAACCGCGACGGCGCCGCACTGGCCACCGGCAGCAGCGGCGCATCCGGCCTGCGCCACGGCATCGACCAGGCCTGGCGCGCAGTGCTGGCCGCCACCAGCCAGGCCTTCGCCGCGATCGGCATCGACGCCATTCCCCGGAAGGCCTGCGCGATCGGCCTGGGCATGGCCGGCGTACACAATAAAGAGTGGGCAGCGGCCTTGCGCGCCGCCGATCCGGGCTTCGGCGCCCTCGTGCTCGACACCGACGGCTTCACGACGCTGATGGGCGCCCATGGCGGGCGGCCCGGCGCGATCGTTGCCATCGGCACCGGCAGCGTCGGCGAAGCCCTGCGCCAGGATGGCACGCGTGTCGAAGTGGGCGGCTGGGGCTTTCCCGCCGGCGACGAGGCGGGCGGCGCCTGGATGGGCCTGCGCGCGATCGGCCACGTCCAGCAAGTGCTGGACGGTCGCACTGAGGGCGGCGCTTTCGCCGACGCGGTGATTGCTGCCTGCGGCGGCGCGCGCGATCCGATCCAGGTCTGGCTCGGCCACGCCACGCAGACCGACTACGCGGGCCTGGCGCGCTTCGTCGTGGCGCACGGTGAGAGCGACCCCGTGGCCACCGGAATCCTGACACAGGCCGGCACGGAAGCAGCCCGCATCGCGCGCGCACTCGATCCGTCGGGCAGCCTGCCGCTGTCGCTGTGCGGCGGCCTGGGTGACACGCTGCGCGCCTACCTGCCGGCCGAAACGCTGGCGCGCTGCACGGCGCCGCATGGCGACTCCGCCACCGGCGCACTGCGCATGATCGAACTGCATCTGAAGGACAACGCATGACAGACGACCGCACGACAGACGAACGTACAACCGACGAACCGCGCCATATCGTCAAAGGCAACATCCTCACCCCGGCCGGCTGGGTGCACGGCGCACTGCGCTTCGGTGCGCGCATCGTTGGCATCGACGGTCGCCGGGTCGACCCGGCCAACAACGACGACGTGTATATCGTGCCGGGCTTTATCGACGTGCACGTGCACGGCGGCGCGGGCCGCGACATGATGGAAGGCGGCGACGCCCCGCACGTGATCGCTGCACTGCATGCGAAGCACGGCACCACCAGCCTGCTCGCCACGACGATGACCGCGCCGGTGGAAGACATCGACCGGGCTTTGAGCGCCATCGGTGCGGCCTGCGCGGCGCGCGGCAAGGGCGAGGCGCGCATTCTTGGCGTGCACCTCGAAGGCCCGTACATCAACGCCGGCAAACTCGGCGCCCAGCCGCCGTTCGCGCGCGAGGCACACCTCGACGAAGTACGGCGCTTTCAAGCCCTGGCACCGATGAAGCTCATCACCGTGGCGCCCGAAATCGACGGCCACATGGCCCTCGTGCGGCAATTGACGAAGGCCGGCATCCGGGTCCAGATCGGCCACACCACCGGCGATTACGACGTCGGCGTGACGGCCCTGGAACACGGCGCGGCCGGCTTCACCCACCTGTTCAACGCCATGCCCGGCCTGCACCACCGCGATCCCGGCATGGTCGGCGCCGCGCTCGCGCACGCCGAATACGCCGAGATCATTCCCGACCTGCTGCACGTGCACCCGGGCGCGATCCGCACTGCCCTGCGCTGCATCCCCAAATTGTTCTGCGTGACCGATTCGACGGCAGCCGCCGGCATGCCCGATGGCGAGTACATGCTGGGCCGCCAGATGGTCCACAAATGCATGGGCGGCGTACGCCTGGCCGACGGCACGCTGGCCGGCAGCACACTGACGATGGACCAGGCACTGCGCAATCTGGTGGGCATGGGACTGTCGATCGAAGACGCCAGCCAGCGCGTCTCGACCCACGCCGCCGACTATCTCGGCGAAACCCGGCGCGGCCGCCTGGCGCCGGGCTGTCACGCCGACTTCGTGGTCCTGGACCGCGCCCTGAACATCAAAGCTGTCCATATCGAAGGAGAATGCCTGTGAATGCCACGCCCGCCACCACTGACGGTACCGAATCGCTGATGCTGCAAGAGGCGCTGTCGTCCGGCGACTGCATCGCCCACGCCCTGACGCAGGATGCCGACCGCTACGCCGCGCTGGGCGAACAGCTCCGTGCGACCCAGTTGCACAGCGCAGTCACGGTGGCGCGCGGCAGCTCCGATCACGCATCGGGCTACCTGGCCTACCTGATCATGTCGCGCATGGGCCGCCTGGTCACGTCGCTGCCGATGTCGCTCATCACGTTGTACAAATCGCCGATCATTGCGCGCGACACGCTTGCCATCGCGATTTCGCAATCGGGCCAGAGTCCCGACGTGGTCGAGCCGATGCGGTATTTCCGCGCCGGCGGGGCCGTGACGGTGGCGCTGGTGAACGACGCCGCTTCGCCGCTGGCCGATGCCGCCGAGTGGACGATGCCACTGCATGCCGGCAAGGAGCACAGCGTGGCCGCCACCAAGAGCTTCATCGCCAGTCTGGTGGCCGGCGCGCGCCTGGTCGCCGACTGGCAGAACGACCCCGAACTGAAAGATGGCATCGCCGCCCTGCCCGACGCGCTGCGCGCAGCCCGCAGTTTCGGCCAGGACGGCGACTGGTCGGCCGCCATCGACGTGCTGGCGCCGGCGCGCAACATCATGGTGGTGGGCCGTGGCATCAGCTTCCCGCTGGCGCTCGAGGCGGCCCTTAAATTCAAGGAAACCTCGGCGCTGCAGGCGGAAGCATTTTCGGGCGCCGAGATCAAGCATGGCCCGATGGCGCTGATCGAGGACGGCTATCCGCTGCTGATCTTCGCGACGCGCGGGCCCACCCAGGCCAGCCTGGTGGCGCTGGCCGACGACATGCGCGCACGGGGCGCGCGCGTCCTGCTCGCGGCGCCGGCCGACATCGCCAGCCGCGACCTGACGCTGCCCACCGCCGCCATCCCCGACCTCGATCCGATCGTCGCGGCGCAGGCGTTTTATACAATGGCGGCCCGGCTGTCGGCGGCGCGCGGCATGAATGCCGACCAGCCGCGCCACCTGAGCAAAGTCACCAAGACGAACTAACCGACCGAATCCCGCCCGACTCTCACCCATGAACGACTACCTCGACCTGGCCGGCCAACTGGTGATGGTGCGCCTGTTCGGCACCGAACTCGATGCCGACACCGACGCCTTCCTGCGCACCTACCGCATTCGCGGTGCCTGCCTGTTCCGCCAGAATATGGTCGACGCGGAGCAGCTGACCCGCTTCACTGGCGCGCTGCGTGACGCGATCGGCACGCAAGCCCTGATCGCCCTCGACCAGGAAGGCGGCGCCGTCGTGCGCTCGACCTGGGTGCCGGCGCCGCCAAGCGCGATGGTGCTCGGCGCAGCGGGCGATCCGGACCTGGCGCGCGAGGTCGGCGCAGCCGTGGCGCGCGCGGTGCGTGCGCTGGGCTTCAACTGGAACTTCGCGCCGGTCCTGGACCTCAACAACAACCCGCACAATCCGGTGATTGCCGAGCGTTCGTTCGGCGCCGATCCCGAGCAGGCGACGCGCATTGCGCTGGCGTGGATGGAAGGCAGCGAACGCGAAGGCGTGGCCTGCTGCGTCAAGCACTTCCCCGGCCACGGCGACACACACGTCGATTCGCACCGCGACCTGCCGTACGTCGACAAATCGCGCGCCGACCTCGAACGCTTCGAGTTCGCGCCATTTCGCATCGCTGCGCCCCATGCGCCGGCCATGATGACGGCCCACATTGTCTATCCGGCGCTGGACCCCGCCAATCCGGCCACCATGTCGCATGCGATCCTGACCGGCGTGCTGCGCGAGCAATTCGGCTACGACGGCGTGATCATCACCGACGGCATGGACATGCATGCGATCGCGCACCGCTATGGTGTCGGCCAGGCGGCCGTCAATGCGCTGGTCGCTGGCGCCGACATGGTCATGGCCATCGGCACGCGCGATACGCAGATCGAAACCGTGCACGCGATCGCCGCCGCGATCCGCGACAACGTGCTGCCGCTGGCCGCCGTGCAGGCGCGCCTGGCGCGCCTTGGCAAACTGGCCGATGCGCACCCGGCCGGCGCGGTCGCTTATACGGCCGAACCGGATGACCGCGCCCTGATGGAACGTGCGTGGCGCGCGGGTCTGACGGCATTGCGCTCGCCCCAGCGCCCGCCGCGTGGCGCACCCGTGCGCCTGATTGCACGCGCCGACGTGATCAGCGATGGCGTGTCCGAGGCCGGCGTGCCGGCCGCCAGCATCGCGGCCGCACTGTCGCAACTGTATGACGTCGACCTGGTGACCTTCGCCGACAGCGAGACCTTCGACTGGACCGCGCTGCCGGCCGACGGCCGGTTCACGATCCTGGCCTCGACCGCACGCCGCCGCTACGGACTGCACGCTTGCGCCACCTGGCGGCCCGACCTGCACCTGGCCTTGTGGAATCCGTACCAGGCGCTCGACTTTCCCGGTCCTGCACTGCTCACCTATGGCTTTGCGCCGCCCGCGCTGGCCGCGGCCGTGGCCTGGCTGGCCGGCGAGATCGACACGCCAGGGGTCTGCCCGGTACCGGGTTTTGACGGGCCGTGACAGCGGCAAAGTAACGCGATGTAACGACACGGGCACCGCAGCACATGCTGCGGCACAATTGCCAATCCAGAAAAAGCTGGATATATGGGACAATACTTTTTTGTCCGAGCTTGGCATTTTTGCTATATTGCAAAACGCACATTTCGTATATTTTTTGTCTAGATAGAAGGATAACCAATGTCCCAATTCCGTCTCGCCCGCCTCTGCCTGATGCTGGCCGCCGTCGGCCTGAGCTCCGCTGCCGTGATTCCTGCCGTCCATGCACAGGACAAGCCTGCTGCTGCCGCCGCTGCAGCGCCGAAGGACACCGTCCGCCCAGAGCTGTTCAAGCTGCTCGACCCGGCGCAGATCAAGCCGCTGATGGATGCAAAGAATTACGCCGAAATCCAGAGCCGCGTGACGCAGGCCGAAGCGTTCCCGAACCGCACGCCGTATGAAGACTATGTCGTCAACCGCATGAAGCTGTCGCTGGGTTCGGCGACGAACGACAACGCCATCTCGATCCCGGCCCTCGAAGCCGTCATCGCATCGGGCCGCCTGTCGGCAAACGAGCAGGCCGACTTTATCCAGGCCCTGGCGAACATGCACTACAACGCCAAGGATTACCCGAAGGCGATCGAGTGGTTCAAGCGCTACCAGAAAGAAAGCCCGACGCCTGAAAAAGTCGCCGCGCCACTGACCCGCGCCTATTACCTGGGCGGCGATTACGCCAGCGCCAGGGCAGCGCTGCTGCCAGCCATCGAGGCAACCGAAAAAGCCGGCCAGAAGCCAAGCGAAGAAGACCTGCGCCTCCTGGCCTCGTCGGCCAACAAGGTCAAGGACGATGCCGGTTACCTGGTCGCACTGGAAAAGCTGGTCGCCCACTACCCGAGCGACGACTTCTGGACCGACCTGCTCAACCGCGGCGTCGCACGCAAGTCGGGCTTCGATGCGCAGACCAACATGATCAACGTGTATCGCCTGGAAGCTGCTGCCGTCAAGCAGATGGCGCCAGAGGAATACGTCGATCTGGCCGAACTGTCGCTGCGTGACGGTTTCCCGACCGAAGCGAAGAAGACCATGGACGCCGGTTTCGCCGCGGGCGTGCTGGGCAAAGGCAGCAATGCCAAGAACCACAACGCGCTGCGCGACAAGGCCAACAAGGGCGCGGCGGACGATGCCAAGAACATCGCTGCCGGCGAAGCGGGCGCGGCCAAGGCCAAGACCGGCGCCGGCCTGGTCAACCTGGGTTGGGCGTACGCAACCATGGACCAGGGCGACAAGGGCGTCGGCTTCATCCAGCAAGGTATCGCCAAGGGCGGCCTGAAGAACGCTGAAGAAGCCAAGCTGCGCCTCGGCATGGCACAAGTTCGCGCTGGCAAGAAAGCCGATGCGATCTCGACCTTCCAGACCGTCAAGGGCGGCGGCGGCGCCGGCGACCTGGCCAAGTACTGGCTGGTGCTGCTGCAGCAGCAGAAGTAAGACTGCCGCTGTCGATGGACCCGCGAAAGCGGGCCAGGCCCAAGGCCTGGCCCGCTTTTTTCATGTCAAAAGCCGAAAGCCAGCGAAAGCCGGAAAGCCGGGGTCAGGTCTGACATTTGGACACGGACTCTTCCTCAAAAGCCGGGGTCAGGTCTGACATTTGGACACGGACTCTTCCTCAAAAGCCGGGGTCAGGTCTGACATTTGGACACGGACTCTTCCTCAAAAGCCGGGGTCAGGTCTGACATTTGGAC
>Ga0308170_10001805_pt1 | contig 19353 bp, 18 predicted proteins | sample PhyBR2_2_FD_202136 | JGI IMG/M metagenome (GOLD analysis project Ga0308170, IMG submission 202136) | Phyllosphere microbial communities from UC Gill Tract Community Farm, Albany, California, United States - DLSLSB.R2 | ecosystem: Host-associated > Plants > Phyllosphere > Unclassified | place...
TCGACCCCCGGCAGCCACAGCTCCGACTCCACGTCGAGCTCGGCGAGACGCTCGACCATCCAGCGGGCGGTGACGAGGAGACGATCGGCGCGATCCGCGACCCGGCTGCGCCAGTATTCCGCCGTCGCGTCGGGGACGGCCGCCTGTTGCACGGCGACCGTACGCAGGCCGAGCGCGCGGGCGTGTTTGAGCGCCTTGCGCCCGAGCCGCCCGGGGTTGATGACGTGCACGAGATCGGGCTCGAAGTCGGCGAGGGCGTCGCGCACCCGGCCGCCGGGCTTCGCGACCGGGTTGACCCGGACGACCCGGCTGCGGTTGTAGCGGGGCAGGCCCGGCCCGGGCGCGATGAACCGTACGTCGTGGCCGGTCTCGATCAGCCGGTCGGCGATCGCCTTCACCGTCGTGGTGGCGCCGTCCGTCGCGGGATAGAACGTGTCGGTCACCAGAGCGATGCGCATGCGCCCAGCGTGCGGCGCTCGGATGTGCTGCGGTCGAGCCGAGGGTGGACGTCGCGTGAACTCTGCTCACGTGGCGCGCCCCTGGGCCATGATGCTGGGCATGGCCGGATCCGGAGGTGCGCTGGCCGCACCGCGACGCGTGGTGCTCGCCGTCGCGATCGGCTCGTTCTCCCTCGCTGCGCTGATGGGGATCATCGCGCTCCTCGGCGGCGGCGCGTTCGGCGAGACCGAGGTGCAGGTGCTGCTCACCACGGTGACCGCGGGCTGCGCCGCGATCGCGCTGCTGTGCAACCTCGCGGTGCTCGACGACCCGTGGCGGTGGGTGGGCACCGTCGGCGGCTTCGCCGCATCGTTGCCGACCGCGGTCGCGCTGGTGCTGATCTGGCACGACTGGAACGGCGCCTCGGATGCGCTGTTCCGGACGTTCTTCCTCGGACTGGCGGTCGCCCTACTCTTCGCGCAGGCGTCGCTGCTGCTGTCTGCAGCAGGCCATCGCGGTGGCTGGATCCTGGACGGGACGCTGCTCGTATCGAGCCTGCTCGCCCTCATCGTGATCGCGCAGATCCTCGCCGGTGACAGCAACGAGATCGCGCTGCGCGCCACCGGCGTGCTGGCCATCCTCGACGTGCTCGGTGTGGTCGTGACGGTCGGCGTGGCCCGCTTCGGCGGTCGTCAGCCCGCACGGCCGTCGGGCGCGCTCACCCTTCCGCCGGACCTGCGGGCGGCCCTCGACGACCGGGCCTCCGCGACCGGGCGTCGCAGCGCCGACCTGTTGGCCGATGCGGTGCGCAGCTACCTGGGGGAGTGAAGGGTCATTCGCTGGAGGCCGGTGGCTCGAGCTGACCGAGGGCGATCCGGTTGGCCAAGTCGTCGATGACGACGCGTGACTGCGACCAGTCGCCGCCATCGACCTCGTAGCGGAGCTTCCAGCCCTGGCGGACCTCCACCTGCCAGTGCTTGCCGAGGACCAGCCGACCGATCAGCGCGACCGGCAGCACGAGGAGCAGCAGCAGGAACTCGACGCCGGTGAGCAGCACGAGCAGCACGACCGGGACGAGGAAGACCAGCGCGATCAGCAGGGCGATGCTCGCGATCACGGCGCCGAACCCGTCGACCATATCGAGACCGGACAGCGGGTCGATGTCCCACGGCTTGCCCGAGATCCGCTTGCGCCAGCGCCAGGGAAGCCACCGTCGGCGTACGCGGAACTCTTCGCCGGCCGGGTCCGTCACCTTCACGGCGCGGACTCTACGGCGCACCCGCCTACCCAGTGGTAGGAAAGGTCACATCCTGTGGCGGACGCCACCCAGGCTCCCTAAGGTGCGCCCATGACCTCCATCGAGCTGACGCAGCCCGAGGACGCGCACACCCGCGAGGAGTGGGAGCGTGGGGCCGCCGCCGTCCTGCGCAAGAGCGGCCGCCTCACCGACGGCGACCCCGACTCGGCGGTCTGGGCGAAGCTGACCCGGACCACCCTCGACGGCATCGGCGTCACGCCCCTCGGCGTGCCCGGTGGTGAGACGTCCCCCGTACGCCCGAGCCGCGCCGGGGCCTGGGACATCCGCTCCCTCGTCGCCGACCCGAACGCGAAGCGCGCCAACGAGGCGGCCCTGGGCGACCTCGACGGCGGGGTCACCTCGTTGTGGGTCTCCGTCGACGCGACCACCGACCTCGCGACCACGTTGGACAAGGTCCTGCTCGACCTCGCGCCGGTCGTCCTGGACGCGCCCACCGCGCCGCTGCAGGCCGCCCGCGGACTGCTCGCGCTGATCGCCGAGAAATACGTCGACCCGCACCCCGGGACCAACCTCGGGGCCGACCCGATCGGCGCTGCATTCCGCGGCCTGCGCGATGAGACGGGCTGGCAGGACGACCTGGTGGCCGTGGCGAGGCTGGCCCAGGAGCTCGGCGTCCTCGGCGTGGTCGTCGACGCCACGGCAGCGCACGACCTCGGTGCCAGCGACGGGCAGGAGCTCGGCTACGGGCTCGCCGTCGCGGTGGCCTATCTGCGTGCCCTGACCGGGGCCGGCCTCAGCGTGGTGGAGGCAGCACGGCTGATGGAGTTCCGCTTCGCCGCGACCGACGAGCAGTTCCCGACGATCGCCAAGCTGCGGGCCGCACGCCGGCTCTGGTCGCGCGTGCTCGAGCTGAGCGGGGCCGAGGGGGTGCCGATGCGCCTGCACGCCGTCACCAGCCGCCCGATGCTGAGCAAGTACGACCCGTACGTGAACATGCTGCGCGGCACCGTCGCGGCCTTCGCCGCCGGTGTCGGGGGAGCGGACGCGGTCACCGTGCTGCCCTTCGATTCCGCCAACGGCCGGCCCGAGGCGTTCGGACGCCGGATCGCCCGCAACGTCAACCACCTGCTCATCGACGAGTCCCACGTCGCCGCTGTCGCCGATCCCGCCGGCGGCGCGTACGCCGTCGAGCAGCTCACCAACGACCAGGCCGCGGCCGGCTGGGCGCAGTTCCAGCGGATCGAGGCCGAGGGCCTGGGCGCCCTGACCGAGCGGATCGCAGAGGTCGTCGCCAAGCGCGAGGCCGAGATCGCCAGGCGCAAGCGCCCGCTGACGGGTGTCTCGGAGTTCCCGAACCTCACCGAGGAGCTCCCGGTCCGCGAGGCCGATCCGCTCAACGACGCGGTCCGCCGCTACGGCGCCTCGTACGAGGCCCTGCGCGATGCGCCCGCCGCCGAGCCGGTGTTCCTGGCGACGATGGGCACGATCGCGCAGCACACCGCCCGCGCGACCTTCGCCTCCAACCTCTTCGCCGCCGGCGGCGTCGCCGTCGACGTCGCTGGGGCTACCGCCTCCGCCGAGGACCTGGTCGCGGCCTACCGCGGCCAGAAGGTCGTCTGTCTTGCCGGCACCGACGGCGCCTACGCCGAGTGGGGCCAGATCGCGGCCGACGCGCTGCGCGCCGGCGGCGCCACCCGCGTGGTCATCGCAGGCAAGGCCACCGACTACGCCGATGACAACTGCGCGATGGGCATCGACGCCCTCGCGTTCCTCAACCGCACGAGAGAGGCGACCAAGTGAGCGGCAACGACGGAGCGAGGAACGAGCTCGACGGCGTTGACCGCGAGCGCGGGAGCGGCGCGAGCGCAGCGAGCGCCGGCGCTCGCATGAGCATCCCGGATTCGTTCGCCGACCTGGGTCTCGATACGGCCTCGCCTGGCGGCTCGGCCTACTCGACCGCCGATGCTGGTCGTATCGAGACCGCCGAGCCCTGGACCTCGCCCGAGGGCATCGACATCAAGCCGCTCTACACCGCGGCCGACCTCGAGGGCCTCGACGGCCTCGACACGTGGCCGGGCCTGAGCCCCTTCCTGCGCGGCCCCTACCCGACGATGTACACCTCCCAGCCGTGGACCATCCGGCAGTACGCCGGCTTCTCCACCGCTGAGGAGTCCAACGCGTTCTACCGTCGCAACCTGGCCGCCGGTCAGAAGGGCCTCTCCGTCGCCTTCGACCTGGCCACCCACCGCGGCTACGACTCGGACCACCCGCGCGTGCGCGGCGACGTCGGCATGGCCGGGGTCGCGATCGACTCGATCTACGACACCCGCACCCTCTTCGAGGGCATCCCGCTCGACGAGATGTCGGTCTCGATGACGATGAACGGCGCCGTCCTCCCGGTGATGGCGCTCTACATCGCTGCCGCCGAGGAGCAGGGCGTGAAGCCCGAGCAGCTCGCCGGGACCATCCAGAACGACATCCTCAAGGAGTTCATGGTCCGCAACACCTACATCTACCCGCCCGCCGGGTCGATGCGGATCATCTCGGACATCTTCGGCTACACCGCCCAGCACATGCCGCGGTTCAACTCGATCTCCATCTCCGGCTACCACATGCAGGAGGCCGGGGCGACCGCCGACCTCGAGCTGGCGTACACGCTGGCCGACGGCGTCGAGTACATCCGCGCCGGCATGGCCGCGGGCCTCGACATCGACGCCTTCGCGCCGCGCCTGTCGTTCTTCTGGGCCATCGGGATGAACTTCTTCATGGAGGTCGCCAAGATGCGGGCGGCCCGCGCGCTCTGGTCGCGCCTGGTCCGTGAGTTCGAGCCGAAGAACGCCAAGTCCCTGTCGCTGCGCACCCACTCGCAGACCTCCGGCTGGTCGCTGACCGCGCAGGACGTCTTCAACAACGTCGGGCGTACGGCCATCGAGGCGATGGCGGCGACGCAGGGCCACACCCAGTCGCTGCACACCAACGCCCTCGACGAGGCGATCGCGCTGCCGACCGACTTCTCCGCGCGGATCGCGCGCAACACCCAGCTGCTGCTGCAGCAGGAGTCGGGCACGACCGGGACGATCGACCCGTGGGGCGGCTCCTACTACGTGGAGAAGCTGACCCACGACCTCGCCGAGCGCGCGTGGGCCCACATCCAGGAGGCCGAGGCCGCCGGCGGCATGGCCAAGGCCATCGAGCAGGGCATCCCCAAGATGCGCATCGAGGAGGCAGCGGCCCGGACGCAGGCGCGGATCGACTCGGGTCAGCAGAAGGTCATCGGGGTCAACACGTACCGGCTGCCCGTCGAGGACAAGCTCGATGTGCTCAAGGTGGACAACGACGAGGTCTACCGTCAGCAGATCGCCAAGCTCGAGCGCCTGCGCGCCGAGCGCGATCCGCGCGCAGTGGAGGCCGCGCTGGCCGATATCACCGGCGCGGCCGAGAAGGGCACCGGGAACCTGCTCGAACTCGCCGTGGCGGCCGCCCGGGCCAAGGCCACCGTCGGCGAGATCAGCGACGCGATGGAGAAGGTGTGGGGGCGCCACCAGGCGGTCATCCGTACGATCTCCGGCGTGTATCGCGATGCCGCCGGCGAGGCCGGCAACGTGGCCGAGGTCCTTAAGGCCACCGAGGAGTTCGAGGAGGCGGAGGGTCGGCGCCCCCGCATCCTGGTGGCCAAGATGGGCCAGGACGGGCACGACCGCGGCCAGAAGGTGGTCGTCTCGGCCTTCGCCGACCTCGGATTCGATGTCGACGTGGGTCCGCTGTTCTCCACCCCGGAGGAGGTTGCCCAGCAGGCCGTCGATGCCGACGTGCACATCGTGGGCGTCTCCTCCCTCGCGGCCGGACACCTGACGCTGCTGCCTGCGCTCAAGCAGGCGCTCGCCGACCAGGGCCGGCCGGACATCATGATCGTCATCGGCGGCGTCATCCCGCCCGACGACGTACCGACCTTGAAGGAGATGGGTGCGGCCGAGGTGTTCCTGCCCGGCACGGTCATCGCCGACTCGGCGCTCGACCTGCTGAAGCGCCTGCGCGCCCAGCTGGACGGCTGAGCAGGCGCCGCCCCGCCAACGCGAAAGTGTCACCGTGACGGTTCCGAACTGTCACGGTGACACTTTGCGCTTCGAGTGACATTTTGAAAGGTCACTCCCGCCGCAAACTGTCACGGTGACACTTCGGGTCTCGCCCGGACCCGTCGAGCGTCAGTCCGCCACCGGCCGGCCGGTGTCGCGCACGAGGTAGAGCCAGGGGAACGCCTTGCAGCCGATCTGCCAGCCGTCCGTCTCGTAGCGGCTCGGAGCCTTCACCCACGCCACCCGCCGGTGCTCCCACCGGGTGTCCGTACGGATCATCCGGTGACTGAGGAGTCCTGCTCCGATCGTGTGCCAGCCGAGCTCGCCCGCCGCCGCGAGCTCCGCCATCTCGTCGAAGGCCGTGACCGGGCCGAGGGTGCGCTCCTCCGGGCCGGCCGACCCCTCGGCGGCCGCACCGAACCGCTTCTGGGCGGCCTGGCGCGTCATGCCGAGCGCCTGGCCGATCGCGGCCCAGCTGTGCCCGCTGCTGCGGGCGGAGCCGACCGCCTGGTGCAGCAGGCGCCCGGCGATCGCCTCTGCCTCTGCGGTGCGTCGCACGAGGTCGAGCGCGTCGCCGTCGGAGCCGCCGGGCGGCAGCGCATCCAGGATCGCCGAGCCCAGGAGGTCGGCGAGGTCGGGGCGCGGCTCGGTCACCGGTCGTCCGCGCGGTGAGTGCTCGCGCCGGGCTGGCCGTCGCGGCTGGGCAGCCACCCTCGCGCTCCGCGCATCTGGCGGCCCATGGCGTACGCGCTCGCGACGATCAAGGTGAGCCCGGCTCCGATGAGGAGGCCGCCCACGAAGCCGTGGGTCAGGCGCGCGAGCGTGGTCAGGGCGACGCCGATGAAGAGCGACGTGAGGCCGAGGTTGAAGCGAGAGGTGCCCAGCTTTCCCATGCGTCAACCGTAGGTTGACGACTCCGTAGGTGTCAACCGTAGGTTGACGCGGTCCATCGATTGCGCCGGCACAAGAGCGTCACCGCGGGGCCATGGCATCTCCGCGCGCACTGGGGCATTGTTCGGAGCATGACCAGCATCTTCGAACTCGTCCCCGAGACGCACCACGATCTCCTCGAGGCCACCTGGGCTGCCGCACTCGTCACGCTCGACGCCCAGGGTCGTCCCCAGGCCACCGCCCTGTGGTTCCTCGCGGACCGAGAGGACGGCGAGCTCAAGATCTCGCTCTCCGACGGACGCGTGAAGTTCAAGCACGTCCAGGCCAACCCGGAGGTCGACTTCTTCATCGTCTCGCCCACCAACCAGTTCCACACCCTCGAAGTGCGGGGCACCGTGACGGTGGTGCTCGACGAGGGCCGGGTGCTCGCCGGCAAGGTCGGCGCGAAGTACGACGCGGACCTCGCCGGCTTCGACGGCCCGGGGGAGACGCGCTACGCGGTCACGCTCACGCCGCGCCGCGTCGTCACCAACGGCTGAGCCGGACGGCCTCAGATCCGCCCGTAGATCAATCGCAGGATGGCCTCGACGAGCTCGTCGAGGCCATCGGCGACCTCCGCCTCGGGCATCTCGGCGAGCTGGGCCAGGCGGGCCTCCCGGACCGATTCGACGAGCCCGGCGAGGGTGGTGGCCTCGATGCCCGTCGGCGCGAGGCCGGCGGCCCGATCGCGCTCGATCTTCGAGGCGAGCCCGGTGATGAACCGCTGCTGGATCCGGTGGACGAACTCGGCCAGCGGCTCGTACGTCTCGCCGTATCCCTGCAGCGAGCACGCCATGATCGGTCGGTTGTGGCGCCAGATCGTCTCGGCGCCGACCAGCTGGGCGCGCAGCGACTCCGGGCTCTGCCCGTCCGTGCCCAGCCAATCGTGTGTCTGCACGAAGCGGTCGCCGATCTCCTCCATCAGGCGGGCCAGGACGGCGTGCTTGGAGGGGAAGTAGAAGTAGAAGGACGTACGCGAGATGCCGGCGGCCTGCGTGATGTCGTCGATCGTCACCGCCGCCATGGACTTCTCCGCGAGCAGGGTGCGCACGGCATCGAGGATCAGGGCCTCCCGCTCGTCGCCCTTGCTGCGGCCGGTCCGCCGCCGCGCGCTCGCCTCGCTCATGCGATCACCTTAGCCAGGGCGAGCGCTGGAGCGCGTTCCGACGGCCTCCCTGGTCGACGCCGCGTCGACAAAAATCGACAGACTGTCGAGAAGCGTCGTACGGTTGTCCCATGTCCTCGTTCGCACCCTCGCACCCGGCCCACGACCGGCGGGTCTCGCCGGCTCTGGTCCTCACGACCATGGCCGCCGCGGTCTTCCTGCTCTCGATGGTCCAGACCCTCGTCGTCCCGGTCCTGCCCCAGATGGGCCTCCAGCTGGGTGTCTCCGCGACCACCGTCGGCTGGGTCACCACCGCGACGATGCTGACCGCGTCCGCGGTCACCCCGCTGCTCGGACGGCTCGGCGATGTCTACGGCCACAAGCCGGTCATCGTCGCCGCCCTGATCGTCACCCTGGCCGGCAGCGTCATCGCCGCCACCACCCACGACATCAGCCTGCTGATCCTCGGTCGGGTGCTCCAGGGTGCGAGCTTCGGCCTGTTCCCGCTCGCGATCAGCGTGCTGCGCCACGAGATGCCGATCGAGCGGCTCACGGGCTCGATGGCGGTCGCCGCCTCCGCGCTCGGCGTGGGTTCGGGTGTCGCCCTGGTGGCCACCGGCCTGCTCACCCGCGGTGACGCCGACTACCGTCGCATCTTCTGGCTGACCGTCGTCATGACCCTCCTGGTGCTGGCACTCGCGGTCGTGGCACTGCCGCGCCGTGCCGGTCGCGGCGGACGCGTCGACTACCTCGGCGCCCTCGTCCTCGGGCTCGGCCTGGTGGCCCTGCTGCTGCCGATCTCCCAGGGTCACCAGTGGGGCTGGGGGTCTGTGCGCGTGATCGGCCTCTTCGTCACCGCCCTCATCGTCCTCGCCGCCTTCCTCCTGCTCCAGGCCCGCACTGCCGAGCCGCTGGTCGCGATCAAGCTGCTCTCCCACCGTCCGGTGCTGGCGACCAACCTCGCCAGCCTGTGCATCGGGTTCGCGATGTTCAGCGTCTTCCTCGGCGCCACCTACTTCGTCCAGTCGCCCGAGCAGGTCGCCGGCTTCGGCTTCACCGCCAGCGTGCTGCGCACCAGCGTCGTCTTCATGCTCCCCGGCGCCGTCGTCGCGATGGTGATGGGCCCGATCGCGGGGCATCTGGTGGGCCGGATCGGTCCGCGTCTGGTCCTGCTCGGTGCCAGCCTGCTCGGCCTCGTCGGCATGGTCCTGCTCGCCGCCGTGCACGAGACCACCGTCGAGGTGATCGTCGCGCTGGTGATCGCCAACGCCGCGATCGCCACCGCCTACGCCGCGATGCCCGCACTGCTGGTCATGAACGTCGCGCCGCACGAGACCGGCATCGCCAACTCGATCAACTCGATCATGCGCACGGTCGGCGGTGCCATCGGCAGCGCCGTGGTGATCACGATCCTGGCCGGCGAGGTCGCCGTGCACGCGATCCCGGGCGGCTCGATCGCGCTGCCGACCGAGGGGGCGTACGTCACCGCGTTCGTCCTCGGTACGGTCTCCTTCGCGCTGGCCGCGCTGCTCGCCGCCTTCGGGATCGGGCGCCAGCCGCACGTGAGTGCCGAGGAGCTCGCTGCCGAGGAGCTCGAGGCGCTCGTCAGCGCGTAGTCAGCTCGCCTGCGACCGGCGGAGGCGCAGGCCCGGGGCGACGCCTCCGCCGGTCGTCGTTCATACCCGCCGGTAGGGTGGCGCCCGTGTCTGACGACCTCGTGGCCCAGCTTCTCGACGGCATCCGTGCGCAGCAGCGGGCCGCGGTGGCCCGGGCGATCACCCTGGTCGAGTCGACCAAGCCCGCCCATCGCGAGCAGGCCCGCGCCCTGCTGACAGCGCTCGCCGAGACGCACGCCGCCGTCGCCAGCAGCGCCGTGCGCGTCGGCATCTCCGGGGTGCCCGGCGTCGGGAAGTCCACCTTCATCGAGGCGCTCGGCACGCTGCTCACCAGCCAGGGCCACAAGGTCGGCGTGCTCGCCGTCGATCCCTCCAGCGTTCGGACGGGCGGTTCGGTGCTGGGCGACAAGACCCGGATGGCGCGGCTCAGCGTCGACCCCCACGCGTTCATCCGACCCAGTCCCAGCGCCGGCACCCTCGGTGGGGTGGCACGCGCGACCGTGCAGGCGATGACCGTGCTCGAGGCGGCCGGATACGACGTGATCCTGGTCGAGACGGTCGGCGTCGGTCAGTCCGAGGTCACCGTCGCCGGGATGGTCGACACGTTCCTCTTCCTGACCATCGCCAACACCGGCGACCAGCTGCAGGGGATCAAGAAGGGCATCCTCGAGATCACCGACGTGGTCGCGGTCAACAAGGCCGATCCCGAGGACGAGGCCCGCGCCCAGCAGGCCCGCGCGGCCGCCCGCGAGCTCTCCGGAGCCCTGCGGCTGGTCCGCGGGAAGGGGGAGTGGGTCCCGCCGGTCGTCACCGCGTCGGGCCTCACCGGCCACGACGTGTCCGGAGTGTGGGAGCAGGTGCTCGCACACCGTGGCCACCTCGGCGAGGCCGGGCTGTGCGCCAAGCGCGCCGAGCAGCAGCTCGAGTTCACCTGGGCGCTCGTCCGCGACGAGCTCGACCAGCGCCTGCGGCACAGCCCGGGGGTGCGTGCGATCCGCGACGAGATCCGTACGACGGTGCTCAGTGGCGAGCTTCCGGCGACCGTCGCGGCAGACCGCCTTCTGGCTGCCTACGACGGTGGCGAGTAACCACTCGATAACGAACGTGTTTCGTCCGCGCATTGCGGTGTCGCGCGCTCTGCGGAGGTCCTAGGGTGACGCTATTCGTGCGGCGCCGGCGGGGCGACCGCAACTCTGAGGAGGACCTGTGCGTCACATTGCCAAGACCCTTGCCGCGATGGGCGCCGTCGCGCTGATCGCGGCCGGCTGCTCCAGCAAGGCGGACGACAACTCCGCCGACAACGGCTCTTCGGCTGCACCGACCACCGCAGCGGCCGGTGCCAAGATCAAGGCGTGCATGGTGCTCGACACCGGCGGTGTCGACGACAAGTCGTTCAACCAGTCCTCGTGGGACGGCCTGCAGGCTGCCGCGAAGGCCATCCCGAGCATCACGGCCGGCTACGTCGCCTCCAACTCGAGCAACGACTACACGCCCAACCTGACCGCCCAGACCAACGCGGGCTGTGACACCGTCATCGCCGTCGGCGGTCTCATGTCCGACAACGTGAAGAAGATCGCGGCGGCCAACCCCAAGCAGCACTACGCCGAGATCGACGCGCCGTCCAGCGGCAGCAACGTCTACGGCCTGGAGTTCAACACCGCGCAGGGCGGCTTCCTCGGCGGCTACCTCGCCGCGGCGATGTCCAAGTCCGGTGTCGTCGGCACCTGGGGCGGTCTCAACATCCCGCCGGTGACGATCTACATGGACGGCTTCTGGGAGGGCGTCCAGTACTTCAACAAGCAGAACAACAAGAGCGTCAAGGTCCTCGGCTGGGACGAGACGAAGCCCAAGGCCGGCACGTTCTCGCAGTCCTTCACCGACCAGAACAAGGGCAAGGCCCTGACCATGGCGATGGTCCAGCAGGGCGCTGACGTCGTCTTCCCGGTCGCCGGCGGCGCCGGTCTCGGTGCCGGCGCGGCCGCCCAGGCCTCGGGCGGCAAGCTCAACCTCATCTGGGTCGACACCGACGGCTACGAGTCGGCCGCCCAGTACGGCAAGTACTTCATCACCTCCGTCACCAAGGGCCTGTCGCAGGCGGTGCAGGACTACATGAAGCAGGTCGGCACCGGCACCTTCCCGACGGGCAACTGGGTCGGCACGCTGCAGAACAGCGGTACGGGCCTGGCGCCGTTCCACGACTTCGACTCCAAGGTCCCGCAGGACGTCAAGGACGCCCTGTCGAAGATCACCACGGACATCGAGTCGGGCGCCATCAAGATCACCTCGCCCAGCCAGCCGCAGTGACGCCCGCCTGACCTGATCCAGTAGTACGAGCAACGTCGCGGGGGAGCCCGAAGGGCTCTCCCGCGACGCGTTTGACACCACGAGCGCGCTGCGTGCGCCGGCTCGCTCGCCCGCGACATGCGAGCAAGCACGATGAACACTCACCCATTACGCCTAGGGTGAGAACCGACCAAGGAGGTGCGGTGAAGCTCGAGCTTCGAGGAATCACCAAGCGCTTCGGCTCTCTGACCGCGAACGATCACATCGATCTGGTCGTCGAGCCGGGAGAGATCCATGCGCTGCTGGGCGAGAACGGCGCCGGCAAGAGCACGCTGATGAACGTGCTCTACGGGCTCTACCAGCCCGACGAGGGCGAGATCCTGCTCGACGGGGAGCCGGTCACGTTCGCCGGCCCCGGCGACGCGATGGCCGCAGGGATCGGCATGGTGCACCAGCACTTCATGCTGATCCCGGTCTTCACCGTCGCGGAGAACATCGAGCTCGGCCACGAGCGTACGAGCGGTGGTGCCCTGCGCTTCCTGGACCGCCGTCGCGCCCGTCGCGAGGTCCAGGACATCTCCGAACGCTACGGCCTCGCCGTCCCCGTCGACGCGCTGGTCCAGGACCTGCCCGTCGGCGTCCAGCAGCGGGTCGAGATCCTCAAGGCGCTCGTGCGCGACGCCAAGGTGCTCATCCTCGACGAGCCGACCGCGGTGCTCACGCCCCAGGAGACCGACGACCTGATGCGGATCATGGTCGCGCTCAAGGAGAGCGGCACCGCGATCGTCTTCATCACGCACAAGCTGCGCGAGGTCCGCGCCGTCGCCGACAAGATCACGGTGATCCGGCGCGGCAAGGTCGTCGGCACCGCCTCCCCGGACTCCACGCCCGCCGAGCTGGCCTCCCTCATGGTCGGCCGCCCCGTGAAGCTGAACGTCGACAAGGCCCCGGCCACACCGGCCGCCGACGTCGTCGAGGTGGACGGCGTCCGCATCCTCGACGCAGGCGGCGCCGTGATCGTCGACGACGTCAGCTTCACCGTGCGCGGCGGCGAGATCTACGCCCTGGCCGGTGTCCAGGGCAACGGCCAGACCGAGATCACCGAGGCCCTCGTCGGTCTGGAGAAGGTCGGCGCCGGCTCGATCAGGGTCGCGGGCGTCGACGTCACCCGCATGTCGACCGACGACATCCTCGGCCTCGGCGTCGGCTACGTCCCCGAGGACCGCCTGCACGACGGCCTGGTGTCGAGCTTCTCGGTCGCCGAGAACATGGTCCTCGACCTGTACGACCAGCACCCGTACTCCGGTCGGCTCAACCTCGATCTCAAGCAGATCGCCGCCCACGCCGAGCAGAAGGTGGAGGAGTTCGACGTACGCACCTCCTCCATCGGTCACCCTGCCTCGACCCTGTCGGGCGGCAACCAGCAGAAGGTCGTCCTGGCTCGCGAGATGTCGCGCCCCCTCAAGCTGCTGATCGTCGCCCAGCCCACCCGCGGCCTCGACGTGGGCTCGATGGAGTTCGTCCACAAGCGCATCGTCGCCGAGCGCGACAACGGCGCCGCGGTCATCCTCATCTCCAGCGAGCTCGACGAGGTCCTCGGCCTCGCCGACCGGATCGGCGTGATGTACCGCGGCAAGATCATCGGAGAAGTCCAGGGCGGGACCGACCCCGCGCACGTGGAGGAGATCGGCATGCTGATGGCCGGGCAGGCTAGGGACGCCGGGGAGGTGTCCTCGTGAGCGCCACCACCGTGACACCCGAGACGCCCGCCCCCGACGCGGCGCCGAAGAGGCAGCGCAGCCAGGCGTGGGACACCGCGCTGGTCACCCTGCTCTCGTTCGTCACCGCGCTGTTCATCGGCGCGATCCTGATCGCGATCTCCGACCGCCAGACGCGGGACTCCTTCCAGTACTTCGGGCACTACCCGGGCGACACGCTGCGGTTCGCCTGGTCGGCGATCTGGCACACCTACCAGGCGCTCTTCTACGGCGCGGTCTACAACCCGAACACCGCCGCCAACCACAACCTGGCCGGCTACCTGGGTCCGATCTCGGAGACCCTGACCAACGCGACGCCGCTCATCGCGGGCGGTCTCGCCGTGGGCGTCGCCTTCCGGGCCGGCCTGTTCAACATCGGCGGACAGGGCCAGATCATCATCGGCGCGGTCTGCGCCGGCTTCGTGGGCTTCCACTGGCACATGCCCGCCGGCATCCACCTGGTCGCCGCGGTCCTGGCGGGCCTGGCGGGCGGTGCCGTCTGGGGTGGCCTCGCTGGGCTGCTCAAGGCCCGCACCGGCGCGCACGAGGTCATCACGACCATCATGCTCAACTACGTCGCGATCAACCTGCTCGGCTATCTGCTCTCCGTGCGCGGGTTCCAGGCGCCGCCGTACGGTCAGGCGATCGCCAACTCCGTCGACTCCAACGCCCAGCTCCCGCTCCTGCTCGGTGACAGCCTGCGCGTCCACGCCGGCCTGATCCTCTCGATCGCGGCTGCGGTCCTGGTCTGGTGGCTGCTGACCTACAGCCGGCTCGGCTTCCGGCTGCGCGCCGTGGGTGCCAATCCCAATGCGGCCCGTACGGCCGGCATGAGCGTCGAGAACAGCTACGTCGTGGTGATGCTGATCAGCGGCGCGCTGTGCGGCCTGGCCGGCGTCTCGCAGGTGCTGGGCACGAACCCGGCGATCACCGGCGACATCGACAGCGGCATCGGCTTCGACGCGATCACGGTCGCCCTGCTCGGCCGGGCCAACCCGGTCGGCACGGTCTTCGCGGGCCTGCTTTTCGGCGGTCTGCGCGCCGGCAGCCCGTTGATGCAGCAGTACGCGCCCAACGAGCTGGTGCAGGTCATCCAGGCCCTGATCGTGCTCTTCATCGCCGCGCCGGCGGTGATCCGGGCGATCTTCCGGCTCAAGACATCCGGCTCCACCGTGGGCGCCGATCTCGCGAAGGGGTGGAACGGATGAGCACCACTGCTCCCGCCGAGGACCTGGTCGTCGACCTCGAGGTCGTCGACACCACACTGGGTGCACGTACCCGGCTCCTGCGCGCCGTCGCCTACGGCGTGCTCGGCCTGATCTCCCTGGTCTGGCTGAGCACCGCCATCCACGGCGGGACCGCGCACCTGGTCTTCGACGGTCACACCGTCAGCCTGCCGGCGCGTGCGACCGCCATCGTGGTCGGGCTCGTCATCCTGGCCATCGCGGCCTGGCAGGGCGTGCGCGGCTTCGGCCGGCGTGCCACGCCGTGGGCTGCGGGTGTCACCTTCGTCCTGTTCATGGTGGCGTTCTTCTCCTGGGTCTCCACCCAGGGGCATCACCCGGACATCGAGGTCGTCGGCCTCCTCCAGAACACGATCGCCCTCGCGGTGCCGCTCATCCTCGGCGCCCTGGCCGGCGTGCTGTGCGAGCGCTCGGGTGTCATCAACGTCGCGATCGAGGGCCAGATGCTGGCCGGCGCCTGGGCTGCGGCCCTGGTCGGCTCGGTCGCCGTCACCTGGGTCGGACTCTTCGGGGCGCTGGCCGCCGGGGCGTTCATGGGTGTGCTGCTGGCGCTGTTCTCGATCAAGTACCTGGTCAACCAGGTCGTGCTCGGCGTCGTGCTCAACGTGCTCGCCGCCGGCCTGACCGGGTTCCTCTTCGACGCGTTCATGGCCAACGACTCCGAGAAGTTCAACCAGCCGGGCACGCTCGGCGAGATCGACATCCCGCTGCTGCACTCGATCCCGATCATCGGGCCGCTGTTCTTCGAGGCGAACATCGTCGTCTACCTGACGTACCTGCTGATCTTCGGTGTCGACGTGGCGCTCTTCCGCACCCGCTGGGGTCTGCGCACCCGCGCCATCGGCGAGCACCCGAAGGCGGCCGACACGGTCGGCATCAGGGTGCTGGCGCTGCGCTACCGCAACGTGCTGATCGGCTCGGCGATCGCCGGTCTCGGCGGCGCGTACTTCACCATCGGATCGGTGGGCGGCTTCGCCAAGAACATCACCTCCGGCAACGGCTTCATCGCGCTGGCAGCGGTGATCTTCGGCCGCTGGTCACCCCGCGGTGCGACCGCTGCGGCGCTGCTCTTCGGCTTCGCCATCGCCCTGCAGAACAACCTCTCGATCAACACCGACGCGATCCCGTCGTACCTGCTCGCGATGCTGCCCTACGTCGCGACGATCGTCGCGGTGGCCGGTCTGGTCGGGAAGGTGCGCGCGCCCGCCGCGGACGGAGAGCCCTATGTCAAGCAGTGACGCCGGCCAGGTCGTCGAGGTCTGGGCGGGCCTCCGGGCGGCCGCGATCGCGGCGTACCAGCAGGCCTACGCCCCGTACTCCGGCTTCTCGGTGGGGGCCGCGGCCCTGGTCGACGACGGCCGGATCGTGCGTGGGTGCAACGTCGAGAACGCCGCGTACGGTGTCACGCTCTGTGCCGAGTGCGGCCTCGTGTCGCAGCTGCACCTGAGTGGTGGGGGCAGGCTGACCCACTTCCTGTGCGTCGGCTCCTCGCACGAGGGCGAGCCCGATCTGATCATGCCGTGCGGCCGCTGTCGCCAGCTGCTGTGGGAGAACGGCGGCGCCGACCTCGTGGTCCTCACCCCGGCAGGGGAGCGGACCATGGCCGAGGTGCTGCCCGACGCCTTCGGACCCGAGAACCTGAAGAACTGAGGACCTGAGATGAGCAACGCCGGCCACGACGTCATCGAGGTGATCCACACCAAGCGCGACGGTGGGGAGCTGAGCGACAGCCAGATCGACTGGGTGATCGCCGCCTATACCGACGGCCGGGTCGCCGACGAGCAGATGGCCGCGCTCAACATGGCGATCCTGCTGCGCGGGATGAACCGTCGCGAGATCGCTCGCTGGACGGCCGCGATGATCGCCTCCGGCGAGCGGATGTCCTTCGCCGCGCTGTCGCGCCCGACCGCCGACAAGCACTCGACCGGGGGAGTCGGGGACAAGATCACGCTGCCGCTGGCTCCGCTCGTCGCCGCGTGCGGTGTGGCGGTGCCCCAGCTGTCCGGTCGCGGACTGGGACACACCGGCGGCACCCTGGACAAGCTCGAGGCCATCCCCGGCTGGCGCGCGTCGATCTCCAACGAGGAGATGTTCGCCCAGCTCGAGTCGGTCGGCGCGGTGATCTGCGCCGCCGGCGCCGGTCTGGCCCCAGCGGACAAGAAGCTCTACGCGCTGCGCGACGTCACCGGCACCGTCGAGTCGATCCCGCTGATCGCGTCCTCGATCATGTCCAAGAAGATCGCGGAGGGCACCGGCGCGCTGGTCCTCGACGTCAAGGTGGGCTCCGGCGCCTTCATGAAGAACCTGGAGGACGCCCGAGAGCTCGCCCGCACCATGGTCGACCTCGGCCTGGACGCCGGCGTGCACACGGTCGCGCTGCTCACCGACATGGCGACGCCGCTGGGTCAGACGGCCGGCAACGCGCTCGAGGTCGCGGAGTCGGTCGAGGTGCTCGCCGGCGGCGGACCGGCCGACGTGGTCGAGCTGACCGTCGCGCTCGCCCGCGAGATGCTGCTCGGCGCCGGGGTCCGTGACGTCGACCCGGCCGAGGTGCTCGCCTCGGGGCGCGCGATGGACGCCTGGAACGCGATGATCGTTGCCCAGGGCGGTGACCCGTCGGCCGCGCTGCCGGTCGCCCGGGAGCAGCACGTCGTGACGGCTCCGTCCGCGGGTGTGCTCACCCGCCTCGACGCGATGGCGGTCGGGATGGCCGCCTGGCGCCTCGGCGCCGGCCGCGAGCGCAAGGAGGACCCGGTCCAGCTCGGCGCGGGCGTCGTGTGGCACGCGCGCCCCGGAGATGCCGTACGCGCCGGGGAGCCGCTGTTCACGCTGCACACCGACACCCCCGAGCGCTTCGAACGGGCGCTCGCGTCGCTCGACGGCGGCTATGACATCGCGCCCGAGGGCACGGCGCACGAGCCCTCGCCGATCATCCTCGACCGGATCAGCTGAGCAGCAGCACCAGCGTCTCGGCGACGCACGCCGGCTTGGCCTCACCCTCGATCTCCACCGTGTAGGAGATCGTGAGCTGCAGGCCCGCCGCGATGGTGGCGACATCGGAGAAGACCGCGGAGCAGCGGATGCGCTTGCCGACGAGCAGCGGGTGCGGGAAGCGCACCTTGTTCATCCCGTAGTTGAGCTTCGCGCCCGGCGTCTCGAGGGAGAAGATCTGGGAGCCGAGCCACGGGACCAGCGACAAGGTGAGGTAGCCGTGCGCGATCGTGCCCCCGAACGGGCCGGTCCTGGCGCGCTCCACGTCCACGTGGATCCACTGGTGATCACCGGTCGCCTCGGCGAACGCGTCGACCCGGTCCTGGGTGATCTCGACCCACTCGGTGGTGCCGAGCGGCTCGCCCTCGATGGCCTTGATCTCGTCGAACGTGGTGAAGCTGCGCATGTCGTGCCCCCTGGGTGGAACGTCCTGCTTGGATGGGTGCCATGCAACCTACCGGTGAGCAGATCCTCCAGGCACCGAAGGTGCTCCTCCACGACCACCTCGACGGCGGCCTGCGGCCCGCGACGATCATCGAGCTCGCGGCCGGCGTCGGCCACGCGCTGCCGGCGACGACGCCCGAGACGCTGGCCGACTGGTTCGCCGAGAGCGCCGACTCGGGCTCCCTCGAGCGCTACCTCGAGACCTTCGCCCACACCGTCGCGGTGATGCAGACAGCGGACGCGATCACGCGGGTGGCGCGCGAGGCGGTCGAGGATCTGGCCGCCGACGGCGTCGTGTACGCCGAGATCCGCTACGCCCCCGAGCTGCACGTCGAGGGTGGCCTCGAGCTGGAGGAGGTCGTCGCTGCGGTGCAACGCGGCTTCGACGAGGGCATGGCGGGCGCCGGGGGCACGATCGTCGTCCGGCAGCTCCTGACCGCGATGCGCCAGGCCGCCCGCGCCACCGAGATCGCCAACCTCGCCATCGAGTGGCGGGAGCGAGGCGCGGCCGGATTCGACATCGCCGGACCCGAGGCCGGCTTCCCACCCACCCGCTTCCTGGACGCCTTCGAGCTGCTGGCCGCGGAGAACATGCGCTACACGATCCACGCGGGCGAGGGGTTCGGGCTGCCGTCGATCTGGGAGGCCGTACATCCCTGTGGTGCCGACCGGCTGGGCCACGGCGTCCGGATCGCCGAGGACATCACGGTGGCGTCGGACGGCACCGCGACCCTGGGCAAGCTGGCGGCGTACGTCCGCGACCGGCGGATCCCGCTCGAGGTCTGCCCGCGCTCCAACGTCCAGACCGGCGCGGCGGCCTCGATCGCCGAGCACCCGATCGGGCTGCTCGCCGACCTCGGCTTCCGGGTCACGGTCAACACCGACAACCGGCTGATGTCGCGCACCTCGATGAGCGTGGAGATGCAGGGCCTCGTCGACGAGCTCGGCTGGGACCTGGCGCAGCTGGAGAAGGTCACCGTCAACGCCATGAAGTCGGCGTTCCTGCACTACGACGAGCGGGTCGAGCTCATCCACCGGATCAAGGAGCAGTACGCCGCCCTGCGCGGGTGACGGACCCATCGCTCGGCGGTAACGGACCCATCACTCGGCGGTGACGGGCCCATCACTCGCCGCGGTAGGCAGCCTCCAGGGTGGCGATGTCCATCTTGCCCATCGGCATGAAGGCGGTGACGACCCGTTGGATCTGCTCGGGG
>Ga0308170_10001806_pt1 | contig 19353 bp, 15 predicted proteins | sample PhyBR2_2_FD_202136 | JGI IMG/M metagenome (GOLD analysis project Ga0308170, IMG submission 202136) | Phyllosphere microbial communities from UC Gill Tract Community Farm, Albany, California, United States - DLSLSB.R2 | ecosystem: Host-associated > Plants > Phyllosphere > Unclassified | place...
GACTGCGTCGTACGCGCCGGCCGAGAACAACCCGTGGTCCGACGCGCACAGCTCGACGGCGGCGGGCGACATCGACGTGCAGGCGCTCGCGCAGGCGGCGATGCAGCGCCCACAGTTTGCGGTCGACGAGGCGACCGAGGGCGACGGCGGCGAGGAGTACGGCGGCGAGGGCGAGCTGCTCGGGGCGGTGGATGCCATGCTCGAGGACGACGACGCACATGCCGGGGATGGTGCGTCGCCTCTCTCTCTACGTCGTCTCTCGATCATGTTTGAGCTCAGTCTCGCTGACTCTGTTCTCTCTCTTCGCGCGCAGCTCTGTGAGCGTAGCTGTATGCAAGAAGCGGTTCGTGCGACGGACGCAGCGCTCCGCGGAGAGCCCGGCGGCCGGGCGTGCTCTATCTGCGAGCTCGCCGGTTCTCTTGCGAGCTTGTGTGCTTGGTCTAGCTGAGCAGTGTCGCAGCGAGCGCGAGGGAGAAGTCAGTTCTCGAGCTGGTTGCGATGAGGAGGAGAGGCTGGCCGCGCATCTGATCTCAAGCTCTCGGGCCGGCTCGGCCTTGCTATCGTCTCCTGAGACTCGCTCGTTCGTTCTCCTGTCGTCGGCGTCCTGCCCGGCTGCGCGGAGTCCGCGTTCCACGGTCGGGCGCTCGACGCTCGCCTCCCCTTCCTCGTCTCGCCGTCCCACATCTCGCAGAGCCTCATACAGCGCCCTACTGCAGCAAAGTAGAGCTCTCGGTACCTGTGCCCCCATCGTGCGTCCCTCTTCCGTCTTCGCCGGGCTTTCGCGCCTCATCTCGTCCTCATCAGCTCGACGGCGCAAAGCTCCCTCTGCACGAAGCACAACAGCTCGCTGACTCCTGATACTTGCACAGGAGCAGTCTAAGCACCCAGCCCGAGTGCTGCCTCGCCCTTCTCGGCCGCTTCACCATGTCGGGCCCTCCTGCGCCGTCGGCGCCGGCACCGCTCAGCGTTCCCCGCCGTCCGCCCTCGCCCGCCAAGCTCGTCTCGCTCGCCAGCTCTCCTCCCCTCCCCATACCGACATGGGGTTCGCCTCCTACCGCCTACGACCTCGGCGAGCGCGCGAGAGGAAGAGCGCAGGAGGACCGTGCGCGAGGCGGAGGGCTCGACGACGACGGGCGTCGCCGCTCGTCGTACGGCTGGGGCGAGGTCCCGCTCGGCACGGCAGTGCCGCAAGCGCTCTTCAAGATACCGTAAGCTCGTTCGCCGCCGAGCAAGGCGCCGGTCTCCATCCACCAGCTGCACAACGTGCGTCCCCGCTTTCCTCTCCTCGTGGAGGTGCATCCCTCGACGCTTCGTCTGGGAGCATCCGGTCGAACGCGCACATCGTCATGGCGCGACGGGTTCCGCCGGATCTCGCTGACTCTAGCCGATGCCCCTTCCCCTTGTCCTCGTTCATCCGGATCTCCCTCCCTCTCCTCCTCTCGAAACAGCCGGCCCATCGCTCCTCTCACGACGGTCAAGGTCACCCTACTCGTCACCTTCAGCACGGCGCTCCAGAGCCCGCCACTTCTGCACGGTCGCAGCCTCGCGCGCAACCTTCCACCGCCCGGACGACTTCCTCGTCTCGCATCGCTTCATCCTCGATTCGGCCGCCGCCCGGCCCTTTCTCGACGTCACCTCTCACCTCGCCGACTTTGATGGCGCAAGATGCCATCGGCCTCGCCCCTCGCCTCGTGCCGGGCATGCCCGACGTCTGCGCCGTCTGCGGGGTCGACGACACGCCCGAGTGGCGCAAGGGCCCGGCGGGCTACAGGAGCCTGTGCAATGGGTGCGGCATCGTGTATGCGAGGAGGCTCAAGGCGGACGAGGCGGACGGCGTAGTGCCGGCGAGCACGGTCGAGGAGATCGAGCGCGAGCTCGAGGCGATTGGGCTCGAGCGCTTCAAGGTGCGTCGCTCTTTGCCCCTTACGCCTTCACCCTCTTCACGAGTCCCGTTTCTGACGACGATGATTGAATCCTCGCGCGCAGAAGGCCCAGCATCGTCTGCCGAGCGGGACGAGGGAGCGCATCCTCGTCACGCAGGAGCGCACCCGACAGCCGCCGACCTCTCAGCGACCGCTCAAGCCGCGCAAGGGTTCGAGGGCCTCCCAGACGCTCAAGAATGATCAGGACGTCGAGTAAGCGCACCTGTCCTCGTCGTCGGCCACGGCGTCGGCGTCGTCACAGCCGTCGGGCCGCAAAGGGTCGACCAAGCTTGAGCGCACCGCGCTCGGCGTCCTCCTCGACTTTCGCCGCAGTACGTCTCCTTCTCCCTTCTCCCTTCCTTTCGAGCTCGGTAAGGAGAGCGCAGCTAACTCGGTGCTCGTCTGCAGCGTCCACGCCTTCGACGTCCCTCGCTCACTACCGCTCGTCGATCGCGCCGTGCTCTCCGCCAGCCTCGACGCCTCGAGGCCGCCGCTCGGGCTCAGGCGAGGAGTCATACTTCCCCTCGAACGTCGGCTCGAGCGGCGGCAGCGGTCTCCCGCCCTTATCGAGCTACATGCTCCCGCTCGGCGGCGTGGGCCCGGAGTCGACCTTCTCGTTCGGCCGCACGCCCTCACCGCCTCCTCCTTCGGCCAAGAGCGTCGTCACCTCGACCTCGGCCGGCGAGCGCATGTCGATCGACGTCTCGCCGAGCAAGGAGGCGCCGTCACTCTTCTACAAGCCGCCGCCGGTGCCTTCGGGCCTCGTGCGCCCTGCGTCGCCCACTCTTCCCGCCTTCGACCTTGACGTCGTCCCGACTGCTCGTCGCATGTCCGAGCTCGCCGCGTCGGCGAATCGCATGTCGATCGCCTACCTGACGACGTCGAGCGCACGGACCCCTCCCCTCTCGGTGCTCTCGCCGCCGCCGGCGCTCGTCTCGCCGCGTCCGGGGCCCTGGGGTGGGAGCTCGACGACGTCGACGTCGACATCGGCTGCAGGTCCTGCACCGAGCCCGGTGCGATGGGAGGCGCCGCAGTCGGTCGAGACGAGGCTCGAGCGCGCGACGAGTGCGTTGCGGCGCAGGAGCTCGACCATCATCGGCGTCAAGTCGCCTCGCCGCGCTGCGCCGACGCCGCCGAGAGCTGCATCGCCGAGCCTCGGCAAAAGGGCAACGTCCTGACCGCTGTCGGGTCGAGCTGACGCTCGTCGCTCTCCTTCAGCGTTTCGTCTTTTCTCCTTTCGCCCTCCGTCGCTGTCCTTCCCCTCCTCTCTCCTCTCGTTCCCTGGTTCCTCTGTCTTCGTATCTGCGCCCCTTGTGTACACTTCTAGCCTTTGTTCAGAGCCTGCAGTACCTCGCCGACTCGCTCCTTCGTACCTTTCCCTTTTCTCCCTCGCTCTCTCTTGCCGTAGCCTGTCTCTACCTTATGCAGTCTCCGTTCGAGACCGTGCTCGAGCCATAGAGAGCACAAAGAGTGAGTCGCAGACAGCACTCGTGAGCGTGTGAGCTCTGCTGCGACTCGCTCGAACTTGAGAAGGTCGCACGGACCCTGCTCCCGCTGACCCGCTCACGGCTCTCTCGCTCACGCTCAGCTTTACAAAGCACTCTCGCTCGATACGATCAAGACCGAGACGGCCTCCCTTGCAGACTGACCCTCGCACCCCATCTAGCCAAAGAGCGACGACACGTCCCTCGCCGCGAACGCATGCGGCTCATCTCTCCTCTGCTGCTGCGCCGGCGCGCCGAACGGCGAGCTGGCCTCCTCGGCACCGCTTGCACCGCTCGAGCTGTTCCCGCCAAACGGCGACGCGCCCGCTGCCGCAGGGCGTAGGCCGAACGGCGCCGACGAGGACGAGCCGCTCGGACCGCCCAGGCCGCTCGAGCCGCCGACGCTCGCCGCGTGCTGCTGCTGGTGCGGCGCGGCGAAGAAGGCCATGGCGTCCTGCTTCGACGGCGGGCCGCCGAAGAGCGACGAGGTGTCCCTCGCCGCCGGCTTTGACGCCGCCGGGGCGAACGGTGAGGGCGCGTTCTGCCGAGGCGGCGCGGATGCGGGCGCCGGTGCGGGTGCAGGAGCAGGAGCAGGCGAAGGTGCACGCGTAGGTGAAGGTGCACGTGCGGGCGCGGCGGCCGGCGCAGGTGCAGTCGCCGAGGCGAGAGAAGAGGCGGGAGGAAGAGGTCCGTGCGCGCTCGAGGCGAACGGCGACGCGGCGCCTTGCCGGGCGGGCGCAAACGGCGACGCGGCAGCCTCACGTCTCGGCGGCGGCGGCGCAGGGGCGAACGGCGACGAGGCCTGCTCGCGCTTGGGCGGCGGCGGGGCTGGAGCGAAAGGCGAGGCGGCCTGCTCCCGCTTGGGCGGAGGAGGCGCGGGCGCAAAGGGCGACGCCGTCTGCTCGCGCCTCGGCGGTGGAGGTGCCGGCGCGAAAGGCGAAGCTGCGGCGGCGCGGTTGGGCAGGAAGGGCGAGGCCGACTCGTCGCGCGCGGGCGGCGGCGAGAAGGTCGATCGGGGCGGTGCGGGCGCAGGCGACTGGCGCGACGTCTGCTTAGGGCTGCCGCCGCCGAAGAGCGACGCAAAGTTGGACGACGTTGCTGCTGCGCCGGCGCCGAAGAGCGAGGCGAGCGACGACGCTGCGGCGCCTCCTGCGCTCGAAGCGCTGTTGAAGAGCGACGCGGCGTCGTGACCGGCGCCGTTCGACCTCGACGAGCCGCCGAACAGCGACGAGGCGTCCTGCGAGTCCGTCGCCGGCGCGGGCGCGACAGGCGCGAACGAGCCCGGCGGCGAGTACGAGAAGGCCGAGTCGGACGACCCGCCGAACGCTGCTGCGAGGCGGTCGTCGACCGAGGTGCGGCGGTCGGCCTTGTCGCTCGTGCTCGACGCCGGCGCCTCCTGCGCCGCGCCGGGCACGGGCGTGCTAGCGAAGGAGGACGAGGCGGGCGCCTGCGCCAAGTCGACGACCTCCTCGTCGATCTGCTCGGGCTCGACGTCCTGCTGCGCCGTTGCTGCCGGCGCAGGCGGCGACGGCGGCGCAAGCGTGACGTCCTCGTCGTCGCCCTTGACCTCGGCGCCGTCCTCCTTGCCCTCGCCGACGAGCTGCGGCTGAGCCGGCAGGCCGAACGGGTTGGCGATCGGCTCGACCTTGGCCCGCTGCGGTGCGCCGCCGGCCCTCCTCGGCGACCCCGGCGCAGCCCTGCCAGCACGCAGGTTGACGAGCGGGCGGCTGCCGCCGAGGGCTTTCGGCGGTGGCGGGACGCCGGCGCGAGGGCCCGGGTGACGCTCGTCGACCTCGACGATGGGCTCGATCGCCTCGGCGGGCGGCAGGCCGTGGGCGCGGTTGAACGTCGAGGCGGAGGTGGTCGAGAAGTGCGAGGAGCGAGGAGGAGGGGGCGCTGCGGCGGTGCTGGCGGGAGGAGGAGGGGAAGGTGCGGGTGCGGGCGCCGGCGCCGGCTCGGCTGCAGGCTCGGGCTCGGGCGCGCTCTTGACGGCGTCGACGAGCCCAGATGCGAGGTCGACGAGAGGGGCGACAACTGGTGCGACGACCGACTCGACGGCCGAGAGGCCGTCCGTCGCCAAGGTCGAAGGTGCGACGGCCGTCTCCTCCTTCTCGACGGCGCCCTGCTCGTGCTGCTCGGGCTGCTCGAGCTGAGCATCCTGCTGCTCCGTCGGCGTCGGCTCGTCGACCTGGAAGGCCGACTCGGCGGCGAGCGCGGGCGCGAACTCGGGTGCGGCGGCGAGAGCGGGCGAGACGGGCTGGGCGGGTGCGGCCTCGTCGGCGGTTGGCGGCGGGGAAGGCGAGGATGGTGTCGAAGAGTCGAGCGCGACGGGCGGAGGGGCGTATGAGGAGGTGGGCGGCGGAGACGGTGCTGCTGCGAGCGGCGCCGTGTCGACGACGGACGGCGCCAAGTCGGGCGTGCTCGTCGCGCCGCTCGGCTCCTGCGCCTGCGCCCGCTCCTGGTCGACCTCACCCTCGCCCTCAGACTCCTCGTCCTCGTCCGCCGCACCCTCCTCGTCCTCCGAGACCTCGAGCCCGGCCTTCCTCAATCGCCGCTTGTCCCGCCTGCGCTTCTCGCTCAGCTCCTCGAGCAGCACGAGCAGGTCCTCCTGCTCGCGGTCGGCGTCGTCCTTCTCGTCCTGGAGCGCCGCGAGCTGCGTCCGCAACGAGACGATCGTGTCGTTGAGCGAGTGGAACTCGTGCTCGACGGCGGCGCGCTCCTGCTCGCGGTGCGCCTCGAGCGCGTGCACGTGCTCGCGCAGCTCGTCGATCTCCTTGGTCTGCGCGGCGAGCGACGAGCGCAGGGCGGCGAGGACCTCGGGCGAGACGCCGTCCATCGAACGACCTGTAGGAAGACCAGAGGGTCAGTGCGCGGTCGAGACGAGGAAGAGGTCGACGGGCAGGACGTGCCGGTGAGGGACGTGGCGTGCGGGTCGACGAGGATGGCGCGCTGCACCGAGACTGCGAGCGTCGACGTGCGTCAGCGTCGGCACCGTTGGGAGAAGGAGAAGCGCAAGACGACGGGGACGCACCGTAGTTGGTCTTGAGGAACTCGACGAACGCAAAGTCGAACCAGAGGCCGTCCTCCTCGCCGAGGTCGTCAGCGAGCGCCTCGTCGTCGTCGATGAGCTCGAGGGCGTTGGGCCCGACGTTGCGGAACCGAGGGTCCTCGCGCAGGCGGAGGATGCGCGACACGAACTGGTCGGGCCCGACGCGCGACTGGAGGATCGGGTGCAGGGTGTCACTGCGGGCGAGGAGAGGAGAGCGTCAGGAGAAGAGCTCGAGGAGGAGGGAGCGAGAGCGAGAGAACGAGAGAGAGGGACGGACCGGCTGATGGGTCCGGGCTCGCGGTTGAACTCGTAGCAGATGCCGAGGAGGAACGTGCACAGGCCCTGGATGATCGAGTCGACGCCCGACGACTGGGTGATGGGCTGGATGAGCTGCGAGCGAGGAACAAGGCGGGCATCAGCTACGTGCGCTCGAGGACGAGCTGGGTCAGGAACGAGCGAGGGAGGAACGACGACGCACGACTTGAAGGTTGGACCCCTCGCTGAGGAACTCCTTGACCGTGTGCGGGCTCTCCCACAGCCACACGCTGAGCGCCGTCAGGTACCCGACCATGACCCTGCTCCACTCGAGCCCGCGCTCGGGCCCGAGGCCGGCGTTGACGCTCTGCGCCTGCTCGCGCTGCGCCATCATGAGGTTGCCGACGAGGATCCCGACCAGGCTCGCGCGCTCGTCCGGGTCGCCTGCCCCGCCGGGCTCGGTGTCGTCGCCCTGGAAGTAGATGCGCCGCGCCGCCTCCTTGCACACCTCGCTGTGGCAGATGAGGTGCGCGAACAGGAGCGCGGCGAAGAACGGCACGTAGCTGTCGAGTTGGTCGCCGCCCCGCGCGGCCGACGGCGCGGGGAAGACGCGCAGCGCGTGCAGGATGATGCTGCCGGCGCTCGACGTCGACTGGCCGCCCTCGTCGCCGCCGTCGTCGGGCTGCGGCGCGCTCATCGTCGACAGGATGCCGAGCTGCGTGTCGTTGGACCCGGCGACGTAGCTCGTGAACAGGTTGGCGGCGGCGGCACGCACGCGCAGGCCCTCGCGCCCGGGCGTGCCGTCGCCGTTGACCGAGAGCGCCGTGACGGCGACGACGGCGGGGACGGGCGTGCCGCGGCGCCACTTGGTCGGCGGCGGCGCGCGGTGGTGGTGGGTGTGCTCGTCGTCGTGCTCGTCGCGGTCCTGGTCGACCGAGGCGCGCGGGTGCTCCATGCCGTCCTCGCCGACGTACGTCTCGGGCGACGACGGCGTGACGGGCGGGATGAGGGGCGTGACGATGAGCGACGTGAGGAGCGTCTGGTTGTCGGGCGACGAGCGCATGATGTCGGCGAGGGCGTTGAGCGACTGCGAGGAGGAAGAGAGGGGAGTCAGGACTCGGGTCGGCGGGACGAGCCAGCGCAGCTTGGACGCACCTGCGACTTGAGGACGGCGGGCGCGTTGCTCGCGAGCGCAAGCTCGATGAGGCACCGCGTGAGACCCGTCTTGAGGAGGGCGTCCTGGTTCTGGCTGCGCCCGCTCCCGCCTGCGCCGCCGACGAGCATGCGCACGAGCGAGATGACGAGGCCGGCGTTGATGACCTTCTGCTCGCTCCACGACTGGAAGGCGAACGTGGCGAGCGACTGGGCCGAGAGGGCGTTCGGGCGAGGAAAGAGGAGGAGCGGCGCGAGGATCGGGATGCACGACGTCTCGCGGAAGTAGTTCTGCGGGCGGGCGAGTCACGGCGTCAGCTTCGCCGCTCGGTGGGTACGAGGAACAGAAATGGACGCACCTGGTTCGAGACGTTCCACCGCAAAAGCCCACCGATGGCGGCGAGGCAGTCCTGCACGACAATGCCGCCGCTGCCAATGCCGCCCTCGGACCGGACGATGTTGAACAGCTTGTCGAACGCGCCCTCGAACGCGAGGAGCTTCTGGATGTCGGCGTTCTGGGTCGTGAGAGCGATGAGGAGGAGGAGAGACTCTGCGAGGGAGGAGGAGAAGGGTGAGCTCGACGGTCGCGAGGAGGAGAGGGGCGAGCGGGACGAGCGAAGCGGGACGCACCGTTGCGGATGATCTCGCGCGAGTCGTCGAGCGTCTCGACGAGCCTGCCGATGCCGCCTGCGGCCGTGAGGACGTACTGCTGGACCTGCTGCGGGCGGTTGGCGAGGAGGATGCCGAGGAGCTGGAGCGAGAAGAAGCGCAGGTAGAAGTGCGAGGGCGTGAGGAGGGTGAGGAGGTTGTGGAGGGCCGAGGGGGTCGCGAGGAAGACGTCGGTGTTGCGCAGGCCCGAGTCGTCGCGGACCGGCTGCGAGCGCATTGGGAGGGCGTCAGCGGAAGGTCCGACGGCGAGGAAGAAGGAGGGGAAGAGTGAGGGAGATGAGCGCACGCGTCCGTCATGCTCTTCGACCTCGCACAGGAGGCTGAGCGTCTCGACGACGGCTTTGGCCATCTCGGTGTCCTCTGCGGCATCCTCCTCGAGGACGCCGAGGAGGATGGGGAGAGCGCGCGAGCCGACCTCCTGCGAGCGGGTCGAGGGCGGGTCAGTGGCTGGTTTTCGGGTGTCCCGGTGAGCTAGTGCGAGTGCGAGCAAGCTGCTGCGCTGCTGCGCTGCTGCCCCAGGCTGCCCCTGGGGCGCCGTCGCCCGTGGCCTCCCCACCTCGTCGTCGTGTCCGAGTCGCGTCGCCCGCTCGCCCGGCTCCCCTGCAACGAGAGGAAAGAAAGTAGACGCACCGCCTTCCAGTCCCTGCTGAGCCCCTTGAGCCCCAACAAGGCGGCCTTGCGGTCGTCGCGCTCGTCGCCGCTGAGGAGGCGGTCGCACAAGCGGTCGATGGTGCTCGTGGCCGACTGGGGCTGGGTCGAGGCCTGGAGCGCGCCGTAGCCTCGCGCGAGGGTCGAGAACATGGCTGGAGCGCGTCGCGAGGTCGCTCGAGCTGGTGGAGGCCGGGTCGGGTGTCGAGAGAAGGACGACGAGCGGGGACGAGGTTGGCCCAACTGCGGCCCTCCGTCCTCTCGCTCCTTACCGCTAGGAGGCACTGCAGAGCATGGCAAAAGCCAAATCAGCCGCACAGCAACCCGCCACCGAACCCGCGCCCCTCGTCTGGCCCTCCCTGCCCCCTCCTCCTCGTCCTCTCCGCCTCGACTCGCCCGCCGACGGCCTCGTCCTCATCGACAGCTTCTTCTCGCTCAAGACTCGCACCGCCTTCGTCTCGGCCCTCTCCGCCCTCCGCCTCCAGGGCCCGTCCCCGCCCAAAAAGGGCGAGGCGACTCGCACCAACGACCGCTTCTCGGTCCACGACCCGGCCTTCGCCCAGCGCCTGTGGACCGACACCGGGCTCGCCGACGCGCTTCAGCAGCTCGAGGGCCGCAACGGCAGGCGGGCACGCGGTCTCAACCCCAACATCCGCTGCTACCGCTACTCGGAGGGCGCCTTCTTCAACCCGCACTACGACGACGACGTCCACGACCCAAAGACGGGCTGGACGACCGAGTGGACCCTCCTCGTCTACTTGACCGGCAAGGAGGACGGCGTCGTCGGTGCGTCCCCTCTCCCTCTTGCTCTCCTTGCCTCCCTGCGCGACCTCGCACTGACCCTCTCCCCTTCTCTGGCTCGCAGGCGGCGAGACGGCCTTCTACCCGACGCCGTCCAGGCGCGACAACGGCCCTGCGATCGTGCCCGAGCTGCTGTCGGGACGAGCACTGCTGCATCGGCACGGGCAGCACTGCGCCTTGCACGAGGGGTGCGTCCCTCTTTCACTCGCTCGCCTCTCTCGTTCAACCCTGACGATCCCTCCCTCGCTCGCAGCCGCCGGGTTGAGAAGGGCGTCAAGTGGGTCTTGCGCAGCGACGTCTTCTTCGGCTAGTCGGCGCGCTCTCTGTACCCCCTCCCTCGCTCCTTGTACCGCTCTCCTCGTCGTGCTCTGTTGTGCTCACCATGCAATCTCAAGTGCGCCTCTCTACACGGCCTCGTCCGTCCCCAAGCCCGTCTTGGCCGTGCTCGTCGTCGTCCACAAGCTCGCGATGCTCCCTCGCCCATGCTGCAAACCGGGCCGCGGTGCCTCGCTCCCGCTCGCCCCTGCACCGCTGCCGCACGCGCTCCCCGCCGACCCGCCAAACAAGCTCACGATGCTGCCCCGCCCCCGCCTGGACGACGGCGGCGGTCCCGCCATCTGCGGCTCGCCTCCTCCTCCCGCTCCAGCGAGCACGACGCCCGACGGGCGCCTACGGATGCTCATGACGTGGATCTCGTCCTCGCCGAGCCGCTGGCGCGCCTTTGCGCTCGCGAGCCCGCGCTTGAGCTCCCACGTGCCCGGGCCCGTGCCGTGCACGACCTGGGCGAGCGCGAGCGGGACCGTGCGGCGCTGCTCCAGGTCCGAGGGCCCGAGCGCTGCTGCGTCGGCGCTCGATGGTCCGGCCGCAGAGGCGGGGAGGTGCGACGACGACGACGGCCCGAGGTGCCACACGAGCTGGATCGAGTTAAGCTGGGCGAGGTTGATCTCGTCGGCGAGGCGGTGCGCCGAGTTGAGGACCCACAGCAAGCTGCACGCGTACAGGCCGGGCAGGAGGTTGCTGAACGCGTACGAGACGTTGGTCGTGACCGTGAGCGTGACGCTGTGAGAGCGAGAGAGGGCGTCAGGACGGCAAGAGCGAGAGCGAGGGAGGGAGGCGGACGCACTAGGTGATGCCGGCGACGAGCGAAGTGACCGACGTTGCGAGCGCCGCCTCGAGCGCGAGCCGCATGAACTGCACAACGATATCGTCAGTCTCAATTTGTCGAGACGCTTGGCGAGGGAGAAAGGAGGACGCACGCCCCAGACACTGCCTCGCAGCGGCGGAAAGAGGCCAGGATCGCCGTCCTCGGTCCTCGCAGCCTGCGCCTTGATCCACAGTCGAGCGATGAGGACCCCCCTGCGAGGCAGAGCATCAGAGAGAGCTCGTGTAAGGCCGAAGAGAGAGGAGGACGCACGAGATCGAGACGTCGGCGGCCATGCCGCAGAAGAGCCAGGCGAGCGCGAGGTCGAACAGGTTCTTGTACGCGTCGGGCGAGGCGCCTCGAGTAACGTCAGTCGCACCCTTGTTGATGACTGCGAGCGTAGGAAGGCAGAGAGTCAGCGAGGAGCGCGAGAGAGAGAGAGGAGGAGAGGCTCGAGCGCGACGCACACTCGACCGCCGTGATGCCGATCGCGCCGCCGAACGACGCGATGATGAGGCCCCAGGTCCAGATGATGAACGGCAGCCGCCATCGGTGAGGTAGGATCTGCAAGGAGGAGGTGCATCAGCGAGAGCGAGCGAGCGAGGCGAGGAGGCGAAGGGACGCACCCGGACGCAGCGGGTCGCGAAAAAAGACTGGACGGCGACGGCGACGACGGTACCGAGCGTGACAGACAGTGCGTCTGGACCGATGAGGAGCGAGATGGCGTTGTTGGTGCGGTCCTGGTCCTTGCCGTGGTCGACGAGCGACTGCGAGCGAGGTTTGAGAAGGTCAGTTTTTGCGAGCTCCTCGCGCACGAGACGGCGACAGGGACGCACCCAGAGGTTGGCGATGGCCGTCAAGCACTCGAACAGGACGGCGACGACGACGGCGAGCTTGACGAGCGGCTTGTCGCCCTTTGCGCGCGGCCAGTACGACGCCGCCCACGACACGACGATGCCGCACAGGAAGACGTTGCCGGCCCAGCCGACAAAGAGTGGGCCGAGCGTCCAGTCGGCGTTCTCCTGGAGAGCGGCGCCGGCCGGCACAGGATAGTCGGCCTGGTCGATCGAGAGGACCTGGCCCATGGCGGCGCGAGGAGGTGGAGCTGGACGAGCGGGCGGCGGCTCGGGCGAGGTCGTGCGGCGGCAGACGGCGTGTCGAGAGCAGCTTACGGTGGAAGGAGCTGTCGAAGAGTGGGAGGGAAAGAGGCGAGAGCTGGCGCAAGTCGAGAAGGAGAGCAAGCCGGCCGAGCCAGTCCCGCGCTCGCCATGAAGGAGCGAGATGGGCTGGTCTCGTGGCCTGGTGCGGCAGCAAAGGCGCGCACCCTCGTAGGGTTGCCGTCCCGTGCATAGCTGCAGCGATCAGGGTTGGAGCTGCGGGAGGCGCCGTGCAGAGCGAGAGAGGCAGGTCGGCGCGCACAAGGAAGGGCTGGGTCGTCCTCGGACTCATCTCGCGCCGGCCTGACCGACCGGTACGGATTCTACGGCGATACGCAGGTGCCTGCGGCCCGCTCGAGGTCTCGAGAGCGCATCCGTCGCAGGAGGACGGGCGCAGATTGAAGCCGAGGCGAGGGGGAGGTTCCGAGGCCGGCTCGCGAGCGGGTTGTGCTCGGCTGGGCGTGCGAGGGCAGGCGTTGTCGGGAGAGAAGGCTGACGCTGCTGCTCGAGCCGGTCGCAGCGAGCTCCATAGCGGCAGCGAGGGCCGTGGAGGTCGAGGAAGGAAAGCCGTCTCCGCCGGCGAGCGGCTCACGGCATCCGGTTCAGTCAGCTTCAACCCCGGCTCGTCCTCTGCACCAACCACCATGGCCTCTGCTGTCGCCCAGTCTGCAGCTCTCGCAGGGTCCGCCGCCGCTTTCGCCGCACCGCCCACAGCCATGCCCGCCTCGTCCACCTCGTCCTCCTCCCCCTCATCCTCGTCCTCGGCACCGGTCCGCACCAAGGCCGTCACGGCAGAGGGCACGCCCGTCCAGCTCGACTCGGTCGAGGATGCCGTCGCGAGCTTCCGCAACGGCGAGTTCCTCGTCGTCGTCGACGACATGGACCGCGAGAACGAGGGCGACCTGATCATCGCCGCCGACAAGATCTCGCAGCAGCAGATGGCCTGGCTCATTCAGCACTCGTCGTGCGTCCCTCTCAGCTCTGTCCTCTGCCCGTCACGCAGCGAGCTGACCCGCGAAACCCTCTCCCTCGCAGCGGCTACATCTGCATCTGCCTCCCGGCGGAGCGCCTCGCCGAGCTGGACATCAAGATGATGGTCGAGGACAACAAGGAGAAGCACCGCACCGCCTACACCGTCACCTGCGACTACAAGCACGGTGCGTCCCGCTCTCCCCCCCTCGCCCGATCCGCACGAGGCTGACCCCTGGCTCTCGCAGGCACGACGACCGGCATCTCGGCGCACGACCGCGCATTAACCGCCCGCAAGCTCGCCGACGAGTCGAGCAAGGCCGAGGACTTTACCCGGCCAGGGCACCTCGTCCCGCTGCGCGCTGTCGAGGGCGGCACGCTCGTCCGGAGGGGTCACACCGAGGCATCGGTCGGTGCGTCCTCCTCTCTCTCCATCCCTCCTGCGCCCTCTCCACCTCGCACCTCGCACGCGAGCTGACCCTCATGCACCCGCTCGCAGACTTGTGCCGCCTCGCCGGCCTCCCCGCAGCAGGCGTCATCTGTGAGCTCGTCAAGCCCAACGACCCCAACGGCGACATGGCGCGGCGCGACGACTGCTTTGCGTTTGCGCGCGAGTGGGGGCTCAAGATGATCAGCATCGAGCAGATCGAGCAGTACAAGAGGGACAAGGGCCTGTAGAGCGGCGGCGGCAGCAGAGCACGAGGGAGCAGAGCGGGTCCGGGCGCATCTTTCGCAATTTCAATCGCATCTCACTCACGCACAGCGCATCCTCTCGAGAGGATCTGTGGAAGCACTGCTCTAGTATTCAACAGGGGCACTGCATCTGCTTTTCGCCTTCTCGCTCCCTCGCTCGAGCCCTCCTCGTCGTCCCTCGCTCCTTCACTCTGCGCCGCTCTCGACCGGCACCTCCTCGACGACAGCGAGCGCCTTGCTCCTCTTCTTCTTCTTGACGGGCTCGTTGGCGCCCTGGAGCAGCGCCGCGATGGCGCCGGGCAGCGTCGGGTCGTCGGGCCGCTTTTTGCCCTTGAACGGGATCCGGCCCGAGGGCGGCACCTTGTGGCGCGTGCCGCCGGCTTTGGCGCGCGCGACGCCGCCGTGCGCGAGCGCGAGAGCCTGCGGCGAGAGGGACGGGTCCTCGGTGAGGCCGAGCGAGGCGTGCGACGCGCGCAGGTGGTAGAAGGGCTGGAGGAGGCCGATCTGGGCCGAGATGGACGAGGGCGTGAGGGGGACGAAGGAGGGCGGCGGCGAGTAGGCGAGGGTTGAGCTGTGAGGCCACCACAGACACGTAGCCGTCAGCAGCGCTCTCTGAGGAGCGAGGAGCGGCAGAGGTGAGAGGCGGACGCACCTCGTTGACTCGTTGTCGAGCGGCCTCGGCTCGCCGCGCAGGAGCCACTTGGGCAGGACGAGGTTCTGGACCGCGAGCTCGGTGTCGAGGCCCTGGTCGGCGACGCCAAAGTAGTCCTCGCCGATCCGGGTCGCCCAGGCGCCGTCGGCGAACGCCTCGTCGGCGTCGAATACCTGCTCGGCGCGCTCGAGCTCGTCGGCGACGGCTGCAGACGGCGTGAAGAACGAGTCGAGCTGGTCCTGGCGGGTGCGCTCGAGCTTGGCGAGGAGGTCGGTCAGGCGCTGGCCGTACCGGTCAACGTCCTCGGTGACATGCGCCGACAGGTGCGACGGCGAGGGTACGCCGTTCTCGGACAGCGTGCGCGTGAGGATGTCCTGCGGGCGATACGGCGAGCGAGTCAGTGACGAGGCGCACGAGAGGAGAGAGGGGAGCGAGGCGAAGGAGTCGGACGCACCTTCTCGCTCAGGTCGGTGCTGTACCGGTCGACGTAGAACCGCAGCGTGCGCCCGAGGTTGCTCAGGTACTCGCCTGCAAGGTGCCCGAGGACGTCGAGCGCGCCGCCGCTCGTCCCCTCGAACCCAGCATGCTCGAGCACGCCCGCGCCGACGGCCCTCATGGCCTCCCTTGCCGCGGTGCCCCTCGTCGCCGTGCACCGCATCGCCTCCTGCGGGATGCCCGACACCCGGACGAGGCCCGTCCTCGCCCTGCGCCGCTTGGCCGGCCGCTGCTCGTGCCCCTCGCCCGCCTCGCTCGGACCCTCGTCGTCCTCGTCGCCCTCGGACGCCGACACGTACGGGCTCTCCATCTCGCCCGCCGTGCTCTCGCGCGCGAGCGTGTCGCCGACCCTCCTGATCCGCCGCAGCGTCTCGCAGTTCCTCCTCATGCGCGGGCCGAGCCCGTCCGCCTTCGCCGCGCCCGCTCCCGCCGCCCGCGCAGCGCGCTTCTTCCCCCTCGGCGCCGGTGCCGGCGCAGCGTCGCCGTCGGCGCGCGCCTTGCCCTTGACCTTCTGCGCGCCGAGCCGCGCGCCGCTCGCCGAGAGCCCGACGGCCGACGTGCGCGGCGTCGCGCAGTAGCCGACCCAGGGCGCGTGCGGCATGCCCGCGGAGAGTGCGGGCGGCGCGCTTGGCGCAGCTGGGCCGGAAGGCGCCGACGAGGACGACGCCGAAGTCGAGTGGCCGTTGACGCCGTTGGTCTCGGGCGGCGGCGGCGGTGCCGAGCCGGAGAAGAGGAGCGACGACGAGGTCGTGCAGGGCCCGACGACGTCCCACCACAGCGACTCGAGCGGGTCGTCGGGGTTGCGGGGACGAGGGCGTGCCGAAGGAGGAGGTGCGGGCGTCGGGGCGGATGAGCTGGGCGGCGTGTCGACGGCGGCGGGAGGGGGAGGTGCGGCGGTCGAGGGGAGGACGTCCGGGTTGAGGCGCGAGACGAGGTCGGCAACTTGCTCCTTCTTGCGCTTCTTGTGCGCAGGCGGTACGAGCGCAGCTGAGGTCGAGGCGGACGGGGCGAAGGCGGACGGCGGGAGGAGGGCGGCCGAGCGAACGGGCTTGAAGCCCGAGCCCTCGAAGCGGGTGAGCTCCTCGTCGAGGAGGAGGAACTCCTGCATGCCCTGCGGCGTGCGGATGAAGGCGAGGTGCTCCTCGAACGGCAGCTCGGTCGGCGCAGGCGTCGGGTCGGGCGAGGCCGAGATGCGGGCGAGCTGCGAGGGGTGCAGCGAGTCAGGACCGGCCGAACGAGAGCGCAAGAGGGGAGACAGGACGCACAGGAGCTGTGCTGATCTTGCGGTTGAGGCGCCGTGCGAGACTCGGCGTCGCAGAGCGTGATGGTGCGGGCGAGGCGGACGAGTCCCGATGATCTGCAGGAGGGAGCGCTCATCAGCGGGTTCGAGCGGGGCGAGAGGGGGACGAAGGGACGCACAGTCGCCGTTGACGCCGTTGAGCAGCCGCTCGCTGATGCCGCGCTTGCTCCTCACGTCGTCGTCCTCGCTGTCGCCGTCTGCGTCCTCGTCGGGCGTGCCGATCCGGGTGCTGCCCGCTCGCCGCACGTCGTGCCCGCCGACCGACGCCATGAGGAGCTGCCGCTGCGTGAGGGCCGGGTCGGTGATGAACTCGAGGAGCTGGTTCGACTTGGCGCGCAGGGCCTCGGCGGACGCTCGCAGTGGATGGCTCTGCGAGGGTGAGCAAGGGCAGGGTCAGCTCGAGCCTGGCCGTGCTGCGGGGGAGGGAAGAGGGACGCACCGGGTGCGAGTTGTAGTGCAGGCAGTTGGACCAGATGAGGTCGAGGTCCTCGGCAAACGCCTTCTTGGTGCGGTACGACTGCTGCTTGACCTTCTTGAGCAACGTCGCGAGGTCCATCGGGCGCTTGATGACTGCGCGCGCACCTCGAGTCAGCCTGCGTCCTGCAGAGGGTATGGAGAGAGCGAGAACGAGACGCACCATCGTAGTAGTCGGGCACGTCGGCCTTGCGGACCTTCTGGAGGAAGGGGCCCGAGTGCTCCTGCGGACAAGGTTGAGAGGCGTCAGCCCGGGTTCTTGCGACGCACAGACGCGCTCAAACTCACAGTCGTGTTGCGGATCTCGTTGACGATGCGCTCGAGCGTCTCCTGGAAGTCGTTGGCGGCCGACTTGTCGTCCTGTTTGGCGGATGGGGGGAGGAGGGAAAAGGGGCACCGAGGTCAGCCGCCGCTCATCAGGCTTGGTCACAGAGGTGAAAGGGGACGCACAACGGCCTCGGAAGCCTCGATGATGAGACGCTTGAGCTCATCGGGGTTGAGGTGGTGACCGCGGGGAGGAGGTGCGGCGCCGCCGTCCTTTGAGCGCGCCAGTCGCGCGTCGATGGCGGCGAAGAGGTACTGCAGGGCCACAGTGAGGTCAGCTCTGGCTCACGAGGGCTGTGCGAGCGGTGGGGAGGGGGACGCACCTTCATCGCCGGCCGAGCTAGACGACCCGCCTCCTCTGGCCACAGACCACTCGAGCGTGCGACTGGTGCTTTGCCGGGTTGGTGAAGGCGGACAGAAGCTGTGCGAGAGCGTGACTGCTCCTCGAGAGGCGGTGGGAGTGCTGCGCGGCGTGGGGTGGGACCACGCCGTCTCCTCGGCGAGCGACTTTGGTTGGTCGGCTTCCGTCACACCGCTCTCTCCACCACAGCTCTCGCCCTGGCCTGTCTGGGCTTGCCAGCACCTCGAGCTCTGCAGCAGCTCTCACCCTGTCTTGCTCGCGCACCAATCCGCGCCGTCGTCGCCGCCGTAGCTTCCTGCTCTTCACCACGGCCTCTCCGCCTTCTCGCGCTGCGCATGCGCGCCTTCGTCCAGGTCTGGACACACTGGTGGTGCGGCACGATGCTCTGGATCGAGGGGTCGAGCCTGCCGGGCCTGCTGAGCGTCGACCGCGCGCCTCGCGCCTGCTCGTCGGCGTCCGCATGCTCGGACGTCTTGCTCTTGCCCAGCTGCAGCTCGTGCTCTTTTGGCAGGCTTGTGCAATGGCTGCAGGTGCTTCTCGTCCGAGCTGCACCTCGCTGCAGGGATGCGCCTGGACGGGCTCGGGCGCAGCGCCCCTTTCCCGCCGAACTCGAGCGTGTACGGCGCGCAACAAGCTGCTCTGCCGTACTCTACGCGCGCTGTGCCCTGCTGCGTCGACGATGTAGCTTTCCTGAGAGGCAGCCGGCAGGAGTGCCGCTCTAGCACGTCGGCGACGCCCTCGTCGTCGTCGTCGAAGGGCTTGCAGCGGGCGTGCACTCGCCGTCGATGTCTTTATGAGGGCGACGCTGTACGGTCGTCTCGCTGCAAACTCACTGCTGCTCTAGCGAGTCGCAGCAGGGCAACATGAAGCAGGCGGAGACGAGGAAGCGGCGACGAAAGAGGCCCGCAGGAGGCCGGCGCGCAGTCACGCCCTGGAGGAGACTCGATGTCGATCTGGGCAGTCTTCTGAAGCCGTAGTAGAGCAGTACAAGCGGCCTGAAGCCGCCAGAGACGCTGCGCGGAATGTCAACACCTTCATCAGCTCCGCCTCCTCCTCTTGTCGCTCAACCCCCTCCTGCTCTCTCCCTCCACGACCCTCACCGACAGGGACAGCCACGATGAGCTACCGCCTCGAATACGCCAAGGTGCGTCCCCGTCCCTTTCGCGCGCCACGCTCGCAGTCGCGCGCTCGCTCCTTCGAGATGACGCTGACGGACCTCCTCTCCCTCCTCCTCCCTACGCCTCTGGCCGCCTTTCGTGGACCACCAAATGCACATTACACCTACGCACGGCCGTCTGCGCTCAACGTTCGACCCTCACGCGACGACGTCGCCGACTCGACCTCCTCCCCTCTCCCCCACCTCCCCCCGGCCTCTGCACGCTTCCGCACGACGTCCTGCGCCTCAAAACAGCTCGGAACGTCCAAGTGTCGCGGACCTCGCCCCTGCACTAAAACTCTGAGTGAGCAGCGCAGAACGAGCGCCGTCGAAGGGAGAATCGAGCTGACGGACCTTCCTCCTCCACCCTCTTTACGCAGTCCCCAAAGTGCGTTGCGTCGGGCTCGCCGCGCCCAGCTACTAACGTGTAGCTGACTCATTTCGCTTGATGTGCGCAACAGGGCTCCCTCCGCCTCGGCACGCTCGTGACGATCAGTGCGTGTTCCCTCTCTCGCTCAAGCACCTCTACCTGCTGCCGAGCTGACTCTGCCGCTCTTCTCCCACCCTCTGCAGACGGCAACTCGAGCTTCGCGTGGCGCCACTGGGGCTGCACGACCGCCAAGCAGTTCCACAACATGAAGGAGTCGTTCG